>Ga0190275_10000106_pt1 | contig 102131 bp, 121 predicted proteins | sample Popmic550T_FD_133745 | JGI IMG/M metagenome (GOLD analysis project Ga0190275, IMG submission 133745) | Populus adjacent soil microbial communities from riparian zone of Yellowstone River, Montana, USA - 550 T | ecosystem: Environmental > Terrestrial > Soil > Riparian zone > Trees stand... | reverse complement strand
GGAAAAGGGGGGCCGCCGCCGCTGCAGCCGCCCCCCTTTCGTCATCCCGGCGAAAGCCGGGACCTCGGGTCGAATAGTCTCGGCGGGTCTCGCCGAGGCCCCGGCTTACGCCGGGGTGACGGCTTCGCCGTCGAACGCCTTCTCGAGCGTCGCCAGATCGAGCTTCGACATCGTCATCATCGATTCCATCGCCCGCTTGGCCGCGTCGCGATCGTCGGACGCCATCATGTCGAGCAGCGCCTTGGGGGTGATCTGCCAGCTCAGCCCGAAGCGGTCCTTGAGCCAGCCGCATTCGGAGGGCTTGCCGCCGCCGGCGAGGAGGGCGTCCCAGAGCCGGTCGACCTCCGCCTGGTCCTCGCACAGGATCATGAAGGAGACCGCCTCGGTGAAGGGAAAGGCCGGGCCGCCGTTGAGGCCCGAATATTTCCGGCCGGCGAGCGTGAAGTCGACGACCAGGACTGCGCCCTCCTTCGTGCTCGGATTGTCCGCGGGCGAGCGGACGATCTTGTCGATTCGGCTGTCGGGGAGGAGCGAGACGTAGAGGTTCGCCGCTTCCTCGGCATCGTGGTTGAACCAGAGGGTCGGGACGATCTTGTCGGACATGGGATGCTCCGCTGTGGCCGTCATTGCGAGGAGCGAAAGCGACGAAGCAATCCAGTGGTTTTCTGAAGCCGCTCTGGATTGCTTCGCTTCGCTCGCAATGACGGAATTATATTATACTGCGTGGTTCAGGCGCTCTCGCCCTCGGCGGTGGCCTCCAGGCCGACTCCGGTCTGGGAATCGAGAAGCACGTCGAACCCGCCCCAGAACATGCGCTTGCCGTCGAACGGCATCTGCTCCGGCGGCTTCATCCGCTCGTCGGCCATCACCTTCTCCCAGCCGGCGACCCTGGCCTCCTTCGACGGCCATTCGATCCACGAGAAAACGACGTTCTCGCCCTCCTCGGCCTTCACGGCCTTCTTGAAGTCGGTGACCTTGCCGTCGCGAATGTCGTCGCCCCAGGCCTCGACCACGCGCGTGGCGCCATGCTCGAGGAAAATCGGCGCCGCCTTGGCCGCCATGTCGAGATAGGCCTCCCGGTCGGGCGCCGGCGCCACGAAACCGTCCGTATAGCCCATTTTCCCGCCATTCCCTTCGTCGAGCATCGGGGCGAATCCGGAGAAGATCATGCGCTTACCGTCGAACGGCATGGTCGCGCCCATCTTTTCCATCCTGGGGTCGGTCATCATCCGCTCGTTGGCCGAATCGCGGGCCTCCTTCGAAGGATATTCGAACCAGGAGAAGACGATCGATTCGCCCTCCTTCGCCTGGACCGCACCCTTGAAGTCGGTGACCTTGCCGTCGGGGACGTCGTCGCCCCAGGCCTCGACATGGCGGGTGACTCCGAGGTCGAGGAAGATCGGCACCGCGCTCGCGGCGTGGCGGCGATATTCGTCCTTATTCTCGGTCGGCACCGCGACCACGAATCCTTCGACGTAGCTCATCGTATCTCTCCTTTTCATAAGGTTCAGGCGGCGACGCCGGCGTGCGCCTCGGCTTCGGCCAGCTCGGCGAGCTGTGCCGCGCAGATTTCCCAGCCTTGCTCGAAGCCCATCGCCTCGTGGGCCTTGCGCGCTTCCTCGTTCCAGTGGCGGACCCGGGCGGTATAGCGGGTGCCGGCGCCCTCGCGCTCGAACTCGACGATCGCCACCATCAGGAAGTCGCAATCGCTGTCCATCCCGAGCTTGGGCTCCCAGCCGGCGGTGAAGGCGTTGGTGAAGACGATCCGCTCGTTCGGAACCACTTCCAGATAGACGCCCTCGCCGGGATGCTTCTCGCCGTCCGGCCCTTCCATCTCGATCGATGAGCGGCCGCCGGCGTGGAGCTCCTGGGCGATGACCCGGCTCTTCCAGGGCTTGGGCGCCCACCATTCGGCGGTCCGCTCGGTATAGACACGGTAGACCGCCTCCGGCGAGGCGTCGATAAAGCGGGTGATCGACAGTTCATGCTCTGAATTGGCCATCTTCTCTCTCCTTGTTTCAAATCTCAGGCGCGGGGGCCGACGGCCATGAAGGCGCCGCCCTGCGGATCGCTCGCCATCACCACCCAATCGCCGCCCGGCACCTGGATGGGGCCGTGGTGGACGGTGCCGCCGCCGCCGGCGATCTTGGCCGCGGCCGAATCGATGTCGGGGACCCCGAAGGCGAAGTTCCATCCGGCCGGACGTCCCGGCGGACTGGTCATGATCGCTCCGATCATTCCGCCGCCATGGTGGACGAACTGGTAGCCGCCCATTTCGCCCATCGGCATGACGTCGCCTTTGTCCCAGCCGAATCGGCCGGTGTAGAAGGCGAGGGCGCCGTCCTGGTCGGGGGTCGAAAGCTCGTTCCAATGGCAATGGCCGGGCTTCGTCGGATCGAACGCGCCACTTGCCTCGTCGCTGGCGCCGCGCATCACGTAGAAAGGCACGCCCTGCGGATCGGCGACCAGGGCCATCCGGCCGACTCCGTCCAGGTCCATCGCCGGCATGTGCACCTTGCCGCCCGCACCTTCGATGTCGGCGACCGCCGAGTCGACGTCGTCGACCCCGACATAGCCAAGCCAGCCCGGCCGCATGCCCGACTGCTCGGCGCCATCGGGAAGCTTCATATGTCCGGCTACCGGAGTGCCGCCGGCCGAGAAGATACGATAGTCGATTCCAGGCTGGCCGGCGCTTGCCGCGGTCCAGCCGATCACGTCGCCGTAAAAGGCGGCGGCGGAGTCGGGATCGGCGGTCAGCAGCTCGTACCAGATGAAGCTGCCATCAAGGTTGCGGGTGTCGGGCATGAGATGCTCCTGCTTCGGGCGACTGCGCCCTATAACCTAGGTTAAGCGCGGCGACGATTCCGTCCGCCGCAAGCGCGCCACGTTCAGGCGTCGGCGGGCTCGGAGCGCTGCGCCGTGGCCTGGATCGCGGCCTCCAGGTCCATCCACGACGGCTCCCAGATATGGCCGTCGGGATCTTCGAAGGAGCGGCCGTACATCCAGCCGTGATCCTCCTTGTCGCGCGCTTCGCGGCCGCCCGCGGCGAGCGCCTTGGCGGTGATCTCGTCGACGCCGTCGCGGCTGTCGCAGGACAAAGCGAGCAGGACCTGCACCGACTCGTAGGCGTCGGCGATCCGCTTGGTGGTGAACTGCCGGAACTTGTCGTGGGTGAGCAGCATGACGTTGATGGAGTCGGAAAAGCTCATCATCGTCGCAGTCTCGTCGGTAAACTGCAAATTCTGCTCGGCGCCGATCGCCTTGTAGAAGTCGGTCGACCGGGCGAGGTCGGCGACGGGCAGGTTCACGAAGATCATCCGGGGCATATTTTCTCTCCTGGAAGCGAATCGCTGTTTGACGCTGATGGGCGCATGAGTTATAAAAAGCAACTATGAAGTTACAAAAGGTAACCGACTCGGGACGGACCGCCGGAAAGCGGCGTTACGACGACGCCTGCGGCACCGCCCACGCGCTCGACCTGATCGGCGAGCGCTGGGCGTTGCTGGTGATGCGCGAGCTGATGCTCGGCCCGAAGCGGTTCGGCGATTTGAGGAGCGATCTTCCGGGAATCAGCGCCAACGTTCTGACCCAGCGGCTGGAAGGGTTGGAATCGTCCGGACTGTTGGTCCGCCGCCGGCTGCCGCCGCCGGCCTCGACCCAGGTCTACGAGCTCACGCCGTGGGGCTACGAGGCCGAGCCGATCGTCCAGTCGCTGGGCAAATGGGCCGCGCGCTCGCCCGCCCACGACCCGACCCTCCCGATCAGCGCGACCTCGATCATGCTGTCCTTCCGGACGATGTTCGACGCGAGGAAGGCGGGGGATTTCCGCGCGCGGATCGGCTTCCGGCTGGGAGCGGAGAGCTTCCTGGCGAAGGTGGAGGATGGACGGTTCGAGAGTGGGAGGGCCGAAATCGAAGGGGCGGATGCGGTTTTCACGGGCACGCCCACCGGCCTGGCGGCGGCGGTCTATGGCGGCCAGCCGTTCGACGCGCTGGAAGCGGCGGGGATATTGAAGGTGGAGGGAGACAGGGAGGTCGCGGCAGGGTTCACGGCGCTGTTTCCATTGCCGGCGAAGGTGAAGATCTAACCGCCTCTCCCGCTTTTCGCGGGAGAGGGGGACCCAAGCCGGAGGCTTGGGGGGTGAGGGTCTTGCAGAGTCCGGTGTACAGACCCTCACCTCCCACCGCTCTGCGGCGGGCCCCTCTTCTCCCGTAAAGGACGGGAGAGGAAGAAGGAGGGCGATCTCGTCGTTCGGCTGGCTTGCCAGCCGAAGCCCCTTCAGGGGCGAAGGCTGGTGGAGCTGAGGGGAATCGAACCCCTGACCTCTGCAGTGCGATTGCAGCGCTCTCCCATCTGAGCTACAGCCCCGCGCCTTCTCGGCGGCCAGGTTTCCCCGCTTGCGCAGCGGGGCTGGGAAGGCGCCCAGATAGCGAGACCGTTGCACTTTCGCAATGCGGCAATTGATCCCCTCTGCCCTCAGGCCGGATTCCGTTCGCCGGGATCGTCCCTCGGGTCGCCTCTTAACATGGAACAGCCTCGGGCGGCTTCGAGTTGTCCTTTCATCCCGCGGCGCGCGGACGATCCGCGCCGGTTTGCACGCGGGCCCAAATGTAAGGAGCTTATCATGGGATATGGCAGCGACGATCGCGACGACAATCGATGGCGGGACCGCGACAATCGCGGCGGCTGGCGCGGTGACGGGCGTGAGGGCTACGGCGGCGGCGGCGACGACCGCGGCTTCTTCGACCGGGCCGGCGACGAGGTCCGCTCCTGGTTCGGCGACGACGATGCGCAGCGCCGCCGCGAAATGGACGAGCGGCGCTGGGAGCAGGAGCAGAGGATGAGCGGCGGCCGCGACAATGATCCACGCTCCGGCGGCTTCGGTGGCGGCTGGGGCAACCAGCGCGGCGCAAGCTGGAACCGCGACCGTCCGGGTGAGCCCGGCGGCTGGAGCCGCGACCGTCAAAGCGAGCGCGAAGGTCGGTTTTCGAGTTCGGGCGGCGGCGAGAGCCATGGCAACGACCGGGTCGCCCGCGGCGGTGCCGGCTTCGGCGGCTATCCCGAGCAGGGCCGCCGGTTCGACCGCGACGATCCGGGCCGGGTCGGAACCTCGGGTCCGATGGGTCAGAGATTCGCCAATTATGGCGGCGGCGCCGAGATCACCCGCGGCGGCCCCGGCGCCGATATCCACGATCCGCATTATTCGGAATGGCGGCGGCGGCAGATCGACGATCTCGACCGCGACTATGACGAATATCGGCGCGAGCATCAGTCGAAGTTCGAGACCGAGTTCGGCGGCTGGCGGCAGAAGCGCCAGACCCAGCGCCAGATGCTCGGCAAGGTGACCGAGCATATGGAGGTGGTCGGCTCCGACGGCACTCATGTCGGCAAGGTCGACAAGGTGCGCGGCGACCGCATCATCCTCGCCAAATCCGATCCCAATGCCGGCGGCATGCACCACTCGGTGCCTTGCGGCTGGGTCGACGGAGTCGAGGACAAGGTCATTCTGAACCGCACCTCCGCCTCGGCGATGGACTCTTGGCGCAACGAGGATAACGGCCGGGCCCTGTTCGAGCGCCCGGACCAGGGAAGCGAGGGACCGCACGCCCTCGATCGAAGCTTCTCCGGCACCTACGGCGGCAAGAACGACGATTGAGCCCACGCGGAGCAAAAGAGGGCCCGGCTCCCGAAAAGGAGGTCGGGCCTTTCTTTTGACTCTTGACGTCATCCCAGCGAAGGCTGGGATCCCGTCGGGTGAAAGACGCCGGCGTTCTTCACCCACTGGGGCCCCAGCCTTCGCTGGGGCGACGAGGAGGCGACCATGACCACCACCCGCGCCTGGCATTTGAAGTCGCGCCCGCAGGGCATGCCGACCCTGGACAATTTCGAGTTGAAGGATGCGCCGCTCGGCGCGCTTCAGGACGGCTGGATCCGGGTCGAGAACGTGTGGCTTTCGGTCGACCCCTACATGCGCGGGCGGATGAACGACGTGAAGAGCTACGTCCCGCCCTTCGAGGTCGGAGCGCCGATGCAGGGGGGCGCGGTCGGCAAGGTGGTCGAGAGCCGCTCGCCGAATTTCGCCGAGGGCGAGACCGTCTTCCATATGCTGGGCTGGCGCGAGGGCGCGGCCGGTCCGGCCGAGCAGTTCAACAAGGTGCCGCCGTTTCCGGTCGAGGATTTCCACTGGCTCGGCAATCTCGGGCTGACCGGCGCCACCGCTTATTTCGGCCTCCTTCGGGCGGCGCAGGCGAAAGCGGGCGACACCGTCTTCGTCTCGGCGGCCGCGGGCGCGGTCGGCTCGGCGGTGGTCCAGATCGCCAAGGCCATGGGGATGAACGTGATCGGCTCGGCCGGAGGGGCCGACAAGGTGGCCTGGGTGCGCGAGCTGGGGGCGGACGCGGCGATCGACTATAAAGCGGAGCCGATCGTCCCGGCGCTGATGAAGGCGGCGCCGAAAGGGATCGACGTCTATTTCGACAATGTCGGAGGCGAACATCTCGACGCCGCCTTCGCCGCCGCCCGCCAGAACGCCCGCTTCGCCATCTGCGGAATGATCGAAGGCTATAACGGCGCTCCGCCGCACGGCTTCAAATATATCATGCGGGTGATCGCCGCCCGCATCATGCTGAAGGGCTTCATCTACACCGACTATCTGCCGGAGATGGCCGAATTCTACCGCGACATGGGCGGCTGGGTTTCGGCGGGCAAGGTGACCAGCCGGGAGACCGTCCGCGACGGAATCGAGGCGATGCCCGAGGCTTTCCTGGACCTGTTCCGGGGGGCCAACATGGGCAAGATGCTGGTTCGGCTTTAGGGACCTTAGGAGCGCGTCTCGACGGGCATGACGGAGCTATTGTCCGGAACGTCGCGGAAGATGTGGACTCCGTTTCCGATCGTGACGTTCGCGCCGATCCGGACTCCCAGATAGACGGTCACGCCCATTCCGATGACGCTGTTCTCGCCGACGGTGACCGCTCCGGCCAGGATCGCGCCGGGCGTGATATGGACATGCGATCCGATCACGCAATCGTGCGAAACGACGGCGCCGCTGTTGACGATGACGTTCTCGCCCAAGGAGACGTTGGAGCCGACGATCGCTCCGGCGAAGATCTGGCAGCCGGAAAGCATCCGGGCCGACGGCTCCACCGCGGCCCGGGGATGGATCAGGGTGGGCACGTGGAAATCGGAATCGCGCAGCCGCCGGTAGAGCTTCGCTCGAAGGGCGTTGTTGGTGACGGCGCCGACTCCGAGAAGGGCTTCCTCGATTCCCTCCGACCGAAGCTCCGCGAGCCGGTCCGAGGCGCCGAGGAGCGGGACTCCGAGGCAGTCGCGATCCGCCGAGGGATCGTCGTCCACCGTTCCGACGATGATCCGGTCGCGATAGCCTTCCCGGACCAGATCGATCAGGACCCGGGCGTGGCCGCCGGCGCCGAGAATGACGATCCGCCTGCCGGTGCGACCGCCCGTGTCCGGCGGAGTCGCGGCGGGTGCGGGCGCCGCCGTCCGCCGTCCCTCCCGCGCGAGATGGTTGCGGACGTCGCTCTCCTTGACGATCCGGTCCAGCCCCAGATCCGATATGTCGATGCCGTTGGCGTCGGCGAGCATCTGAGCCTTCAGGGTCGCGCGCGCTTCCGGCCCCGACGCGCCAGCCTTGGCCACGGAGGGAGCTTCGATCGGCTCTTCCAGGGTCGCCGTGAGCAGGCAGATGATTGCGCCGACCGGCACCCTCTCGTCGTTGCGGACCGCGAGCCGGCGCACATAGCCGTCCACCGGGGCCTCGACGTCGACCGAGGCCTTGGTCGTCTCGAGGGAACAGAGGATTTCGCCGGCCTGTACCCGCCGGCCTTCCTCGACCCGCACCTGTCGAACGACGACCTCGTCCTCGTTCGCGTTGACCATGGGGACGGCGATCGTGTGGGCGGTCACCTCATGTCTCCGGAACGGGCGTGGCGAGGCGCTGTCGACTGCAGGCGGCCATCGGCCGCGGCGTGCCTGACCGCGGCGACGATGTCCTCGACCTGCGGCAGCACCGCCTGCTCGAGCGTGCTCGTGTTGGCGATCGGGAAATCGAGCGCGGCGACGCGGGCAGGAGGCGCCTTGAGGAGGGCCATCTCTTCCGTGACGATCCGAGCGACGACCTCGCTTCCGAAGCCGCCGGTGGCAGTCCCTTCCTCGCACACGATGAGTCTTCCCGACCGTCGGAGCGAGTGTGCGATCGGCGCGGTGTCGAGCGGGTTGATCCTCGACGGAATCACCAGCTCGCAGGAAAGCTCGTCCTCCATCAGCAGGCGGTGCGCGGCCTCGACGGCGAGCTCGGCCATCCCGCCGTAAGCGACGATCGTCGCGTCGGCCTCGGTGAAGTCGTTGTAGGAAAGCGAGACCGTGGGATAGGGATCGGGCGTCTTGCGAACGTAGAGATCCTTCAGGCGTCCGGCGGCGTCCGCGGCCTGCACCGCCCGCGCGTAGAGCGCCTTGTTCTCGATGAACAAAACCGCCCGATCGTCCTCGATCGCGGTTCGAAGGAGATCGCCCGGGTCGCAGAACGGGTTGACCGCCACCACCACGAGGCCGGGCATGCCGATGAAATGCTTCTCGATCGTCTGGCTGTGGGTCGGCCCGTAGCCGCGCCGGCCGCCCATCGGGGTCCGGATGACGATCGGCACCTGGGCCTTGCCGTTATACATCCACGGATATTTGCTGATGTGATTCAGGATCTGGTCCGCGGCGAGCATGAGGAAATCGCCGAACATGATCTCGACAACCGGCCTCAGCCCCCGCATCGCCATTCCGGCGGCGATGCCCGTGAAGCCGGCCTCGCTGATCGGGCAGGTCAGGACCCGGTCGGGAAAGGCGGTGCTGAGCCCCTTGGAGACCTTGAAGGCGCCGCCATAGGGATCCAGCAGATCCTCGCCGAGCAGGAGAATCCGGGGGTCGCGTGCCATGGCTTCGTGAAGCGCGCCGTTGAGCGCGGCGAGGATCGTGCTCATGGCTTGTCGGCCGCCTCGTGTCCCGAGAAGGCGGTCTCCGGGGCGGGGAAAGGCTGCCGCCGCGCCCATTCGACCGCGCGGTCGACCGCTTCGGCCGAGAGCGCCTCGATCTGTGCCGCCATCTCCGGATCGAGACGCGACTGGATCAGGCCGAGCGGATCGCCGGCCCGATAGCGGTCGATCTCGTCGGCGGGCCGATGGTCGTCGCTCTTCGAGTGATGGCACAGTCGATAGGTGTGGATCACCTCGAGACGGGGGCGGCCCTCACGGCGGACGTCCTCGATGATCGGGCCGAAATGGGCGTAGAGCGCATCGGCGTCGGTCGAATCGATCTCGCCCGACTCGATGCCGAAGGCGCGGCCGCGATCGACCATGCTTCCGGCGAGCTCGAGCTCGATCGGAGTGCTCTGGGCCCAGCGGTTGTTCTCGGCGACGACCAGGATCGGGGCGCTCCAAAGCGAGGCCATGTTGAGCGCCTCGTAGAGAACGCCCTCGCCGAAGGTGCCGTCGCCGATGAAGACGACGGCGATCCCGCCCGTTCCCTTCACTTTCTCCGCGAGCGCCATTCCAACGGCATTGGGCACGATCCCGCCCTGGATGCCGTTGCTGTAGAAATTGCCGTGGCAGATGTGCTGGCTGCCGCCGCGTCCGCCGACCAGTCCGGTCGCCCGACCCATGATTTCCGCCATGAGCAGCTCCGGCGATGGCTGGTAGGCGAGGAAGTGGCCGTGGCAGCGGTGATTGCTGAAGATGATGCCGTCGGCGCCGAGATGGGAGATGACCCCGGCCGCATTGGCTTCCTGGCCGATGTAGCAATGGGTCGTTCCGAACAGCTCCCCCCGGTCGAACAGATCGAGCAGGGTCTCCTCGAACCGTCGAATGAGGGTCATCGTGGCGTAGAGACGTTCCCTCTCGGTGCCGGATGAGGCCGAGAAGCGCGATTTCGGGCAGGGCCTGCCGATCGCGGGAGCGATCTGCTTCGGGAAAGCGGTCGCGCCGGCCTGCCACGGCAGCGCCCGTTGCGGGGTTAGAAGGTTCATAAGGTACCGATACTGAGGAGTTTCGCCCTGCCTAGCCTACCTGCCTCCGATTGCAAACGGGAGGGCGCGGGTAGACGGCCCGGTCAATCCGCGATTTCGGCCAGCCGCCGCTTCACTTGGACGAGATCTTCGACGAACCGCGCATATTCCGCCTCCTTATTGTCCTGAACCCTGAGGAGAAAGCTGGGGTGGACGGTCACCCAGGCCTCGCCGCCCTCGGGCAGCGCGTGGGCTCGGCCGCGCATGGAGGTGATCGTCACCGCCTTGCCGAAGACGGAGCGGGCGGCGGTGGCGCCCAGCGCCACGGTGAGGGGAGGGCGGATGAGCAGGCGTTCCTGCTCGATCCACCAGCGGCAGGCCTCGATCTCGCCGGCGTCGGGCTTGGAGTGGATCCGGCGCTTACCGCGTTGCTCGAACTTGAAATGCTTGACGGCGTTGGTGACGTAGGCCGCCTTGCGATCGACCCCCGCATCGCCGAGCGCCCGATCGAAGAGCTGTCCGGCCGGCCCGACGAAGGGTCGGCCGGCAAGGTCCTCCTGATCGCCCGGCTGCTCGCCGACGAAGAGGATCCTGGCGTCCAGGGGGCCTTCGCCGAACACGGTCTGGGTCGCGCATTTGTGCAAATGGCAGCGGGTGCAGCCCATCGCTTCGTCGCGAACCGTTTCCCAGGCGGTGCGGAGGTTGCCGCCGACCTGTCCTCGACCCGCTTCGACCATCTCCGCCTCGCGCGCCTGCGCCCCCGCCATCAGCTCGCCCACCAACGCGGTCTCGGGCATGTTTTTCCAGTATTTCTTCGGCATCTCCTTGAGCATCGCCTTTTTCTTGAGGCGGGCGGGGTTGAAGATGGAGGCGTAATAGGTCTTCCACACCGACTCGATCGGGTCGCCTTCCGGAGCGTCTCCCCGGCCGGCGCCGGGCCCCTCGGCCAGGGTCTCGCCGTCCCAGTGAAGCGACACCGAAGGGGTCAGGATCGACCAGGCCATGTTGGCAAAGCGGCGGACGAAGAAGCCCCCGTTGCGGCGCACGATGTGGTGTTCGGGCTCGAACCAGGCGACGAATCGGGACCCTTGCGCGGTCTCGACCTCGCGGAAGCGAAGGAAGGCGCGCATCTTGTGGACGTCGCGCCGAACCGCCTTCGCCATCCGCTCGAGACGCTGGACGAGCGGATCGGCGGAGTCGGCGATCAAGCCCGGGCGCTCGCGCAGGCGTAGAAGCAGCGCGTAGAGCAAGGCGAAACGCTCCGGATCGGAATGGCAGATCGCGGTCTCGGCGAGGGTGAGGAAGGCCTTGGGGACGGAGAAAGCGGTGCCGCCTGAAGGAAGAGGGGCGGGGGCGGCGAACAGATCGCCCGCGCCGCCGCCGACATGCCAGCTCACTTCCGCGGCCGGCATTTCGACTCCGGCGAGGGCGCGCGCTGCGTCCCGCCATCCGTCGAAATCGTCTTCGCTGGAAAGGTGGACGCTGTGCATGATTCCCGTTCGGGCTAAGCCTGTCGAAGCCCGTTCCTTCTCTTCTCCTGCAAGCAAGAGGAGGGCTTCGACAAGCTCAGCCCGAACGGATTTTGGTCAAACGAACAATTCCATTTGCGTTTCCGCAGGCTTCAGCCAGGCGCCCAGATCGGCTTTGTCCGTGAGCGACCCGGGCCGCCAGCCCTCGGCCGTGATGAAGGGGCGAACCTTTGCGATCGAAACGGTCAGGCGGCCGACGTCCTCGAGCCGGAGGCGGCGCCAGCGGCGGCTCTTCAGGAGCTTGTCGACCGCCTTGACGCCGAGCCCCGGGACCCGGAGCAAGGCTTCGCGAGGCGCCCGATTGACGTCCACCGGGAAGGTCTCGCGGAACTTGAGCGCCCAGGCCAGCTTGGGATCCATGTCGAGCGGAAGCATTCCCGCCGGATCGGCCGCCGACGCGACCTCGGTCGGTGTGAAGCCGTAGAAGCGCATCAGCCAGTCGGATTGGTAGAGCCGGTGCTCGCGCATCAAGGGCGGGCGGCGCAGCGGCAGCACGGCGGAGGCGTCGGGGATGGGCGAGAAAGCGGAATAATAGACCCGGCGGAGGCGGAAGCGATCGTAGAGCGTGCTGGCCCGGCCGACGATATCGGCGTCCGACGCGGAATCGGCGCCGACGATCATCTGCGTCGACTGGCCGGCGGGGGCGAAGCTTGGCGCCGATTTATAGCGCTTCTTAGCGTCGGCGCCGTCCTCGATCGAGACGCGCATGTCCTTCATCGCGCCTTCGATCCGGCCTCCGTCCTTCTCGGGCGCAAGCCGGGCGAGGCCGGCCGCGGTCGGCAGCTCGACGTTGATCGAGACCCGATCGGAATGAACCCCGGCCAGCCGGACCAGCTCCGGATCGGCGTCGGGGATGGTCTTCAAGTGGATGTAGCCCCGGAAATCATGATCCTCGCGAAGGCTTCGCGCCACTTCGACGATCTGCTCCATCGTGTAATTGGGCGAGCGGATGATCCCGGACGAAAGAAACAGGCCCTCGATATAATTACGACGGTAGAAAGCGAGAGTGAGCCGGACGACCTCCTCGGCGGTGAAACGGGCGCGGCGGACGTTCGAGCTCTTGCGGTTGATGCAATAATGGCAATCGAAGATGCAGCTATTGGTCAGCAGGATCTTCAACAGGGAGATGCAGCGACCGTCGGGCGCATAAGCGTGGCAGATGCCCATCCCCTCGGTCGAGCCGATCCCCTTGCCGCCACGGCTGTCGCGCTTCGAAGTGCCGGAAGACGCACATGAGGCGTCGTATTTGGCCGCATCGGCGAGGATGGCGAGTTTCTGCTGGAGATCGAGCTGGGCCATATAGTTTCCTGTATGTTCCAGACGCTTAGCATGCAAGCGATTAGGTGTTCCTATATTGTTCTTGAAAGCGGCGCTCGTTTTTGAGATATCCGCTTTGCCGATCCGTTCGGTGAGTCGCGCGTTTATGGTGGAGGAGCTTTCCTGCGCGGGAGAGCTTCTCCGCCAACCCCTCCCCCGGAATTCGGGAGAGGAGATCGCAAGGGTCGGTTCCCGGCGAAGGCGGGATCCAGCGCACCGCCCGTGCCGCCCGACCCCGGCCTTCCGGGGGGCAAGGGCATCAATCTCGGCGGGGTCGATCCTAGTCGCCGCCGCCGCCGCAGCCGCCGCCCCCGCCGCAGCTGCCGCCGCAGCTTGCGCAGCCGTCGCTCGAATCGCCGCCTCCGCCTCCGCCGCCGCAGCCGCTACCGCCGCAATTGCCGCTGGATTTGCGATCCTGCGCGCCAACGCCTGCCGACGGCTGCGCCAGGAGGAAGACGACCAGCGCTACGCCGACCAAGATGATTCCGATTACCGGTTCGCCGAACGCGACCGCTGCGGCGCCTCCGGCCAGGCTGCCCAGGGCGACTCGGCGGCCGAGGGCCTGGCCCTGCTCCAAGGCGTCCGGGTCCTCTTCGCGATTTTTCCGATTCACGCTCGGGAGCGGCCAGATGTCGGCGGGGGGCGGCTTGCCGAAGACCGGCTCGTAGAGAGCGAGCGTCTCCTCATATTGACGGCGATAACGTTCGTCTTCGTCAGGCGCGCCGGTGCCCGGGCGATGCTCGAGGGGACGGCCGAGGATCTTGCCGCACAGGACATCTCGATAATGGGGCCATTGGAGATGGAGATGCCAGGCTTTGTCCACCGTGTCGGAAGGGGTCACCTCGAATCCCGCGGTGGCGGCAAGATAGAGGAAGCCGCAATATTCGTCGGCAACGCGCTCCGCGAATGCCAGCGGCCAGCCCTGTTCCCGGGCGAGCGCTTCCTCGAAGCGGCAGGCCGCGCCGGGCACTTCGATCTGCATATGGGAGAGCGCGTCCCAAAGGGCGGGGCGGTCCAGGACTGGCGAGTCGCCTGTCATCGGCTCGATCGTATGACAGGGGGATGACGATTTCGTGACAGCCGGATCCTCCCCAACCGGCGATGGGGAGGATTTCTAGAAGCCGATCTTCGTGACACGCTCCGGCTTCGCCTTCGCTTCCGCCGCGAGCAGGGCCAAAATCTCTCCCGCGCCTGCCTCCGGCCGATAACGCAACTGGCGCGTGACCACGGCGAAGTCGCCGGGGGTCAGGCCGCTCACCTCTGCGAGCCCCGCCGGGGCGGGCCTGCCGAAGAAGCGCTCGAAGGCCTGCTCCGCCGAACCCGCCGACAGCGCCTTCAGCTCGATCTTGAAGACGAAGCGCCGAAGCGCCGCCGGATCGAGCCGCCGGGCGAAGTTGGTCGCCGCGACGAAGGGGAGCGGGTGCGAGTCCATCCAGGTCAGCATCTCGTTCACCTGGGTGATCTCCCACGAGCGCTGGGCGTCGCCGCGGTCGAGGAGCAGCGAATCGGCTTCGTCGAACAGCAGCACGGCACCGTCGTCGCGGGCGTCGGCAAAGGCTTCGGCGATGTTCGCCTCGGTCCCGCCGACCCATTTGGACAGGAGGTCGGAGGCCCGCTTCACCTTGAGCGGCCGATCCAGCCGTTCCGCCACATGGGCCGCAAGCGCGGTCTTACCGGTTCCCGGCGGGCCGGTGAGGAGGAGCGAGAAGTCGCCCGCCGCCCCCTCGGCCGAGAGCCGCTCCAGGAGGGGCGCGATCTCGATTTCCGATTCGTAGAGCGCGAGATCGAGCGCGGCTCCCGACGGCGCCGGCGGCAGCGAACGGCCACCTCGAAGGCCCAGAATCAGCGAGCGCGCCGCCGCTTCCGCGTCCGCGCCGCCGCCGCCGGCGAGAGCGGCCGTGCGCAACGCGACCCGCGCCACGCTCGCGCTCTCGGCTTCGCCGGCGAGGAGCGGAGCAAGGCCGCCGACGGCGTCGCGCACGTCCTCCGCCTCGGCGGCGCGCCCGGCGATCCGAGCCCGCGCCCGGGCCGAGGGGTGATCCATCCGAAGCACGAAGCTCATCCGCCGAAGGTGGGCCGGGTCGACCGAATCGAGCGAGTTGGAGGTCCAGATCACCGGCACCGCGCCGGTTTCCAGCATCCGGTTGAGGAAGATCTTGGAGCCCAAGCGGCGCCCGCCTTCGGTCCATGAGCCGTCGGCGAAAAGGTCCTCCATCTCGTCGAAAAGGAGGAGGCTGCCGCCGCGGCGGGCGAGCAGCCGCTGCGACCGCTTGAGCGCGTGGAGCCGCTCCCAGCGCGTCGGCTCCTCCCCTTCGTCGTCGCTCTCCCCGACGGCGAACAGCTCCGCTCCGGCCGCCGCGGCGAGGGTCCGCGCGAGCTCGGTCTTGCCGGTGCCCGGCGGGCCGTGGATGAGGACGTTCACCCCCGGGGAGCGCCGGCCCAAGGCGCCCGCGAGCAGTCGGACGAGCAGGTCGAAGCTCGACCCGTGCTCGGCGAAATCCTCGCGGGCGAGGCTCGCCGGCTGCCGGGTCCCCGCAAGCGCCTCGATCAGCCGGTCTTCGCCCGCAGCGTTGGAATCGAGCAGCCTCGTCAGGCTCCAGTCCGGATCGACCGAAAAGCCGCCGCCCCTCGCCATTTCCACGCGCAGGAGCCCCAGCGTCACCGGAGCGGCGCGCCGGACCCGGGCCGAAGCCTCCGACTCGGCCGCCGCCCCCGCGAGCCGGCCGGTCAGCGGCAGCAGGTCGAAGCCCGCTTCGCCGAGCCGGCGCCGAAGCGCCTGGAGCCGCGGAAGGCGCGCCAGAGCGACCGCCGAGCGCAGCAGGGCGCCCTCGAACGGGTCGAGATCGAGCAGGCGCGAGATCGTGTCCAGCAGCTCGAACAGCGGCGGGCCGGCCTCGCCGGTGTCGATCACCGTGGCGAGCGCCGGCAGCCCATTCCAGTCGAGCGCCGTCCGCGCCTTCTTCGCGCCGCTTTTGCCGTCCGGCCATTTGCGGCCTGGCCAAAGCCAGTCCTTATTTTCTTCGGCCCAGTCGAGCAGCGCGCGCGCCGCTGGCGACTTCCGGCCCGTCGATTCGCGCAGAATGACAAGCATTTGCTGCGCCAGAAGCTTCTCGCCCATGACGAATCCATGCGGCCGCGAACGCGCGCGAAGGCGCGGCCGGAGCCGTTCTTCAAAAAATTTCAGGGGATTTCGTAACCGCCGGCCCGGAGCCGGCCGCGCTTGCTAGCGCTTGGGCATCCGGACGGTAGCGGGACGATATCGCCGGGATAGGCCGCGATTTTCCACGTCATTGCTCCGTCGTTCCCGAGCGCCGAAGGGGCCTCGGGGAGCGGCCGGATAGGCGGAGGCGAAACGATTGTCAATGCGCCGTCACCCCAGCGGAGGCTGGATCCCGTGGGGTGAAGGGCGCCTGCGCTTTTCACCCGCTGGCGCCCCGGCCTTCGCTGGGGCGACGGTGGAGGTTATGCGGCGGCGGGCTCGTGAGGATCGGCCATTCGCTTCGACATCAACAGCTTGAACAGGACGAAGGCGACGAGTCCGACTGCGGCGGTGGCGACGTGGAGCAGCCAGAAGGTCGGCGTGTCCCAAGTCGAATACAGCTTTCCGATTTCCCCCACGATCTTGTTGGCGCCGAAAAAGGCGAGGTAATAGAGGCCGATGACGGTGGCATTGATCTGCCGGGGCGCGATCTTCGAGAAGAGCGCGAGGCTGACCGGCAGGATGCAGGCGAAGCCGATGCTGTTGAACAGATGGAACATCAGCGGCCAGAACAGGCCGATCTTGCCGTCGCCCTGCGTCAGAGCCGCGACATACAGGCACAGGCCGCCGGCGATGGTGAAGAAGCTGCCTATGATCATCTTGCCGAGCTCGTCGGGCTCGGTGCGCTTCGTGCCGTAATATTTGAAGAACAGGGCCACGCCGACCAGCATCGAGAAGCTCAGGGTCGCGTCGATGGAAACCATCCAGCCGGTCGGAACTGTGAAGCCGAAGAAGGTGAGCTGGAAATGCTGGTCGGCCCAGATCAGATAGGCGTTGAAGATCTGCTGGTTGGTGAGGAGCGCGACGGCCATGGCCGGGATCAGCAGGATCAGCGCGAGCACGCGCAGCCTCTCGTCACCAGTAAGGCCTCGGATCAGCCAGAAATAGAGTGGGATGAGGGCCAACAACGCGATCCAGATCCCGGCAAGGAACGTGACCGCGACCACGATCGTCATAACGAGCCCACCCCCGAAGATCGTGGCTACGGTCTTGCCGGGGCCGATCGACTCGCTCTCGCCCTCTTCGACCGGGAGATGCGGCCGGCCAGCCAAGAAGATCAGCACGCCGATCACCATGACGATGCCCGCGGTGCCGAAGCCGTAGTGCCAGCCGACCTTTTCGCCCAGCGTGCTGCTGATCAGCGGTCCGGCGATGACGCTGACGTTGATGGCGATGTAGAAGATCTGGAAGGCCATCGCCCGGCGAAGGTCGTTGCCCTTGTAGAGCGCGCCGACCTGGCTCGCGATATTGCCCTTGAAAAGACCCACTCCGATGATCAGCGCGAGCAGGGCGAAGAGGAAGGCGCCTTCGAAGGCCATCAGGAAATGGCCGATGGACATCGTTACCCCGCCGGCGAACAAGGCAATCCGACGACCGGCGAAGCGGTCGGCGATGATCCCGCCGAAGATCGGTGTAAGATAGACGAGAGACGTGTAGTCGCCGAAGATCGCGGAGGAGAGCGGCTGTCCGCTTAGTCCCTCATAATGCCATGTGCGAAGCCAGTTGAGGCCGATCACCCCCTCCATCTTCTCGGGCACCAGCAGGTAGTTGACCATGTAAAGGGTCAGCAGTGTCTGCATCGAATAATAAGAGAAGCGCTCGCAGGCCTCGATGAAGGCCAGATAGCCGAGGCCTTTGGGATGGCCGAGGAAGGCGCGATCGTTGCGGTCGGCGGCGATGTCGAGCTCGGGCGTGGCTTCGGCGGCGGTCATGCGCAATCCCCTGGCGAAATCGCGCGGAAGCTAGCGGATCGTTGCGGCGGCGCCAGCCCTTTTTCGACGGAAGAAAATCGTGACAGTTACGAATTTCGATGCGGGCGCGGGTCCGCCTTCTCCGGATCCGGCCGAAATTCGTAACTGTCACGATTTTCTGTGAGCGTGGGATGCGGTTCGCGGGGGGTGGCGTGTGCGGTCAGGCGCGCAGCGTGAAGCCGATCTTGAGCGTCACCTGGTAATGGGCGACCTTGCCGCCCTCGACATGGCCGCGGGTCTCCTTGACCTCGAACCAGCCGATGTCGTGAATCGTGGAGGCGGCCCTGGCGATTGCGCCTTCGATCGCGTCCTCGATGCTGGTCGCCGAACTGCCGACGATCTCGATCACCTTGTAGACATTGTCGCTCATGAAGGGGTCACTCCTGCGGGGGCTCGTCATTCCCGACTTGATCCGGAATCCGTGAACACCGACGTCAGCGATTTCTCTCCGGCTTCCGTGTTCATGGATCCCGGCTTCCGCCGGGATGACGAGCTAACACGTGGTGGACGGGATCGTTTCCGCAACGCTAGGGAGAAGCGGCGAGAGCGAGGAGAGGTTCATGCGGATTTGGCTTCTGGCCGGGGCGGTCTTGCTTGCGGCGGCTCCCGCCGCGGCTGCGCCGGCGGACGATTTCAAGCGGCTGCTTGACGATCATCATGCCTGGCAATTGCGCGAGAGCCCGACCTACGCGACCGCTCTGGGCGTTCGCGACCATGACGATCGGATCGAGGATATCAGCCTTGCTTCGCGCGACCGGCAAGCGCGGGACGCCGCCGCCTTCCTGGTTCGGCTCGAGCGCATTCCCGCCGAGGCTCTGTCGCCGGCCGACCGGGTCAACCGGGCGATCCTGAAGCGCGGGCTCGAAGAGGGGATCGAGGCGAACCGCTTCCACCAAAGGGTGATGCTGTTCACCACTTATGCCGGGTGGCACCAGGCCTTCGCGGGCCTCGCGGACAGCCTGCCGTTCCGGACCAGGGCCGATTACGAAAGCTACCTCACCCGCCTGGCCCTCTATCCCGAGCAGAACGACGCCGCGCTCGACATCACGGCCCAGGCGGTGAAGGGCGGGTTCACCTTGCCCTGCTCGGTCCTCGGCAATTACGAGAAGGGCATATCCGGCGTGATCGCCGAGGATCCGGCCAAGTCGCGCTTCTACGAGCCGTTCACCCGGCCGCGGCCGGTCGACGTCGGCGAGGCCGAATGGACGGCGATGCAGGCGCGGGCGCGGCGGCTGGTCACGGAGGTCCTCAACCCGGCTTATGCCAAGCACGCGGCTTTCTACCGCAATGTCTACGCCCCCAAATGCGCGAAGGCCGACAGCATCTCGGCGCAGCCGGGCGGACGGGAATATTACGCCTTCCGGGTCCGGCAGGAAACGACCACCTCGCTCACGCCCGACCGGATCCACGAAATCGGGCTCGAGGAATCGGCGCGGATCCGGGCCGAGATGGACAAGGTGGCGAAGTCCGCCGGTTTCGCCGGCCGCGAGGCCTTCATCCGCGAGCTAAGGACCAATCCCAAATATTATGCGACCTCGCCGGCCCAGCTGATGCAGGCGGCGGCGGCGACGGCCAAGGCGATCGACGGCAAGATGCCGGGATATTTCGGGACCCTGCCCAGGCTTCCCTACGGAGTCCGCGAGATTCCGGCCGAAATCGCGGAAGGGACGACGACGGCTTATTACGGCCAGGGCTCGCCCGCGAGCGGGCTGGCCGGCACCTATTACGTCAACACCTCGAAGCTCGACCAAAGGCCGCTCTGGGAGCTTCCCGCTTTGACCCTTCACGAGGCCGTACCCGGCCATCATCATCAGATCGCGCTTCAGCAGGAGGTCGAGCTTCCGCCCTTCCGCCGCCACTTCACCTCCTTCACCGCCTTCACCGAGGGCTGGGGCCTTTATGCCGAAAGCCTGGGCGAGGAGATGGGATTGTACGACACGCCCGAGAAGAAGATGGGCCAGCTTTCCTACCAGGCGTGGCGGGCGTCTCGGCTGGTCGTCGATACCGGCATTCATTCCAAAGGCTGGGACAAGGCGCGGGCGGTAGCCTTCATGCGCCGGAACACGGCCCTGACCGAGGCCAATATCGACGCCGAGGTGAACCGCTACATCAGCTGGCCGGGGCAGGCGCTCGGCTACAAGATCGGCGAATTGCGGATCAAGGCGCTTCGGGCGAAGGCCGAAAAGGCGCTTGGGGGCAAGTTCGACCTGAGGCGGTTCCACGACGCGGTGCTTCTTCAGGGGAGCGTTCCGCTGGATGTGCTCGAGGCGCAGGTGGACGAATGGATCGAGGGGGAGCGATAACATCCTCCCCATCGGGGATGGGGAGGGGGACCACCCGAAGGGTGGTGGAGGGGTAACTGGCGCGGATCAGGTATGATCCCAGCCGGAACCTCTGACACTACGGCAGATACCCCTCCACCATGCTTCGCATGGTCCCCCTCCCCACGCTACGCGTAGGGAGGCTAGGGGTCAGCGCGGCCTTGCCGCCTCGTCGGCCTTGGCGTCGGCTTCCTCGGCTTCGGCCTGGGCGTCGATCTTGCCGAGGCGTTCGCGGCGGGCTTCCTCGACCAGCGCGTTCCAATTGACGCCGGGGTCGCCGCCGCGCTCGGCTCGGGCCTGGCGGACGATCTGGTTGAAGCAGCCGCTGGCACCGCCGGGGCCGACCGTCGAGCAGCTGCCGATGCCGGAGCGGCCGGCATATTCGAGCGCGGTGGCTCGAGCCGCCCAGGCCTGGCTCTTCGGATCGTTGGGATCGCCGCGAAGGGCCTCGGGGATCCGGAAGCGTTCATTCTCGGGCTTGCGAGCGCACACGACGATCGTGTCGTCGGTGCTCGGCGGACAGGGATCGTCGCCGTAAATGATCATGGTGCTGATCTTCGCGTCGGCCACCTTGGGAGCGGCGGGAGCCTGGGCCGTGGCGGGGGCGGCCGCAAGCAGGACGCCGGCGGCGAGGAGGAAGGCTTTCATCACTTCAGATCCTTTTCGACATCGCGATGGCGATACGACAGCCGGCGCGGATGAGGGAAGACAATATGGGATAGCCGAACGCGTCCTCGGCTCCGGCGGCCAGCGCCGTGTCGCGATGCTCGAGCTCCTCCTCGCGGAAACGACGGATGGTGTCGGCGAGGTCGGGCTCCTCATGCCCCAGGGCCCGGAGCTGATCGGAATAATGGCGGTCGATCTCGGTCTCGACCGCCGCGGTGCAGGCCATGGCGGCGTTGGGGCTCATCAGCGCCGTCGCCGCGCCGAGCGCGTGGCCGGCCACCTGCCAGACCGGCTGCAGCAGGGTCGGGCGGATGCCGCGCTCGACCATCATTTCGTCGAAGGTCCTGAGATGGTGCTCTTCCTGAGCCTGCATCCGGGCGATCGGGCGGCTTGCCGGGTGCGAGCCGAGCACGGCGAGCTGGCCGCAATAAATCCGGGTCGCTCCATATTCGCCGGCCTGATCGACCCGGACCATCGATTCGACGTCGGGCCGCTCGTCGCCGGGGCGCCAGCGCGGAGCGGCCGGGGCCGCTACGGGGGGCGCTTCGACGGCGCTCACGGGCGCATCCGGGGTCGTCTGAGGCTCAGCCATGATATGGACAACGCAGCAAGGATCGAAAGGATCGCATTCCATCCCGCCATCGAGATTCCGAGGAAGGCGAACTGGATTTCGTCGCAGCGGACGATCGGCTTCGCCATGATCTCCTTCAGCATGTCTTCGCTGCTGAGGCCGGCGGTGCCGGAAGAGGCACAGGTCGTGAAGCCTTCGAACACCCCCGCTTCCACCCCGGCATGATAGGCCCCGATGCCGCCGCTCGCGAGGATTGCGAGCGCGGCCAGCCAGACGAAGCTTCGGCCGCGGTCGGGAGCGCCCCGAAGGAGCAACGAGATCAGGGCCAGAGCGAGCCCGGCGAAATGCGCGTAGCGCTGCCACCAACACATTTCGCACGGATAGAGACCGCCCCAGATTTCGGAGCCGTAGGCGCCGGCGAGGAGAGCCGCGGGGACGGCAATGGCGAGCGCTCGGGCTTTGTCGAGGGAAGTCATTGCCCGTCATCCCGGCGAAAGCCGGGGCCCCAGGGAGAATTCGGCGCATTTCTGTCCTGGGGTCCCAGCCTTCGCTGGGACGACGGGCAAAGCATCAGCGCTTTCCGGTCGGCCGCGCCCCGCCGCCGGCGGCGGGCGTAGCCGCGGCGCTCCGGCCGAGGCGGGAGATGGTCTGAAGCGCGTAGTTGAGCTGGAAGTCGTCGATGCCCTTGGCCTTCAATTGCTCCGGCGTGGCGGCGAAGCGCGGATCGGCCTTGCCGTCGTCTTCGATCACCTCGTTGTCGACCGTCACCTCGTTGATCAGATGGCGCCGCAAATCGGCCTCGCGAAGCTTCGGCCGCGACTTGTAGTCCGGGTCGGAAAGCTGCGGCACCTCGATGTCGGGCTTGATCCCGCCTTCCTGAACCGAGCGGCCCGACGGCGTGTAATACCGCGCGGTGGTGAGCCGAAGGCCGGTCTTCTGGCTGAGCGGGACGAGCGTCTGGACCGAGCCCTTGCCGAAGCTGCGCTCGCCCATGACGAGTCCGCGATGATGGTCCTGGAGCGCGGCCGCGACGATCTCGGCCGCCGAGGCGCTGCCGGCGTCGACGAGGACGACGATCGGAAGGCCGCGGGCGGCGTCGCCCGGCTTGGCGAAATAACGCTCGGTGTCGGCCTTGCGCCGGCCCCGCTGCGAGACAATCTCGCCGCGCTCGAGGAAGACGTCGGAAAGCCCGACCGCCTGATCGAGCAGTCCGCCCGGGTTGGAGCGCAAGTCGACGACATAGCCGAGCGGCGGCCGGCCGAGCTGCTTCTCGATGGCCGCGATGGCGGCCAGGGTCTCGTCGGTGGTGGTCCGGCTGAAGGTGTTGACGTTGATCACGCCGACATTGTCCTTCACCTGCCATTTGACGGCCTTGAGCTCGATGGCGGCGCGGGTCAGGGTGACGTCGAACGGCTTGTCGCGGCCGAGGCGAAGGACCGTGACCTTGATCGAAGTGCCCGGCGGGCCCCGCATCGAATCGACCGCCTCGTCGAGCGTTCCGCCGTAGATGAGCTTGCCGTTCAAGTGGGTGAGATAGTCGCCGGCCTTGATCCCGGCCTTGAAGCCCGGGCTGTCCTCGATTGGCGCCACGACCTTGACCACTCCGTCCTCCATCGTGACGTTGAGGCCGAGGCCGCCGTAATTGCCGTCGGTGGTGGTCATCAGCGCCTGGTAGCCGCGCTCGTCCATATAGGCGCTGTGCGGGTCGAGGCTCGCAAGCATGCCGTCGATCGCGCCTCGGATCAGGGTCTTGTCGTCGACCTGCTCGACATATTCGGAGCGGACGCGCTCGAAGACGCTCATGAACTGGTCGAGCTCGCGATAGGTGTCGACATCGACGGCGGCGAGCGACGCGCTCGCGGCGGGTATGATCGCGACCGCGCTGACCAGAGCAAGCGAGCGGAAGAGGTTGTTGGACATTCGGGGGATTCCTGTTCGGGCCGTTCGAGACGCGTGTACCCCCTTTTTAGGCGGTCGAAAAGCAACGCCGCGTGAACGAGCAATGCAAACTTGCCTCCCCGTGCGCAGCATGGGGAGGGGGACCACACGAAGTGTGGTGGAGGGGTGAGGGGCGCAGACCGTCGCCGTCGTGCACTCGATCCGCGAATTTCCGTGCCAGTTACCCCTCCACCAGGCTCCGCCTGGTCCCCCTCCCCATCTGGCGATGGGGAGGCAAGATCACAGCAATAACGCGATCGGGAACGGCCTTCCGTCCTTGCGAAGCTCGACGCTCACCTCGCCCGGGCCGGTCCGGCCCAGCGGCTGGCGGGCCCGGACCCGGTCGCCGCGCTTGACGGCGAGGTCGGACAAGTTGGTCATCGTCGTCGTCCAGCCGCCGCCATGATCGATGATCACGACCTCGCCATAGCCGCGATAGCGCGCGGCATAGGCGATTCGGCCGGAGCGCGGCGCCACCGCCGGCGCTCCGGGGGCGGCGGCGAAGGTAAGGCCTCGGGCATGGACCCCGGCATCGGATATCTCGCCGGTGCCGGAGAGGAGTCGGCCCTGGACCGGGAGCACGTAATAAGGTGGCCGGGGGGGGCTCGGGGCCGCGCCGGGCCGGAGCGCCGGCCCCGGCAGTCCGGCGAGCTGGCGCTCGAGCCGCGCCTGATACGCCTTCGTCCCGGCCAGAGCCGCGAGATCGCGCGCCTCTTCGCCGAACGCCAGGGCCCGATCGGATTCGCGCAGTGCCGACTGCATCAGGCTGGCCGAGCGCCGCCGCTGCGCCTGCTCGAAGCGGGCGAGGGCGACCCGGCGCTGCTGGAGGTCGCGGCGGCCCGAGCCGAGCTGGACCACGGCCTCGCGGGCCTGGCGGCGCAACGACTCGCCGCGCGCCATCTCGGCGCGAACCCCGGCGGTTCGGGCGCGGATGGCCGGGAGCGAGGATGCGAGCAGTGCTCGGACGTGGACGACCTCGTCGAGGGAGCCCGGCTGGATCAGGGCCAAAGCCGGCGGCCGCCGGGCCATCGTCTGGAGCGCCGCGGTGAGCCGGATGAGCGAGCCCTGGCTCGAGGCGAGGCGCGCGCGCTGGGCGGCGCTCAGGCGTTCGATCAGGGCGATCCGGGCCGTTGCGGCGGTGATGTCCGCTTCGGCGGCTTCGATCCGGGCGGCAAGGGCGGCGGCGGCGGCGTTGGCCCGGGCGGCCGCGCCGGTGGCGCTCTGCGCTTGGCGCTCGAGCAGATCGGAGCGGCGCTTGGCGATCGCCGCTTCCTTCTGAGCCTCGGCGAGGGTGGGCGGCGCCTGGGCGACGGCCCAGCCGCCGCCGAGCAGTGCGGCGAGGAGGGAAAGGATGAGAAGGCGCCGCATCCGCTCATCCTTCCCTGTGATAGGGATGGTTGGCAAGGATGGAGGTGGAGCGCCAGAGTTGCTCGGCGAGCATTGCCCGGGCGAGGAGGTGGGGCCATGTCGCCCGGCCGAAGGAAAGGAGCAGGTCCGCCGATGACCGTTCTTCGTCGGAGAAGCCGTCGGCGCCGCCGATCAGGAAACGCGCCTCCCGGCGGCCCTCGTCCCGCCAGCGCTCGAGGCGTTTGGCCAGGTCCAGCGAGCCGAGAGCCTCGCCTTTCTCGTCCAGAAGGACGGTGACTGAATTCTCGACCGCCGCCGGGAGGCGGCCGCCGCTCTCAGGCAATTCGGTGATCCGGGTCGGCCAGGGGATTCGCTTGAGATAGCGCTCGACCAGCTCCGCTTCCGGGCTCCGGCCGATCTTCCCTCGGGCGATTATGTGGAGCTTCATTCAATCCACTCCGTCATCCCGGCGAAAGCCGGGACCTCGGGCCGGAAAAGGCTCGGCGGGTCTCCCCGAGGTCCCGGCTTTCGCCGGGATGACGTTAACTTGCCGCAGCCGTTACAGTGGCCGGCGCCCCGGCATCGCCTTCGAACGCCCACATCCGTTCCAGATTGTAGAAGCTGCGGACCTCCGGGCGGAAGATGTGGATGATGACGTCGTCGGCGTCGATCAGAACCCAGTCGGCGACCGGCAGTCCTTCGACCCGGACGCTTCGGCCGAGCTCCTGCTTGATCCGCTCGCCCAGCTTCTGAGCCATCGAGGCGACCTGACGGGTCGAGCGGCCCGACGCGATCACCATATGGTCGGCGATGGCGGACTTTCCCGACAAGGGGATGCTGACGACGTCCTGGGCCTGGTCGTCGTCCAGCGATCGAAGCACGAGGCTGTGCAGGGCTTCGATCTTCTCATTCGCTCCGCCCGTGGGCGGAGCCGGTGCGTTAGCGGGCAAAAGGCCTCCTCAAGTCACGAGCCGCCGCGTTACGCCGTCGCGCAGGGCCCGGGGGTTGAACGAATAAGCTTCCGATTGGTGCCAGTTGGGATCGGCGGCACGAATGCCTGTGGCGGAGGTCGGATCGAGCGGCAATCTCAGAAACACGAGCGCCGGCGTTCTCCACTCCGTCCACTTCCCAACCTGGTCCGCGGGATGGACGAAACGCCGCAGCCAGCCCATCGCGCGAGCCGCGTGGGCGGCGCCATCATATCCCGGACGCGAAACGACCGCAATCGGAACCGTCCGGGCGATCTTGCGCCAGTGCCGCCAGAGGTGGAACTGGGCGAGATTGTCCTCGCCCATGAGCCAGATGAAGCGGCGCTCGGGATAGCGGGCGGTCAGCGCGGCGAGCGTATCGACGGTGAACCGGGTGCCGAGCTCTGACTCGATCGCCGTGGCCCGGATCGGCAATCCGCGGGCGAGCCGCCGGGCCGAGGCGAGCCGGGCGGGAAGGGGGGCCATGCCCAAGGCCGGCTTAAGCGGATTGCCGGGGGAGACCAGCCACCACATCTCGTCGAGCCCGAGGGCGCGAATCGCCGCGGCGCTCACCCGGCGGTGGCCGCGATGGGCGGGGTTGAAAGAGCCGCCGAGGAGGCCGGTGGGGGTCACGGCGCCGTCGATAGCATGGCGTCGGCGCTTGCCAAGCGCTTCTGCCTCGTGCTGTTCTTCCGCGCCGTGGCCCAAACCAAATCCAATTCCCTTCCGGAGCAGGACGTACGCGAGTTCATTCGCGAGACCTTCGCCTGCAGCGAAGAGATTGCAGGCCTCATCTTCTTGCGCGGCAGCGTGCGGTCCTTCGCGCCGAACGCCACCATCGTCCGTGAGGGCGAGAAGGCGGCGGCCGCCTATCTTCTGACCCAGGGGCGGGCCCACGCGTTGCTGTACAGCGTCGAGGGGCAGGTGGTCTTGCTCTGCGAATATCGTCCCGGCGACCTGTTCGGAGCCCTGGGCGAGCTCGATCCCGCGCCGGAGGAGGCCGAGATCCTCGCCGTGGAGGCGGCGCGAAGCTTCATCCTCAAGAGCCGCGACCTCGTCGCCCTGGCCGAAAGCTACGGCGCGATCGGCCTCGCGTTGTCGCGGCTGCTGCTTCGCCAGCTGCGAAGGGCGACCTCGCGGATCTACGAGCGGGCGGCGGTCTCGGCGGTGGGGCGGGTCCACGCCGAGATCCTTCGGCTGGCGCGCGCGTCGCCAGGCCATGTCATAACGCCGGCGCCGGTGCTCTCCGAGCTCGCGATCCGGGTCTCGACCACTCGGGAGACCGCGTCGAGGGCGGTGAGCGCGCTCGAGCGGCGCGGATTCATCCGCCGCGATCCCGGCTCACTGACCGTCGTCGCCCCCCAGAGGCTGGAAGAGCTGATCATATGATTTGAGCGCGTAGAGCCCCACCGGCGGCCCGCCGTCGGGCGCATCGAGCTCTCCGATATATTCGCTGGCCGGGCGGCGCGGGCCGGCGGCGGCGAGGGCCGCGGCGAAATCGTCGGTGACGCAGGCGGTGCCGGGGGGCGCGGAGGCGAGGGCCCCGGCGGCGGCGGCGGTGGCGGCAGGGGTGAGCCGGACGGTTCCGGAAAAGGGATCGCGGAAGGTGGGCGAAGGGCCGTATTGGCCTCCGATGCGAAGTCCCGGTGCCCCAATGCCCGCGAGCAGCCGGACCGCCGCCTCGGCGGCCTCGCCCGGCGCCGGCCAGGCGACGATCAGCCTGTCCTCGGTGAGATAGGGCGGCAACGCCGGTTCGGCCATCGCCGCGAGCTGGTCGCGCACACCGGCCAGTGCCACGTCAAGCGCCGCACCCCCTTCCGCGCCGATCGCCAGGACCGCCAGCGGTTCCCCCACCGGGGGCTCCGGCGGAGGCGGACCTCGGCCGGTTTCGCGCGGCGCGGTGAGGATTCGCTGCCGCCAGCCCCCGGCCGCCCAGATCTCACGCGACCTGGCCGAAGCTCCGGCGGCGATGTCGGCAGCGAAATCGAGCACGAGCAGCTGCACGGCCGAGCTTTCCAGCCGCCGCCCGTTCATCAGCGCGGCGCCCATCGCCACTTCATCGGCAAGCCCGATCATTCCGGCATCGGGCCGGACGTCGAGCGGACGGACGGGCCGTACCGTCTCGGCCTCGGCCAGGACGGCGTCGAAGCGCCGGCGCCACGATTTGCCGAACGGATCGACCGACACCGCGGCGAAGGCGTCGATCCCTCCCGGAAGAACCGCATGAAGCTCCGCGCCGCGTGCGAGCAGCGCCTCGGCGATGATGATGTCCGCTCCGGCGGCGAGGGCGCCATGGCCGAAGCCGATATTCTCCTCCTCCAGCACCGCCGCGATCTTCTCGTCGAGATGCTCGCGGCGGATGACCTTCGGATCGAACGACATATGGCCGCCGAAATGGAGCGAGCGGGGCGGCCGGCAGGGGTCGAGCCAGGAGGCGTCCTGGCCCTGAGCGGCGAGGATGAGGGCGAATTGGCGCAGGGTCGAGGCGTGGTCTTCCCAGGCCTGGGGGGCAAGGGCGACGGCTTGGGCGAAGGCGGCGCGGGCTTCGTCGTGGCGGTCGAGGAGAAGAAGCGCTTCGGCCCGCGTCGCGGCGCGGTAATAAGGCGTTTCCGGCGCCTCGGAATCCGATTCGAGAAGCGCGAGCACTTCGATGGCGCGCGCCCGGGCCGCTTCCCGCTCCCCCGCGAGGAGCGAGAGGGCCGCGGCATTGATCAGCGGATAGGTGGCCGGACGCAGCGCCGCCGAACGCGCATAAGCCTCGGCCGATTCAGCGTAGAAGCGACGTCTTTCGGAGGGCCGGGAACGCAGGGCGAAATCCTTGAGCAGACGGCCCTTGAGAGCCAGCGCGGCAGGATCGGTCGTATCGCGATCGAACCGGCCCAGGGTGAACAATGCCCATGCATGGTCAAGCGCTCCCGCTCGCGCCGCCGCTATCACGGCCGGCAAAGCGGAAGTGGATTCGGATGCCTTCATCGCTGCGTTTCTATCATGAGAATTCGTATCTGCGACAGCGAACCCTTTGCACCGGCCGGTGGAGCGGACCGGGCCGAACCCGTCGACCCGGTCCTTGGCTCATACCGCATGGCTTCCCCTCAAGGAGGCGAGACCGGCGGCCCGAGGTTGGTACCCTCGGGATCGAAGATCACGACGAGAGGCGCGGTGCTCAGGTCGGCGAACTTCACGTCGAAGATCATCTCGAACTTGAAGGTTTGCCGGTCGCCGAGCACCAGATCGTCGCCCTGGTCGTTACGCTTCATGTGGTTGACGAAGGCGATGGCCGATCTCTGGCTGATCACCCCCGACCGCCGGTTGACGACCGTCGCCTTCAAATCGACGGCATCGTAGAAAGAGTGGTTCGGCGTCGGCGAGGCGATAAACCGGACGCCGCCATAGGGACTGCCGTTTTTGTTCAGGTCCCAATTGTCCTCATCGATGAAGAAGGCGATGTAGCTCTTTCGAGTCCAGAGGATGTTGGCGAAATTCCTGCCGTCGGACGCCCAGGCATTGTCGCCGTTGCGGACATTGTCCACCATCTCCTGGACGACCTGCTGCAGCGATGCGTGCGGAATGGCCGTCGCGCTTGGGCGCGTGTAATGCTTGACCGTGAGGCGGCCGTCCGTGTCGAGCCTGATGTAATAGAAATAGACGGTGTAGGGCTCGAGGTCGTAATTCGGCACCGGAGGCTGGGCCGTCATCCTCTGCTCATAGATGCTGTCGCCGCCGCCTGCCACGGTAGCGGGTACGTCGGCCAGTGCCGCGAGGCTTTCGCGAAAGGACTGAAATTCCCCGGTGCCACCCGGGCTTTCGCCGCCTTCGGTCGGTCTTTCCATAAGCTCCAGGTTCATGATCGTCCCTCCTCTTTGACCCAGTCCATCGAGCGGGCGGCGCCGTCCGGTGTCCGTGTAACGGGGCCGGCGCCGTCTTCGGCTGAGGGAGATCATTTACCGCCAGTCGTGAATTCCTTCCGTGACGGGCATCACGCAGACTCTGCTGAGCGATTCCACGGCACACGGCAGGTGACGCGTCGAGCGTGATTAAAAAGGGTTGAGCGGGGGGCGGCCGGGGGCCCCCTGTCAATGCCCTCGGCGGTGCAGGGGCGAAAAGCGCATCTCATAAACCGATGGGTTTACAAGGTCCTCTTCACTCGGTCGGCTGCCGCTTGGTTCGACGCCGGAGAATTCTCAAAAATCGCTATTTTCGTTTCGGTTGATATTCGTCCCACAAGCGCAGGCAACGGGTGAAGTCCTTTCCGTGAGGATCCTTTCGCCTGGTAAGCGTGGAAGCCGCCGACTCGACTTGGCTACGCAATGCGGCGCGGGTGGCGCCGGGAGGCAGCCCCAGGTCCGCATAGCGAAGATCGCAGCCCATGAGGCCGGCGAACAGGAGCCACTCGGCGTTGTCGGGATCCAGGCCGATAAGCCTGCGCGACCAGGAATAAGCCTGGTGGAGTTGTTTTTCCGCCCCGGCCTTATCGCCGACCTTGATAAGCGATCGGCCGAGGCCGCGCTGTGCCAAAGCCAGGCGAAAGCCGTTCTGCATGTTCGAAGGCTCCGAACGGTGCAGCGTCTCGACGATGGCATGCTGCGCCTGCCGAGCGCGCAGAGACCGAGGCCAGAGGCTCTGCATGTAATAGCTGTCGGCGAGCCATGCATAGGCATTCGCCTGACGCAGGAGCGTCTCCGAATCCGCAGGGCGCGCCCGTCCGGCCTTTTCGAACCAAACCACCGCTTTTTCATACGATCGCTGGGCGGCCGGGGCGTCGTTATTGCCGTTGAGATGAACATTGCCGAGGTCGACGGCGCTGGCGGCGACTTCGAGCATGTAATCGGGGTTCTGCGGATCGGCGACGATCGCGCGCTCCGTCAAGGCGGCGAAGCGCGTATATTGCCTTTGTGCCATGGGCCATTCGCGCCGAATCTCGTAAACCCGGCCGATCCAATATTCGCTGTGGGCATGCTGGAGCAGGCGCTCGGGATCGGCGGGGTGTCGAGCCAGCTGCTCCGCGGTGACACGCCGAGCATCCTCGAAGGCGCCGAGCGCCGACGCCAGATTGCCGCTGACCACCTCATCTTCGCCGATTGCTCGACGGAGGCGCGCGCGCCGCAGAAGCGCGTCCTCCGGCAAGTTTTTGACGTCCCCCGTGCCGTAGCGGGCGAGGGCCCTGCGGTTCACCAATGTCAGGACGTCGATCCGGCCCACCGCCTTCAGCGTCTGGCGCAGGTCCGTCAACATGAACTCCACCAACCCTTCCGCTTCCGCGCGCTGTCGCTCGGCTTCGGCGCGCGCGTTGATGGCGAGGGCCGTCAACAGGGCCATGACCAGCATCGCCGCTACCGCCGCCGCCGTGACGTAGGTTATGCGGCGCACGCGTCTCGCGGCGTCTCGCTGAACGAGGGTGTCAAGGCCGATACCGGCCAGCCCGGCAACCAGCTTCAGCAGACCGAGGCGGTGGCCGTCGCCCTCCTTGCGAAGATCTGCGGCCAGGGGTTCGATGCCGCCCTCCCGCAACACCGGCGGGAAGCACTGGTCGGGGCCGCCGTCGACGATGGCGCTTAGGATCGGCCGGCCGGGGTGGAGCTCCCGAAACGTCGCGATCTCCTTCGCCACCCAGGGGGAGGCGGCGCTGCTCGGGGAGCAGAGCACGATCAAATTCTTCGAAACGGCCAACGCCGCCCGCACCCTCTCGCTGAGGTCGCCGGCCGCCGGAAGCTCGTCCCGGTCGCGAAAGATGGGGGTTAGTCGAGCGGGGATTTCGCCGTCCGCGCCCTGCGTTCCCGCCAGCCGCCGGGGCAGCCGATAGCCCTCGAGCCTCCGATGCAGCCAGCGGCCCATCGCCGCGTCCTTATGGCTGTAGCTGATGAACGCGACATAGCCCCCGGTTGCACCGGGTCCCGCTTCCGCCATGGTAATCCCCCCACGGGCGCGGGCAGGCCGGCGCCGCGCCTCCCGGCAAGGTGCCAGAGGGGGGACGAGCCGACAATATATCAAAAACTTAGATTCGGACGCCGTAAATCCGGAACTTGGATTCAGATGTCGCCGGTTCCGATTCGGCTCAGCCCAGCTTCTGCGCCAGGAAGCTCGGCACCGGGCCGTTCCAGCCCTCCTCGTCCTCGGCCGGCGTGGACTGGGGGCGGGGCTCGGGGCGAGGATCAGACCGTCCCCGGGCAGGGCGAGGCTCGCGCCTCGGTTCGTCGCGGCGGGCGCGCGGCTCCGGCTCGGCCTTCTCGCGGCGCGGCTCCGTGCGGCGCTCGGCCGGCTTCGGCCCGGGCCTCGCTTCAGGCTCCGCCTCGGACCTCGATTCCGGCGCCGCCTCGCGTCGCGGCTCGCGCTTCGGCTCCTCCGATCGACCCCGTCCGCGCGGCGCGCGCGCTCCGCGCTCGCGCCGGGGACGCTCCTCTTCCTCGCCTTCGGGCGGTGCCGACTCCGTCTCCGCAGCGGCCTCGACCGGCCGGATCTTCGCTCCGGTCAGTTTCTCGATCGCTTCGATCGCCTCGGCGTCGGCGGCGGTGGCGAGGGTGATCGCGATTCCGGTCTTTCCGGCGCGGCCGGTGCGGCCGATGCGGTGGATATAATCGTCAGGGTGCCACGGCACGTCGTAGTTGAAGACGTGGCTGACGTCCTTGATGTCGAGGCCGCGGGCGGCGACGTCGGAGGCGACCAAGATGTTGATGTCGCCGGCCTTGAACCGTTCGAGCTCGCGGATCCGCTCCGGCTGCTCCATGTCGCCATGGATCTCGCTGGCGTTGAGGCCGGAGCGCTTAAGGCTCTGGGCGAGCTCGCGAACCGTCGTCTTGCGGTTGCAGAAGATGATCGCGGTGCGCACGTCATTGCCCTTGAGGCGATCGGTCAGCACCTGCTTCTTCTTGCGCGAATCGACCTTCAGGACGCGCTGGTCGATGGAAATGTTGGCGGTCGCGGGCCGGGCGACCTCGATCGTCTTCGGGCCGGTCAGGAACTTGTCCGCCAGCTTCTTGATCGGGCCCGGCATGGTCGCCGAGAAGAGCAGGGTCTGGCGCACCGAGGGAAGCTTCGAGCAGATTTCCTCGATGTCGGGAATGAAGCCCATGTCGAGCATCCGGTCCGCCTCGTCGATGACGAGCAGCCCGCAGCCGTTGAGCATGATCTTGCCGCGCCCGAACAGATCCATCAGGCGCCCCGGAGTGGCGATCAGGACGTCGACGCCCTTTTCGAGCTTCTTGATCTGGTCGGCCATGTTGGTGCCGCCGATCAGCAAGGCCATGTTGAGCTTGTGATATTTGCCGTATTTTTCGAAATTTTCCGAAACCTGCATCGCCAGCTCTCGGGTCGGCTCGAGGATCAGGGAGCGGGGCATTCGGGCGCGGCTTCGGCCTTCGCCGAGAATGTCGATCATCGGCAGAACGAACGCGGCGGTCTTGCCGGTGCCGGTCTGAGCGATTCCGATGAGGTCGCGGCCCATCAGGACGGAAGGGACCGCCTGCTTTTGGATCGGGGTGGGATCGGTGTAGCCGGATTCCTCCACGGCGCGGAGCAATTCGTCGGAAAGGCCGAGATCGGCAAAGCTCATAAGGGTTCCGGGTGATGGAGGGGCTTCGTCGCGAGCCGCTTCAGGTCAAGCGCTTGGGCGAAGAGCGGCCCAGTGTCAAGAAAGCTCAACGGCGCACGACCGGTTCGAGGCTCTTGAAATCGTCGATTTCGCAAGCGCCGCCCATGCGCGAGCGTATGTTGTCGCGATCCTCGCAGACCAAGCCGTCGGAATTGGGGGTGATGTAGAAGCCGTAATAATAATCGAGCGCCGGGCAGCGGCTCTCGAGCCTGGCCCGCACCCGCTGTCGGTTGCGCAGGATGAGGTCGACGCTGCTCTTGCTGACTCGGGTGGCGGCGGCGATGGCGCGCGCCGGGACGCACTTGGGGCCCTTGCCCTCCTTCCACTCCACCCTCGACGGCGGCGTGTTGCGAAAGCGGATGATGACCTGCTCGCGCACGACCGTCTGCCCATATTGGGCCGGACGCGCGGGCGGTGCGGCCGCGGGCGCACCCGCGGCCAGCAGCAAGCAGGCCGCGACGCCCGCGCGGATCGTTGAGGAGGCCTCCATGGCCTAGTCCCATCCCCGCAAGCGCTTGAACATGCGATTAATCCCTTCTCGCCGATCAGGGTTTGCATCCGGTGCAAACCCAAAGCTTGCGAAAGCTAAGATTGCGCCATAGTACCCCGCCACATTCGGTCGGCCCACCTGCGGCCCGCCTCCACAGCTACCGGAGACAAAACATGGCGACCCAGCCGCCGTCAAACGCCCTGCCGATTTTCTATGGCGGCCTCGAGCCGCTGTCGAGCAGCGTCCATGGAGGCTTTCGCAGCCGCACTTCGGATCGCGCGCCCTTTCTCGCCAGCAACCATGCGGTGCCGATCACGGTCGACGAGTTCGTCGCGGTTCAGCGCCACTTCCCGATCGTCTTCTCCGTCGGCGAGACCCCGGTGCCGCTGGCGCTGATGGGCCTGAACGAGGGCGTGAACGTCTTCGTCGACGAGACCGGCAAGCCGGCCGGCGACATCTACCTGCCGGCCTATGTCCGCCGCTATCCCTTCATGCTCGCCCGGCTGCAGCCGGACGCGCAGGAGCTTTCGCTCTGCTTCGATCCGACCAGCGGCCTGGTCGGCGATTTCCCGGAAGGGGACCCCCTGTTCGACGACGGCACGCCGAGCGATACGACCAACAATATCCTCAAATTCTGCGAGGAGTTCGAGCTTTCGGCCCAGCGCACGGTCGCCTTCATGGCCGAATTGAAGGGCGCCGGACTGTTGATGGATGGCGAGGTGTCGATCCAGCCGGTCGGCTCCGAGCAGCCCTTCATCTATCGCGGTTTTCAGATGGTCAACGAAGAGAAGTTGCGCGACCTCGGCGGCGACGACCTGAAGCGGATGAACGGGAACGGGATGCTTCCGCTGATCCTCGCCCATCTCTTCTCGGTCTCCCTGGTCCGCGAAATCTTCGCCAAGCAGATCCAGCAGGGCAAAGGTCCTTCGGTACCGGGGATGGGCGTGCCGGCCGGCAACGCTTAAGCAAAAGCTCCACCGTCATCCCTGCGAAAGCCGGGACCTCGGGCCGGAACGACGCTCCGGCGCGAACTTCCACCGAGGTCCCGGCTTCCGCCGGGATGACGGAGATCTTCTCACATCTCCTCCACCAGCTCGGCGACGACGGCGGCGGCGTCGACCCCCAGTACCCGGGCGATGACGATGAACTCGGACACTTCGAGACGCCGCTCACCGCGTTCGTAATTGGAAACGAAGGACTGAGGGCGTCCCAGCTTGTCGGCGAGGTCCGCCTGCCTCAGGCCGCGGGCGCGACGCGCCTCGAGCAGCCGCCGCCGCAGCCGGTCGGCGGGCCGTTCCCCGTCCCGTAACGGCAGCGGAGTCACCGCCTGCGCCTCACCGCCGAGACGAACGAGCTCGTCCGCCAGCCGCTCGAGCTCGGCGCCGAGCCGCGCCAGGCTTGTCTGTTCCCTGCTTCCCACGCTCGCGCTTCCCCACGTTAATCGAAATCCACGCGCAGGGACTAGTTGCTTTACGTTGGATTGTCGAGGCCGCATCGGAAGCGACAACGGAACGTTGCGACCGCCGCCTCGCCCCTGTAGCGATACGTCATGGCAACCCTCGCTCCCGACCTCGCCCGCTATTCCCGAGTCGCCATCTGGCTGCACCGATCCGTGTGCCGAAATCGCAGTTTTCTGGGGTCGGCGAGATTTTGAGCTAATCCAGATTAGGCGCTTTTCTGAAGCGGATCTGTGCTTTTGCCTCCAAAGCGGCAATCGAGCGCGGTCATTTTCCCTGTCGGAGGCTGCGCCGTTCGCTGAGCGAAATTCAGTCGGTCGATTCGGTCGTAAGCGACCTTGGGGTGTGTCCGACCTTCTCAATGGAAAAACTGTAGCCTAGCACCGGGCGTATGATTTCGTTGTAGGCTGCAAGGGCTCGCCAAGCTTCTCCTGCATCAAAATCAACTCGTTGGATGATGCTTCCATAAATACTCTGTAATTCTGCTCCGACGGCTTCCGCTCTGCCTCGCATTTCCGGCGTTAGCAGTCGCAAATCTATGCTGCCCACTGGTCCCTCCATCTGCGCTGGGAGCGTAGATGTCAGAGCAATGCGCCGCTCTGCATAGAGGGCGAACATCGAGATGGTGGACCTATGGACACGGTCTAGTGAGTGTACGAGGTTAAAAAGGTCGAAATTTCTCAGTGAGAGTAGGAACGTCATCTCCTCCGGCGAGAATTGTATCTCAGCAGGACCGTTCGCAATGGGTTTCAGTGATTGCCAGCCAGGCGTAAGGCCCGCTTCAGATGCTGATGTGAGCTCCCCATTTACGTAGGTTTTGAACCCGTCGAGGTCTGAGTAAACGGCATAGAGCTTAAAAAATAGGGAGTGGGCGAGGCCGTTATTTGTATCGGCGCGAGCACGCTTATAATCCCACATTTGAAGCCAAGCAGAGATGCCCCCGCCTGCCAACGCGCCAACGATAGCTCCGACCACTGCTGCCCAGAATTCACCGCTCATCATTCGGGCCTCCTCGGTAGTCGGTTCATTTTCCGCGAATGGGATGCGCGGGCGGTGCGCCTAGATCCCATTGTCCATTATCTCGCGCATCTTCGCCCGTGAACGTTCGGGTTGCCGGACGCTACCGGCCAACATACAAAGGCGGGGCGGAGAGTTGGGTCGCTCAGCGTTTCGGTTTGGACCCGTACGCTGCTTACCATCGGGGCCTTACCTCTCCGCCCCTTGACTACGGTTGGAACGTAGCCTGATTTCCTATTATCTAAGCCATTTGAGTTGCCGCATAGCGGTAAATGACTCATCCACCACTTTTCCACAGGCGTACCCACCGCTGTCTAGATAAAGCGAACCTATTCCAGCGACTATGTCGCGGTCGCTCAGCTTCAGCATCTCCTCGATCATCTAGTCGATGCCGAACGATGCTCGGAGGTTGGGACGCGGATCCCAGGCCCGACGCATTTTAGGACGGCAAGCTTTAGTCTAAGTCAGAGATTCTGATTGCTCGAACCGAGGGCGCCACTAGGGTCATTTTGGCCTGACTAGTGTGAACCAACCCACGTCGATTAGAACCTGCATCGTCGTTCCTGAGGGAGGCTAAGGCCAGTGACCAGTACCGCGTCGCTAACGAGCCAAGAGCGTTACACAACCGGCGCCATCTGGCTGCACTGGATCATCGCCGCTCTGATCGCCCTCAACCTCGTGCTCGGTTTCTTTCACGAGGATTTCGAGAGGCCCGTTCGAGCCGCGATGATGAGCGTGCACAAGGCGGCCGGCTTCACCATCCTCGTCCTGACTCTGGCCCGGATCGCCTGGCGGCTCGGCCATCGCCCGCCGCCCTTCGATCCGGTGCTGAAGACCTGGGAGGTCTCGCTCGCCCGCCTCATCCACGGCCTGTTCTACGTCTTCCTGATCGCCATGCCGATCACCGGCTGGCTGGTCGTGTCGACGGGGGGACGGCCGGTGACCAGCTTCTTCGGACTCTTCGACATCGCGCCGCTCCCCGTCCCGCGGACGGAGGACGCGCACGAATTATGGGAAGAGGTTCACGCGCTACTCGCCTACACCGGTCTCGCTCTGATCGCCCTTCACGTCGCGGGGGCGCTCAAGCATCATTTCGACGGCCATCGCCACCTCATCGGACGGATGGCGCCATGGGTCCGTACTCGATACCGGCAACGGCCATGACGAGGCGGAAAGGCGGTCAGGGCTAGGAGCGAGCGAGGGAACGATGCTGGCGCATCGTGACCGACGAGCGACGACGCCATGGCCGTCTTTCCGCCCCGCCGCTTCTCCGGACGACCGTGGCCATTGCCGGTATCGAGGACGGACCCAGTGGGCGTGGCGCGGCGACCGAACCTCTTGAAACCTTCCAAGGCTTTCATACATTTAACGTGCGCGCCGACGTATCCCCCCCTTTACGGAGGCGCGTTGCGCCCTTCGGGGCGCTCCTCCCTGAACCTGGCCACCCCGCGCGATCGCGGGGTGGTCTTTTCTTATCAGGGGTCCATCGATCGGGCCGGATCGAGAGCAAGCTCAATCGCGGGGCCCATTCCCGGAACGGCCTTCAGAAGCTCGGGTCCTTCGCGACGCAGTCCGCGAAAAGCCGGGCCATGGCCGCGCTGCCGGCGATCGGGAAGGCGCGGACGAGCTTGCCGGCCCGCTTGATCTCAAGCCTTCGCCCCTTGGCGAGAGCGGCGATGAAAGGCTTCTGGGCAATGCCCAGCCGGTAGCTCGGCCCCGGCTTGCCGTCATAGTCCTCGAGCATGTTCGAGTGCATGGCGGCCGGTATGCGACGGCCGTCGATTCGCACTTCCAGGTCGTAACGGCGCTCGGCGGCGGCCTCGTCGTCGCGGTCGAGGGGCGGCAGGCCGGGCGCCCAGAGGATGAGGCTGTCGGAATGATCGTCCCACTTGGCGAGGCGCATCGAGAGCCGGCCGCCTGCAACCTCGCTGATGGCCATGCAATAATTGCCGGCCTCGCCGTAGTACCAGCCGTTGGCGAGGCGCCGGGGCGTTTCCACGGGCGGGCGCCCCGCGGCCGGGTGGGAGCCAAGCAGCGCCGCCAGGGCGAGGAGCGGGATCGAAATGCGCATCGTGAACCCTTCGAATACGCGCAGTCTATGTCAGGATCGCCGCGGGGCCAAGCCGAGCGGAGGGACGGAGATACAGGCAAAGGCCCGGACTGCCGCGACCGCGTTCAAGCCGCGATCGGCCGCCGCGGTTCGAAGCGTTCCCCGACGCCTGCCCTCGAGCCTTCATTCCGCCGCAACCGCCTCGGGGGGATCGAGCGCGGCGGACGCCAGCGCCTGCGCGATGGCGGCGATCAGCCGTGAAACCCGATCGAAGCCGGGGCCGGTCGTGCGCAGGTCCGGGGCGAGGTAGAGGGAGCGGTCGAGCTCGAGCTGGAGCGCGTGGATCCCATGAGCGGGGCGGCCGTGGCGCTCGGTGATGTGGCCGCCGGCATAAGGCGCGTTGCGGGCGACCTCGAAGCCGGCGGCGCGAGCGGCGCCTTCCGCCGCGGCGACCAGGGTTTCCGCCATGCTGCCGCCGTGGCGGTCGCCGAGCACGACCGGAGCCTCTCCTTCGCCGCCGCGCGGCGGCATGGAATGGCAGTCGAGCAGGATTGCGATCCCAAAGCGCGCCTTCGCCGCCCGCAACTCCGATTCGAGCGCGGCGTGATAAGGGCGATGGATGAGCGCCACCCGCCGGGCCACCTCGTCCGCGGCGATGCGCTGGCGCCAGATCGCCCCCGAGCCCGCGATTCGCGCAGGGATGAGGCCGAGGCCGCCGCGGGTGCGCGGCGAATCGACCGTCGCGTGGGCCGCCGGCCGCGGCTGCACCATGGCGGGATCGAGCTCGCGCTCGTCGCGGTTGAGGTCGATCTCGGCGCGCGGCGCATCGGCGACCAGAGCCGCGGCGCCGGCTTCCACCGCGCGCCAGACGAGGCGGTCGACGAGCCGGTCCTCCAGGCTTTCGAGCCGGGCCCGCGAAAGCCGGGCGGAAGCGAGCAAGCCGTCGGAATAGGCGCGCCCGGCATGGGGCACGGAGACGACGACCGGAGAGCTCGGCTTTTCCGGCCCGAGGCGGCGGAACGGTGGAGGAGAGTCGCGCATTTGCTTGTCCACGGTAAGTAGTCCGGTTTTGGCACGCAATCGTCTTCCGCCGCCCGGCGGCGCCCGTTCGGCGTGCCCGCGCTGGAAAAGCCCTCCGCCTTCGGGCATAGAAAGGCGGCGGCGGGCGCGCATTGGGCGCGGCCGGTTCCAGGGGCATTATGTTCAGGATCCTGCTGGCGGAAGACGATATGTCGATGCGCGCCTATCTCGGCCGGGCGCTGGAGCGCGCCGGTTACGAGGTGGTTTCGGTCGACCGCGGCACCGCCGCCTTGCCGCTGCTCGAGGCGGAGAGCTTCGACCTGCTTCTGACCGACATCGTCATGCCGGAGATGGACGGTATCGAGCTTGCCCAGAAGGCGGCGGTGATCGCTCCCGACATGCGGGTGATGTTCATCACCGGCTTCGCGGCCGTGGCGCTCAAGGCCGGCAAGTCGGCGCCGAGCGCCAAGGTCCTCTCCAAGCCCTTCCACCTTCGCGACCTCGTCGCCGAGGTCGACCGACTGTTCCAGACCGAGGACCAGCACGGGCGGCTGTAGACTCGTCGAGCCCGGGGCGGCCGCCCTTTTAAACCTATATTAGCGACCGTTCGCTATGGCCGCCCTGCGCGAGGGGCCGCGTTAATCGCGGCTGTGGCGATCGGGTTTGCGAATGACACAAGCTTATATTTGGGGTTTCGGCAAAAAGCCGCCGACATCGCGTGGCGGACCCGGGGCGGGCACCGATTCGCCCACGAGCAAGCGGACGGGCCCGGGCGCGCGTTCCGCCGACCCTACCGAGGCGCTGCTGCTCATGAAGAGCTTCGAGGAATCCGGCCACGGCTGGTTCTGGTCGATCGACCCGGACGGACAGCTCACCTACATCAGCGACAATATCGCCCAAGCGCTGAGCGACGACGACACCCCCCTGGTGGGAACGCGATTCGCAGAAGTCTTCGCTCAGGCCGACGACGATTTGACCGGCCGCCGGACGCTTCCGTTTCTTCTCGCCAGGCAATCGGCTTTCGAAAAGGTCACGGTCCGTGCAGCGAAGGCCCGCGATCCCCGCTGCTGGTCGGTGTCGGGATGTCCGCAATTCGACCAGACGGGCCGGTTCACCGGCTATCGGGGCAGCGCCGTCGACGTGACCGAGCAGCGCAAGTCGTCCGAACATGCCTCGCAGCTCGCCAAATACGATTCGCTGACCGGGCTGCCCAACCGGCGCCGGATGTCCGAGATCCTGGATAACAGCCTGCTGGAGACCGCGCATCGGGACAAGCCGTGTGCGGTCATGCTGATCGACCTAGACCGGTTCAAGCAGGTCAACGACACGCTCGGCCATCCCGCCGGGGACGCCCTCCTCAAGCAGGTCGCCGAGCGCCTGACTCGGATCGTCGGCGATCGCGAGAAGGTTTTCCGTTTGGGTGGCGACGAATTCCAGATCATCCTTCCCAATTGCGAGGACCGCGGGATCATCGGCGACATGGCGGCGGACATCATCGCCGTTCTCTCGCAGCCTTATTGGGTCGAGGGCAGCCGATGCATCGTCGGAGCGTCGATCGGAGTCGCCGTCGCTCCGGTGGACGGAGCCTCGCGAGACGAGCTGATCCGCAATGCCGACCTCGCGCTCTATGCCTCCAAATCGGGGGGGCGAGGCCGGTTCAGGTTCTTCTCGAGTGATCTGTTGCGGGTCGCGGAAGACAAAAGAGCGCTCGAGGAAGACCTTCGCGACGCTCTCTCGAGAGGAGAAATCAGCCTCGCGTACCAGCCCATCGTCAGTGCGGCCAACAACAGCATCACCGGCGTCGAGGCGCTCATGCGGTGGGATCATCCGGGCCGCGGACCGATCTCCCCGGCCTTGTTCATCCCGATCGCCGAGGAAGCGGGCCTTATCGGCCCCCTGGGGGAATGGGCGCTCCGCAAGGCGTGCGAGGACGCGGCAGGCTGGCCCGTGAAGCTTCGAGTCGCGGTGAACGTCTCGCCGATCCAGTTCATGGAAGAGTCGCTGCCCCTCATCGTGCAGTCGGCCCTCGATACGTCGGGCCTGTCGCCGGACCGGCTCGAGCTCGAGATCACTGAGGGGGTGTTCGTCGGCGAATCCCCTTCGACGGATTCGATGTTCACGACGCTGAAGGAGATCGGGGTCCGCCTCGCCCTCGACGATTTCGGGACGGGTTATTCCTCGCTCGGCTATTTGCGAACGGCACCCTTCGACAAGATCAAGATCGACCAGACCTTCGTTCGCGCCGCGACTTTGCCTGGATCGAGGAACGGGGCCATCATCGCGGCCATCGTCGCGCTGGCGGAAGCCCTCGGCATGGAGACCACGGCCGAGGGTATCGAATATATGGATCAGCTCCAGCTGATCCGAAGCCTTCGGGTCAGCCATATCCAGGGCTGGGTCTACAGCAAGGCGCTGAGCTGCGACGAGCTGAGCCGTCGGCTCGACGCGGGAGACTGGGTCATCGAGCCGGCGGGTCCGGCCAGGCAAAGAAGCAACCGCCAGGCGATGTACCGCAAGGTCGGGATCATCCACGGCCATCGCTACCGTACGGCGATCATGCGCAACCTGTCGGAATCGGGAGCCCTGATCGAAGGGGCTTCGGAGGCGCCGCTCGGCACCTTGATCGTCGTCGACTTCGGCGACGGCCAGCTCGCCTTCGCCCGGGTCAGCCGGGCGGCGGGCCGGCAGCACGGAATCGCCTTCGAGCAGGAGCTGGTCGACGACGGGGACGGGGGATTGTGCACCAGCCACCGGGTCTCGCCTTACGTGCTCGGGACGCTCGGCCTGCCGAACCCCGGAGATCCGGACAAGGATGTCGGGGACGGCGAGAATCCGGCGCCGCTCGAGGAGCTCGCCACGAAGCTGGGCCTCACCCTGGCGCCGCGATCGCGAGAGCCGGCCGTACCGATCCACATGCAATTGTCGGCAGGCCTTGCAGGCTCCGACGTTCCGACCTTCCGGGAGGTTTCGGAGCGCTATCTCGAAAGCGTGCGCGGCGACGAGCAAAGCCGCGAAGGCGCCAAGCGCGATCTGCGCAACCATATCCTGCCCCGATTCGGCCAGCTTCGGCTCGATCAGGTAAGCGAAACGGATATCGTCACCTGGCTGGCGGCGAAGGGCGAGGCGGAAGGCCTGCCCCCCGGGACCGACAGTCGGCTTCATAGCCTGCTCAGCCGGATGTGGGCGCTGGCCGTCGAGCTGAAGCTGCCCGGGGCGGATTCGAATCCTCTCGAGGGCAGCTTCCGGTTCGACCGGCGGGGCCAGGGCGATATCCTGTTGACCGCGGCCGAGGCGGAAAGGCTGCTCGAGGCCGCTCGCAACGGCTATAACCGGCAGCTGCGCTTCATCCTCTCGCTGCTGATGCTGACGGGCGCGCGTCCGGGCGAGATCCTCAACGCCCGATGGGACCAGCTCGACCTGGCGGTGGGCGTGTGGCGCCTCGACATGCCGGGCGGCGAGAAGATACGCGAGCTGCGCCTCACGGTCGCCGCCCTGACCTTGCTCGCCGAGCTTCCCCGCTGGCCGGGATGCGCCTGGCTGGTCCCGAACCCCGCGACGAAACGGCCCTACCGGTCGGTCGTCCGGAGCTGGGAAGCGGCCAGGAGCGCCGCCGGCCTGGCCTATCTCGATCTGGACGACCTGCGTTACTGCGACCTCGGGTCAATCGTCTGGGAGGAACGGCTCTTGGACATCGCCCGGGACGTCGCCGCGCATTCGGGAGGGGATCCCCCTCAAGAGCTCACCCGGGCGGCCTGACCGGCGATCGCCCACGGCCCGGCCGAGATGCCGCGGGGAGGGGGGCGACCGGGCTCTCGACGCCTTGGTGGCGAGGCGGGTTGCGCCCCGGCGGGGCGTTGACTAGAGAGCCCCCCAGTGGGCGTGTAGCTCAGTGGTAGAGCACTGTGTTGACATCGCAGGGGTCGCAAGTTCAATCCTTGCCACGCCCACCATTTTTCTCCTTGAGAACTATGCATTTTTTGCCCTCGCGATAGGGGACACATTACCACCCTGCGCGGTAAAGTCGCGGTAAAACGCTCCTGGCGCGAGTGATTCGATCTCTTCAATTATTGCTTCCGTGACCGCCAAAGCGCGCCCGAGATTGGCCGGATCGAACAAGGCGTAGAGGTCGCTCACGTTGACCGGGACGTGTCCCGCCATCATCCGACCCTGGATCCAATGCTCTTCGCCCAAACGCTTGCGAGCGAGCGTCATCATCGATCGACGGACCAGCTTCGTGCCGGCCTCGCCTTCATCCGGAAGCTTCAACTCCTTCGCCATGGATTGCCAAGCGCGCTTCACGCTCGACACCGGCACGTAGAAGCCTGAGACCTCGTTCAGGTGCGGCGCGAACTGCTTGGCGATCGGCACTGTTGCCCGGCGCTTGCGCGTCTGGCGGCGCCCAGCCGGGTTCAGGGACAGGACGCTTGCCCGGGGATGCCACTGAGCCCGCTTGCGCTCCGTGCTGATGTCGTAGACGGCGTCCGGCCGGCCCCACGTCGCCACGCTGGCGCGAAGGAACCGAAGCAGGTTGTCGCGCTTCAAGTCGGGCTCGAGCGCATATTTGAACATCGCCGCCAACGTCGGGACATCGGCCCGGTACTGCGGTGTCCGGTTCAACTCGATGGTTGGAATGGTGGTGAAGGCGGGAGCGACACCGCCGGCACGAAAGGCCGCGGCGAGTTGGATCAGGCTATTCTCGATCGTGCCTGGGGCCCGGCTCCGATCGCCTTTGCCCGCTAGCCATGCCCGAAAATCCCCCGCCCACTTCGAATCGACAACATCGCAGCGATCTTCCACCCGACCGGTCGCCTCCTGGAAGTCCAGGATGTGCGCCAGGCGAGGGTGGACCGCATCGCCGGCCGGCTTCGTTTCGAGGTAATTGGCGACCAGCACGGTTACGAGTTCGCCGCTTTGGTCTCGGGCCCGTCCGCACTCGGGACAGACCGGGACGCCGCCGTGAGTTTCGACGTAGAGGTTATCGAGCGCAATCCGCCCCTTCCTCTCGTCCGACGTGCCCGCGCTGCTGCTTCGCTCCCGCTTTCGCCGCTGGTCGTACCAGACGACTTCGAGGCCCCCACGCCCTTTGTAGAGCCGGAATTCTCCCCGCTGGTAGAGCGGCTTCGGGCGGCGCGTTGCTGGCATTGGTTCCTCTGGTGTTGAGCGAGGGCCGTGGCGATGATCTCCCCGACGCCGATGGCATTGAGGAGGTCGAGCTGGTCGCCGTCCAGACGGATGCCCTTACCAAGCTCGCTTTGCCTGAACCAGTGCCGGGCGGTGAGGGGCAGTTCGGCGCCCATGTCAGTCCCCCCTCGCCGTGATCGAAGCGCGAAGCGACGAGACGCACAGCGGCTCGGCCCGAAGGGCGAGAGCGCGATAAGCGTCAAACCTCACCGGTCTATCCCCCCAGAAGGATAAGGAGAGGCGGCGAGCATGGCGCGGTAGGCATCGACATCGCTGCAGTCGGGCCCGTACACACCTGGCTCCTGCGATCCGGTATTCTTCTGCCGATACCAAGCCGCGAGCATTTCAGGCTTCGGCTCTATCGGTACGGCGACATAGCCAGGGGCAACCTTTACATTTTCCGTAACAGTTGGATCCGTCATCCCCTTGGGTGAAGCGCGGAGGGCGGCCTTTGCCTCAATCAGCCGTTGGGTCATGGTCGGCTCGTCTGGTGAGCCTGAGCCGGCGCGGCTTTCGACCGCTGCGACCAAATTCTCCAGCGCTTCCCTCAGCCCTTCCGTGGAGGGGATGGAGGCGAGGCGAACGACATGCTCGGCGCACTGTCGCAGGTCGGCCTCGTAATCAGGCGAATCCCGCCTCGCCGCCTTTGCGATCAGCAGTGCCTCAATGTTGCGCCGGACAAGCTCTACCGCCTCTTCGTCCGGTAGAGGGTCAGACAGGCGCGGCGCGTCATCGCCCAGGACACGTTGGGCTCGGTTCGAGCCTTCCTGCAACAGCAGGGAATAGCGCTCCTCGATCCCATCGAAGCTGTCGGCGGCGATCCCCTCATAGGCCCGCATGAAATAGCCCAACGCCTGTCTCGCTTCGTCCGGTAGAGAAGCGATGGGGACAGGAGCGATTTGGATGTAGGTGATTGTCGCGGCCAGTTCGTCCGCTCGACGTTCGCGCATATCGGCCGAGGCATTCCACCCGTTCTCCCGATCCTGCGCCACCTCGGAACGGATGACGGCTTCAAAGCTCCGAAGGTTCTCGACCAGCTTCTCCCGCTCCTCCGGTAGAGCCGGGGTGGGGCGGGTGTTCCATGCAGCGCGAGCTTCGGGTTCAGTCGCGCCGTACGACCACACCCGATGCGGCGGCTCGGCTCCGTGACAGGAATATCCCGCCGAACCGCGCTCAGTCAGGTTGGGCTGCTTTCCGCAGATCGGACACGCCAGCAGTTCGTTCTCATCTGACATTGGACGAATCCTCGCGGGAGGGCTGCGGCTGCTCAGGAGGGAGGCCCATGGCGGCGCGATAGGCTGCTCTGGCGGCGCGTAGATGCGGGAGGGCGGCCTTATAACCGCGCAAAGGGTCGAGCTTGCTCATTCCCCGCCTCCCGTCTTATCGGTGGGGAGAGAGGCGAGGAACTTACCTGCCGACTCGATATCGCGAAGGATGTGGAGCGGGATTGCCCAGGTTCGCAGATGTTCGTAATGGGACGTCAGTCGTCGTCCCAGCGCTTCCCCTTCCGGCTTATCGGATGCAGCCCGGGCGTCGGCTCGAACTTCCGCCCGACGCTCGAACTCGCCCTCTGGTATGCCACCAGGCGTCAACGGGATCCGCTTATCGGATACAGCTATAGAGGTGCCATCAGTGCTGCCATCAGTGGGGGCAGCTACAGGGGTGGGGGAGAGGGCGGAGTATGCATCGATCACTGCAAGGTCGGCTTGCGACAGCGGCTCGCTTGCGTGCTCGGCTTCCGGCTCACAATCGACAAGCTGCTCCAGCGCCTTCCTCAGTCGCTCAATTTCTTCCTCAGCTGCGACCCCGAATTGCTCGGACATCAATAATCGCAGTTCCAGTCGCTCATCCTGGATAGGGGGTGGGGACTGGAGGGCAGAAACAATCTTTTCGGCAGCCGAGCGGATTGCTGAGGACTGAAGCGCAGGGCCGTCCAGCTCGCGACGAATGATCCGCACGACCCGCTCTATCTCTCCTTTAGTAGAAGGGTGGATAGACTCGGGGTTGGGCGATGCCTGCTCTTCGGCAGGCCGCTCTGCGATGGCTTCGCCACTCAGCCCGTTCCGGTCTTCGCCCTGCGGGTCGCTGTTGCTATCGCGGGTCACTGTAAATCGCCTTCCGCAAAGAGGCGCCGAATGATCTCATTGTGGTTGGACACGAGGTGTGAAGCTCGAGCCTTGGCCTCCTCGCCGAAGCCAAAGTGAGCAACCAGGGTGGTCCGAATTCCCAGCGCGTTGCGGTTCCACACGGAGGTCCCGGCCGCTAGGCCCCCGGACGTCGAAGATTCCCACGTGAGGCTGGCGCCTTCCGGGAAGAGGTTAAGGTGGTCAAGGCACAGTCCCCAGCCGTCGGAATAGACGACTGCAAGTCCCTTTCCGCAGCCCTTGGCGACACAGACCTGATGCGTCGTGGCGTTCATTGATCTTGTCCTTCCCTCTTAAGTTCGGTCACATCCCCGACGGTGGTTTTCCAATTCCTGTTGGCGTCGATGCGAACCGTGGCAGAGCGGCCGTTGGGATAGTGGGCGAGGATGAGGCGCCAACGGCGGAACCGGTCGTACCAAGCAACACACTCGGAAGGCTCGCCCAGAGGCTCAGGCGCGACATAGGGGCCAAGAAGATACAGGGCGATTGAGGGATGCATCGACATCGCCGTCCAATCCTTTCGGACTCCACCAGGCACAGGGAATGCCGTATGCGAGCTTCATGCCGCGTCACCTTCCTTGAGCAAATCTTCCACCGGAACCCCCAGCCACGACGAGACAGTCTTCAACCCGAAGTCGATGAATCCCGCACGCTCAGGCTCCGTCATCTTGGCGAAGCTGATGGACTCGTAATCCTTGACCTTCTCGCCGCTCGGCAGTTCGATCACGCGCACCAGGCCGGCGCGGTCCTTCAGAACCTTGTGGAGCAGATCCACCGTCAGCCCGGGGGCCTTCTCGTCCAGCATGGGGACGGCTACCGAGAGGCAGGACCAGTAGAGCGCGTTCCGCTTGGCATTGCCGCGCATCGACTTGATCTCGACGCGGACCCGTCCGTCGACCGCGGCCATGGCTTGCTCGGCCGCAGGGTTCGCCGGGAACAGGCCGCCAAGGCGCTTCTGGAACAGGAGGGGCGGGGAGTCAGCCATTACGACATCGCCCTTAGCTTCGGCCAGTGGGGCGACTTGCGGGCAAACTCCTCGGCAAGGATCTGAGGACTGATGCCCTTGAGGAGCCAGAAGCTTTTCTCGCCCATCCGGTGCTGAGCCGTGTGGCATTCGTCGCAGAGGCTTACGACCCAGCGGTCCGACGGCTTCAGCCCGGCCCCGCCCAACGTACCGAGCCGGACATGCGCGGCGATGATCGGGTTCGCCTCGGTGCCGGCGTGCCCACACATGCTGCACGCAAAGCCCCTGACCCACTTGCGATGGCTCGGACATTCGCGGGTCTCGCGGACCCTCTCGCTGTTCTTATGGCGGCGCTGGGGGAGCATCAGAACGACACGTCGTCATCGAGGTCGGCGCCGCCCGAAAAGTGCGGATTTCCGCCGTTCCCGGGCTCGTGGGATTGATTCTCGGCGCCGCCGGATTTAGCGCTATCCAGCAACACCAGCTCGCCGCGGAAGCGCTGAAGCACAACCTCGGTCGAATAGCGGTCGGCGCCGGACTGGTCGGTCCATTTGCGGGTTTGGAGTTGCCCTTCCAAATAGACCTTGGAGCCTTTGCGCAGGTAGCTCTTGGCTACCTTGCCAAGGCCTTCGTTGAAAATCGTGACGCGGACCCATTCCGTGCGCTCTTGCCGATTGCCGTCCTTGTCTTTCCACGATTCTGAAACGGCCAGGCGAAGGTTCACGACCTCGCCGCCGTTGTTCAGCGATCGGCTTTCCGGGTCATCGCCCAGGTTGCCGATGAAGCAGCATTTATTAAGCCCCGACATTATGCGTCCTCCAATTCGCGTTTGCGATTGTCGTATTCCTTCCGAAGGAACTCGAAGGCGGTTTCCGACGCGCCCTTGATCAGCTCCAGGTCGAGTTCGCTGTCGCTCCAGCGCAGGCCCAATTCGGCGAGGTCGCTAGCATCGCGTATGCGCTTGCGGATCGCGCCGGCCAGCTTCTGGAGGTCGGTCTGATGTTCGCCCTTGCTGGCGATCTCGACCCCTGCCTTGTCTGGGTCGTCGTCGTCGCCGGTCGGGATCAGAAACAGCCCGCGAAGGAACTGTTTGAGCGCATAGGACTGCGCCGACCCGGCCGACTGTGCGCCGGTTGCTAGGACGCTGACGCCCTTGTAAATCGGCCCGTAGGATTCGCCGTCCGCATGGACAAGAGTGAAAGCGAAGCGCGCGTTCCACATGACCGTGGACTTGCCATCTTTTTTGGTAACCTCCTGTGTCTCGGCATCACGCGCTTCGCCAGGGATGATGAAGAGTCCGGCGTCGGCCATTGGCCCGCGAACATGCTTCAAAAAGTCGTCAATGGAGGCGAAGTCGTATCGCGCTCCAGAGTCGTTGCGGGTATGGTCCTTCGCAAGTGTGCGAAGCTCAGCCATTACCTTGACGACGGCGCCCGCTATCTTGGGTGGGAACGCATAGTCCTGAGTATCAGCAGCCATCGGAAATCGTCCTTTGAGATGGGGTGAAGCCGATTGAGGAAGCGCATGGGGTCCAGTGAAAAGAAGCGAGGTGAGTCCGTTCGCGGCGCCCATTCCCCTTTCCAGCGCTGGTCAGAGAGCAATTCCCAAGTTTCCGGGTCGCGCTCGCCGTCCTCGAGCCAGACGCGAACCGGGATCCACGGGCCTTTCGCCCGAAGCCGCATCTGGAAATATCCCTCTGCTGGCTCATCGATCCGCACCTTGCGCCTCTTTGAGCTTGGCGACCTTCGCGGCGAGCTTGGCCGAGGCGTCCTCCAGCTCGGAGAGAAGTCCGATCGACCAGAGCCTGGCCGGCGCGCATTCCACAAAGGGAACCCGTTGGACGATGTGCGTAACGTCGTCAGTAAGCTGCTCGATCATGCTGGCTTCCAGTGCAGTCTGGTGAGACGACTGGACCATCATCGGCCGCCGCAGCTCGGGAGGATTGCCGAGATCCTGGGTCATTCTTTTGCCGCCACGCCGAGGATTACGCCCAGCTCCTCGCGGATGCACTTGAGCTCGGCCATCTGGTCGTCGAAGCGCTGACGACGAGCCGCTTCCGCTTCATCCGAGAAGTAGCTAGTCAGCCTATCCTGCGCCGCCTGCTGCTGATCGACAGCCTCGAGGAACGGCATGAACACCCGGTCACTAGAGGGCATTGGGTTTGTCCTGGGATTGAGGATGGGGAGGGTGGGCGATGCCCTTCGGGCCGCTCTGGCTTGCTTCGCACTCAGCCCCTGACGGGTCTTCGCCCTTCGGGAGCCTGCCGCTATCGCGGATCAGCGCGGTAATCGCAGCTACGTATCGGTCAGCAGCCGCACGCGCCTTGTCGTCGCTCGGCAGATGCTCGCCGTAATAGTTGTAAACCAGCCAACGAATGGAGCGCTCGGGTCCGAATGGGTCTTCGGCTAGATGCGGCTCATAGTCGAGAATGTGCGAGGGATCAGAAGCCTGTCGGTCCCCGCCAAGCGCGCCCGACTCTTCCAGAGCCTCAACAACCTTCGCTGCGTGCGGATCGCAGCCGCAGATGGGCCAATCGCAGTCGGCCGGGTCGTCGGGTCCATTGGGCTGGAGGCGAGCCTTGCACGTCCAGAATGCGCCGTGGAAGGTGCGCAGGTGTGTTCGAAATTCGTGCATGTCGTTAATCCACGGCATGCCAGGAACCGGCGCGAATGCTTGATCGGACAGGCCGCGAAAGTGATTGCGGGTTCGGACCCCGGCCCAATGGATTACGGCGTCCACGACAGGAAAATCCCCGCTCAGCCAGCGCTGGGCATCCGAAAGCTGATTGCGGAGAAACCCGTAGGCGTCAGCGTCCTGAGCGATGTTGGGTGCCAGCCAGCGGGCGAGGCGCTCGCGAACGGTCATTTGGAGACTCCTTGCAGGTGGCAGGTCCAGCAGCGTTGCTGGCGCGTGGCGAGGTCGAGAAAGCTGGAGGACACGAACCGCCCACAGTCGTGGCAGGTTATGCCGACAGTCTTTGTGTGCGCGGTCATGGATGCCCCCACGATTCTGAAATGCGGACCCACTCGGTCCAAGCTTCGGGATCGCGCTGAGCGTTCGTCGCGTTGCCGTCGGGGCGCACGAAGCGGCGCGTCCGGGTGCGAGGGTTCCAGTCTAGCAAGCCGCGATTTTCGCCTTGGCAGACGCCGCACCGAGGCAGGTCACCGTCCAAAGTATCAGCTTGGGCCCGCTCGGGGCCGCCGCCACAAACAGCGCACCAACTCATATCAGCACCGCCCCCAGCACGACGGCTGAGATGAAGGCGAGTTCGCCCGCGATAGTGAGGAGCGGCTTTGCCTGAGACGCGAAGCGGCTCAGTCCCGAAGGGACGCCCGAACGGTGCCGAAGGCAATCGCCTAACCTTGAGGAGTTGGGGAGGAATTGCCGCGCCCGCCTCCCCGTCAGGCTGATCGTGCCATCGTCCTCTCGAACGACGTACCGCGACAATCTCTTGGCGAGGGAGATCATAGCGATTCCACCTCCCCAATCTCAAAGGATATTCCCCGGGCGACTTCGTAGAGCTCGTCAACTTCGGTGAGATCGTACATCGCGTTGATGGCAGCCTGGCCTGATCGACTGACCCTGAAATTGCCACGAGACGCGTCCAGCCGGGACGCCTGCAGCGCCGAGATTGTCGCGTCGACTAGCGCAAGCTGCGGATCGCACGTCCGGTCGACCAGGATCAGCGGGGACGGACCCCTCGATGCCACGGCTTTACCGTTGCTTGTCCAGCTCATGGTTTTTGCTCCTGAAGGATGGTCCGAACTTCGAGGCCGAGAGCGCGAAGACGAGCTTCCAAGCTGCCTCGCTCGTCCCACCGGACCTCGATAAGGCGGTGGCAAGCGTCGGTCGCCCAACCGAGGGAATAAACGCCATCATGAAGCCAGCGTGGGCGGCCTACGAAGCGCCAATCCTCGCCCAGATGCGGCAAGGCCCGCCTGCTGCCCTTCGTGAGGCTCGCTGCGATCTCCCTCGCGTTCATGGCTGTGCCTCGGGAGGCTGGGGAACTAGGGGGAGGTCATACCAGTGCGTCAGGTACGCGAGGGATTGATCGGGATCGCCGGCTGCGCGCCATTCGCTTTGGTCATGGTCCCAAACGGCGAAGTTGTAGTGGCGGCGAGGTCCGCGGCCCCAGTCGTGTCCCGTCACCAGGATCTCGCGATCCTTCGGTGCCTCGGAGATTGGCCTCCATCCGTTATCCATCTCAGCCATACTGGGGGTGGGCGATGCCTTCGGCCCGCGCTCGCGCCCTACGGGCCCAGCCTGCTCCGCAGTCTGTCCGGCTTCGCCGCTTTGATCGCTATCGCTGGGGAGGTGCCAGCTCAGAGCCCCTAGGCGCGCAATCGTTACGTCCCACGCGGCGGAGAAGTGCATGTAATCGAGGCGATTGAGATCGTAGGCCTGGGTAAGTGCCGCCAGGATTATCTCTTCGTTCGCGTGAATCTCTGCAATGCGCGAGGGATCGAAGTCCGTAGGGCCGAGACGCGAAGCAGGCTCGGTCGAAGACGAGAGCCCGGTGCCGAAGGCACGCGCCCACAGCTTACGAGCCAATTCCCTAAGCATGGTGGGGGAGGGGGTCATGACTGCCCGCCTTTCGCTTTGAGCAGAGCGGCGAGCGCTTTATCTCGACCTCTGACAAATCCCGGAGTTTCGAGGACTATTTCCAGCGCCTCGGCGAGATCAGGAGCGGCGGCGATAAGGTGGGCGTCAGATTGACCTCGCGCCGTCCGCATGTCGAAAAAGACTAGCGCCAGAATGTCGTCATCAGGTCCAACCTGCAACAAGCGGGTATCTACGCCGATGCGCGGAGCATAGCTGAGGCGAACGCCCGAAACCTGCCACGGTCCCGTGGTCCAGCCGCTCATCTCCCTTCCCCTTCACGGGCTTTGGAGGAGGCTTCACGAAGGAGAGCGGCGCGAACTTCCTTGCCCAAGGGAGTCAAGCCGATGTCCGGAGGTTCCATCCCCGAGACGTGCTCCAAGAGGCCCTTGTCGATAAGGCGGTAGAACATCCGGCGACCGGACGGATCTAGGGTGGCATCATCGTTGTAGCCGATCGAAGCATTCACGATGCATCGCCTCTGCGCCTTCGTCAGTCCGTTCAGCACATCGGCGACCGACAGCCCCTTATCGGAACCCTCTTCCAGACGGGGGGCGGTCACGACACGATCCGATAGGCAACGAGGTCGAGCTTCGGATCATGCTTGTTGTGACGCCATTCGCAATCTGAGGCCGGGAGGACCGCGTCGACGTAACTGGAGGGGTCCTCGCGCTCACACCGAAGCATGGTCTTGACTTGCGCTGTCGCCGCGACCGGACACCCCCCTCCAGCCCAATCGATCCACTCACCGGGGGCGGTCATGATTGCACCTCGGGCAGGCGAACGCGATCTTCGCCCGCGACAACGGTCCGCACCAATGGCCAACCGTAGGTAGCGTAAATGACGGGCTGGCCGCCCACCTTGTCAGCGCTGGTGAACCTCGCGGCGAACTCGCTTCCGTCATCTCGGGAGACGATGATCCGCTGGCCCGGCTTTAGGTCGGAGCCCCTCATGATTTCACCGGAGGCTTGGGGAGCGGGCGCCAATGCGTGCAGACGTGCCGCATGCCGTCACTGTCGATGACAGTGTTCCAGCCGCGCTGGCCCCGCGTGGTAGCCGGCGGGATCCGGCCTTTGATGATTTTGCCTGCGCCGGCCAACCCTTCGACTTTCGCGCCGGGGCGAGCCGTATCAATCGGCCTCCACTTATCTACGACAGGTGAGGGGGCAGATACCTCAGCGTTCTTTGCGTCTGCACGACCGTCGGAGAACCCTGGGCGGTAGTCAGAAAAGGCACCGTATTTTCCGTCGTCATGCGATCCGAACGGCTCGCCATAGAAGCCATCGGTGTAGCCGCAGAGATAGGCGGCATCGTTGAACTTCGTGCCGTTCGGATCAGGCCGGGGGTTCCAGCCATCTACGACAGGTGAGGTAGGGGCCGCGCTCATGACCGAGCGACTTTCGAAGCAGCTTCGCGAAGCTTGCGGGCCATAAGATCGTGCCCGGCTGCGCCGCCCGGAAAGCCGTAATCACGGAGCCGCTTGGCAAAGCTGTCGCATCCGCCAGCAACTTCGAGCGCCACGGTAACGAGGAAGTCCACGTCGTCGTCGTTTTCGGGGGTTTCGGCAGTTGCCACGGTCGGGCTCACGGGCGCGCTCACAGCGACACCTGCGAGCTCGCGGCGGCGCGACGTGCGCGGTTTGTCTGGCTGTGACAGGCTCGACAGCCCTTGGACTCTCCGCGAACTGTCATCCGCCGGTTTTCACCTTCGATAAGGTGCCCGCGCTTGCAGATGGCTTTGCACGCCGCCGGCTTGACCTTGACGAACCGCCCCTTCGCGATCGCGTCTTGAGTGTTGTCCCGGTAGGTCCCGAGGAAAAGATGGTCAGGATTGACGCACGCCCGGTTATCGCAGCGGTGGCAAACCACGAGGCCGGCTGGGATCGGACCATGATGATGAGCAAAGCTCACCCGATGCGCTCGCAGGTTAGTGCGGCCCATGGCGAATGTGCCGTAGCCCGATGCATTACGCGATGCTGTCCAGATCCAGCATGCGCCGCTCTGGTCGGTCTTTAGCCAGAAGCGAACAAGATCGCGTCCGGAGAGAGTCATCTGGAGGGCTGCGGGAAGAGCCATGTTCGATCCTTGTGGGTTCTCGCGGCCCGGCGTGTGCCGAGCCGTCCGGGGAGGTCAGGCGGGGAGATGTTCCCAGCCGTAGCCATTGGGATTGAGACGGACGTTTCTCTGCTGCTCTCCGTCGACGATCACGCCGACAAATCCGGGGAAGCCAGGAATGAAGTCGGTGCGGGGGCGAACGGTAGCGACGGCCCCGCCATAGGCTGGCGACGTAACCCGGACCTGCTGTCCGTCGGCCAGGGGGGAAGGGGTCTGCATCGTCTGCTCCATCTGTTTCGATGGAGGCGTTGTACATCTTACAACGAGGCGGTCAACTGCAAAGTTGTAAGGGAGACAACTTTTGTCGTGTTTAGGCTAGCCCATAGGAAGAAAGGGCTGGGACACTGTCCTGCCCTTGGCCACGGTAGGCGTCAGGAATCGCCTACCAAACACAATGTCCGACACCGTGAGCATTTGCATCCTGGGGTAGAGAACTCCGTTCACATCTAGATCGCCAGCCTCCCCCATCTCTCGGCGGAAATTTGCTGTCTTGCGCGGGCCTAGCGTATCCATAACGATAAGGCCGGCCATCAAGGCTTGATCGCGCTCTAGAACCCCACGAAGGCTGCGGATCACGTCCACGTTGACGTTTCTTCCCCCCTTCACCTCAATGACCATGCTTTGCAGATGACGCTCCCCAGGAATGGAGAAATAGAGCCTGCCATCGATGCCGCCGTCCGCAGTTTTGCGGGAAGTCACAAACCCGTCGATTTGCTCGATCGCCCACTTCTGGAACTGGTGCTTGTCGCGCTCCCAGAGGTCTTGGGCGCCCTCTAGTGTGTGCGGAACGCCTTCAATGACAAAGTCGACGCCCTCCCGAAGCCCAAGCCGATCCTCCAATCTAACCTTAGCCACGCGCTTTATGGCGTGAATTGCGATGTCGATTCCGATCCAACGGCGGCCCAGCGTGTGCGCCGCTTCGATGGTTGTCGCGCAGCCGCAAAAGGGGTCAAACACAACATCGCCCGGATTTGTCGAGGCTTCTATAATCCGCTTCATCAGCGCCAACGGCTTCTGAGTGGGATAGCCCATGCGCTCTTTGTTAGAGCCGACCAGCGATGGTATGTCGTTCCATACGGATTGGACCGGCACGCCCTTAGAATCCTCTAGGAACAGTTTCTGGCGGGCATAGCCGGTGCGAGAGTAGTGCAGCTTCCCTTCGTCATGCAGGCGCTGGATGGTGTCCCTGCTGTATCGCCATGCGCGAGTGTGACCGTTCCACTCGAATACCGGGTTGCCCTTCGCCGCGCCGCCGGGGCCAGTTAGCGGAGTGGTCGTGAAGCGACGTCCCTTATTGTCGACATTCCTATAGGTCGTTTCAATATAGGCGGGGTCCAGCGGCATATAGAGCTGGTTCCACGTCCGCTTATCTGATCGTGAATAAAAAAGGATTGTGTCGTGAACGCGACCGAAATGCTTGGATCCCTGCCCCACGTCGTTGTGAGCTCCGTAGCGCTTCCAGATGATCTCGTTGACGAAGCTGGAATGCCCGAAAATGCTATCCATCATGACTTTGATATAATGGGCGGCGGTCGGGTCACAGTGGAGGAAAATCGAGCCCGTCGGTTTCAGGACGCCCCGGAGCGGCAAAAGGCGCTCGGTCATATAGGACAGGTACGCAAGGAGCCGCGGCTGCGTGTTCCGCAACGCGTTCATCCAGATCTTCCAGAACTCTACGATTTCGTCGTCAATGCCAGCGCCGCGCATCAACACCGGCATTATTCGAATTGCGCGTTGGCGCTCCTCGGAAAGTTCCCAGAGATCATTGAACGCCTCAATCTGGTCCGGCAGAGGACGCCCAGTTTCGTCCTTGTAGATGGCATTATAGTCGCGATTCGAGTTGAACGGTGGATCAAGATAAATGAGATCAACGCTGCCGAGCGGCATGTCCTGCATTATTGAGAGGCAGTCGCCGTACATAAGCCTGTTCACGGCAGCGCCCCTTTACCTGACCTCACTCACTAGCTTCTGCGCGGACGAGAGCAGCCGCAACCTCGGCGATCTGGCGGCGCACGCCAGGTTTTGCTTGATCTAGGATTGACCAAATTCCCTCTGGATCTCCAGGGGATCTGGTCAAAAGGTTTGCAGGCTCGGTTCCTAGGGCATCGGCCAACCGCTCGAGCATTTCCTGATTGTAGGGCAATAAGCTACGCTCGACCTTGCTCAGATTACCCTTATCCATTTTCACCTTCTCGGCCAGCTGCTCGAGAGACATGTTGCGGGACTGTCGCCACGCGCGAATGAAATTCGGCCTGAATCGCGGTGCTTGCGCCATCCCGCTTTGTCGTCGGAAACTACGGCCCCGACGAGCGGTAGCCATACAACGAGCGCTTGACGATAGTTGTTGTATCACATACAACTCTGAGCATGAACCCGAAAGTCGCGCTCCGCTCGTATCTGGACAACCACGATATTCGCCCGGCCGCGTTCGCGCGCGCCATCAGCTACGACAAGGGCAATTTTCACCGGCTTCTCCACGCTGAGGACGCCTTCTGGCCTTCTCTTGAGTTGGCCCTACGCATTGAGCGGGAAACGAGCGGCGCCGTTCCGATGAGCCTCTGGGCAGAGGCAAAGGCCGCGTGACGGCGCTACTCCATCGCAGGCAGCGGGCCGTTTTTGACCTGCCAGTCGACCAAAGCTTTATCGCCTCGGCGGACATAAACCATGAGGCTGTGGATCGACATAACCCGATCCACCGAAGCGTCGGTTCCTTCGTCTCGGATGTGGACGTCGTCGTTTTCGTCGATCTCGACGGTGGGAGCCTCACTGAGCAGCACGGTGAGCTTGGATCGCATAGATCACCTCTTTCGCTTAACGGCCTCCTTGATGGGGATGGGGCCGGCCGCGGCCCTGGCATCCCAGTCGTCCAACAGTTTTTGCCCCGCTTCGATCCACTGCCGAAAGATAGCGATCGGCATGCAGCGAAGGTCCTCCTCGCCCCCTCCGACGGGCGAGTAGAACACTCGGCCGCCAATCTCCCGGAAGTCCGGTTTGGTATCGACGAAGGCCACCAGCTCATTCTTACGCGGCATAACAAAACGCTCCGCCCAAGTGCGACGACGGCACCTCCATGCCGCCGGGACTCGAAACAACCGTTTCGGACCCATCGCGTTGATGTACCTGATCTGTCCCCTTTGCAACCAACCTCGATCAATCCCCCGAAGATTGAAGGATTTCGGATACGGCCTGCATCGGGAGCGGCCGCATGACCCGCGAACCCACCTTCGAGAACCTGAACGACCGCATTCGCCGGATAGCGCGGGAGGAGTTCGAGCAGCTCAGGCTCGTCCAGCGGGCTCGTCAACTGAGAGCGCGTCGATGAGATCTGTAAAATATCCCGCATTGGCGACCTCTCGGATGTCCGCCGCCTCGCGGCAGAAGGGCTCATCCCAAGTTGCCACGTTGTCGGCGTGTGCCAGCACTTCGCGCTGCACCTCCAAGACAAAGGCAACTCCGAAGCGCTTGCCCATGACGTGGAGCAGGGCTCGCGCAAGTTGGAAGCCGTCATCGGTGTGCTCTGCTGCCTTTTCAGCGGCCTCCTTTTTGAAGCGCTCGACAAGCGCCTCCGTCTCCGTTTTGTCCACGGAATCTCCCTCTCGTGCACGTCAAACCACCTGCACGATAGCACCGGCGCCGGGAGGAGGTCGATGACCGATCCCCGGCGCCGGATTGGTGGGCTGCGCTTTGTGCCGATCGACGCACCGCAACTCGTCATCTGCGCTTCGGGAGATATTCGCCTCTTCATCCCAGAAGAGACCCGGCACTTCCTCGCACCCGCCCGCCAAGCTGAGCGGAGGGATGTGTAGATGGCAACCGTTCATCAGTCGCAGCTCGCGCCCGCGGCGAACAAGTTCCACGTCGGCAACGGCGATGACGGGAAGCACTATTGGCTGACCCCGCCAGACGTTTACGGTCCGCTGGACGCGCGCTTCAGCTTCGATTTCGACCCTTGCCCCTTCCCGAAACCAGAGGGTTTCGACGGCCTCACGGCCCCGTGGGGCAAGTCGAACTACGTCAACCCGCCTTTCGGATCGATCCTGCATCAAGGCCCGGGCGACAAGAAGCCGCGGAAGAAAGGGCCGACCGCATGGGCCCGTAAGGCGATTGAGGAGCAGGCGAAAGGCAACCGAACCGTACTCGTCTACCCGGTCGACAAGTGGCTCCTGATGCTGCTCGCCGCCGGCGCCAAGGTCGAGAACCTCGGCGACGTCAAGTGGCTCGCCACTGAGGACGGATCCGAGGGCAAGGGCACCGGGCGGCATATCGCCTGCTTCATTCTTGAGCCGAGGGAGGCGTAGATGGCTGAGCCCCTTCGCGTCCTTTCGCTCTTTGCTGGCATCGGCGGCTTCGACCTCGGTCTGGAGCGTGCGGGCGGATTCAAGACCGTCGCATTCTGCGAGATCGATCCATTCTGCCGGCGCGTGCTGGCCAAGCATTGGCCGGAGGTCCCCTGTTACGATGACGTTCGCACTCTCACCGCCGATTGCCTCGCCGCAGATGGGATCGCCGTCGACGTCATCTGTGGGGGGTTTCCCTGCCAGGATATCAGTTTCGCCGGAACCGGCGCCGGCCTCGCTGGCGAGCGGTCGGGACTTTGGTTCGAATATGCCCGCCTCATTGGCGAACTTCGACCCAGCTACGTCCTCGTGGAGAACGTCGCAGCGCTGCTTGCTAGAGGGCTGGACGTCGTTCTCGGGACCCTGGCCGCGCTCGGGTACGATGCGGAGTGGCATTGCATACCCGCTTCCGCCGTTGGTGCGCCTCACCGACGCGACCGGCTCTGGATTGTGGCCCACCCCAACGGTCGGGGGCGGGGGGCAGACGTTGCCGGAAGGAACTACGCCGACAGGCATGACACCGGACGGGCGGAAGCAGACAGTTTGCCTGGAGCGCTTTGCAATCCAAGTGGCTCGAGAGATTTGGCCTACTCCGCGGGCGAACGATTCCGAGAAGGGGGGCAATGTGGATCCCATGAACAAGCGCAATGGGCTGGTGGGCGCGGTGCGCCGGTGGCCCACGCCTACCGTAGCGATGCACAATGGCTCGTCGGCCGGCGCGATGGTCCGATTGTCCGGAAAGAGCAGATTGAACGACAGGCTCGACTGTGCGGTGGAGCAGGGGAACATCACGACTGGTCGGTTGAACCCGCTGTGGGTCGCGTGGCTCATGGGATTCCCCATCGAGTGGGCCAGCTTCGCGCCTACGGAAACGCCGTCGTCCCGCAAATCCCGGAGCTGATCGGCCGCGCCATCCTCGAAGCGATGGGGGCTGCCTAAGCCATGCCCCCCTCCGCTTATCTCGCCATCGCCATCGGCGCTCTCATAATCCTTCCTGGCATCGTCGTGATCTGGATCGCCCGCCGGTTCGTCGCTGAGGTCATCGAGGTTCTGAAAGCGGGACAGGATGACCGCGACGAGCTCGCCGATGCTCAGGATCTTCGCGGAATCATCCGGTCCCGGCTCGACGATCTCGCGGCCTCCCTCGAGCAATATCTCTCCCGGAGCGTCCCCACGCCCCCTGACCTTCCACGTGTCCATGAAAGCGGAAATAGGATATGAGTTCGAACGGTTCAGCGGATAAATCGCCCCTCATTTCCCGCAGCGAGGCTCGGGACAAGATCCGCAACGCTATTCGCATGTTCGTCGGGCGCGGCAAGCGCTATTCGGTGAAGCAGGCGTCCAATGGATCGGGCGTTCCGGATCGCCTCATCGAATGCGCGATGTGCGATCCCGGCTCTACGGACTGGCGCGACTTGAGCCTTGACGCCCTGCTTTCGCTCTCTTCGTTTCTTGGTCCCGATTTCACTTGCGAATGGCTGTCCCTAGCACAGCAAGGGGCCTTCTGGATACCGAACCCCGAGGACCTTCCTGCCGGTGAGATCGCCGCCGACAGCGCGGAAGATTGCGCCGCCGTAGCTCGAGCAGCCGCTGATGGTCGGTTCGATCGCGACGAGCGTCCGGTCCTTCGTGCTGTCGGCACTCGGATGATGGCCCGGGGCGCCCAGCTTCGCGCGGTTGGGAGCGTGGCGGCATGAACGATCTTACGACGATACCTTTCGCGTTCGAGGACCAAACCATTCTGATAGCCGATAACGACGGTTACCCGTGTTTTTTGGCCGTTGACGTATGCAAGGCTCTGAACATCAAGAATTCCCGGAAAGCGGTAAGGCAGCTCGATAGGGACGAAAGGGCTGAGGTACCTTTAAGATACCCCAGCTCAAATGGGGTCAGCCAAGTTCGTCGCCGAACCGTTCTCAGTGAAGCTGGCGTGTTCACCCTTGCTCTCCGGTGTCGGGATGCCATGAAGCCCGGTACGGCCCCCTACAAATTGCGGAAGTGGGTGACGGGCGTTGTGCTTCCGGCGTTTCGTCGCGGTCATGCCACCGAAGACGTAAGAGTGACCCAGTTCGCCGAGGAAGCTCTCAAAGTGATGGGTGGAGTGGTCCAGGCAATTATCCGCAAGGAAATGCGTGAGTTTAGAGAATCACTTCTTCCCGTTGCTGTAAACGAAACTATTCTCTCCGGGCGATACGCGGTCGTAGAGGGGATCAGCTCGCTCGGAGTGTTAGAGCTATGCGGATATGGCAAAGGTCAAAGACCCAAGGGCTCTTCACAGTTCGTCACACGAAGACTGGTACGCTATCACGTTTTGCGCAGCTCTCAGGTCCGTTTTCCCTCAGTGGGAGGGAGCGTAGTCCATCTATTTGATGAAATGACTAGCCGAGAATGGCTATCTAGCGGCGGTAAAACTGAAATAGACCATTTCGTGGCGCAAAAGCGCGGACAAGGCCGCCTCAGGCTCATCGCCAAACCCACCCTCGCCGAGATTGCGAAAGACCGGCTACGGGATCGGCGGGCGTGACGATCGAGCTGCCCTGGCCCCCTGCCAGCCTCTCAGGCCACAACAAGGGCCATTGGAGGGGAAAGGCGGCCATCGTCGCCCAGCATCGCCTGTGGGCGCGCAATGCCACCCTAGCGGCCAAGGTACGCGCTCCGGCTCGGGGTGACATCCGGGTTATCGTCGGCTTCTATCCGCCTGACCGCCGCGGCGATCGGGTGAACTTTCCCAATCGGCTGAAGCCCTACTTCGACGGAATCGCCGAAGCCCTGGGCGTCAACGACAGCCGCTTCCTGCCGTCCTACCACTTCTGCGAGCCGATCAAAGGGCGGGGCAAAGTCGTCATCGGGATCGAGGTGCCGTCGTGATCCTATCGTCTGCTCCCGCGGTCGCCGAGGTGCTTCCTTATAGGTTGAGATTCCGATTCGGGGTCGCCCTGATACGGCATCTAATCGAGGCGGCCTCCCTTGTAACTGAGATCCATCCCGCCACCATCATCGGGCCTCAGAGGACAAGAAGGGTGGCCTACGTTCGCTTCGCAATAATGGCGGTAGCGCGGGAATGCCAAAAGTCCTTGCCACAGATTGCTCATGAGCTGGGCAGGAGCGATCACACTACCGTCATCCATGGCCTGGCTCAAGCGAAGCGCCTCGAACGAGAGGATCCTGACTTTGCTACCCTAGCGCGTTTCCTACGCAACGAGGCGGATAAATCATTGTCGGCACCGTCACCCTCTATGCTGAAGGAGGGGAAATGAGCGATTTTGACGAGGCCCATAGCGCCGTCTCTGTCGGGATCGCTGAGCGCTACCTTTGCCAGTCCCCAGACATGACCTGGGAGGAGAGGTGCGACGAGCTCGCCACGGCGGCGATCGAGGCCATGCAGCTTTTCATACAGGGCCAGCGTCAGCTCAGCATGTTCGTCGGAGAAGCTGCATGAGCGCAGAAATGGACCGGCTCATAAAAGAGGTTCTGGACCTGGGGTGGGAGGGCCGGTCGACGGCCTTTGGCCCGTGCGAGGGCTATGTCTACTTCGTTGTTACGGCCGGAAGCCAAGACAAGCATGTGAAGATAGGGTTCAGCAAATCAGACCCAAGGAGGCGGATGGCTGCTCTGCAAACGGGCAATCACAAGCACCTTCGCATTCTGGGCTTCTTACCCGGCTGCCGTCGCATGGAAGCCGCGCTGCACGTCCAGCTAGCGCCGCATCGCGCCAGCGGAGAGTGGTTTCGGGCGCCTTCGGATCTATTCTCTATCATCGAGCAGCACATCATCGATCACGGGCTAGCCTCGAACGATCCCGAAAACTTTTGCGTTGGTGACGGATGAGCGGCGTCATCTCCACCGCCTTGCGCCATCTCATGGCTGCCGGAGTCACCGGCGAAGCTTTGCTGCGTGCCGTGGAGGACATAGAGGCAGCAATTCCCACGTCGGTGGACGAAGCCGCAGAGCGCCGCCGTGAACGTGATCGTCTTTACCAAGCCGAGCGTCGTCGGCAGAAATCGGCAGACTCGGCAGATTTGGACGACGCGTCCGTTTCCTGCCCCCCCAATGAGTATATATCTAACCCCCCGGTTCCCCCAGTTGAGGCTAGCGCCTCAACAGCCCCCAAGGGCCGTGACCGCGGATCGAAAATCCCTGAGGATTGGAACCCACCCTCCATCGCCGAGCTGACCCCGGAAGCCCGAAGCCTCGCCGAAAAGTGGCCGGCGGCGTCCTACCGCGCCGAAGCCGAGGCATTCCGGAACTTCTGGCTCGCCGAAAGCGGGGCTCGAGCCCGCAAATCGAACTGGGACCGGGCTTGGGCAAACCGGATCGTCGCTGTGAGCGGCCAGGTCATGCGCCAGGCCAAGTTTGCCGAACCTGAGACGAAGTTCGCCAAGCGCGAGATGGATCCAGCCGAGACTAGCGCCCTCGCCGCGCTGACCAAGGCGAAAGACCAGCTCCCCTTCGACGAATGGTGCAAGCTCCGGGACGCCCACTACCGACGCTGGCCGCCGCCGGGAAAGTCTCGTTCTGAGGACCGGCGGACCTTCAAACCGGCCGGCATCGGCGATCTAACCCAACGAATCCAGCGACAGGCAACAGCATGACCACATCTACACAGAGCGGGAGAGGGCTATGCCCGCAATAGGCAATATTGACGAGATCGTGGAGACAATCGGCTTCACCGGCTTCGAGGCGCTCGTCAGCGTCCGCGGCGGACGCCGGCTCTACGTGCCGACCCACGTTGCCGGGGCGCAGCAGATTATCCAGTGGCTAGGCGAGGACAAGGCCGCCAGTCTGGTCGAGAGCTTCGGCGGGTTCCACGTTGACATCCCCAACCGGCGGCCCACCACTCCACCATCTCGCCGTTCCATAATCGTCGCCTTCATAGATGCGGGCAAGACTGACGACGAGATAGTCGAGTTGGTCCAGTGCACCGAAAGGTCCGTCCGTCGGTATCGATCCGAAAGGCGGGACACGCGTCCGGCTTCCAAACCAAAGCCGCAAACGTGAACCGTCCGAGCGTCCCATTCAACGGGCACCTCGGGACAGAGGCCGATCGGGATAAAGTGGCACCGGCGGGTCATCTGGCTCCCGGTGCCATGACCCGAGGCAAGGCCAGTGCCGTCTACATCACGGACCATGCGATCCTGCGTTACCTCGAGCGCGGCTACGGCCTCGACGTTGAAGCGGTGAGGGACGAGATGGTATCCGCCGCTCGCCCAGCCGTCGACTTTGGCGCCCCGGTCGTGATTTGCCACGGGGTGAGGCTTATCATCCAGGATGGGTGCAGGGTTGTAACGGTCCTGCCGAAGCGGCGGAAGTAAAGAGATGGGCCGCCCATCCTCCTACGACACCGCGCTCGCCGATGATATATGCGCAAAGCTGGCTAGCGGGATGTCCCTGCGCAAGATTTGTGACGAAGACGGAATGCCCGACCGGGAAACGGTTCGTCGGTGGCAAATGGAGAATGAGGATTTCGCGGCCAAGTGCGCCCGCGCGCGTGACATCCAGGCTGACGAATATTTCGACCGCGTTCTCCAGGTGGTCGACGACGTGGCTGAGGGCACCGCTAAGTCTGCTCGGGTCAAGCTGGCCGGGCTTCAATGGATGGCTTCGAAACTCGCTCCGAAACGCTACGGAGACCGCACGACTCTTGCCGGCGATCCCGACGCGCCGTTCGACATGAAGATCGACGCGACGGTCCGCTTCGTGCGCCCGGGAGAGGTGGCCGATGCAGGTTGACCTTCAACTCCCTGAGTGCATGGAAGAGCCGCTATTCGCCATGACCGCCGATGACGGCCTCCCTGTGCGTCACAGGGCTCTCCACGGCGGCCGCGGCAGCACGAAGTCTCATTCCTTTGCCCGGGGCCTGCTCTTTCGCGGATCGGTCAAGCCGGAACGCATCCTGTGCGCGCGTGAGATTCAACGCTCGATCGAGGGATCGATCAAAAAGCTGCTGGACGATCTTATCCCCCAAATGGGATTGGGCCCGACGAACGGAGACGGCTTCTACCACAGCTTGCAAAGCGAGATCAGGGGACGGAACGGCACTTTGGTATCGTTCGCCGGCCTCAGGACGAACGTCGCCAGCATCAAGTCCTCCGAAGGCATTTCCATCGCCTACGTGACCGAGGCCAGTGCGGTGAGCCAAGATAGCATCACCACCCTCACCCCCACAGTCCGCCTACCCGGATCCGAGATCTGGTGGGACTGGAATCCGGACCAGCCTAACGATCCGGTGGATGTCATGTTTCGCGGTGGTCAGCCCCCGCCCGGTTCTATCGTGCGAGAGGTCAACTACCCCCAGAATCCTTGGTTCGGTGATCCTCTGAAGAGCGAGATGGAGTGGGACCGGCGCCGGGACCCGGAGAAGTACCAGCATATCTGGCTCGGCCAGTATAAGCGCAACAGCGAGGCGCGTGTCTTTCACAACTGGCGCGTTGAAGAGTTCGACCATGGACCTGAGGACGGCGTTTATCGCTTTGGCGCCGACTGGGGCTTCAGCATCGATCCGACCGTCCTTATTCGGTGTTGGTTGGAAGGTAGGACGCTCTATGTCGACCAGGAGGCATACGCGGTCGGCTGTCCGATAGACAGTACGCCTGCTCTATTCGCCGGCAGCGACTACCGGGACCCCGCAAGGTGGGAAAACCCAAGCGCTTATCCGGGTGTTCCGGGAGCCCATAAATGGCCCATCATCGCCGACTCCGCCCGGCCGGAGACGATTGATTACATGAAGAGCCGCGGCTTCGACATCCAGCCCGCGATCAAAGGGGCAGGATCGGTCGAGGACGGCGTCGAGTTCCTGAAGAGCGTCGACATCGCCGTCCATCCGCGATGCCAGCACGTTATCGACGAGCTCACCTTCTACAGCTGGAAGGTTGATCCTCGGACGGGGTTGGTCCTGCCGGTCCTGGCCGACAAGAAGAACCACACGATTGATGCGCTTCGATATGCCTTGGAAGCTGTGCGTCGAGCCGGAGGCTCCATGGATCATGTTTCGCTGCCGAGATCGGGATCGTCGCGGACACTCAGCATGTGGGGCGCCGGCCGCGCAGTAGGGGGAATGACCAGATGACCGTAATTGACCGCATCCGGGCCGCGGCGACCTCCTTCCTCGCAGCGCCGAGGGCGGAGAGAGTGGAGCGCTCGCTGTCAGCGCAGCGGGCCATGGATCGCCACGCTTGGCGCTACTCCGGCCTTCTGGGCAAGCGGGTGGCGAATGACGACGCAATCCTCACCGCTCACGGCGGGAATGACCTGGCGCTATGGCGGGACATTCTCGACGACGACCGCTGCAAATCCTGCTTCCAGCAGAGGATCGAGGCAGTCAAGTCGCACGATTGGACGGTCGAGGGCGGGGGCGACGATCGCAAGTCGAAGAAGGCCGCCGAGTTCCAGCGGTATCAGCTCAAGTCGATCGAATTTGACGAGACGACGGAGTTGATGATGTACGGCATCTGGTTCGGCTTTGCCGTCGGCGAGCCGGTCTATCGCATCATTCCCCAAGGGGAGGAATGGGCCGGGATGGTCGGACTGGACCGCATTGACGTGCCCGACCGCGCATGGTTCGGCTTCGGTGCCGACGGCGAGCTTCGCATCATCGACGCGATGGGTGTGAGGGATGAGCCCGTCCCCGAGCGCAAGTTCTGGGTCTTCCGACACGGCAACGATCACAGCTTCCAGCACTACGGGGTGGGCCTCGCTCACTGGCTCTTCTGGCCCGTCTTCTTCAAGCGCCAGGGATTCCCGTTCTGGCTGAGGTACCTCGAGCGGTTTGGATCGCCGACAGTCGTGGGCAAGGTCTCGGCCGGCCAGCTCGACAGCCTCGAGGGCCGCCAAAAGGCATTGGACGCGCTGCGATCGGTCGCTTCGGATGGTGCCATCGCAGTTCCGGATTGGCTTCAGCTCGATCTACTGGACGCGGCCAGGTCGGGCCCGGGAGGCTATGAGCTGCTGATCGACCGGTGCGATGCGGCAATCACCCGGATCATTCTCAGCCAGACGATGACGACCGAGGACGGCTCCAGCCGGTCCCAGGCCGAAGTTCACATGGACGTCCGGAAGGAAATCACCAAATCTGACGCCGACAAGCTGTGCGCCAGCTACAACCGCGGCCCGGGGCGCTGGCTGACCGAATGGAATTTCCCCGGGGCAAAACCGCCGCAGGTCTTCCGGGTCATGGATGAGCCGGAGGATCTCGGTGAGTTGGCCGATCGCGACACGACCCTTAAGGGGCTAGGCTGGCACCTGACCCCGGACGCCTTCGCGGACCGGTACGGGAAGGGCTATGAGTTCAGGAAGCCTGAGACACTGAACTTGGGCAGTCCGGACGATATGCCGCCAGATGATCCGCCCGAGTTCTCCGCTCGCGACGTCGACGCAATCGACCGCCTAGTTTCGGCCTTGTCTGAGCGGGGCAATGAGGCTGTAGCCGCGTTCATCGCGCCGTTAGAGGACAAGCTGAAGGGCGTTACTAACCCGGAATTTCTCCGGATCGCTCTGCTCGACCACCTGGAGCAAATGCCGGCGGATGAGTTCGCTTTGGCCTTGGCGGATCCAATGCTGGCGGCGAGGGCGGCCGGCGAGGCAGGGATCGAAGTGGAGAGGCTGAGGTGACAACAATCGCCACCGATGGCCAAAGCATGGCAGGGGACGGGCGCATCACGTTCCACGATTACATCGTTAACGAGACGAGCGTGAAGGTGAGACGCCTTCCCTCAGGGAGCTTGATTGGCTTCTGCGGAGACTCCGGGGACGACATCGTCTTCGAAGAATGGCTGGAGCGGGGAGGCAAGAAGCCGAAGCTGTCTAGCGGGTTTTCCGCCCTAGTTCTAACCCAAGGACGGCGCCCTCGGACGTACTTCTACGATTGCACCTTCGATGAAATCGACCCACCCTATGCTATCGGGTCTGGGGCAAGATTTGCATTTGCGGCCATGGATTGCGGTAAATCTCCCGAGGAGGCGGTTCGCATCGCCGCTGGCCGATGCACGAAGACGGGGGGCAAGGTCACCGTCTTGACGCTAACCACGTGACCGCCTTTCGAGCCGAGCCGCAGAGCCCATCGCCCCCACGCATCAATCCGTTGGCGGTCGACACGGCCGAACTCATCCGCATAATCGAGCGCAAACGCCCCCGGGCCATCCGAAGTTGGCGGGAACTCGGCGCCGAGGAATATGCCCGCGCCTTCACCGCTGCGGCTACGGCTGAATCGGATATCGTCGCCGATCTCTACGAAGGGTTGCTCGGTACCATGCGCGAGGGGGGAGGGGAGTCCGACTTCGCTGATCGAATGATGCCCGTCCTTCGGGACAAAGGATGGCTGCCCCAGCTCGACGACAAGGCGCTCGGGCGCCGGGTACGATTGATCTATGACACGAATATCCGCACTTCCCAGGCTGTCGGTAAATGGCGAGCCGCCCAGCGGACCAAGCAGTTCCTCCCCTATATCCGCTATTCGGCCGTCATGGATAGCCGCACTAGGCCGGCCCATGCTGCGCTGCACGGCATCATTCGGCCAGTCGATGATCCCTTTTGGGCTCAGGCTTACCCACCATGCGGGTTCCAGTGTCGGTGCATCGCCTCGCAGCTCAGCCGATCTCAGGCGGCCCGATACGGGGGCGTGAGCGACGAAGCGGCGGCGACCGAGGCCTTGCGGCAGGCACGAGACCTGTCGAGCGGCGAAGGTGAGTTCTGGGCATACAATGTCGGCGCGTTGGCCGAAAAAGCGGCTGTAGCGCAGGTTCAGCGGGCGAATGACCGACGTTTGGCGGGGTCTCCGCTAATTTCGGGAACGTCTACCCAGGGAGCTACGATCTGGGGGACGTTATTCACCAACCTTATCGGCCCGTTGCTGGAGCGCCTAATGACGGACTGACCGGACGCGCGTCCGGGTTTTAAGCCATTGCCATAGAACGCAACCGTCTCGCTCATGAGCGAAGAGCGGGTCACTGAGATCGAGGCATTCCGGGTTGGTCCTGCGTCGCGCGGGATCACGGAGCGCGATGTCGACGAGGCCGTGACGAGCTACAATGCCCGCGCCGAAACCGGCCCGGCCCCTCTCGTGCTCGGCCACCCTCAGAGCGACGATCCGGCCAAGGGGTTGATCGCGAGGGCGCGCCGTGACGGCTCGAAGCTATACCTCGGACTCAAGAACATCGCGGCCGACGTCGTCGAGGCGGTCAGGGGCGGCAAATACATCAACCGATCGATTAAGTTCTGGCATCCCACCGACCCCGCGAACCCAACCCCCGGCAAGTGGGATATCCGTCACCTTGGTCTTCTGGGGGCCTCGGCGCCTGGCATCCCCGACATGGCCCGTCTCAGCTTCTCCGCCGACGAGTCCGAGATCGAGGGAGTGGCTCCGGCCGCCGCTCTCGTCGTTGAGTTCGCTGCCGGCACCGAACTTCTCACCATAATCGAGGGAGGGCCGACCGTGGCCGACAAAGACACCGTTCCCAAGACGGAATTCGACGCTGCCGTGACCGAGCGCGATCGGCTTCAGAGCCTGCTCGATGCGGCCGCCTCGAAGGCCGAGACCGACCGCAAGGCGGCCAACGTCGCGTTCGTCGCCGATCGCGTCAAAGAGGGGCGCGTCCTTCCGGGCCACAGCCACGGATGGGCCGAGATCCTCAACAACCTTCCGGCCGCCGAGGTGCAGTTCGACGCGGAGACCAAGTGCGCTCCGGCCGACTGGCTCAAGGGGCTGCTTTCGGCCGCTCAGCCGCAGATCATCTTCGAAGCGCTTTCGCCGAGCGGCGAGAAGAACGGCGGGCCTCTCAGCGCCGACCAGATCACAGCCCAGGCTCGCAAGCTCGTCGAGGACGGCAAGGCCGTGAGCTTCGAGGCTGCGGTCGCGACCATCGAATCCAAGCAGGGGGCATAGCGCCATGGGAATCAGCACGAGCGGTCTGACGAAGCCCTACACGGCGGGCGGAGCCATTTCCAAGCGACGCTTTCTGAAGTTCGGCGCGGCGGACGGGGTGGTCATTCAGGCCACCGCAGCGACCGACAGCATCATCGGCGTCTCGGCCGACCTCGACGTTGCCATCGGCGATCGTGTCGACGTCTTTATGGTCGGCAACATTGCCGAGGTCGACTTCGCCGGCACAATCACGCGGGGTGGGTTCGTTACCTCGGACGCCAACGGCAAGGCCGTGGCAGCGGCTCCCGGCGCGGGCGTCAACAACAGCTACGGCGGTCAGGCCGAAGTATCGGGTGTCAGCGGAGACGTCGGCATGATCATCGTCCAGCCTGGCGCTGTCCAGGGCGCTTAAGGGGGTAGCTTCTAATGGCACCATTCACGATCAATCCCGCGTTGGTCGCCATCGCGCTGGATTACGGCAACGTCAACCGAGGCAGCCGGGGCTATATAGCCGACGAGGTCATGCCTCGGGTTCGCGTCGACGCGCCGGAATTCAAATACCCGTCCTATCCCATTGAAGAAGCGTTCGACGCTCCGGACACGCAGGCGGGTCGGCGATCCAAGCTGAACGAATTCCTGCTCACCGCCACGGAAGAGACGGGTAGCGTCGACGACTACGGCCTCGAGGCACCAATACCGTTTCGCGACGAGGCGGCGGCGCGGTCGGGCAACATGCCCTTCTCGTTCCGTGCGCGCGCCACCCGCACGCTGGTCGACAAGGTTCAGCTCGGACGAGAAAAAAGGGTTGCCGCCCGTGTCTTCAGCGCGGCGAACTTTCAGAACGGCTACAAGGCCACTCTGAGCGGCTCGGACCAGTTTGGTCATGTCGACAGTAAGCCGGTGGACCTCATCCTCGATGCCAAAGCGTCGATGCTTATCCCGCCGAACACCGGCGTCATGGGTGAGCGCGTCTTCCGCCGCCTCCAGTTGAACGCATCCGTCTCACAGCGATTGGGCGGGTCGGGCAACAGCGGGCGCATGGTGACGCAAACGGAGCTCGCGGCCATTCTGGGCCTGGAGCGTCTAATCATCGGCAACACTATCCAGCAGACCTCGAAAAAGGGTCAGGCGATGACGACGGCGCCCATCTGGGGTGACCATTTCGCCCTGCTGCGGATCGCGCCCACAAACGGCACCGGCACGGTCGACAACCCCGAGGATCCGAGCTTCGGCTACACCTTCCAATGGGGCGACGTCGTCGCGGGCGAATATAATGATCCGCAGATGGGTCTGATGGGCGGCGTCCGGGTCAAATACGGCGAGATGCTCGACGAGAAAACCGTCGCGCCCTATGCCGGCTATCTCCTCACCAACGCGGTCAGCGGCTAAGGAGGCTTGGCGATGAAGTATCTTTCCAATCTAAACGGCCAGGAATTCGGCGGGAAGGTCTACGACCAGGGCGATGAGCTGAAGGTCAATGACGACAACCGCGCGGCGGCCGATATCCTCGCGGATCGCGGCGACTCGACGAAGGTCGAGGATGGCGATCCCAAGGTGACGAGCAATGGCGACAGCGCCAAGGCGCCCGACCCCCTCGATCACGATGCCGATGGGCGCAAAGGCGGCTCGGAGGCCGGAGATAAGGCCACCGCACGCAAGAAGTAAACCAGCAAGGCTGGGGCGTGAGGGGCCGTCCGCTTGGAAGCCGCGGGCGGCCCTTTGCTGTTTGAGGTGAGCCGATGCCGTATCTAACCAAGGCCGAATATCTAGACCGCTTCGACGAAGCCGAGACGATCTCGATCACGGATCCTGAGGCGGTGGCGATCGACGACAGTAAACTCGATGCAGCGATCCAAGCTGCGAGCGATATGGCGGACTCCTATGCGGCCAAGCGCTATGCTGGCAGCCTCCCGCTCGCTCCTGTTCCGACCGCAATCAAGGACGTTGTCGCCGACCTGGCCCGGGAGCGTCTATTCACCATGCGGCCGACCGAAGAGGTCACGGCTCGCGCAGACCGGGCCAGGGCATGGCTGCGCGATCTAGCGAAGGGCATTGTCGAGCTCGTCGGGCTTGCGGGCGTTCTCGTCGAAGAGGCGTCCGGGGACGAACCGATCGTCTATGCGCCTGAGCAGATCTTCACCGATTGCCTCTTGGGTTCTTACCGCGGACGGATGCAATGAGCGGTATCCGGATGGAGGTATCGGTCGATGACGGAGGCTTAGGCCGGGCACTCCAGCGAGCGATCGACCTTGGCGACGACCTGAAACCCGGACTCGAGGCCTCGGCTATCCTCATCGAAGGCAGCATCGCTGAACGGTTCGAGACTGAACGCGGACCGGGGGGCATCGCTTGGATTCCGTCGAAAGCAGCTCTAGGGCTCGCGCCTCGCGCGAGCAGCGGCAAGGTTCAGCCGGGTAAGACCTTGACCGACCGCGGCGCCCTGAGGGGGAGCATCTCCCACGAAGCACGAGACACCGAGGTTGAGATTGGGACCGGGGCAAATTCACAGGGGGACGTCCAGCAGAAAGCTGCGGCCTTGCAATGGGGCGTCGCCGGCATCAATCTGCCAGCTCGCCCCTTCATCGGCTTTGACGATCAGGACTTGGCCGACCTGGAGGATCTCTGGACGGACGTGGTGAAGGAGCCCTTTGGTGGGAATTGAAGTCGCGAGCCTCAAGGCGAGGGTGAAGGCGAGCGGCCTCTTCGGGCAGGTTCAGGATGTCCTCAGCTTGGCCGATGCGATGCGCAATCCTGGGTCCTTCCTGAAAACCGCCTTCGTCGTTCTGCCCAAAGAGACGGCCGAGCCCGGCCGCCGCGACGGCGGACCCAAGACGCAGCGAGTCTCGACTCGGATATGCGTTGCTTTCACCCTCGCCGCCCAGCGCGCCGCGGGCGAACGATCGGACGAGGTCGAAGCTCTCCGCTCCACGATCAAGCGTCACATGATGGGCTGGCAACCGACAGGAGCGGAGACCGCACTGGACTACGCCTATTCCGACATCAGTCAGACCGTGCCTGGCTTCATCTGGGTCAACCTCTTCTTCGACTGCAAATACATCGAGACCGAGGAAGCGGTGACTTAACCGCAGTGCCAGGACGTGGTATGATGAAGCATGTTCGACGCAGCCGTCATCGCTCGCACCCTCGCTCCAGGATTGATTGACCGTTTGAGGGACGGCGACTTTCACCGTCTCGACGATGCAACCACTGAATTGCTGATGTTGAACCTTCTGGAAGCGGACGAGTCCGGACTGGGAGATGAGTACGTATGGGCCTATTGGCCCAACGAGAAGGGGCTGGCGGTCATGGACGCTCTAGGGATCGCCTCCGACTAACCGGACACGCGTCCGGCTTCCACGACCAGCTAACATTACGCACCGTTCGGACGTCTTTTCCTGAGGGGTGCCGAATGGCCGCGAAATCCGACAACCCTGACTGGGGGCCGGCAAGGATCGATGAGAACGGTCATGAGCTGATCGGAGACTTTCCTGCTTCCGGCCCGGCGCGGGCCATGGCGATCCACAAGGCAGGCAGGAAGACGGACCCGGACGGCGTCCTTGCACCCGACCAGATCGCAGCGTTTGCAGGCCCTCCCGAGGTCCCGGCGCGCCAGTCCGTCGCAAAGATCGGGAAAAAGGCCACCGCGACATTCGTTGGATCGCGAAAGGCGCGGGCTGCCAAGCTGCAGACGGTGGAGCGCTCCGCGCGCGAAGCCTTGCCGGCGCAGACGGCGTCTGCGCCGGCCGCTGAGGGGAGCACCTCTTAATGCCGTACAGCTTCGAAAAGAGACTTCTAATCGGGAAGATCGAGACCGTCGAGGGCACGGATGCCACGCCGACGGTCGGGTCGAATGCGCTGATTACGGTGGGACTCGACACTTCCGGCCTGGAAGCGGACACCCGTGTCCGCAACACCGATGGCCAGTATTTCGGAGCTCGCCCCTCGATCAACGCCCAGGTGCGCCGACCGGTTCGTTTCGGCGTAGAGATCGCCGGCTCGGGCGTGAGCGCGATCACCCCTCCGGCATGGATGCCATTTCTTCGCCCTGCAGGTTTCGACGCTGGAACTGTCGGCGGCTCGTCAGTCGTTCAGGCGCCTATTAGCGCCGCGGTGCCGACCATGACGCTGTGGCCCTACCTCGACAGCCTCAAGATGGCATCCCTGGGCTCTCGCGCCAATCTGACGATGACTTTCGAGGACGACGAAATCCCAATGTTCAATCTCGAATATATGGGCTTTCCACCTTCGGGGATCCTCGCCGACTCTGCGCCAAGTACGCCGACCTTCGCTGGACAGGCTACCCCCGTCATCTGCTCAACCTCGAACACGACCTTCACCTTCGACGGCTATGCGTTCGCACTGCGGCGCCTAACGATCAACATGGGCAACAAGATCGAACCGCGGTCGCTCGTCGGCCCGACCGACAAGGCTATGTTCCGCAATCGCGAGGTCACGGCGGAGCTCCTGGTCGAAATGCCCACGGTCGCGACCAAGAACCCGATCACCAAGTTCGAATCCCGTGCGACGGGCGCCTTGCAGATTATCCACGGTACTGCCGCCGGCAACATCGTCCAGATCGATGCCGCGCGAGCAGAGACGGGCGTGATCACGTTTCCGGAGGAGCAGGGCATCGTCATGATGAGTATTCCGCTCCGCTTCCTCCCGTCGACGGCCACTGGCAACGACGAGATCACCGTCACTTCCAAATAGGGACTTCTATGTTCACTATCGCCGCAGAGCCGACCGCCTGGATCGACATTTCCTGGGACGGCCTCGATGAAGAGGGCTTTGAGCAGAAGAACGAAATCCGGATGAAGGTGGTGTTTCTGCCGCTGTCCGAGATGACAGAGATGGTCGAAGGCAGGTCCAACGAAAGGACGATCGACTTCACTAAGCGAGTCGGCCGGGATTGGAGCCAAATTCGAGGGCCCGACCAGAAGCCCTTCCCGTTCACAGCCGAGAACTTGGAAGCGGTCGTGGAGAATGTGCCCGGGTTCGCTCTCGGCTTCCAGATCAGCTACCGCGAGGCCTGGCAGGGCAAGGGGAAGGTGCGGGAAAAAAACTCGCCCGCGCCGCTCGCCGATGGGCCGGCGGCCGAGGAAGCCGAGAAGACTGCCCCTCCGTTGAGCAACAGCTAGCCGCGGTCGGGCTCAATGCAACGGTCGCGCCTGCTGAGCCTGAGCGCGCCGAGATCGAACTCTGGCCTGACATGGTGCCAGCCTGGAGCCTTTTTATAGCGATGCAGACGCAGTGGCGGTGGGTAGGCGCCGGCATGGCGGGGATGTTTCGCACAGGGCTGGACTACGGGGCCCTGCCGACCGTTGCCGGGCCGATCGGCGTTGATGTGACGGCCGACGTTCTTCATGATCTCAGGACACTGGAGGGGGCCGCCGTCGAGCAATGGGGTAGGCGGTGACAGACCCAGTACGCCCGGAAAGCCCCTAAAACTGTAGGAGACGTTCCCTCTACGTTCTGGCAGAGGCATCGATACCCTTAGAGTCTCACAGCGTTAATTCGGTGTCTGCTACAAGGGCCCGTCCGAGTCGCTTAGTCTGACCGGAGATGGGGACAGGCTGCCGATTACTCGGCGACGTGGGAGCCTCGTAATCGGTTTCAAAGCCGGAGTCAAATCTGGTATTAGAGCTTTGCATATAATCTTAGTTAGGTGTAAAATGAACCGTTCGAAATTCAAAGCGCTGGTGCACTACGTGATCGCGAAAAGCGATTCGTCGCGCCTAGGCGCCGTCCGGCTCAATAAGATTCTTTGGTACGTAGATACGTTTGCATATCGCGGCGAAGGTGCCTCCGTCACGGGCGGGGCCTACGTGAAGCGTCAACATGGGCCGGTTCCGAAGCACATTCTGGCAATGCTCGGTGAGCTGGAGCATGAGAATGCCATAGTGATCCGCGATCGTGACCGTTTCGGTCATTCCATGAAGGACTTTGTGGCTCTGACTGAGCCGGATATCTCCTCGCTCTCCGCGAAGGAGATCGCCCTCGTGGACGAGATCCGATCAGAGATCTGCTACGGCCACACGGCTGAGTCGATTAGTGAGCTCTCGCACGATCAAGTGTGGGAAGCGGCGAACATCGGGGAAGAGATTCCCCTCTGGGCTACCTTGGCCTCGTCACCAGGGCGAATGACCCCGACCGTGATCGATTGGGCCGACACTGCGATCTCGCGCTACGAGGCGCAGGCGACGTAACTTGGCCTGGCAAGCACTACGGGAAATCGTGGAAGCGCTCGACGTATCCGAATACCTCGACCTTTACACGGAGAAGCACCCTCGCTTCGAGGAGGCGTGGAACGCCTTGAAGTGGCTGCTCGCCCGTAACCCAGAACCAAAGGGTAGTGTGACCAAGGTTGGGACTGCGAGGCCGTACCGGGCGTATGTCCTCGCGGGGGATGTTTTTGCGGGCACTCCCGATCTGTGGGTAACCTACACTTACACGGCAGATGAAGTCTTAATCCTAGCTGTGCAGGCTGTTGATCCACCGGAGGAGCAGGACGAGGAAGAGACCTAGTCCCGCCGCAGGCTGCTGAGCGCCTTCAAAACTGCTCCTGAGCAAACGAGGAGGGTCCCGATCACGGCAAAATCGGATCAAGGTGGGGGCGTGATGTCCTGTGGAGGGTTGCCCCGCCGCCTTCGCGACCCAGAGGCCAAGAATATGGAGCCGACGATCAGCAATGTCGCCCCTCCCCCAAAGATAAGGAGCCGAGTTTGCGCACGGTCTGCGTTGTACACCTGGGGTGGAAAGTCGGAATCGTCCGGCAGGGCGGTCGGTATGCCCATGTTGCGCTTTATCGACGCCTCGTTCATTGCCTCTATTTGCTTCGATAGGATCTCGTCCCGACCATAGCGGACATAGGGATCATAAAGGTAGCCGCCCCCCATCAAGATTGCACCGACGACGATTAACGAGATGCCCAGCACGCGCATTGCAGCCTCCCTGGATGGCGGGTTGTCTTAGACGCTGGTTTGTGGCATCCGTGTCAAGTCCCGAGGTGCCCCGCTTAGCGAGGGTGCCTTTTCCGCGTGGCCGAGTTCATTGTCAGTGCCAAGCTAGTCGCCGACGCAAGTGGCCTTAAGTCCGCTGTCGGTGAAGCAAAGGGGGCAATAACCGACCTCAATAAGGCTGCGGGCTCTGCCGGCCAGCAGGCGTCTACCGCCCCCGTCGATAAGCTGGCGAAGGCTTTCCACGAGGTTCGGGCGGCCGCCGCCGCTCAGAGTGCCGAGCTTGCCAAGTCAGCAGGAGCGCAGCAGCAGGCGGAGACCGCCAGCTCGTCGCTTGGCGACACCCTGAAAGATACGGCCAGCGGGCTAGCTGATTCGGGCGTCGAGGCGCTCAACCTAGGCGACAAGCTGTCGAAGGTCGGTGCGAGTGCGGGGAAGTTTGGTGCAATATTGGGGCCGGTGGCCGGGGCCTTGGGCGGAGTCCTAGGGCTGGCGATATCTGGAGCGATCACCGGCCTGGTCTCGCTCGGCGCGTCTCTTTTCGAAAGCGGCGAGGAAGCGGAAGACGCAGGCAAGGCCTTCGATATTCAAAAGCTATCGGCTCGGGAGCTCACCAAGGCAATCGACGATCTCGACGCCGCAACCAAGAGGCAGACGCAAACATCTCAGCAAGGGGAGGAGCAAGCACTTGCGACTGCCGCCGGGTTTGTAATTGAGGCTAGGCGACGCCGGGAGGCCGCGAAATCTGCGCTTGAGCAGGCTAAAGCCGACCTGGAGTTGGCGGCGGCTATGGCCGGTGGGGGCGACGCCGGGCTATCGATCGTGACGCAGAAAATGGGAGAGATCCGACGGATTGAAGTTGAGATCACTAAGCTTAGTGAAGCAACTAAGGTCGCAGAAAAGGCCTACGCGCGCTCCGCGTTGCCAATTTTGCAGCGGGAGGTTGCAGAGGCGACAAGCAAAACGGCAAAAATAACGGGTGATTACGAACGGACGCTGGGCCGGCTAAACGAGCAGCTCACCGTACACACGATCAACACCGCCACGTATCGGAAGGAACTCGAAAAAGCGACCAAGGCCCGCGACGCGGCTCTCGATGTTGCCCGCAAGGAGGAACAGCAGGCAAAAAGGAAGTCTAAGGTTGGCCCTGAGATGGCCACGTTCCTCAACCCCGTTGATGGGCGCATCAGCTCGGGCTTTGGAGCCAGGGCCGCGCCGAAGGCCGGCGCTTCGACCTTCCACCGGGGCCTCGACTTCGCCGTTCCTTCTGGGACATCCGTCCGGGCACCGGCGGTCGGAACGGTCGAGGCGGTCGGCTTTGACGCTAAGCTCGGCAAGTATGTCGTCATCGACCACGGCGCCGGCACGAAAACGAAGTTCGGCCACCTGAGCGATACGAGCGCGGTCAGGGTTGGCACGCAATTGGCCGCTGGGGACGCCTTCGCGCGGTCGGGCAATACCGGCAACAGCACCGGCGCCCATCTTCACTATTCCGTCATCTCAGGCGGGAAATATGTCGACCCGGCAAAAGGGCGCTTCAAGGTCAACGCGGGCGATGCTGCGCTAGACTCCGAGAGCGACGTCAATCGCGAATCGAAGCGGCTTGCAGATGAAGCGAAGCGCGCGGCCGATGAAGCCCGGCGAGCGATCGAGGAGCTTGAGCGGTCGCTGGGTTTGGTAGTCGGCGCCTTTGATCCGGCCCGAGCGGCGGCGGAGAAATATGCCGACCAGCTCGACCGAATTGCGGAGCTGAACCGCAAGGGCTTCCTGTCCGACGGCCAGGCCATATCCCTTGGCCTGGAGGCATCACGTCAGCAGATCGAGGCGCAAAAGAAGGCCGATGCCGCGCTGATCGACCGCGTGACCGGCGGAGACTTCGCCAAATCCTACGAGGACACGATGTCCGAAGCTGCAGAGCGGGTGGGACGCGATGCCGGCGACAGGCTGGAGGAGGCGAGCCGCCGGGGCGCAAGGGAATTCGAGCGAGAGGGGATAGAAGCGGCTCGCGCTATATCGGCCGCGCTGGGCGGCAAAGTCGGCAACATCCTCGGCGACATCATGGGGACCTTGGTTGGTCTCCAGTCCGGGAACTTCGGCGGGGTTGGCGGCAAGTTCGGCGCCATGCTGGATATGCTGAGCGGCGGCGGAGACCCGAACTCGGCGATGGCGAAATCTTTCGGGAAGGCGATCGATCATCTCAAGGACGTCATGAATAGGGGCCTCGTGAAGCTTGGAACGTCGGTCCAGGGTATCAGTCAGGCGCTGCCCTATGCCGCGGCGACTATGGCGATCACCAGCTCCCTCAGCAGCGCTTTGGGGATCAAGAATCGGGCAGGGGGGATGTTCGGCATTGGCGGCAACCTGCTGATCAACGCGGCCATTCCTTCCAGGCGGGGCAGCGCCACCATCACAAACGCATTCGACGACCCCTCCGTTCGCGGCAACAGTTCAAAATACAAGGACGCGGCACTAGGGGGAGCGCAGGGTGTCCAGGCTAGCCTCTTGCAGATATCTGAGGCGCTCGGCGGCTCGCTCGGGAGCTTTGCGGTTTCCGTGGGCATGCGAGATGGAAAGTATCGCGTTGACCCGAGCGGTAAGGGCATCACCAAAACCAAAAAGGGGGCCCTGGACTTCGGCAAGGACGAAGCCGCAGCTTATGCTGCGGCGCTGGGCGATGCGATCAAGGATGGCGCGATCGTCGGGCTGTCGGCTGCGGTACAACGAGCCATCGGCTCGTCTCCGAATATCGACAAAGCTCTTCGGGAAGCCCTGAAGGTCCAGGAGGTTGAAGATCTTCTCAGCGATCTAGGTGGGACCATGGGTCGGCAGTTCAAAGACTTTGAGCGCCAGGCCCAAGAGCGGCTTCGCATTGCCCGGGAATACGGCTTTGACGTCGTAGCGCTGGAGAAGCGCACAGCCGAAGATCGGGCGAAGCTGGTCGAGGATGTCTTAGGGGCCCGCGTTGGCAGCCTCAAGGCCTTGCTCAGCGATATCAGCTTCGGCGACCTGTTCGAGGGCTCGCTGACCGACCAACGGACCAAGCTGCTTGGGGAGATATCCACCGCTCGAGCTGACGCAGAGGCAGGGGTCGACGGTGCCGCCGACAAGCTGGCTGATCTCAGCCGGCGCTTGATCGAGCTATCGCGATCGGCCTTCGGCACGGCCGGGGGGGAGTTTGCATCGGATCGTCAGACGGCGATCACCGGCGCAGAGCGGGTGATCCAGCTCGAGTCCGAGCGTGTCCGTCTAGCCCAGGAAGGGCAGGCACAAACCAATGAGCATCTAAACGAGAACAACAACCAGAATGCCGAGATGATTACCGTCTTGCGCGGGATGGACGGAAAACTTGCCGCGCTCATTGGCGCTGCGAGCTCGGCTGCGGGCGCTGCCGGTGCGCGCACCTATTACGAAGCAAACTTGGCCCTTGACTAAGGTCCTGCACCTCACTGCTCAACCTCGAGTTGCCGGCACGGGTGTCGCGACCGCATTTCGTATGGCCGGCGGAGGCCATTCGAAGCCCCATTACTATTCGAGCAACCACTTTCGTGCGGGCTTGACGAAACTTCTCAAGCTATCGGCGGCAATCGGATGGGATGAAAACGGATGGACCGGCGGGGTCGTGCCGGCCACGGGCGTGCTTTCATGGGCGCCGTCGACAAAAGCGGACCTTGCTTCGGCCGCCGCCTATTACTGGCCTGGGGCCACCATTACCGCCGAAGAGGGAGACGAAGACACCGCCGTCTTCACCACTCGCCTGACCGGCAGGGTGGCAGACGCCGTTCCGAAGAGTCATCAGCTCGTGATCACCCTTGCTGACCTCAGTGTGGGACTGGACCGGCCCGTCGTTACCGCGCGCTTTGCCGGGACGGGCGCCGCAGAAGGCGGATCCGAAGCAACTGGCCGTGCCAAGAGACGCGCATGGGGCCGGGTCTTTAATATCCCTGGAAACATCCTCGACAAGGCGAACAACATCTATGAGTTCGGAGATCCTAACTTTAAATGGCAATCCTTCGAGGTGGTGCGGGACATGGGCCGGGATGCCAGTCCCGCGCCGACCGTCATCTCGTGGGCCGGATCAGTTGCCGCTACCTTGACCGCTCTCATTGCGTCGACGCCCGTCCAGGGTTCGGGGTGCGTCGCCCCATCGATCGCTTGCGTGAAGTGGTGGACGCAGCCGGCCGGCCCCCTGACCGCGGACGTCAAGGGCGAGATAGGGGCCGGATATGTCGAGACGGCGCCAGAGATCGCCGCCGCCATTCTCGCCGCCGCTTCTGGCCCGGCGATCACCAATACGGCCACTGCGGCCGCATGGCGGTCCGGAGCAGCCGGAATCCACCTCGATGAAGACGAGAACATTAATGCCGTCCTGAACCGGCTGCTTATGGGCGTCTCGCTGCTTTGGATCTTCAACGCAGGTGCAGGCACGATCACGCTGCGAGAGATCACATTTTCTTCGCCTGTCGAAAGCATCGCCTCCGACCACGTCGATCGCGAGCGCACCTTCCCACCCGTCAAGACGCGGCGAGTGGGCTTTCAGCGCTCCTATCGCCTCCATGGCGATGGTGAAATCGCGGCGTCGTTGCTTCAGATGGACCCTGCTTCCGGGGCTAAGCTGGATGGCATAGCCGACGGTGCTGGCCGCAACATGACGCCGGTCTACAAGCGATCCGCCACTCAGCCAGCCACCCCAACAGGCAACGGCACGCCGACGAGTTGGAGCCCGAAGCCAAGCGGGATCTTCACTTCGGCGAGCTCATCCGGCTTGGCGGCCTCCGCGAACAATACCACTTTTACCAAAACGGGAGCCGGCGGCTCATGGGATCAAAGCTTCAGGTCCCTTGAGTCGCATGCCGGCGACATCGAGGTGTCGTTCAAAGCGAGCCAGACGACCGCGAACCTGATGATCGGCTTCAATACCGACCCTGCCACGGACAATAATTACACGGGCATCGACGTCGCGATGTGGGTAACCTCGTCCGGCACTCTTCACGCGAACCTGAGCGGCACCCTTACCGGCCCGTTCGGGACCTATACGACCGGCGACACCCTCGGCCTGAAGCGAATCGGATCGACCGTGACCCTCGTCAAGAACGGAACGGCGCTGGTCGGCGCGCCGACACCCACCATAGCCGCCGCCACGGCGCTCTACCTGGACTCCAGTTTCAACGAGGCCAACAGCGCGGTCAACACGGTGGCCTTCGGCCCCAGCCCGGTCCTCATCGGCACGGACCCGATCTGGGTCAGCTACGGGGAGCAAAAGGCTGACGAGACGCTGGTCGGGACGTGGAGCCCTCCTATTCGCCTCACGGATGCCGAGGCCTTCGCCACCACTCCCCGGTTCATCGGCTTCGGGCCGCCGGAGATCGCCGTTCCCTACGACTATCTGGGCACCACCACTGACACCCTGCCGCGCGATTACAGTTGGAAGCTCTACAAGCAGGGGGTCGAGATCACGGCAGGGGTAACCTGGACCTATGCCGTGACCCAGGGCACCTTCAACACCTTCACCTCAGCCTCGGGCAGCAAGACCATGTCGGGGACCGGCGTAGGAACGCTCACCGCCAGCAGCCTCGGCACCAACGAGGCGACACTCCTGCTCACCGCGGTGCACGAGGGTGTGCCGACACAGATGCCGATGAAGTTCAAGAAGGACATCGCGGCGGCCCCGGTGGGGGGCGGGGGCGGGGGCACCCTCAATTCGAAGACCAGCGGCTTCACCGACGTCAACAGCACCACCTATGTCGACGTCACCGGTGCGCTGGCCGTCACGATGCCGACCGGAAAAACAGCAGTGAACGTTAGCATCAACGCCGACTATTTCCCGGACTCCGGCGCCAATGGTAGCTGGACCCTGCAAGCCAAGCTTCAGCGTAGCATCGCCAGCGTCTGGACCGACGTCGGAAGCCCGGCGAGTCTCACTGCCAGCGCGACCTCGGCATGGAACAGCGCCGACGGCGGCGGCGAATATGGCAACCTCGCCGGAGCGATCGCAGAAACGGGCCTGACCGCTGGCTCGGTCTACAGCTATCGCGTCATGGCCAGGATCACGGCGGGCCCGCGCAATCACACTGTAACCGGTAGCATGGTGATCACGGCATGAGCGATGAAGCGAACCCGCCCCCAGCGCCGGATCCGGAGACTAGGCACCCGGATGCATGGCACATCATCGAGGAGCCTGCGAGCGGCGAACGGCAGATGGTCCGCGACCCGGAAAATTATCCGGATTGGGCTGTGGTCGCGGCGGATTTCGACCGTTACCCGGAAGAGTACGAGCAACTCGAGGATGGCGCGATCGTACCGGACCTGGTGCGCCTTGAAGCCGATCTTCTGAAGGCGATTGATGAGGCCGCCGGAGCGTTCCGCTGCCGCTTCATCACCGACCAGCCCGGACAGGAAATGACCTACATGGCCAAGGAGGTGGAAGCGCGCGCTATCCTGGCCGGCGGCGATTCTGCCGACGCCCCAATGATCACCGGCGGCGCGAAGGCCCGCGGTATTGAAGTCGAAAAGATGGCGGGGATGGTCGTTGCTCGAGCTGACGCCTGGCGCGTCATAGGCTCTGCGGTTGAGATCAGGCGTGAGTCCGCGAAGGCTGCCGTCGCCGCGGCAACGACAGCAGAGGAGAAGCGAGCCGCCGCCGCCGTGGATTGGGACCGCCTGATCACGGTCGAGAAGGGGACGGCGGATGGTTGATGCTGGAACGGTCGCATGGTTGAAAGGCGGGGTACTTTTCGCGAGCTCGACGGACACCGGCATCGCGACGGCGTGGGGCGTCGATGCCTCAGAGACGGAAATCGTAAGCTGCCTCGCGCTTTCATCGGCTGCGGCCACCGAAGCCGCCCGACAGCAAGACTTCCTAGAAGGGCCCCTCGCGGTTGAACGTCACAATGTAAAGGGCCTTCGCTCCGACCTGATCGGGCGCCCCGTGACAATAACGGTGGCGCAGCTCGGCTACGATGCTGGTCTCACCGTTTTCGTTATTGGGGCTGAAGAGGCGGCCGACGTCGAGAGAACCTATCTGACGGTTCTGAGGAAGCTGACATGAGTAACATGCTAATCTGCCAGCCATTGCCGATTTCGTCGGTGGCCGCCGCCATCCCGGCATTCTCGACCGGGGTTTCCAACCTGCTCACTCCCGACCCGAAGGAAATCTGGACTGGGACGGTCGGCAGCGGAACCCTCGAGTTGAATATTGATATGGGGGCGACGGTCACCGTCGATACCATATTCGTCGGCGGAATGAATGGCAGTTTCCTATCAGCGTTCAGGGGCGGTACCGGGATGGGAACGGGCATGGTGGATCTCTATGCTCCTGGCGCCCCGACAAATGCGGCACCTTACGGCTTCAGCCGCCTGGCCGCTTCGGCTGTGAAGCGCTATTTCCAGATCTCGATAAGCAATCTGAGCACTCATCCCTCCGCGGGCGTCGTTCTGTTCGGCCTGTCCTTTCAGCCGACGCACAACCGCGAGTGGGGCGGCGGTCGGCAGTTGATCGACACCGGAGCCAAAGAAAGCCTTCTCGGTGGTGGTTTTGGCATTGGACAGGGAGCGCGTAAGGCAGCCTATCGCTGGACCTTTGGCGATCTCACGGACGCCGAGGTAGAGGCACTGTGGACCGTAGCGAAGGACCGAGGCGAGACCTCGCCAGTGCTGGTGGTTGAGGACCCGGCAGACACCGCCAACTTGGGCGCTCGGATCCATTACGGACTCTTTGAAAAGTTCGAAGCGTTCGAACGCCAGAATCCAAGTCAAACGCGCTGGGCTCTTTCAATGACTGAATGGACCTGATATAAGCAGGTCGTCCCGAGGTGCCCCAGTCGAAAGCTGGTTATGGCGCCTGCATTTCCGTCTACGTTCTACATGTTGCCCGGCGTCCGGCAGACGATGCGGTTCGTCTGGTCCCGTCGCCTGACCCTGCGCGGACATCGCTACTTTTGGCATCTGGCGGTCGTGAATGGCGAGATCGTCGCCCAAGGCCACACTCGCGGGTACTCTCGTAAGATCGACATGGAACGAGCCATAGAGCTTGTTCAGGGCAGCGCTGCGGCGATTGTAGCAGGAAGGGCTAGTTAACATGCCCGACGGCGCGCCGGACTACCTCTCCATGTATGAAAAAATGGGAGACATCGCCGCGACCTTGCGCGTGGTGAAGCATGACACTGCGAACAACTCGGCCAAGCTGGACGCGCTGGGCACTCTCGTCATCTCGCAGGGGCACGTTGCCGCCGATGTCGAGAAGCTAAAGGGCGAGGTGCAAGAGCTCAAAGACGAGAAGAACCGGCGCGACGGCGCCATCTCCCTGGGCGAATGGATCGTCAAGATTGTGCCTTGGCTGGTCGGCGGAGGCGCGTTCGCGGTCATCGCCAAAATGATCGGAATGGGCACATGACCGAAACCGGCGTTCCAATGAAAGAGTATCTCGACGCGCTCAACGCCGAGCGCCGGCACACCGCGGACATGCGCTCTGTCGCTATCGTCGGAACTCTTGGGGCGATGATCTTCGGAATATTTAGGGCCACCGGGGTCCTTGCGGAGACGTTCGAGAAGCGGATGCAAACGACGAACGAATGGCGCGGCGCTCTGGAGGATCAGGCAAAAGGCAAAGCTACCGTTCAGCAAGTTGAGCAGATCGAGAGGACGCTGGACGAGGTGCGCCGAGACGTGGCGGCCGAGAAGAACAAGACCACAGGATCGACCGGCAACTGGAAAACCATCGGCGCCATCGTCGCCGCCATCGCCGCCATAAACGGCATCATCTTCGTTATACAAGGAGCGGGCGGATGAACCCCTCGGACATCATGCTCCTCCAGAAGCGCGTAGGCGTGGCAGAGGATGGGGTATTCGGCCGCGGAACCTGGGCGGCTGTCTTCCGCTCGCTGGGCGCTGGGTCAGAGCGCGCCCGCGAACTTGCGTTGGGTGCTGCCGTCCACGTCGACGTCTATGGGATTTCCCATACACCTCTCCGCTTGGCGCATTTCCTCGCCCAGCTCGCGCATGAAAGCATGGGGTTCGTCTACATGGAGGAGATCGCGAGCGGCGCAGCTTACGAAGGCCGCAACGACCTCGGCAACGTCATCGTCGGCGATGGAAGACGTTACAAGGGCAGGGGGCCGATACAGCTTACCGGCCGATCGAACTATCGGCGTTTCGGTCAGAAGATCGGGATCGACCTCGAGAGCCATCCGGAGATCGCCGCGCTCCCGTCGGTGGGGATGCTCACCGCCTGCCTCTACTGGTCTGACCATGGACTGAACGAGCTCGCAGACGCGGATGACATCCTCGCGATCACGAGGCGCATCAACGGCGGCACGAACGGCCTAGCCGACCGTAAAGCGCGGCTGGTGAAAACGAAGGGACTGCTGCTGTGAGCGCCACCATGGCCGAACGCAACGCCGATCGATGGGTTCTAGCCTCCATCTCCGTCGGGTTGATCGTCATCCTGCTGAGCATCGTCTGGGGCTTGTTCCTTAACCCCCGGACCCTTCCGAATTGGGCTGAGAACGTCTTGGTGTCGATCGCGACCGCCTGTGCACTGAAGCTGGGCGATTGCCTCGCCACCCTCGTAGCCCTCGCTTCCGGTCGCCAAGTCGAGCGGCTCGGCAACCAACTGGCGGGCTCCACCCCTGCCGGCCCCGGGCAGACCGGCACTATGGAAGTGGAAGCCGACACCGTCAACGTGGCCAAGCCATGAGCCGCCTCGAGCGCGTCTGCCGAGCCATCTGCACCGAGGAAGGGCAGGACCCGGACGAGACGATCATCCTCACGTCGCTGCCGGCATCCGACAATCTCAGCCGTGCCAGGGGAGGCGTGGATCCCGGCCGGCGCGGACCTCAGTGGAAGAAACACGAAGCCCGGGCCCGTCTATTTCTCGCCCAGCTCGACGCTGCAACCCAAGGAGACCCATCATGAAGCGTGTCCTGCTATTCGTCCCCCTGTTGCTCGCGGGGTGCGCCGTTCCGGGGTTGCCCCAGCTCGGCACTGTGTCCCAACCGGTCCAGCAAGCCGCCTGTGTCGCCGGCGACAAGCTCGAGACGGCGTGGAAGGCGTTCGACTTGGCGCTTGACGCGATCAACGCGCTGGGGGACGCTGGAGCCATTGTGCCGGGCTCTGCGAGGGGCAAGGCTGTCGCGGCCGGCATTCGCACCGTCAACGCCGCCCTGGGACGTGCTGAGCGCTTCTCGGCCGTCTGCTCTTCCAACGACATGTCGAATGCCCTCGATGAAGCTGTGGCAGGCATGGCGGACATCTCCAACGCTTTGAAGGGAGCCTGACTATGGCTGACTATCTCCAGATCATCCAAGGCGTCCTCAAGACGGCTCAGCAAGTGTCGGCAGCGATCCCCGGCGCCTCCGCTGCATCGCCCCTCCTCGGGGTCGCCAGCAGTCTGACGGGCATCATCGACCAGTTGACCAGCCGGGCGCCGGACGATCGCACCCGGGATGAGATGCGAGATGCCCGGGCCGAGCTCGCGGCTGCCGTGTCGGCTAAGGCAGAGAGGACGGCGGAGAGGTTCGACTGACCATTTCGTTGGCGCGCACGATATGGTCAGTTACTATCTGATTGTGAGGGGCAGGGGTACAGGTCGACACAGGTCAGTACAGGTCCGACGCCAGGCCGCCAGACGGTCGAACCCAAAATTCGCGCCCGTGTAGCAGCAGAGCGCCGGCCGCAGCCTCACCTCTCATGGCTCGCAGACCTCCCCGCGATTCCAGGAGTCGACCGCCGCCTGTCGCCACAGGTCCGGGTTCGGAATACCCTCAGGCATAAGGTGCGCACCGAACTTCCGCCCCTTCCAGCCGCAGCCGGGGCACTCCACCGCAAAGCCCGCATAACCGACGAACTCCACTAGCTCGGGCTGTCGCCCGCACTGGCACGGCTTGAGCATCGACATCTTCTGTTCCATTCATGTTCCAAATGCGACTCAGCCCCACCGACCTAAGGGATAAAGCCCTCCTTGCACTGGACGAAGCCTATGCCGAGGCGATGAAGGGACCGGTCCCGAAATCCGCGGCTCTGAAGCTCACCCTCGCCATGCTGGCCAACTTCACCGACGATCGCGATCCCTTCGACCAGTTCTGGAAAGAGGCGACGAACATCGGAATCTCAGATCTCTACGCCCACCAGGTCGGACGTCGGCAATCGCTTACTAACGCATATAGAAGAATCTATGTCGTGCTGGGGGTGGAGGTGCCGGGGTGACCATCCGTCACGTCGCGAACATCTACGGGGCCGTCCTGTCCGTAAACGAGTGCGTGGTGGGCAGCGTCCGCCTCAGCTCGCGAGCGCGGCCCGGATACCCAGGCCACCATCAGACCGTCCTGCCATATCTCGAAGTCGGCGAAGGGCTCGTCCTCTCTCATTGTCTTCATCTACTGCCCCTCCGACTGTCCGAATATAAGGCGGCGGCCACGATAGCAGCGGCAAAGATCCAGCAGGCAAAAACGATACACACAACCCCCCAAGCGTCCATTATCTCTTTCCTCTGTATTAGGGTTGAGCCGGCAAAAGATGCCTCCAGCGCGCAACGTGGACCTGCTTATGCGGATAATACTTGGTCCGAGGCGAACTGGCGCGACAGGGCTCACCCGGCGCCGCTCCGCATGTCGGGCAATCAAGTGTGGCGACGGCCCTGAGCCTCGCGGCCCGATTATCCCGAACCTCCCGCTCAATGCGCTCGCGGACCTCCCCTCCGAAGGCAGAGGAAGGAGTCATGCTGGAACGGCCTTTTCGATCACGCCGCGCAGGTTCGGGGGCCACACTTCGATCTCGGCGCAGGTAAGGGTGAGTTCGGAATAGGAATTGAGGTCGCAGGTGCCGCCATAGAGCGCCTTGAATTCGCGGCCCTCCTTGGTGCGGAAGGCCTTCTTGGACGCCCAATCCCAATCGTAGCCTTCGGCCTGACAGGCATCGTCAGGCTCATTCTCGTCCCACTCGTCGCGCCGCCGCTTCAGTTCGCGATAGAGCGCCTCGAGCCGGACTACGGCATATTCAGCCGACTCCCGATCCTCGTAGGCATGGACCGGCCATTCGTTCCGGTCGCTATAATCGCCTTGGCTAGCCCAAAGCAGCCACACCTTGGCCGTCATGCGAACCTCCCAAGAACAGAATGTGCGGTCATGCTGCTGCCTCGGACGCTAGCGGCTCGCCGGTCTTCAGCGTGCGCTTGAAATTGTAATTGATGTCCCAGGCGATAGCCTTTGCCGGCTGACCTCCGGCGCGGACCGCTGCGTCCAAAGCCTGCTGGAGCGCGGAAAGGATCAGGTCCTCGCGGTACCACACCTGCTCGTCCTCGGCCGGCGGGGTTGTCGAGCATACTTCTCGTGTCATGCGAACCTCCCTCTGAAAAGCGGCGCGGTAAAAGCGCGGTAAACCCGTGCGCAAATTGGGCGATGTTCCACGCTCGTTCGCGCTTCTAGTTCGGAGAAAATGGCGGTTTTCTGCGGTTTATGGCCGTAGGCACTGTGTTGACATCGCAGGGGTCGCAAGTTCAATCCTTGCTACGCCCACCATAGACAAGCCCCGGAAATCTGCGGATTTCCGGGGCTTTTTAGCGTCTGGCCTGCCCGGTCTCGGGCGGCTGAACGACCGGATACCATACCCCTTATCGCGGCGGCGATGGGGCGGCACGGCCTCAGGCGGCCGCGGGCGCTCCGATCTTCTCGGCGCCCATCTTCTTCAGAGTCTCCTCGTCGACCAGCCGGGTGATCAACGGATGGAGGCGAAGCGAGCCCTCCTTCACCACCTGGTTGAAATTGCCGATCACTCGGGCGGTGGTCTTCTGATCGGGAGCGATCACGTCGATCAGCCAGTTGATCGATCCCGAATTCCAGTCGTCGGGCTTGAGCCGGAGCGGGAAGGCGCCCGCCTTGATCTGCTCGCGGATCGAAGCGTCGACCTCTTCCGAGACGCTCGCCCAGATCGCGAAGCCGGTGATGTCGGCGAGCCCGCCCGAATCCTTGCCCGGATAGGCGATGGCGATCCGGTCGCGGATCAGCGGCTCGAGGACGAGGTGCTGGAGATCGCCGAGCGTCTGGCGGCGGTAGCGCGGAAGCATCATCAGCGCCATCACCACCTTGCCGAAGCTCTCGCGGACATGGGAGCGGACGGCGGCGATCTTGGCGGCAAGCTCGGGATCGAGCTGAGGCGTGGCCGGCGCCTCGGCGCCCGCCGGAACGTCGGCGCCACCGCCCCCGTTCGATCCGCCGGCGCCGTCATCATTTTTCGCCGCCGCCTCTTTTACTGTCTTCGCCACCCGATCAACTCCCTGTTCCACGACGGCCCAAGCTTAGTGGCCGCGGATGCCCTGTCAACGCGCCTCGACCCAAAGCAATTGCGCCGCTGCGAGAGAAACGATCGCCGCGCACATCTTTTTTTCCGCCGAATTGGAGCGATTCACTGCTTTCAAGCAATTGACGGCAAAGACGTTTTGTAGAAGACTGGGGACTCTAAAGGGGGGATTCCCGAGTCTGGCCGTCCGGCCTCGCCGGAAGGTGCGTTCGAAGCGCGTGGGTTGCGTTTCCGGCGGCGATGAGGTGCGTCTTGCAGTCGTGGGGGAAGCGCATGTCGGGGGACAGGCCAAGACGGTCGAGGGGTGTGGCGGGCGCCGCCGCGCTGTTGCCGATGCGCCTCCTTGCCCCCGCCGACCTGCCTTTGCCGCACCCCATGGCCGGCCGGCTTCACCGCCATGCCGGCAGGGCGAGGGCCGCGGGCGCTTCGCCGGTGGCGAGGTCGGCGTGAGGTGGGGCGGACAGATGAGCTGGATCCTTGGTCTGATCGCGCTGCTCGCAGGGGCCAGCCTGTTTTACTCGCCCTGGCGCATCTATCGCTATCGAATGACCGTCGAGGTCTCCACGCCGGATGGCCCGCGCACTGGCTTCGCGGTGCGCGAGATCCGTTGGAAGGGGCAACCGGCACTCACCCCCGAGGCGCATGCGTTGGACGTCAGGCAGCGGGGCCAGGCGGTGATGGTGGATCTGCCGTCGGGCAGGACCTTGTTCGCGCTTCTCAACCGGAATCCCCACGAGACCATCTTGTCGGGATTTTACGCGATCGCCGGGCGCAAGGGTGCGATGGGCGCCCTGTTGAGCGAGGCGGACAGCACTCGCAGCGTCTACGAGATGCCCTCTCCTCAGGTCTTGCGTTCGAGCTACCTGCCCTATCCTGCGTTGGTGACCTTCGAGGATCCGGCGGACCCCATGACGGTGGAGCCGGTCGAGCCCGCCGATTTGGCGGCGGTCTTCGGCCCCGGCTACTCGCTCGAGCGCATTACGGTCCAGATCACCGACGAGCCGGTCACGATGACGATCCGCAAGAGGCTGCCTTGGCTCGGCTTCCATCCGGAACCTCGGCTTGATCCGGACAACCGCTGGTCGATCAATTCTACTTTCGCGCATTCACTTTGGCACGGCGACTTCCATCAGGGGACTATATAATGGACCGTGACCTTTTCCTGTCCATCCTGGCGATGGATTCATACAATCGCGGTTACGGGCAGGGTGTCCTTCTCAACATCGGTGATTCGCGGACGGATCAGAACGAGGCCGGTCGCAAGCTCGGACTTGCCACGATCATGGACATCGGGCTGCCGGAGGGCTCGGTCGCAGCCAGCTTCTACGCCATCGCTTACGATTGGGATGGCGAAAAGGTCGTCAGCTACCGCGGGACCGACCAATGGGGCTTTTTTAAAGATCCCCTGAATGGTTTCCTGACCGGGGCGGGCCTGCCGACCAGTCCGCAAGCTTCGCGCGCGATCGCATTCTACAAGTCCGTGGTCGGGGTCGACCAAGGCAACGACCCCTTCAACACGTGGGTGACCACTACCGGCCACTCCTTGGGCGGCGGGCTGGCCGGCTATGTTTCGTCCCTCTACGGAGGTCCGTCGGTCGTCTTCGACAACATGCCGTTCAATCTGTCGAGCCAAACTGCGTGGCTGCTGGCCCTGTCTGGCCTGGCTCCGGGGTTCCGAGAGAGCATCTACGGAAATCACGAGGTCGTTGCTCCCAACGTCGCCGGCATTACCGCCCTCGGGACGAAGGGAGAAGCGCTGAGCATATCGCGTTTCGACCAGATTCCGGAGACGCAATATCTCGACAGCAAGAGCAAGCTCGGCATGTCGGCCTTGCACTCTCAGGCGCTGCACGTCGCCCTTCGGTGGAACGAGGTGCACGGCGGCACGCTTTGGCACAACGCCGGCGAATATCTGTGGAATGCGTTTTTCGACGAGGCGGTCGCCAAAGGCGTGCACGGAATCGAGAACCGTTCGGGCAAGGCGACCGAGCAGGATCCCATGAAGGGTGTCGGCGGAGTCCTCCAGTCCGCCATCGCATATTCCGCGCTCGATGCTTCCTACGAGGACGACGCCAAGCCGTTCGGCGATACCGGCATCTGGTCGATGTTCAATGATGCTGGGGATCTCGGCCAAGTCCTCGACGGTAGCGAGGCGTCCTTTTTCGGCGCCAGGGTTACGAACAAGAACGTCAAGCAGTATCTTGCCGACGTCCTCGTCCAATATGCCGCCGCGCTTGCGCTCTACGACCGCGAGCAGGGCAACACCGCGGGCTACAACGTCCGCGAGGGCATATTGGCGCTCAAGCCGGACATCCTCACCTTCGATACGTCGCGAGAGATGTGGAGGGACGCGCTCAATCAGAGCGTCAAGCTCGACCCGATCGCCATCGCCGAGTTCCGCGAGGCGTTCTTCGCCCAGGCCGACGCCGGCTGGGCCGAATCGATCAAGGTCCTGCTCGGGATAGCCTCGCCCGACGAGCTGGCGATGCTCGGCTGGGATTCCGACACCGCGGAGATTTTCGACCGCTTCCACATCCGGACGAAGGACGGGTCCGGCCCGACCGCTCTTTCGGAGCGCCCCTATCCGGCGCCTCCGACCCGCGGCAACGGCGCCCATGTCGACGTCTATGCCGGCGGCGAGGGCGCCGACACCGTCCGCGGTACCTCCGGAAACGACCTCCTGCTGGGCGGAGGCGGCACCGACAGCCTCGACAGCGGCGACGGCGACGATTTGATCGACGGCGGCGGCGGCGACGACACGATCAAGGGCGGCGGCGGGCGCAACATCCTGCTCGGCGGCGCCGGCGGCGGGGACAAGGTCGATTACAACATCGCCGGCAGCCCCGGCCTCAATCTCGGGCTCGTCATCGCACCCAATCTGTCCGGAGCGGGCCTGCTGACGAACGTCAAGGCGCAGGCCAGGATCACGGGGACGATCGGCGGCAAATATACGTCCGACACCCTTGTCGGCGTCGAGAAGTCCGACCTCACCGACTCGGCCGACACCCTCCATGTGTCGAAAGACGGCCTCGGTTGGCTCGCGGATACGCTGACCGTCGACATGCGCAACGCCCTCTACGGCAACCAAGGGAAGAGCGATTACGACACGCTCAGCTTTGCGGCCCGCGAAGGCCTTCTGTACGGCCAGAACGGCGTGTTCTGGCACAACGGCGCGATGCAGTCGGCGTCTCCGGACCTGCGAAAGCTCTACGATGCGAGCAACCTGGCGGGCCTGCTGACCCCGAAGGCGTTCAAGGCGCTCTTCGCGGCCGAGGATCTGGTCATTCCAAACGACCCCCTGGTCGTCAAAGGCCTCGAGAACGTCGTCCTGACCGATCTCGGCGACCGTTTCGGGTTCACCAACCGGGATTACACCGTCCACTCCGGATATGGCGAGATCAAGGCCGGCGACGGCGACGACATCGTCTTCTACGAGGGCGCGAAATTCATCAAGGCGGGCACCGTGCTCAACCCCGGCATGCAGGCCGCCGCCGACATTCGCAAGCTCGAGAACGCGGCTCGGGCGCTGGCCGGCCTGCCGCCCCTGCCGGTGCTTCCCGACTCGCCGAAGACCCTTGAGAACCTGCGCCTCGAGATCGACGGCGGCAAAGGCAATGACTGGATCTTCGCGAACGGCGGCGAGAAAGCGGTCACCGCGGGCGGGCTCGGCCGCGACTGGATCTTCAACACCAGCAAGGGCGGCGAGCTGTGGGGCGATTACGCCTCCGGTGTCGACGCCCAGGGCCGAAGGGCCGAGGACAATGCCGCCAATTCGGACAATTTCTGGTTCGCTCCGGACGTCACCATCATGGACGCCCAGCACCATGACGTCCTGAAGTTCTACGGGCTCCCGCTGACCGGGGGCAACACCGCGATCACCGCCTTGTTCACCGGGATGGCCGGAGCCCTCACCGGCGGCGACGGGGGTCTCGGCGCCTTTGCCAACATGATCGACATCGCCACCGGCAAGGCCGATCCGACCCGGGGCCTGTTCTTCGACCACTTCCTTCCGTTCATCACCTACATCTACCGGGACGGCGACCTCTACGTCGGCAACGTCTTCGACGGGCTGCTGAAGGTGCTGATGGGGGACAGCGCGGCCGGCATGTTCAGCGGCACCCACGCCGAGGACGATCCGACCACCTGGGAGGACGAGACGAAGAATTTGACCGGCTTCATGCGGGTCGAGAATTTCCATTTCGTGGGCAGCTGGTCCGGCTTCACCCAGTTCGGCCTCGGCGCCGGGGCGTCCGGCGGCACCGCCGCGGGATCGCTGAACATGGTGTTCAAGCAGGTCAATCCGATCTTCGACATCCTCGCCCGGCTGCCGCAGACCCTGATCACCTTCGCGATGAGCGGGGCCGGCCCGCTCGTCGACATGGCCATGACGCTCGCCGCGGCCGCCGACCGCTTCGCCAAGGGCGTCGGCTGGCAGAAGGGCGTCGATCCGCTGGTCCTCGACCTCGACGGCGACGGCATCGAGACCATCGCCGTCGACGGCGCCCGTACCTATTTCGACATCGACAACGACATGTTCGCCGAGCGCACCGGCTGGCTGAAGGGCGACGACGGCTTCCTCGTCGTCGACGCCAACCGCAACGGGCTGATCGACGACATTTCGGAGATGTTCGGCGGCCCGGGCGCGTCGGGCTTCGCCGAGCTGGCCGGCTACGACACCAACGTCGACGGCAAGATCAGCGTCGCCGACCTGATCTGGTCCGAGCTCAAGGTCTGGCAGGATCGCAACGGCGACGGCCGGACCCAATCCGCCGAGCTCAGGTCGCTCGCCGACATCGGCATCGTCTCGATCAACCTCTCCCGAACCGCGCTCGATACCGTGACGCCGCAGGGGACCCGATTGCTGGCGGGCGGCACCTTCACCTTCGACACCGGCCGGGTCGGCGGCCTGTTCGACGCGGTGTTCGAATCCGACAACGTCGACACGCGCTACACCGGCGAAAGCGGCGCGGCGCCCTGGCAGCAGGGGCTTACGCTGGGCGCCAAGGGCTTCGGAACGATCACCAACCTGTCGGTGGCGATGGCCAACGACGTCGAGCTCGGCACGCTTGCGGCCGCGACGGCGGCGGCGATGACGACGCCCAAGCTGAAGACGCTTCGCGAGCAGGCGGGGGCGGTGCTCGGCAAATGGGGCGCGACTCTCGAGCTGACCCGCGAGCTGACCCCGGTGCTGCTCGGAACCGACGCCGGCGGCAAGACCGTGCTTCTCGACCGCGCCATCTATGTCGAGGATTCGACCGGCGGCTATTGGACCCTCGCGTCCGGAGCGCAGGTGCGCGATTCCGGGGGCGTGGCGATCGCCCGACCGACGATGGAGCAGGTGCTCGCCCAAGGGACGGGCTGGCGGCTCGAACAGGCCTGGTCGCCCTCCTCTCGGGCGACGGAGACGCATTTCCGCGACGAAGCGCCGTATCTGATGAAGGTCGTCGACGGCCGGGCGGTGATCCTCGACTATGGCATCGAGAAGGCCGACGGCAGCTGGCGGCTGGCGAGCGGGACGGCGGTTCTCGGCTCCGGCGGCCAGCCGATCGCCGCTCCGACCCGGGCCGACATCTTGGCGATGGCGCATCCGGCCGGGCAGGAATGGCGCACCGAGGAAATCGGCTTCAATCCCCATGCCGCGATCACCGTCGGCGCGATCGGAGTGCGATTCACCGACAACCGCGTGGTCGACTATACGGTCCAGGTCACCGACCGCGACGGCAAATTCTACGTCTGGGCGCGCAATCTCGACCGGGCGCTGGAGCTCGAAGCGAAGACCGGCGATGCGCGCGACTTCAACCTGCGCAATTACGAAGTCGATTTCGACCATCTCGACGAGGTCGGCTCGACCGACGACAGCACCTATCGCGTCGAGCTGCTCACTCCGGCCCAATTCCATTTCGCCACTTCGCTGGGCGGCCTCGATTTCCATCCGGGAATGCTGTCGGCTTCGATCGACGCCGCGACCGGCCATATCTCCTATTCGGTCAACGACAGCGGCCGGGCCAGCCTCGCGACCGACCATTACGAATCCGCGATCAAGCCGATGATCGGAATGCTCGGCGTCGTCATGGACCAATATGTGATCGCGAGCCGGCGTTTCGCGGTTCGGATGGCGCTGCAGGGCGGCATGAAGGATTTCGCCCGCGGCCTGACCTACGACGTCGCGACGGACAAATATCGCCCGACCACCGGTCGCGAGCTCGCCCCGATGTTCGAGGCGATCTTCGAGAAGGCGCCGGCGAGCAACGCCAACGACGCGGTCCTCGATTACCTGACCGACTGGAACGAGATCCTCTGGCAGGTCTATCCGGATTATGCGCTGAAGGGCTCGGGCAATCTGATGGGCTCGACCGTCCAGATCGACCAGGCCTTCATCTTCCAGATGCTGCTGCCGGCGTTCGAGAAGGGCATCGACCTCGACATTCGCGGGGTCGCCCATGCGCTCTCGGTGGACGAGACGAGGATCGTTACCCACAGCGCCGCCGCGACCGAAGTGGACGGGACCACCAAGACCGATTTCTTCTACATGTCGACCGGCAACCAGACTTTCCGGGGCGGGGCCGGCAGCGATTATTATTTCGTCGGCAAGAATTCGGGCAGCGACGTCATTTACGACCGGGATCTGGGCGACAATGACGAGCTTCGATTCACCGACGTCGCCTCGAGCCAGGTCAAGGCGACCCGCGAAGGGCAGGACCTCATCCTGGAAATCACCGGGCGGCCCGACGTCATCCGCCTCACCGATCAGTTCCTCGGCGAGCTCAACGACCTCACCACGGGCGGCAAGAAGTTCGAGACCGGGGTCAACGCGATCGTCTTCGCCGACGGGGTGATCTGGGACCGGTTCCGGATGTCGATGGAGGTCGTCGACCGCGCCCGCGCCGCCGGCAATTTCAACGATTCCCTCGTAGGCTCCGGATCCGGCGACGTGCTTTGGGGCGGCAAGGGCAACGACGCGATGAGCGGCGGCGCCGGCGGCGATTTCTATGTCTTCGAGCGCGGCGACGGCCAGGACGTGATCAACGATCGCGGCGCCTTCTCGTTCGGACCGGTCAAGGCCGGCATCGACTTCCTTCGCTTCGGGCCCGGAATCACCGCCGACAACCTCAAGCTGGTTCGCGACCGCGCGAGCGCCAACCTCAAGATCATCCTGCTCGACGCCAACGGCAATCCGACCACCGATTCGATCGAGATCGTCGGGCAGCTTGGCGGGATTACGCTGAACCTCGGGCTGTTCGGCGAGTTGATGGGGGGCAGTGAGGGTCTCGACTACGTGTCGCCGACTCTGATCGAGCGGTTCATCTTCGATGACGGCACTTCGCTCGAATTCACCCAGATCGTCGAACAGGTGCTGAAGAACGCCAAGACCGACGGCGACGACTTCATCTACGGGCTGCTCAACGCCAATACCCTCGACGGCGGCAAGGGCGACGATCTCCTGACCGGATACGAGGGCAACGACACCTACGTCTTCGGCCGAGGCTATGGCCGCGACATCGTCGAGGACAGGGATCTCAGCTTCAAGGCCTTCTCCGGGCCCCAGCACGACAAGCTGAAGTTCATCGACGACCTGCGCTGGTCGGACTTCGAGTTCAAACGCGACGGCAACGGCGCGGGCGACACCCTCACGCTTCGGGTCAGGGGCACGGCCGACGAGGTCATCCTCACCAACTTCCTCGAAGAGATACCCTTCATCGGCCATGTCAACGTGCTCGAGGATATCGAGTTCGGCGACGGAACGGTCTGGTCGTACCTCAAGCTCCTCCAGCATTACGTCAACATCGCCAAGACGACCGGCGACGACCTCATCTACGGGTTCGAGGGGATCGGCGACTCGATCGACGGCGGCGCCGGGAACGACCGGCTCGTCGGCATGAGCGGCAGCGACGTCTATCAGTTCGGCCGCGGCTACGGCACCGACACGATCTTCGACGACGGCGGCAGCGACCGGGTCGTCTTGGCGGGCATCGCCAGCACGGACGTCGACTTCACGCGCACCGCCCTCGACCTTATCATCACCGTCCGGAATTCCGGCGAGCGCATCATCCTCGAGCGCCAATATGTCCGCGACGGCGTCCAGCATGCCGCCGTCGAATATTTCCAATTCTCAGACCGCACCGTGGTCTTCACCGAGATCAACGCGGAAGACATCGATCTGATCGGAACCAGCGCCGGCGAGACGATCAACGGCTCCGATTTCGGTGAGCTGATCGACGGCCGCGCCGGCGCCGATACGCTCATCGGGGGCGACGGCGGCGATACCTACAAGTTCGACGCCGGCTACGGCCACGACGTCATCGAGGACCGGCGGCTCCGCGCCTCCTGGCAGGATCGTGCCGGCGTTCAGGTTCCGGTCGACGACGTCATCGAATTCGGCGACGACATCCGCTGGAAGGTGAACAGGAACATCGTCTTCACCGCATCCGGATCCGACCTCCTCATCACCTTGACCGACCGGCCGGCCGATTCCCTCCGAATCAAGAACCAGTTCGGGGAGCTGGAAGACGCTATCGAGATATTCAGGTTCAAGGACGGCACGGTTCTGAACATAAAGGATATTCTCGAAGAAGCCGGCGAGGAGGCCGGCAATTTCGGCGACAATATCATCACGGTCCCCGATCTGGCGATCAACGATCCCCAGACGCTCGACGGGCGCCAGGGCGACGACACCCTCAGGGGCGGCAATGCCGGCGATACCTACACCTTCACCTCCGATTACGACTTCGACAGGATCGAAGAGAGGTTGGACCGGGCCGGCGCCATCGACCGCATTTTCTTCGGCGCGTCGGTCGACAAGAACGCCCTGATCGTCACGCGCAACGACGACGACCTCGTAATCGATCTCGGCAACGGCACCGACGTGGTGACGATCGTCGGGGGCCTGGCCAATACGAGGATCGAGGAGTTCCACTTCGCCGACGGGTCGGTCATGACCCTGGAGCAGATCATCGACCGACTGCTGACGGGAACCGCCGCGGACGAGCGGCTCATCGGCTTCGACAATCGCAACGACACGATTTCGGGAGCGGCGGGATCCGACGCCATGGCGGGCGGCCTCGGCAACGACGTCTACCGCTTCGGACTAGGCGACGGCAGCGACAGCGTCGACGATTCCGGCGGCGTCGACAGGATCGACTTCGGCCCCGCCATCACCCAGGACCAGGTCGCGTTCCGCAACGTCGACGGGGACCTGCTGATCACCCTCGTCTCCGGCGAGAAGCTCGTCGTCCTCGGCGGCTACACCCAGAAGCCCGTGGAGACGTTCCGCTTCGCCGATGGCACCAGCCTCGCGATCGCCGACGTCCGGGCTCTGATCCAGGCCGGTGCCCCCAATGGCGGCCAGGACCGGCTCGACCTGCGCGAGCTCGGCGCCGCGGCGGCGGTCGGGCCCGGCGCGGGTCACGACCGAATCATCATGGCGACCGACGGCCGGATCGTGTTCAACGCCGGCGACGGCATCGACCGGATCGAGATGCCGTCCGGCGTCACCCACGCAATCGTCGAGATCGCCGGCTACGGTTCGGGGGAGGCCGTGGTTCGGCTCGCCGCGCTGGACAGCAGCGACCTCATCATCGCCTTCCCCTCGACCGGCGACCAGCTGATTCTCGTCGGCGCGGCCGGCGGCGGCGCCGTCCCCACCATCGAGTTTGCGGACGGCCAGATCTGGGACGCCGCCGCTCTGATCCAGCGGTCTATTGCAGACCAGTCGGGCGAGGGCGACGACTTCATCCTCGGCAGTGCGCGCGACGACGTTTTCAGCGGCGGCCGCGGCAACGACCAGGTGAGCGGCGGCGGGGGGAACGACGAATATCATTATTCCCGCGGCGATGGGCGCGATGTCGTCGAGGACGGCGCCGGTCATGACATCCTCAAGATCAGCGGTTACCGGCCCGACGAGATGCGGGTCGGCCGAACCGCGCCGGGCGCCAACGAGCTCATCCTCTCGTTCGGCGACGGCGCGGACGAAGTCGTGCTTCGCTACGGCGCCGCGCTCGCCGGCGTGGACATCGTCGAGTTCGGCGACGGCACCCAGATCAGCCGCGACCAGCTGTTCGACCGGGTCGACGGCGAGGGCAGTACCCGGGACGATCGCCTCACCGGGACCGCGGGGGACGAAATCTTTTCCGGCGGCACCGGCAACGACGTCATCGTCGGCGGCGGCGGCAGCGACGTCTACCGCTTCAATCGTGGCGACGGTCAGGACCGGATCGAAAGCAACGGCTCGGCCGACGGGCGCGGTCTCGTCGAATTCGGCGCCGGCATCGAGCTCGAAGACATCGCCGTCAAGCGCGATTCCGACGGGAATCTCGTGCTCGTCCTCGTCGGAACGAACGATCGCCTGACCCTGGTCGACCCGGCCGGCGATTCCGATCCGGTCATCGCCCAGGTGCGGTTCGCCGACGGTCGCTCGCTGACCCATGCGCAGCTCGCCTTGTCGGTGCCGCCGAGCGATCGCGACGACCATATCGTCGCCTCGGCCTCTTCGATCAACGGCGGCGCGGTGCCGGGCGGCAATGTCGACGGCGGCCTAGGCAACGACCGGCTCGAGGGCGGACGGGGCGCCGACATAATGGCCGGCGGCAAGGGTGACGACCTGCTCGAAGGGAAGAGCGGCGCCGACACCTATTATTTCGAGCGCGGCGACGGCCAGGACGTCATCGTCGACTTCGAGGAAGACGACCGCTCGAAGCTCGACCGGATCCGTTTCGGGCCCGGCATCGCGCCGGAGGACATCCGAATCCTCGCCGTCGGTCCGGCCGACCTGGTGATCGGAATCGCCGGCACCGGCGACCGGCTGACCCTCCGCAACATGCTCGTCGATTCCAATGCGCCGACCGACCATGGCGTCGAGGAGTTCGTCTTCGCCAATGGCGTGACCTGGTCGCTGAACGACATCTACGCTCGGCTGTCGCTCGGCACGGGCGGCGACGACGTCATCGACCTCGGGACCTCCCTCGATCTTGCGCTGACGCTCGACGGCGGCACCGGCGACGATTTGCTCGCCGGGGGCCATGGCGACAACCACTACGTCTTCCGGCGCGGCGACGGCCGCGACACGATCCGTGAGGGCAACAACTGGTGGTGGTCCGACGACACCCTCCAGCTCGGAGCCGGAATCGCGCCCGCCGAGGTGGTGGTGGTGCGCGAAGGCGACGATCTCGTCCTGCGCATCGTCGGCAGCCAGGACCGGATCAGGATCGAGGGCCAGGCCACGGCCTCGCCGCCGCCGATCGACCGTGTGACCTTCGCCAACGGCGCCCAGTGGAGCGCGGCGGACCTGATCGCTCAGGCCGTCACCGCCGAGGCGGCCGAGCGCCGGCTCAATCCGTCCGTCGCCGGCGTGGATCCGTTCGCAGCGGCGCCGTTCGCCGGAGCCCCCGGCGGCGGCAGCGGCGGCGGCGGCGCCACCGGCGGGGACGAGGAAGGGGTCGGCAGCGCCGGCGGGCCGCGCACGCTGACCGGCACTGCCGGGCGCGACACCTATCGCCTGTTCGTGCCGCTCGCGGCCGACGACGACGCGGTCGTCACGATTACCGACTTCCAGATCGGGGATTCGGGCGACATCCTCGACATCCGGATCGCCGTCGGCCTCGCCGGCACCGTCGTCACCCGGCAGGTAGGGGCCGACACCTACGTCTATTTCGCGCCGCCGGGTCTCGCGAGCCTCGACGATGCCCGCCTCCTGCTTCGCCTCGCCGGAGTCGCCGCGGGCAGCCTGACCGCCGGCAATTTCAACGGCGCGCCGTTCGCAAGCGCCGCCGATGCCGAAATCGAGGGCGACGGAGGCGCGAACACGCTGACCGGCGGCTGGGGCGACGACGTGGTCCGCGGCAACCAGGGCGCCGACGTGCTCGACGGCGGGCCCGGCAACGATACCCTGATCGGCGGGGGCCAGGGCGACGTCTACCTTTTCGGCCGGGGCTCCGGCCGCGACACGGTCGACGATCATGGCGGCGCCTGGTGGAATACCGGCGATTACGACCGCGTTCAGCTCGGCGCGGGGATCACCGCCGCCGACATCCAGGTGGTTCAGACCTCCGCCAACGATCTCGAGCTGCGCATCGTCGGCACCGACGACAGCCTGCGCCTGTTCGAAACGGTCAATAACGGCGATCGTCGGATCGAGGAGGTTCGCTTCGCCGACGGCACGGTGTGGCTGCACTCGGACCTGATGGCCCGGGCGCTGGCCCCGACCGCCGGCGACGACGTTCTGCACGACGATTATGACGGCAGGACCCTGCTGGGCGGCGCGGGTAACGACGAGCTTCGCGGCAACCAGGGCGAGGACGTTCTCGACGGCGGCGCCGGCAACGATCTGCTGGTCGGCGGCGGCCAGCGCGACGTCTACCGCTTCGGCCGCGGCTACGGGCAGGACGTGGTCGACGATCATGCCGGCGC
>Ga0190275_10000105_pt1 | contig 102627 bp, 103 predicted proteins | sample Popmic550T_FD_133745 | JGI IMG/M metagenome (GOLD analysis project Ga0190275, IMG submission 133745) | Populus adjacent soil microbial communities from riparian zone of Yellowstone River, Montana, USA - 550 T | ecosystem: Environmental > Terrestrial > Soil > Riparian zone > Trees stand... | reverse complement strand
TGTAGGGTCGATCCCTGAAGCAAGCTTCATAGGAAAGACCTTTGGAACGGCTTAGCTTTAACCGACCAACGACACCCAGAGGCTGTCGCTGACCGGGGCCGCCGCCCACATGTCCCTTCATCTTAACCAACAATGTCAAAGAGCCGCGACTTCCTCTCCCCTTTTTATCGGGGCAACCGGGTTACCGATTGAGAAGACGCAGACGGGTCGGGCAAAACCGCCCCGCCGGTGAAGGGCCATATATGGAGGCTGTTTGCCCCCGTCAATGACTTTTTTCGGAAACTTTCCGGTGTCCGGCGCCAGCGCCGAACCGACTTCAAAGCGTGCCGCGGCCAGGCCGGGACGGGTTCGAAGCTGGAGAGTTTCCGAAAAACCGCGTCCCTTCCGGGCAGCGCCTTCAAGAGCCCATCTGGTGGAGCTGAACCCCGCCGTCAAGGCCTGTCGGAAAACATTCAAAGAAGGCAACGACTTAGAACCCGAAGGTGTTGGTCACTGCCGACCGGGGGCTGATCTAGGTAGGTCGCCGGCGGGTGGCAACCCCCCGAATCGCGGCAATATCGAAAAATTCAAAAAAGTGTCTTTCGACGTTGGGCTCAATCGAACTCTAATTCCTCTGCGACATTTGCCGGGGAGGGGGACCATGCGAAGCAGGGTGGAGGGGCTCCTTCAGGCTCCAAAGAACCCCTCCACCGCGCTTCGCGCGGTTCCCCTCCCCGCGAAATCGCGGGGAGGATTTAGAGGAAACGCGCTCACGCGCTCTGGATGTAGGCGCGCATCGCCTCGGCTTCCTGCTCGATCCGGCTGATCCGATAGGCGACGAGATCGCCGATCGAGACGAATCCGACCAGCCTCTCGCCGTCGACCACCGGAAAATGGCGGATCCGCCGCCGCGTCATCTGGGAGAGCGCCACCAGGACCGGCACCTTCGATTCGATGGCGATCGCCGGCGCCGTCATCACCCGGCTCACCGGCCAGTCGAGCATCTCGGCGCCGTCGCTGCTCAGACAATAAATGACGTCCCGCTCCGAGATGATCCCGACCACGCGCTCGCCGTCGAGCACCGGCAAGGCCCCGATCTTCCTTTCGGCGAGCAAGGCCACCGCGTCGCGCACCTTCGTTCCGGCCTCGACGCTGACGATGTCGCGGGGCTTTCCCTCGAGAATGGCGGCGATGGTCATCGAAAGACTCCTGTTTTTCGCCCGACTCGGGTTGAATCATCCCATGGCGCGGGCCCAAATGCAAAGCATGCCCCACCATGACCCAATCCCGCCCAGGCCCGATGCGTCCGCGCTCGCCTGGACCCGCTACAAGAATATGATGAAGTGGATGGCCCTGGCCTCGGCGCTCGCCGCCGCCGTCGCCGTCGCCTGGCTCAAGGCGACGAGCGACGCCATGCCGTGGCAGATGGTGCTCGCCACGATCGCCGGAGTCGGGCTGTCGGTGCTGCTCGGCACGGCCCTGATGGGCCTCATCTTCCTCTCCGATCGGAGCGGCCACGACGAAGCGGCCTCCGGCAAGGAGGGGCGGCCGTGAGCGAAGATCGGCTGAGCGAGGCCCAGGGCAGCGAGGAACGGCGCGAACCGATCCTTCGGGTGGTTCCGAGGCCGGGCGACATCAATTCCAACGGCCATATCTTCGGCGGCTGGGTGCTCTCCCAGATGGACATCGCCGCCGGTATCGTCGCGGCGCGCGAATCGGACGGCCCGGTGGCGACGGTGGCGGTGGACGCGATGAAATTCCTCGCCCCGATCCTCCTCCACGACCTCATCTCGGTCTACGCCTGGGTCGAGCGAATCGGCCGGACCTCGATCGCGATCCGGATCGACGTCATCGCGATTCGCGATCGCGGCGCAAGCGAGGTCAAGGTGACGGAAGGCCTCTTCACCTTCGTCGCGCTCGACGAGAACAACCGCCCGCGCCCGGTCAAGCGAGCCTAATCCTCCTCGTCCTCCGGTTCAGGGACGTAGACGTAGGACAAAGTGGAGCGGCCGTTGGCGGGCACCTTCGTCCGCCAGACGTAGCGGCCGTTCTTCATGGCGAGCTCGCGGCTTGGGCGCCGGATGAGGGCGCCCGCATCGCGGCGCCGGAGATTGATCTCCACCTCGGCGGCTCGGGAGGTCGAGTTGCTGACCTCCAGCTCGTAGCGGCCCGCAATGAAATCGTCGTCCTCGTCCTCGTCTTCCGCCTTTCGGCCGCCGGCCCTTCTCGCCGGGGCGAAGCGCTGCCGGACGTGGATCCCGGGACTTACTCCGACGGAGATCTCGACCTCCTGGCCGACCGCCGATTCGGCTATGGCGCCCTGGCCGGTCAGCATCAGCCGTCCGCCGACATTCTCGAAGATGGCGAGCGGGCCCATCGGCAAGGGCAGGCCGAGCTTTCGCTTTTCGACGTTCCGGGTCCTCAGCAGGAAACCCGCTTCCTCCGGCCCGCCCGTCCGCCGGCCCGCCAGAAGCCAGGCGGAGGTGATCCGCTCGAACGGAACCTCGCTCTTCGAAAGCAGGGCGATCTGCTTTTGCGAATTGGCGGCGAAGGTCACCGGTTCGGGGATCCGGTAGAGCTTCAGGTCGCCCAGCGCCTCCAGCTCGGCGCCGAAGCTGCCGATCGAGGTGATCGGGACGGCCGATTCCAAATTGGGGCGGCGGATCCGGGAGCCGGTGACGACGATGGAGGCGCCGTACATCTCATATTCGCCCGGCGGCGAGGGCGGCGGCGGCACCACATAGGGCGTGTCGCTGGTCGTCCCCGCCGGCCAGCATTGGAGCGAGATTTCCGGGACGACCGGCTCGGCGCCTTCGTCCTCCTCGCTTTCGACCCGGTCGACGGTGCCGGCGACGGCCTGGGTCCGGGCGGCGACGAAGCTCTCGTCATTGCCGTTGGCGAGGGTGAGCCAGGCGAACAGGTCCACCGTCCGCCCGTCGGGAGCCAGCTGGGCGACGTAATTGGCCTGCCAGTCGAACTGGCCGGCGAGATAGGAAAGCCGAAGCGTCGCCCGGGTCGGCGCCGCCGTCTCGGTCTGGATGGCGAGGGTCGGCTTGTCCGAAAGGCCTTCGGGCACTTCGGAATAGACGAGGCTTTCCGGCATCCCGGTGCAGCGAAGCGCTTCGACGCCCTCGGCGGTGGTGAGGACGATTCCGTCCGGGCCGGAGCGCAGGATCGCTTCCGTCTCGACCGTCCTGCCGGTGGCCCGGCTGGTTCGCCGGATGTGCACCTGGCGGCCGAGGAAGGATTCGACCAGGGCTCCCGGCGAGAGCAGCCGGGCATCGTAATTCTTTTCCGGAACGCGCCCCGGAAGGCCGCTGACGATAGCGCTGACCGGAAGGATGTTGCCGGCGACGCCCTCGAACCGGATCACGCTCGGGCCGGCCGGAAGATCGACCGTCCTCGTTTCCGTAACGAGCGCGTAGCCGCTCAGGAAACCGAGATCCATCTCCTCCCAGGCCGAGCGGCCGGGCGCGCGATAGACGGTGACCGAGACCGCTTCGGGCGCCGGCGAGGTCACCACCGGCTGCGCCGGCAGCGCCGCCGGCAGGAGCAACGAGGCGGCCATGAGGCGAAGCATATTCAGTAGCGCGTGTCGAAGGTCGCCGTCACCACCGTCTCGCCGTTGGCGGGGATGGTGATCCGATAACGCCGGTCGGACAGAGAGATCTGCTCGCCGCGAACCGATTCCTCGACGATCCGGGTGTCGTGATAGGGATTGTCGAGACCGGTCTGGACGAGGTTGACCACCGACGGAGTCGGCCGGGCGTTGGTCAGGGTGTAGGTCATCGTCGTCCGGCTGAAGACGGGATTGGTCTCGACCTCGACGATCCTCGTGCCTTCGCGGCTGTCGGTGATCCGGTAGCGCGACGTGCGCTCCCATTCGTCCTTCGTGATCTTCTCGCGCTTGGTGACCGCGGACTTGACCTTGACGTCGAAGGCCTCGCCGGTGCGGATCGCGATTTCAGAGCCCATCGGAGTGTGGCCGATTCCGCTCTCGCCGATGAATTGCGGGGCGCCCTGGGCGTCCCTGATGTAGACCCGGACGGTCCCCGCCGGCATCTGGGTGCCGAGCCCGCTCGCCCGGCTGTTGGAGAAATTGAGCACCGTCGAAGCGCTCGTCGGAGTATCGACGGTCTGCATCCACCCCACGGTGAAATGATAGGCCTTGGCCGCCGCCGCGCCCTGCACGTCGAGGAAGCTCACCTGCTTGGTCTGCGCGTTCGCGATCGTCGTTCGATGCGCCAGCGGGTAGAGGTAATAATCGCCGAGCCGGGGACGGTTGCCGCTTTCGGTGCCCGCCCGGACGAGGTCGCTGGCGGCCTGCGGACGGTAGCTCCGGTAATTGTTGCTGTTGTAATTGTTGCCGTCGTTCGGCGCGCCCGCGACCATCACCACGTCGGCGTTGGTATAGGTGGTGCCGCTGCTGTTGGAGAGCGTGATCCAGCCCTGGACGTCTATCTTGCCGGCCGCTTCGTCGAACAAGGCGACATAGTCCGACTTCCAGGCCAGGCCGGGCGTCAGATAGGTCAGCCGTGCGGGCCGAACCCCGGCCCGGCCGCTTTCAAGGGTCACGGACAAGGTCGGGCGAGCCCTGAGGTTCTCGGGCACCTTGTCGAAAATCACACGGACCGGCAGGCCGTCGTCGCGAAGCACCTCGATCCGGGCTCCGATCTGAAGCACGACCCCGCCATTGGTGGCGAGCACCTTCGCCGACTCTCGAATCTCGCCGCCGGTGGCCGGGTTGACCCGGACGATGGTCACCGTCTGGCCGACCGCCTTCTCCATCAGCTTGCCGGGAGAAAGCAGGTCATAGTCGAAATTCTGCTCGACGATGGCGGTATCCGGCGCGGCGAAGGAGACGGTCTCGGCCCGGATCTGGGCGGAGACGTCGGCAAATTCCTGGCGCGACCGGCCGGCCGGGATGGCGATCTGCCGAACGTCCTGAACGAGGGCGAGATTGTTGTTGTAGATGGTGATGGCGACCTCGCCCTGGGGGGACTGGCCGAGCGCCGGCCCCGCGACGAAAAACGCAATGAAGACAAAGCGGCGCATGACGAACTCTCCCTCGCGGCAGGGTGTACAGGGGCGGGACGGCTGTCAATCCGAACCGCTTATTCGTCCTGGATGTCGACCTTGCGATACTTGAGCCTGGCCCGGCCGTGGGCGAGCACCCTGACGCTCCAGATCTTCTTGCGGTCTTCCTCGCGCACTCGAGAGCCGAAACGTTCGTATCGGTGATAGCTGTCGTCCTCGAACTCGGCTTCGAAACGGATCGGGAAATCGTTGGCGTTGGCCACCTGGAGCCGGTGGACGCTCCAATCCTCCCCCTCCTCGAGATCGACGATCTCGGCCTCGACGGCCTCGCTCTCGGGCAGCCGGAGCTCGACCTCCTCGCCCACGGCCTTGTCCTCGATCGTCGTTTCGCCGAGCAGAAGGCGGCGGCCGCCGACGGTCTGGAACAAGGTGACCTGACCGGTGGGCAAAGACTGGCCCAGCCCGTCCTCGCGCAGGTTGCGAAACCTGAACAGCAATTGCGGATCGCCGACCTCGTCGCCGTCTTCGATTTCGCTGCGATACACCAGCTCCCCTTTGACCCGAGGCCTGGAGAGGAAGGCGACCTGCTTTTGCGAATGGGAGGCGACCGTCACCGGAAAGGGTATCCGGTAGAGCTTGAGATCGCCGAGCGCCTCCTGCGAGGCGAGCCTCGAGCCGGTGAGGACGCAGCTGTCGCAGTTGAACCCGGAATCGTCATAATCGTCGGCGCGGATCGCGATCGGCGCCTCGATCTCGGGAATGCGGTCGGGCGCGAACGGCTGCTGGTAATAAGCCGGGCCGGTCCTTCCGCTCGGCCAGCAGTTCGAATATTTGTCTTCCCACCCGTCATCGGGGTCGTATTCGTCCTCCTCTTCGCTTTCTTCATCCCCGCGGCTCGCCCGCCTCGCGCGCTCGACCCGGCCGGCCACCGCATTGGCCTGTGCGCGGACGAGGCCGATCTGGTCCCGGCTTGCCAGCGTCACCCAGGCGAACAGGTCCAGCCGCCGGGAATCGCTTGAAAGCTCGCCGACATAATTGGCCTGCCAGTCGAAATTCGCGGTCAGGTAGGACAGGCTCACCTGTCGCCGCCCGCCCGGCTGCTCGCCGGTGGTCACCGAAAGCACCGGCTTGGCCGAGAGCCCGGCGGGCACGCGCGGAAAGATCGGGGCCTGGTTGAGATAGGTGCAATGCAGCGATTCGAAGCCGGCGGCGGTCTCGATCACCACCCCGTTGGTTCCGGAGCGGAGCCGCGCCGGTTCCTCCGTCTTCCGTCCGGTGGCCGGATCGGTGCGCCGGACGATCACGCGCTGGCCGGTGAAGGCGTCGAGCAGCCCCCGCCGCGACAGCAAAAGCCGATCCTGGTTCTTCTCGGCCGGATCGACCCCGCGAACGATCGCGCTCTCGGGCTGTATGCCGCTCGCCACACCCTCGAAACGGATCGTCACCGGCCCGGGCGGAAGCTCGACCGTCCGGGTCTCCGTAATCAGCGCGTAGCCGCCGAGGGGCTCCTCGAGGTCGATCAGCTCGTCGGCCGAGCGGCCCGGATCGCGGTAGATCGTGACCTCGACCGAGTCGGGCGCGGCCGAATGGACGACCGGCTGGGCCGCCGCCGGTTGGCCGGCGAAGGCAAGGAGGAGAGCGAGGCGGCCGGCGAGGCGCAATCGCCCGGCCTAGTCGCGCGTGTCGATGACGGCGGTCACCACCGCTTCCCCGTTGGCCGGCACGTTCACCTGCCACAGGCGCTCGTCGGCGCCGAGCTGGCGGCCGGGGAGGCTCTCGCTGATCAGCCGGGTATCGCGCCAGGAGGGGTTGAGCCCCCCCTGGATGAGGTCGACGACGACCGGTTCCGGACGGGCGTTGGTCAGCACGTAGCGCAAGGTCGAGCGCCAATATTCCTTTTGCGCCTGGACCTCGGCCGTGCGCACCCGGCCGTCCTCGACGATCCGGTAGCGGGCGGTGCTCTGCCATTCGTCCGGGGTGATCTTTTCGCGCTTGTCGACGAAGGGGCGCACCTTGACGTCGAACGCCGCGCCCGTCTTGAGACCCAAAGAGGAGCCCATGGCGGTGTGTGGGATCGGGCTTTCGCCGACGAATTGCGCCTGGCCGCGAGCGTCGCGCATATAGACCCGAACGATCCCCGCAGGCAGAGCGTCGCCGAGACCTCCGGCCCGCGCGCTCGAGAATTTGAGGATGGTCGACGCGCTTCGCGCGTAACTGGCGGCGCCCAGCCAGGGATTGCGAAACTCGTAGGAATTGGCGGCGGCGGCGCCGCTGGCGTCGAGAAAGCTGACCTGCTTGGTCTGGGCGTTGGCGATCGTGGTTCGGCCGGCGATCGGATAGATATAGAAGTCGCCGATCCGTTCGCGGTCGGCGCTTTCGGTTCCCGCCGAATTGCCCTGCGGTTCGTCCTCGTCGTCCCGCCGGCCCTGGACCGGCGCGGCGTCGCCGGCGACGAGCAGGGTGGCGGCATTGTTGAAGGTGGTGCCGGTCGCGTTGGTCAAGGTGATCCAGCCCTGGACGTCGACCTTGCCGGCGCGCTCGTCGAAGAGGGCGACATAGTCCGCCTTCCACTTGAGGCCGGTGGTCAGATAGCTCAGCGTCAGCGGCCGCCGCCCGGCCCGGGCGGTCTCGAGGGTCACGCTCAGCGTCGGCCGAGCCCGCAGATTCGCCGGAATGTCGTCGAAGATCACCCGCACCGGAAGGCCGTCGTCGCGGAGCACTTCGATCCGGTCGCCGATCCTGAGGACCACTCCGCCGTTGACCGCCAGAACCGTCGCCCGTTCGCGGGTCTCGGCGCCGGTCGCGGGGTTGGTTCGAAGCAGGGTCACGGTCTGGCCGACCGCCTTCTGCATCAGGGCGGTCGGGGAAAGCAGGTCGAAATCGAAATTCTGCTCGGCGATGCCGAAGCCCTCGCCGTTCAGGGTGACCGTCTCCGGCCGGATGCTCGCGGAGACGTCCGGAAATTCCTGCCGGGACGAACCGGCCGGAAGGTCGATCTGCCGAACATCCTGAACGAGCGCGAGATCGGACTGGTAGATGGTGACCCCGAGGTCGCCTTGCGCCGACTGGCCGAGCGCCGGGGCGGCAGCGAACAATGCAATGAAGCCAAGGCGCTGCATGAATGACCCTCCCCGCGTCCTCAGCGTCTACGCCGCGGCGGCGGCTGTCAATCGCAATGCCCTTAGCCGCCGCGGGGTCGCCAAAAGAAAAGCGGCGGCCCCCGCAGGGACCGCCGCCTTACTTGAATCCGCCCTGGATAGCCTCAGGCCGCGGGTGCGATGTCCGCGTCGCCATCCTCGCGGGGACGGCGGGTGCGGCGGCGCGGCGCCTTGGCCGGAGCGTCGGCTTCGATCGGAGCGATCGCCGGCGGAAGCACGTCGAGCGAGATACGCTCGTCGGAATCGTTATGCGCCTCGACGCGGGGCTCCTGGCGCTCGCGGCGGGGGCGCAGGCCCTCGGGCCGGCGCTCGCCATTACGCTCCTCGCGCGGCTGATACTCCCGGCGCGGACGCTCCACACGTTCCGGCTGCTCGGCGCGCTCGGTCCGCTCCGGACGGTCGTTGCGCTCCGAACGCTCGTTGCGCTCCGGACGCTCGTTGCGCTCCGGACGCTCACTACGGTCGTTGCGTTCCGGACGTTCCGGGCGGTCGTTGCGCTCGGCGCGATAGCCGCGGTCGTCGCGATTGCCCCGGTCTTCGCGATTGTCGCGATTGCCGCGGTCGTCGCGAGCGTGGCGGTCGCCATCGTCCTCGTCGCCGTCGTCGCCGTCGGCGGACATCGCCTCGTCCTGATCCTCGTCCTCGTCGGATCCGTAATCGTCGCGACGGGGACGCTGCTCCTCGAAGCGGGCTCGAGTCTCGTTCAAGACTCGAAAATAATGCTCGGCGAACTGCAGCCAATATTCGGACTGCACGCGGTCGCCCTGAAGCTGCGCATCGCGCGCCAGCGACTTATATTTCTCAAGGAGCTGGGCGGCGTTGCCGCGCGAGCGGTTGTCCTGCCGGTTGCCCACATTGGACGACTGGTTCGGAGAACGCGGGCCGCTGCCCCCGCGGCCGCGACGGCGGCCGTTCTGACGATTGTTTATCAAATGTAGGTCCTCGTCCTCGTGGTCCTATTCACGCCACCGTGACAACCGGGCCCTCCCGGCCGCAACATTTAAGCACGACACCCGGGCAGGGCCGCACGTGCGGCCTCCGCCACCTCACGCTGCGAACGTCCGGAGACGTCTAAGCAATCGGGGGTCGGCAACGGATGGCCTCACGCATGCTTAGCTGTGAAGAGCCCCGTCCCTGACCCCTATGTAGCTATGACCGAACCGAAATCCAAGCGGAAAGATGATGACGTGGATTAACGGCTTAGCGTGAGGCAGCGCTCGATACCGTTAAGGTCCTTGAGTGACTTTATCGTGAACGCCGCCGGGTCGAACAATCGCGCCACCGCTTCCGACTGCCCGGCGCCGAGCTCGATGCAGGCGAGGCCGGCCGGTGCGAGCAAATCGGGGACCTGCGGAGCGAGGCGGCGATATTCGGACAGGCCGTCGGCGGCCGCGAACAGGGCGGCGTGCGGTTCCCATGTAGCGACGTCGCGAGGCAGATCCGCCCCGCTCTCGACATAGGGCGGGTTGCACAGGATGAGGTCGAAGCGCTCCGCAATCCCCTGCCCCCAGTCGCCGAGGCGAAACTCCGCCCGTCCGGAAGCCCCGAGCCTCTCGGCGTTCCGCTTCGCATATTCGAGCGCGGCCTTCGAGGAATCGACTCCCAGCCCCGAGGCCTCCGGCCATTGCGAGAGCGCCGCCAGGAGCAGGGTGCCGGGACCGGTGCCGAGGTCGAGCACGCGCCCGGGCCCGGGCCCGTTCCGGCCGAAATGCTCGACCGCCGCCTCGATCAGGGTCTCGCTGTCGGGCCGCGGCACCAGGACGCCGGGGCCGACCTCCAGCGCTATCGTCCAGAAGTCCCGGCGGCCGATTATATAGGCGACGGGCTCCGACGCCTGGCGCCGAGCGAGGAGCGGGTCGAATTCGACCGGCGCGACATCGTCGAGCCTGGAGAGCAGCAAGGCCTCGCGCTCGATGCCGAGCGCCTCCGCCATGAGCAGCTCAGCGTCGAGCCGGGGAGTCTCGCTGACCGGCGCCAGCCGGGCGGCTGCGGCCGCAAGGGCTTCCCTCACCTTCATTCGAGCTTCGCCCGAACCGTCAGCCGGCGTGACGGGCCGCGATCGCCGCGAGCCCCGCCTCGATCTCGTCCCGGCCTAGCCAGCGCCCCCCGACCATGACCCCCGCCCGACGCCGGACGTTGGCGACGTCCTTCAGCGGATCGCCCTCGATCAGGATCAGGTCGGCGCGCCGTCCCGGCTCGACCGTCCCGAAGTCGCCCGGAGTGCCGAGGAACCGCGCGACCTCGCGGGTTCCGGCCGAAAGCGCCTGATAGGGCGTCAGGCCGGCCTGGACGAAATAGGTCAGCTCGCGGTGAAGCGAGAAGCCGGGGACGTTGAACAGCTGCGGCGCGTCCGACCCCAGAAGCAGCCCCGCGCCCGAGTCGTGAAGTGCCTTGATCAGCTTGCCGCGCACGAGGATGAACCTCGCGGCGCGGGCCGGAACATAATCCGGCTGAGCCCGAAACCCGGCCCGCGCCTGCTTCCAGCCTTCGAGCATGGCGCTCGGGACGTAGCGCAGCTCTTCGCGGGCGAGCAGCTCGGCTTCGCCGAGACCCGGCAGAAGCATGTGGTGCATGAGGCTGTCGGTCGGGACGTTCCACACCGCCGCCTGGCGGGTGAGGCGCGCCGCTTGGGCGATCTTGCGCTCGTCCACCGAGTCGGCGAGGTCGTAGCCGAAAAAGCCCCCTGCCCCTTCCGGAATCGCGAAATCGTCGCGCACCAGCAGCGGCATGTAGCCGTCGAGATGGTCGACCGTGGCCTGCCCGGCCTCCAGCGCCCGGCGCAGGCCGACGGCGTCGGGGACGTGGCCTCCGAACGGCAGCTTATGCGCCCGAGCGGCGGCGGCGATGGCATCGTAGCGCGCCCGGTCGAGCCCGGGATGGATCTTCAGGAAGTCGTAGCCGGCCGCCTTCTGCTCGGCGACCATCCGCCGACCGTCTTCCGGCGTGGCCACCGAATTGCCGTTGAGCGAGGGGCCGGACGTGTAGAGGCGGGGGCCGATCAGCGCGCCCTGCTCGAGCTTCGAGCGAAGCTCCAGATGCGCCGGCGCCCCGAGCATCCCTCGGGCGAAGGTGATTCCGTTGGCGGCGTAGAGAAACAGGACGTCCCGGGTCCATTGCGCGTCGGCGCCCGCCGGGACATGGGCGTGCATCTCGGCAAGGCCGGGCATGAGGTAGCGATTGCGGCCGTCGATCCGGACCGCGCCCGCCGGTATCCGGGTCGAGCGCGCGGCCCCGATCGCGGCGATCCGCCCGTCGCGGACGATCACCGTCCGCCCCGGAAGAAGCCGCTCCCGGTCCATCGGAACGACGGTGACGTCGGTGATCGCGTAGACGGCCCGCGCCGCCTGCGCCGCGGCCGGAGCACCGGACAGCAGGGCGAAGGCTGCGAGCAAGGTCAACAGGATCGAGCGCATTTCCAGGTCCCCTCCTACCGGTAACTGTGTGGCACGGGCCGGGCGGGCGGACAATTGCCCGGACTTGCCCAATCCAAGGGCCGTCATGCTGAACTTGTTTCAGCATCCAGCGGCGAGCCGCCTCGCGGGTGGAGGATTGGACCCTGAAACAAGTTCAGGGTGACGGGGGAAAGGGCACGGGTGGTGAGGACGACCACCCCCTACATCTCGTCCAGGCTCGCCAGGCGCTCGGCCTCGTCCTCCGAAATGAGGGCGCCGATCAGCTCGTCGAGCTGGCCCTCCAATATTTCGGGCAGGCGGTGGAGGGTGAGGTTGATCCGGTGATCGGTCACCCGTCCCTGAGGGAAATTGTAGGTCCGGATCCGCTCGGAGCGGTCGCCCGAGCCGACCATCGACTTGCGCGCGCCGGCACGCTCGGAGGCGAGGCGCTCGCGCTCCTGCTCGTAGAGCCGCGTTCGAAGCACCTTGAGCGCCTTGGCCTTGTTCTTGTGCTGCGACTTCTCGTCCTGCTGGATGACGACCAGGCCGGTGGGAAGGTGGGTGATCCTGACCGCGCTGTCGGTGGTGTTGACCGACTGGCCGCCCGGCCCCGAGGAACGGTAGACGTCGATCCGCAAGTCCCTGGCCTCGTCGATCTGGACGTCGACCTCCTCGGCCTCGGGCAGGACCGCCACCGTCGCCGCGGACGTGTGGATCCGGCCGCCGCTCTCGGTCACCGGAACGCGCTGGACCCGGTGGACTCCGCTTTCATATTTCAACCTTGCGAACACGCCCTGGCCGCGGACCGAGGCGACCACCTCCTTATAGCCGCCCATGTCGGCGGAGCTGGCCGAGATGAGCTCGACCTTCCAGCCCTGGTTCTCGGAATAGCGCTGGTACATCCGGAACAGGTCGCCCGCGAACAGGGCGGCCTCGTCGCCGCCGGTGCCGGCGCGGATCTCGAGCATCGCCGGCCGCTGGTCGGCGGCGTCGCTTGGCAGCAGCTTCAACGCCAGCGCCCGCTCCGCCTCGGGTAGCTGCCCCTGAAGGCCGGCCAGCTCCTCGCCGGCCATCTCGCGGATTTCGGGGCTCGTATCCACCAGCATCTCGGCGAGAAGCTCGATCTCGGCCCGGATCCGCCGAACCTCGCGCGCGGCGATGGCGACCGGCTCGATCTCGGCATAATCCTTGGAGAGCCGGACGAACTCGTCGGGCGCGAGCGCCGGCGACGACATCGCGTTCTGAAGCTCCTCGCGCCGAGCCTCGATGGCGGCGATCTTTTCGGCCGAGATGGAGGTCATAGCCGGCCTGTCACGTCCCAACCGGTCGAATCGTGCGGTCCATCTCCCATGAACCGCAGGGCATATTTCGCGGCCAGCGCATCCTCTATCGCGATCGCCACGCGTTTGACGTCGTCATTACTCTGGCCGGCGGAAATCAACCGGAGGTGGGCCAATTCGTCGGGGTCGTCCTTCGCGACGTCGAGGATATAGGGAACACCTGACTTCTTGAGCCGATCGAAAGCCTTCTGCGGATTGCGGAAAGAATAAGGAGCGGCGGCATTTACACCCCGCCTTCGCAGATGGATCGCCAATTCCCATGTCAGCGAGAGCAGTTCGGCTCGGTTCGGAAGGAGCGCGATCGTCGTTTCATCACGGGATTGTTTCTCGATCAGCATGCCGAGCCGCTCGATACCCGCCGCCCAGCCGACCGCGGGCGTGTGCGGGCCGCCGAGGCTCTCCATGAGTCCGTCATAGCGACCGCCGGCGATCACCGCACTTTGCGCGCCGAGATCCTCGGTGACGAACTCGAAGGCGGTATGGCGGTAGTAATCCAGACCTCGAACCAGGCGCGGGTCGCGCGTCCAGACGATGCCCGCGGAGTCGAGGCCAGCCGTCACCTTGCCGAAATAGTCGGAGGCCTCGGGGGTCAGGTAATCGTCGACGACCGGAGAGGAATCGACGATCGGCCAGTCCTGATGCTCCTTGCTGTCGAGGATGCGAAGCGGGTTCTTGTCGAGCCGGGCACGGCTTTCGTCCGACAGGTCGTTCCGGTGGTCCTGGAAATAATCGACCAAGGCCGACCGCCAGGAATCGCGGGTGGCGGGATCGCCGAGCGTGTTGAGCTTCAGATCGACGCGTTCGCTGATGCCAAGCTCGGCCAGAAGCTGCGCCCCCATGGCGATAATCTCGACATCGGCGGCCGGCTCGCCGGCGCCGATGATCTCGGCGTCGAGCTGGTGGAACTGGCGGTAGCGCCCCTTTTGCGGCCGCTCATAGCGGAAGGCCGGGCCGTGGGTGGCGATCTTCATCGGCGCGTGCTGCTGCCAGCCTTCCGACAGGTAGGCGCGGCAGATGCCGGCGGTGAATTCGGGACGCAGGGTCAGGCTGTCGCCGCCGCGGTCCTCGAAGCTGTACATTTCCTTGGAGACGATGTCGGTGGTTTCGCCGATCGATCGGGCGAAGACGGCGGTGCTCTCGAACACCGGCATCTCGACCCGGCCGAAGCCGTAGAGCCTGCGCACGCGCTCGAACGCCGCGACCACCGTCTGGAAGCGGTCGGCGTCCTCGCCCCAGATGTCCTGGGTTCCCCTTACTCTCTGCGGCCCTTTGCTCATGGGCGGGGCCTTAGCATTTTTGCGGGGCGTGGGAAGGATGCGCTTCTCCCGTCATCCCGGCGAAAGCCGGGACCCCAGGTCGAAGAGTCTCGGCGGGTCTCCCCGAGGTCCCGGCTTTCGCCGGGATGACGGGAAGAGGCTGGACGCGCGGCGAGCGGCCCGCCATCGAAGCGCGGTCTCACCAGGAGAGTCGCCGAATGCGCCGCACCGCCCCCTTGTTCGCCATCCTCCTCCTCGCCTCCACCGCCGTCGCGGCCGACCGGGCGCCGGTCTTCAGCTCCGTCGATAGCGCCACGGCCAACACCAAGGCGGCGCTGAAGCGGATCAAGGCGCTCAATCCGAAGGTCAACGCGGTTCTGGCCGTCGATCCGACCGCCCTGGATCAGGCTCGGACCCTCGACCGGATCCGGCGGGCGCGCGGGCCGCTGTTCGGGATGCCGATCCTGATCAAGGACAATATCGAGACCATGGGACCGCTTCCGACGACGGCGGGAAGCCTGGCGCTGGCCCGAAACGTCACCAACCGCGACGCACCTCTGGTGGCCCGGCTTCGCCAGGCGGGCGCGGTGATCGTCGGCAAGGCCAATCTGTCGGAATGGGCCAATATCCGCGACGGCGGTTCCATCTCCGGCTGGAGCGCGGTCGGCGGCCAGACCCGCAACCCGCACGCCCTCAACCGCAACAGCTGCGGATCGAGCACCGGAAGCGGCGCCGCGGTGGCGGCCGGGATGGTGCCGGCGGCGATCGGAACCGAGACGGACGGATCGATCACCTGCCCGGCCGCGATCAACGGGATCGTCGGCTTCAAGCCCACGGTCGGCCTCGTCAGCCGGACCCATGTCGTCCCGATCAGCCACAGCCAGGATACGCCGGGGCCGATGACCCGGACGGTTCGCGATGCCGCCCTCGTCCTTTCCGCCATCGCCGGAACCGACCCGGCCGACCCGCAGACCCGCGAGGCGGACTCGCGCCGCTCCGATTACGCGTCGGGCCTTTCGGCCGAGGCCCTGCGCGGCAAGAGGATCGGGGTGATGCGCTTCGCCAGCGGCTTTGGAACCGACGCTCCGTTCGAGGCGGCGCTCAGGACTCTGAAGGCTCGAGGCGCAGTGCTCGTCGAGATCGCCAAGTTCGACCGTAAGCGGGAGATGGGAGAGGGCGAGTTCAAGGTGCTTCTCACCGAGCTCAAGGCCGATCTGAACGCCTATCTCGCCACCACGCCGCCGAGCGTCGGCACCCGAACCCTCGCCGAGGTCATCGCCTTCAACAAAGGCTCGCCCCGCGAGCTGGCCCTGTTCGGGCAGGAGACGTTCGAGGAGGCGGAGAAGACCAGGGGCCTCGACGATCCGGACTACAGGAAGGCGCGGGAGACGAGCCTGAGGCTGGCGGGGACCGAGGGCATCGACAAGATGCTTAGGGACAACGATGTCGTCGCCCTCGTCGGGCCGACCATGCCGCCCGCCTGGCCGATCGACGCGGTCAACGGGGACCAGATTTCGGGCGGCGGCGCCGGGAGCTTCGCGGCGATCGCCGGCTATCCGCACCTCACGGTGCCGATGGGCCAGGTGAAGGGGCTCCCGGTGGGGTTGAGCTTCATCGGGCCGAAATGGTCCGACGGGATGATCCTGTCGCTTGGCTATGCCTATGAGCAGGCGTCGAGGAAACGGGTGGAGCCGCGCTTCCTTCCGTCGATCGAGGAAAGCCCGGAAGTGGCGCCGCTGATGCGGCCGGTGCGCTGATTTGCCTCCCCATGCGCAGCATGGGGAGGGGGACCATGCGAAGCATGGTGGAGGGGTAGAAGGCGGGGAGCAGTCGGCCGCGCGGGATCCTCCGGTTCTACGGCATCTACCCCTCCACCACCCTTCGGGTGGTCCCCCTCCCCACCGCTTCGCGGTAGGGAGGCAAGCTCACCCCGCCGTCAGCTTCAACCCGACGATGCAGGCGATGAGGGTGAGGAGGAGCAGGATCCGGACGGAGGTGACCGGCTCGCCGAACCAGAGGATCCCGACCAGCACCGTCCCCGCCGCTCCGATCCCGCCCCAGATCGCATAAGCGGTGCCCATGGGTATGTCGCGGGCGGCGCGCTCGAGAAGGCCCATGGAGAGGGTGACCGAGACCAGGAAGCCCAGGGTCCAGGGCAGGTTCCGGAAGCCGTCGACGAAGCGAAGGCAGGTCGTGAAGCCGACCTCGAAGAGACCGCCGACGACGAGGAGCACCCAGGCCATCAGGCGCCGGGCTCGACCGCCGGCATGGGCGTCCGGCTTGGCCTCGTGGCGGCCCAGCAGGCGACGACGATCATCGCCGCCCCGACGAAGGTCAGCGGCTGGATCGGCTCGGCAAAGATCAGCCAGCCGAAGATCGCCGCCCACAGGAAGCCGGTATATTCGACCGGCGCCAGCCGCTGCGCCTCCGCCCGGGCATAAGCCCAGGACAGGAGCATGAGCGATCCGAAGGCGAGCGCCGCGGCGGCCATTATGGCGGGGAGCTGGGCGACCGGCGGCGGGACCGCGAGGAAGGGCGCGGCGGCGACGAAGCACGAGGTCATGATCAAGGCGGTGAAGAAGGCGATCTCCACCGGCCCCGCCAATTGCGCCTGCTGCCGCATCAGGATGATGTTCCAGCCATAGAGGGCGGCCGAGACGAGGATCGAGATCGAGCCGAGCAAAGCCTCATGCCCGAGCTCGGCCTGGGCCTGGCCGGCGAGGATCACGACGACCCCGGCGAAGCCGAGCAGCGAGGCGAGGATGGCGGCGCGCTCGATCCGCTCCTTGAGCAGAACGGCGGCGAGGTAGAGGGCGATCAGCGGGGCGACGAAGGCGAGCGCGATCGCCTGGGCCATTGGCACCCGGGCCAGGCCCCAGAAGAAGGTCATCGCCATGACGCTGCCCATCACGCCGCGGATGAGGTGTACCCGCATCGCGGCCCGGCCCGGGCGCGGCGAGCGGTGCGCGAGGAAGACGGCGCCGCCGATGGCGGCGCCGGCCAGGGTCCGCCAGAGCAGGGCGTTGTAGGTGCCGATGGCGAGGGAGAGCCCCTTCATCAGGGCGTCCATGGTCGAGAAAAGCGCGATCCCGGCCGTCGCGACCGCGAACGGGACGATGGGGCGGGGATGAAGCTCGGGCGCGCTCATGCGCCGCCGATAGCGGTGCCCGGGCGGCGGCGCTACTTAAGCCGCATATAGTCTCCGGTCATTTCCACCGAAAGGCGCGAGAGATAGGCCTGGCCGAGCAACGGCTGGTCGAGCCCGTCCGCGATCGCACCCGTGACGTTGCGAACCTCCTTGCCGTCGATCGACACCCGGTCGAGCTGGATCAGCTTGCCGCGCACCGGCCCGGAGGCGCCCGAGGCGATGGTTTCGAACTCGCTCTCGGCAAAGGGTATGTTCAGCCGCCGCGCCGTTTCGACGGGCAGGATGACTCCGAACGCCCCCGTATCGACGACGAAGTTGACGAGCTCGCCATTGACCCGCGCGTCGACGTAGAAATGACCGTTCCCGCGGCGCTCCAGGACCGTCTCCCGGGGTCGCTCGATTATCGTGTAGGATTGGCCCGATCCCGCCTTCGAAGCCGGCACGGTCGCCGCGACGGGCGGGGCCTGCTTCCCCGACGGCCATAGCAGGCCGAGGCCGGTCCCCGCGGCAAGGACGAGGAAGAGCGCCTTCTGCATAGCGCAAAGCTAGGCCCGAGACGGTGAAGGAAGCGCTAAAGACCCTTCGTCATCCCGGAGAAAGCGGGGATCCGGTCGGGCGGTAACGCGGTTCGCGGGCCGGTCTGGATTCCCGCTTTCGCGGGAATGACGGATCATTCCGCCGGATGGACGTGCGCATGCCGATATTGCGGCCAGGCGTCCCGGGTGACCTTCAGCGACGAGCGAAAGAAAAGGAAGGCGATGACCGCGGCGATGGCGATGTCGGGCCAGGGCGAGGCCAGGGCCGACACCAGGACCGCCGCGGCAAGGACGCCGATGTTGGCGAAGACGTCGTTGCGCGAACATTCGAAGGTGCTCGACAGGTTCACGTCGTGACGCCGGTAGGGCCAGAGCAGGCCGACGCAGCTCAGATTGACGACCAGGGCCATGCTTCCGAAGATCAGCATGATGCCCGATTCGGGCGGATGGCCCCAGAAGATCTTGATCGCGATCTGGACAATGACGCCCAGGCCGAGAGCGAGGATGAAGCCGGCCTTGGCGAGCGCCATGCCGGCCCTCCACCTAAGGCTTCGATTGAGCGCGTAGAGGCTGATCCCGTACACGAGCCCGTCGCCGAGCATGTCCACCGAATCCGCCATCAAGGCCGCCGAATCGGCGATGATCCCGGCGCCGAACTCGAGCACGAACATCATCAGGTTGAGCATCATCACCACGACGAGGACCCGGCGGATGTCCTTGTGAAGGGCGATCCGCTCCAGCTCCTGGCCCTTTTCATGGCAACAATGGGCGCTCATCGTTCTCCGACCCTCGCTTGCGGTGCGTCGGCCGGCCGAATCTCGCCTTCGTCGAGGCGGATCAGGCGACCGATTTCGAGCTCGTCGATTCGAAGCTTCCGGATACGCGCCCTGCCGATGCGCAGCCGGCCGATCGCGACCGCGCCGACCGCGATCGCGCCCAGCGCGATCACGCCCAGCGCCGCGGCGCCAAGCCCCAGCGATCCGACCGCGGCGGTTCCGGTGGCGGATGCGCCCGTCTTGACCGCTTTGTGCTTTTCGATCTCGATCATGGCTATTCCGCCGCGTCCGGGATCGGCGTGTCGATCATCGCTCCCTCGATCTCGGCCGCCTTGGCCTCGACCAGACGGACGATGTGATCGACCATCTCCTCGTCGCGGACATGATGGTCGGTGACCCCGGACAGATAGACCATATGCTTGCCGTTGCCGCCGCCGGTGATCCCGATATCGGTCTCGCGGGCCTCGCCGGGGCCGTTGACGACGCAGCCGAGCACCGAAAGCGACATGGGCGTTCGGATATGCGAAAGCCGCCCTTCCAGAGCCTGAACGGTTCGGATGACGTCGAAGCCCTGGCGGGCGCAGCTCGGGCAAGAGACGACGCGGACCCCGCGGTTGCGGATGCCGAGGCTCTTCAAAATCTCGAAGCCGACCCTGACCTCTTCCTCCGGCTCGGCCGACAGCGAGACCCGGATCGTGTCGCCGATCCCGAACCAGAGCAAGGCGCCGATCCCGATCGAGGATTTGACCGTGCCCCCGATCAGCCCTCCGGCCTCGGTGATCCCGAGATGCAGGGGGCAGTCGACCGCCTCGGCGAGCTGCTGATAGGCGGCGACCGCGAGGAAGACGTCGGAGGATTTGACCGCGACCTTATATTCGCGAAAATCGTGATCTTCGAGCAGCCGGATATGGTCGAGAGCGCTTTCGACCAGGGCCTCCGGGCAGGGCTCGCCATATTTTTCCAGGAGGTCGCGCTCCAGGCTTCCGGCATTGACCCCGATCCGGATCGAGCAGCCATTCGCCTTGGCGGCGTTGACGACCTCCCGCACCCGGTCGGCCGAGCCGATATTGCCGGGATTGATTCGAAGGCAGGCGGCGCCGGCGTCGGCGGCCTCCAGCGCGCGCTTGTAGTGGAAATGGATGTCGGCGACGATCGGCACCCGAGTCGCCCGGACGATCTGCTTCAGCGCCCGGGTCGAATCCTCGTCCGGACAGGAAATCCGGATGATGTCGACCCCGGCCTCCTCGCAACGCCGGATCTGGTCGACCGTCGAGCGGACGTCCGAGGTGATCGTATTGGTCATGGTCTGCACCGTGACCGGCGCGTCCCCGCCGACCGGCATTGAGCCGACCATGATCTGGCGGGACGGACGGCGCGCGATGTCGCGCCACGGACGGATGCTCATTGGGCCCATATAGGCGGTTGAAAGGGCTGGCGAAAGCCGCACCGAAATGGAGGGAAGGCGGGGAGGTTGTGGAGGTCCGGTGCAAAGCTCATCCCCCCATGCGCAGCATGGGGAGGGGGACCATGCGAAGCATGGTGGAGGGGTAATCGCGCGGGCATGCTCCAGCTCCCCTCCCCGCCGCTTCGCGGCGAGGAGGATCGAGCAGGCCTACAGATAGAAGTCCGTCGAATATAAGGTGACGGCGCCCGTAAAGACGATCTCGAAATCCGCGACTCCGTCGCCCGTCATATCGCCCTGAAGCCAGGTATCGGTGCCGTCGAAGGCGTGGCGAAGCTCGCCGGCCGTGCCCGAAAAGGCCGCGGTGCCGATCCAGCAGAACGCCTGGTCCCCGGCCGTCCCGCCGTCGGAATCGACTCCGCGAAGGTCCAGCTTGTCGACCCAATTGACGAAATCGACGATCCGGTCGGCGCCGGCGCCGGCGCCGGAATCGCCTTCGAAGAAGCGGAACAGGTCGCCGCCGGTCCCCCCGGTGAGCGTGTCCGCGCCTTCGCCACCGATCAGCAGATCGTCGCCGGAGCCGCCGTCGAGGGCGTCGTCGCCGACATTGCCCTGAAGCTCGTCCGCTCCGCCCAGGCCGTAGAAGACGTCGTCATTGGCCTTGCCGACGAGGAGGTTGCCGACATTGCTGCCGGTAAAGTTGAGGACCGGATCGTCGGCGCCGTAGAAGGTCAGATTCTCCACATGGTCGCTCAGCACGAAGTCGGCGAGCAGGGTGTAGACGTGGTCGGTCCCCTCGCCGATGAGCTCGATGACCGTGTCGCCTTCGAATTCGACGTAGTAGAGGTCGTTGCCATCGCCTCCGTACATGGCGTCCGAGCCGGAGCCGCCGTTCAGGATATCGTGGTCGTCGTCGCCGTGAAGCTCGTCGTCGCCGGCGCCGCCGTTGAGCGTGTCGTGGCCGGCGCCGCCATGGAGATAGTCGACGGTCATTCCGCCGTTGATCTCGTTGGATTCGGAATTGCCCGTGCCCGTGAACAAAAGGTCGGTGAAGTTGGTCAGCTTCTCGACATGACCGGGCAGGGTGTAGCTGGCGAGGTTGCGGATCCGGACCTCGTCGGTGCCGCCTCCGGCCCCCTCGATGACGAGGTCGCCGGCATTGTCGACATAATAGATGTCGCTGCCGTTGCGGCCTTCCATCGTGTCGGCGCCGAGGCCGCCGTCGATGATGCTGGCGGTCCCCAAAGTGCGCAGGACGTCGTCATAGGCGCTGCCGGTGAGATTCTCGATCCCGTGCAGATAATCGTCCGCCGCTTCCCCGTCGAAGGCCCAGGTCCACAGGTCGACGCTGACCGCGCCGGTATAGGCATAAGAAACGGTGTCGATGCCGGCGCCGCCGATCGCCGCCTGCTCGCCGAACCCCATGATGAAGACATTGTCGGCCGAGTTGCCGGTGACCGAGATCGAACCGGAGTAAAAGCGCAGGTCGGCATTTTCGAAGTCGGCGAGCAGGGTGTAGCTCGACTTGCGGACCCTGACCGTGTCGGTGCCCTCGTTGAATCCTTCGACGACGACATCGCTCCAGGAGTCGACATGGTAGACGTCGTCGCCGGCGCCGCCGATCATCACGTCGTTGCCTTGCCAGCCGTCCAGTTCATCATTGCCGTCGCCGCCGTCGAGATGATCGTCGCCGCCGCCGCCGTCGAGATGGTCTTTGCCGCCTTTGCCCTCGAGCCAATCGGCACCCAGGCTCGAGGTAATGAAATTGTCGCTGTCGCTGCCAAGGATCGTTGTCGACCCGTAACCGGAATAATAGACCTGCTCTACTGCAGCGTCCCCGAGGTCGTAATAAGAAACGGAAACATGCACGACATCGGTATCGGCATAGCCGGCATAGACTTCGACGACCACGTCGTCGACATCGTCGACGTAATAGGTATCGTTGCCTTCGCCGCCGTCCATCGTATCGGCGCCGGTCCCGCCGTCGAGCGTGTCGTCGCCGTAGCCGCCCGAAAGCAGATCGTTGCCGGCGTCTCCGTAAAGAAAGTCATGACCGTTGAAGCCGTAAATCGAATCGTCGGAGCCGGTACCGGAGAGGGATTCGTTAGCGATCGTGCCCTGAAAGTTTGCCATCATTGAGCCCCTTCATCGCGGCGCCGCGGGAGGCGGCGCCAAAGCACGAGCGATACGAGGGAAGATTGACGAAATCCTGCCGTCAAAGGGGTTTAGATCGGAAATGAACCAATTAGTTGTAGGCGGCCCGGCAGGCCTTCGCCGCCGGGCCACCCCAATCCTCAAAGAATGAAATCCGAGCCGGCGAGGCTGACGCTTCCGTCGAAGCGGATGTCGAAATCGGCCACCGCATCGCCGTTGATGTCGCCCTGCGCCCAGGTGTCGACCCCGTCGAAAAAGGTGCGAAGCTCGCCGGCCGTTCCGGTGAAGGCCGCCGAGCCGACGAAGGTGAAGGCCTGATCGCCGCCGGTTCCGGTATCGGCGTCCCAGCCCGAAACGTCGACGCTGTCGCTGCCCGCGGCGAAGTCGGTGATCCGGTCGGCGCCCGGTCCGGTGCCGCTCTCGAAATAGCCGATCCGGAAATTGTCGGCGCCGCTGCCGCCGGTCAGGACGTCGGCTCCGGACCCGCCGATGAGGAGATCGTCGTCGGCGCCTCCGTCGAGGGTGTCGTCGCCGACGTTGCCGCGGATCGTGTCGTTGCCGCCGAGACCCTCCAGCGTGTCGACGCCCGACTGGCCGGTGAGGACGTTGTCCAGCCCGTTGCCGATTCCGTGGAAGGTGGAGGCGGACACATTATTGGTGAGGTTCTCGACGTCGCTGCCGAGCGTATAACTGGCCAGGAGCGAATAGACCTCGTCCGTCCCTTCGCCGCTTGCCTCGACGACCGAGTCGCCGACATTGTCGACCACATAGACGTCGTTGCCGTCATTGCCCTCCAGATAGTCGGCGCCGGTGCCGCCCGAGAGCACGTCGTGGCCTATTCCGCCGTAGAGGCTGTCGTCGCCGCCATTGCCGGTCAGGGTGTCGTGGCCGTCCCCGCCGGACAGGGTGTCGTCGCCGCCGGCGCCGTAGATGTAATTGTTGAGAGCGTTGCCGGTGCCGGTGAAATTACCGACTCCGACGAAGCGCAGATCCTCAACATTGGCGGTCAGCGCATAGCTGGCGAGGGTGGTTCGAACGACGTCGTTGCCCTCGCCCGAATTCTCGATGACCGAATCGCCGATATCGTCGACGATATAGGTGTCGTTGCCGGTGCCGCCGCTCATCGTGTCGGCGCCGGTGCCGCCGTCGAGCGTGTCGCTGCCGCCGTTCCCGAACAAGGTGTCGTCGCCGCCGAGGCCGAAAATCTGGTCCGACGAAGTGGTGCCGTTGAGCGTGTCGTTGCCGCCCGTACCGGTGATGATTGCCATGTCAGAGCCCCTTCGCTCAGGCGCCGCGGGCTGCGGCGCGGTGCGAAGGACTCTACTCCTCCCCCGAAACGAAATCTGTCCCGGACCGGGAATCGAATCCGAATCGAACCATTCTGCCTATCGACCTCGGCGGGCGGGCGGGCGTCGGATCACGAAAGGAGCACGGCGGCCGCCGCCGCCGCGAAGAGGTGGGCGAGCGCATGCGCGATCACGGCCGCTTCGAGGCCTCTCTTCCAGAAAAGCCAGCCGAACAGCATTCCTCCTGCCGAGTTTGCGATCAGAACCGCCCCGACAAGTTCGGCTGACGGCGAACTCTGAACGGAGAATAAGAGCGGCAGGTGGCCCGCGGCGAAGAGGAGAGCGGCGAGCGCCATTCCGAACCAATGGCACCAGACGGGAATCGCCTCGCCCGCGCGGGACGCCTTCCACATGAGCCAAACGAACAGGCTCACGGCGCCCCACCTCAGCATCAGCTCCTCAACAATGCCGCCGTAGAGAATTCGGGTGATCAAAGGGATTTCCAAGCCCGCAACGGGCGAGGCATCGCGAACCGCAAGCTCCGACGCATAAAAGGCGTCGTAGAAAAGAATGACGGCGGCCGCGAGGAGCCCCACCGGAATGGCAGCAGAGAGTTGATGGCGAAGGATCGGCCTCGTCGGCCGTCTTTCTATCCTGGCGCGAACGAGCGGGGCGTCCAGGCCGACCTTGGGCGCCAGCCAGGCTCCCAACGCCGTAAACGCGACCATCAGGATTGCCGGCTGAAGGGTCCCGAGCAGCCGAACGATGAGAGCCGGAAGAGCGATGGGCAGGACGCGCTCGAGCGGCACCAGAAGCAGGGACGCGATGCCGATGGAGCCGAGCAGCAGCAGGCGCGAAGCTATTTTAATCATCGTCCGCTCTCGCGGGGCGTCCCCTTTTCCGCCGCTCCGGCGGGGCCAGCTTCACCCCCCGACGCTGCAGCGCCTCACGCAACAGGCATTCGATCTCGGCGTTGACGCTCCTCAGGTCGGTCGCCGCGGCGCGTTCGAGCGCGGCCCACAGGGCCGGCTCGATGCGCAGCGGAAACGCCTTCTTGGGGGGCGGCGGCATGCGCTGCGGCCCCTATTGGTAGAGCGTGCCGGTATTGATGATCGGCTGGGTGTCGCGCTCCGAGCAGAGAACGACCATCAGGTTCGAGACCATCGCCGCGCGGCGCTCGTCGTCCAGCTCGACGACATTCTTCTCCGAAAGCAATTGAAGCGCATTCTCGACCATGGAGACGGCGCCGATCACGATCTTCTGGCGGGCCGCGATCACTGCTTCGGCCTGCTGGCGGCGGAGCATCGACTGGGCGATCTCCGAAGCGTAGGCGAGATGGGTCAGCCGGCATTCGTCGATGGTGATCCCGGCGACTCCGACCCGCTCCTGCAATTCCTCCTTGAGCTCGTGGCTGACCACTTCGGCATGGCCGCGGAGGGTCGTCTCCTGATGCTCGATATCGTCGTAGGGATATTTGGCCGCGATCGCCCGCACCGCGCTCTCGATCTGGACGAAGACGAACTTGTTGTAATCGTCGACGTCGAACAGGGCCTGGGCGCTGTCGGTGACCCGCCAGACGACGTTGGTGGCGATCTCGATCGGGTTGCCGCGAAGGTCGTTCACCTTCAGCCGCTCGGAAGTGACGTTGTGGACCCGGGTCGAGATCTTGGTCCGGGTCAGCCACGGCCAGCGCCACCTGAGGCCCGAGTTGCGATCGGTGCCGCGATAGGCTCCGAAGAGAAGAAGCGCCGCCGCCTGGTTGGGCTGGAGCAGGTAGAAGCCGCAGGCGACGAACAGGAAGACGATTCCGGCCACGGCGCCGATCGCGATCCCCGCGATGGGGCTCGACACGAAAAGGCCGAGGCCGGCCAGGCCGGCGACGAGCGCCAGCAGCATCAGGCCGAGCATGACGAAGCCGCTGTAGGTCGCGGCCGACGTCTCTCGCGAGAGACTGAGCGCGTTGGAACCGGAAATGCCGTGGTTGGTCGTCGTCATCATTCCCTCCTGTAATGATGATATCATAATTATATGATTCGAGAATTGGCAAGAGGGATTCGCCGGGGTGACGGCCGAGGCCGCCTTGCCCCCCTCTCCTCCCCCGGATAGGGCACCTCTCCCGAGCCTTGCCCTTCCGAACGGAGCCCCTGTCCATGACTCAAATCCCCTGGAAGCTCGTCATTCACGGCGGCGCCGGAGTGATCGAGCGCGGCCAGTCGACTCCCGAGCAGGAACGCGACATCCGAGCCTCGCTCGAACGGGCTCTGGCGGCGGGCTCGGAGATACTCGCGCAAGGCGGCGACGCCCTCGACGCGGTCGAGCGCTCGGCCTGCGTCCTCGAGGACGATCCCAATTTCAACGCCGGGCGCGGCGCCGTCTTCACCTATCAGGGCACGAACGAGCTCGACGCCGCGGTGATGGACGGCAAAAGCCGCGACGCCGGCGCCGTCACCGGGGTCACCGCCACCCGCAATCCCGTCAGCCTCGCCCGGGCGGTCATGGAGCACAGCCCCCACGTCTTCCTGAGCCGCGAAGGCGCCGACCAATTCTCGCGCGAGCAGGGGCTGGAGCAGGTCGGCCCCGAATGGTTCGCGACCGAGGAGCGGCGGCGCCAGCTCGAGGCGATGCGGGCCGAAGGCGACCATTATTTCGACGAGGAGCTGAAATACGGGACGGTCGGCGCCGTCGCCGTCGACGTTCGCGGCCATGTCGCGGCGGCGACCTCGACGGGCGGCCTCACCGGCAAGCGCTGGGGCCGGATCGGCGACACTCCGCTAATCGGCTCCGGCACCTATGCCGACGACCGCGCCGGCGCCGTCTCCGCCACCGGCGCCGGCGAATATTTCATCCGAGCCGCCGTCGCCCACGAAATCTGCGCCCGGATGCGGATGCTCGGCGAGAGCGCCAAGGTCGCCGCCGACAAGGTGATCGCCGACGTCGGCTCGCTGGGCGGAAGCGGCGGGGTGATATTAGTGACCCCGGACGGCGATGCGGGCTGGGCGTTCAACACGCCGGGAATGTATCGCGGAATCGCCTCGGCGGAGGGAAGCCGGGTCGAAATCTACGAGGACGAATGAGACTTGCCTCCCCACCGCGTAGCGGTGGGGAGGGGGACCACCCGAAGGGTGGTGGAGGGGTAGCTGGAACAAGCCGGCGCCAAATACCCCTCCACCCCGCTGCGCGGGGTCCCCTCCCCATCTTCGATGGGGAGGCAAATATTATTGCGGAAGCACCGTCACCGACCGGCGGTTCTGGGCCCAGGCGCTTTCGTCCGAGCCCAGGGCCTCGGGGCGTTCCTTGCCGTAGCTGATCACCGTCATCCGGCCGGCCGAGACTCCGCGGGCGGCGAGATAATTCTTGGCGGCGTTGGCCCGGCGGTCGCCCAGAGCGAGGTTGTAGTCCCGGGTGCCGCGTTCGTCGGCATGGCCTTCGACGGTGATTCGCACCGCGGTATAGCGATTGAGCCACTCCGCCTGGGCATCGAGCGTCGCCCGGTCGCGGTCGTCGAGATCGTAATCGTCCGTGTCGAAGAAGACCCGGTCGCCCTCGAGGCCGACCGTCCGGATGAAATCCTCGCGAGAGCCGGGACCGACCCCGCCGGTGGGATCGTTTTCGGAACCGTCGTCGACGCCGGTGGCGGTGCCGGCCTCGGTGCCATTGCCCGGCACCGGCGGAAGCTGCTTGGGCGCCTTTTTGCCGCAGCCGGCGGTCAAGGCCAGAGCGGCCGCGAGGGCGGCGGCTTTCCAGGGGGTGGCTCTCATCTTACGCTCTCCTTTGACGCTTACGGAAGGATCGGGCCCCAGGCCGGGTCCGAGCCGTCCAGGGGGGTTGGGATCCGGCGCTCGTTGCGGCCGGTGAGATCGACCTGCCAGACGCTCGACTTGCCGCCGCGGCCCTGGGTCGTCCGGAAGAATTGGAGGACCCGGCCGTTGGGCGACCAGCTCGGCGCCTCGTCCTGCCAGCTGTCGGTCAGGAGCCGCTCGCCCGAGCCGTCGGGGCTCATCACGCCGACCCGGAAATTGCCGGCGATCCGGGTAAAGGCGACGAGATCGCCGCGCGGGCTCCATTCGGGAGTCGCATAGCCGCCGCCGCCGAAGCTGATCCGCCGCTGGCCGGTGCCGTCGGCGTTCATCACGTAGAGCTGCTGGCGGCCCGAGCGGTCGCTCTCGAAGACGATCCGGGTCCCGTCCGGCGAATAGCTTCCGCCGACGTCGATCCCGGGCGAGTTGGTCAGCCGAACCGGCGCTCCGCCCTGGGCCGAGACCCGGTAGACGTCGGTATTGCCGCCGACCGACATGGCGTAGAGGATCCAGCGCCCGTCGGGGGAGAAGCGCGGGGCGAAGGTCTGGTTCGAGCTCTCGGTGACGATCCGCTGGCGGCCGGTGCCGATGTCGTAAATGTAGATCCGCGGCCGCCGCTCGACATAGCTCAGATAGACGATCTGCTTGTAATCGGGCGAGAAGCGCGGGGTCAGGACGGTCGACTGGCCGTTGGTCAGGAAGCGGTGGTTGGCGCCGTCCGAATCCATGATCGCGAGGCGCTTCACGCGCGCATTCTTCGGCCCGCTCTCCGCGATATAGGCGATCCGGCTGTCGAAGAAGGGACTCTCGCCCGAGAGGCGCGAGTAGATGGCGTCGGCGCATTTGTGGGCGGCCCGGCGCCAGTCGCGCGGGGCGACGACATAGCCCTGGCGGGTGAGCTCGGACTGGAGCGCGACGTCGTAGAGATAGCAGCCGACGGTGAGCTGGCCGTCCCCATTGGCGCGAACGAAGCCCTGGACGAGCGCCGCGGCTCCGGCGCCGCTCCAGGCGGAATAGGCCGGGGCGGTGACTTCGGCGAAGGGCACGGCACGGATCCCGCCGGGCCCGACGGGGCGGAACAGGCCGCTTCCGCGAAGGTCGGCGGCGACGACCTCGGCCACCTGGCGGCCGAGCGCCTCGGTGCTTCCGGCGGGGGTGTCGGTCGCCTCGGGGGTCGGCATGACCGGGACGGCGATGACGAGGTCCTCGCCGCTTTCGTCGGTGACGTCGACCGTAAGCTGGGCGGCGGCCGGCATTGCGAACGCGAAGAGGAAGAGCGGAAGCCAGCGCTTCATCATTGAGAGAGCCTCTTGTCGAAGTTGAAGCGGAGCGACTTCCATGCGTCGTAATATTGAGCTGGAAGCTTGAAAGGAGAGGCGAGCCGAACCGCGCGCTCGGCATGCTCGCGGTGGAGTGGGACCTGGGGGCGATTGCTCGCGGTCTGACCGGTGGTGCCGACGATCCGGATATCGGTCACCCGCCCGTCCTGGGCGAGCGCGATGATCACCTCGGTTCGAAGCTGCTCGGAATCGGCCCCGGTCGGTGCCTTCCAGTGCGGCTTGATCTGGCGGCGGATTTCGGCGCCGAGCGAAGCCTGGACCGCCGGACCCGCGGCCGCAGCCGGGGTCGCCGTGGAACGGCTCTCGGTCTTACGGTCCGAAACGCCCGTCAGCAGGCCCGAGAGGCGTCCCGTGGGGCGGGCGTTATTCCCCTTGGCGGCCGATGCGGCCTTCGCCGGCGCGGCCTTTGCGGGCGGCGCCTTGGACGGTGCGGCTTTCGGCTGGGCAGCCCGCGGCGTGGGCCTGGCAGGCGCCGGCGCCGGCTTTGGAGTGGCGGCCCTGGGCGCGGGCTTCGGGGTCGGAGCGGGCGTCGGCGCCGGAGCGCGCGCCACTGGCGGCTGCGGGGCCGGCTGGACCTGGGGCGGCGCCGGCATCGCCGGTTCGGGCGGCCCCTCTTCCGGCGCGAGCAGCGGCGCGGGCTCGGCGGCCGATGGGGCGGGCGCGGTGCTTTCGAGGCCGACGTCCTCGACGAAGGAGACTTCGATCGCATCGCTTTTCGCGACCGGCATCTGGGTTGTGGCGAGGCCGAAGGTCAGAGCGGCGAGGAGGGCGAGATGGCCCGCCGTCGCGACTCCGAACCCGGTGGCCTCCGCGCGGTCCATCAGGCTGTCCCTCGGCAGGGAGAAAGTGAAATCCGTTCGGGCTGAGCCCGTCGAAGCCCTTCCCTTCTCTTCCAGCGGGAAAGGCAAGGAAGACCCTTCGACAAGCTCAGGGCGAACGAAGGGGGTGAGGGCGTCATTGTCCTTCCTGCCCCTGGGTGCTGACCAGGGCGACCTTGCGGAGGCCGGCGGCGTTGATCTCGCCCATCACGGCCATCACCCGGCCGTAATCGAGGGCGCGGTCGGCGCGAAGGAAGATTCGGGGGCCGCCGGGCTCGCGGGAGGCGGCGGCGATGGCGGCGAGCCGCGCGCCGAGATCGGCCGGGGCGACCGGCCGATCGTCGACATTGAGGGTGCCGGCGGCGTCGAGCGAGATCTGCACGGGCTTCTGCTCCTGGTCGAGCGCTCCCGCCTTGCTGTCCGGCAGGTCGACCGGGACCCCGGCGACGAGGAGAGGCGCCGTGACCATGAAGATGATCAATAAGACGAGCATCACGTCGACCATCGGCGTGACGTTGATCTCCGCCATCGGCGAGCGCCGGGCGCGGCGGTGGGCGCCGAGGATGGGTCCCATGGCCATTACCTTGCCTCCCCATCGAAGATGGGGAGGGGGACCAGGCGAAGCCTGGTGGAGGGGTATTTGGCGAGGCCTGTGCGATTACCCCACCACCAGGCTTCGCCCGGTTCCCCTCCCCCCGCTGCGCGCGGGGGGGCAAAGCAAAGGCCCCTCATCCCTCCAGCTCCAGCTCGCGGGAGAGGGTCGCGTGGAAGCCGTCGGCGAAGCGCTGGAGCCTCGCCTCGAGGCGGTTGATTCCGAAGCTCATGCGATTGTAGGCGATCACCGCCGGGATGGCGGCGAACAGGCCGAGCGCGGTGGCGAAGAGGGCCTCCGCGATTCCGGGCGCGACGACGGCCAGGCTGGTGTTGTTGGCGCCGGCGATGGCGGTAAAGCTTCGCATGATCCCCCAAACGGTGCCGAACAGGCCAACGAAGGGCGCGACCGAGCCGACCGTCGCCAGGATGTTGAGCCGGACCGCAAGCCGGTCGACCTCCTCGGTCAATGCCGAATTCATGACCAGGGCGAGGCGCGAGCGGGCGCCGTCGCGGTCGACGACCTTGCCGCCGGTCGAGCGGCGCCATTCGGCGATCCCCGCGGCGAGAACCTTGGCGCTCGGGATGTCGGCCTTGCCTCGGGACTCGTAGAAGCGGTCGATATCGTCCGCCTTCCAGAAATCGCGCTCGAATTCCATCGATCCGCGCGAAGCCCGGCCGAGCCTCAAGGCGTGGCCGACGATGATCGCCCAGGTCCAGATGCTGGCGAGGAGCAGGCCGAGGATCACCGCCTTGACGACGATGTCCGCCTGCAGGAACAGGGCGACCGGCGACATGTCCGCTCCCGTCATCGCTAGTGAGCTCACTCTCTTCCTTCCTCGAGCAACCGCTCGAACGTCTCGACCCATTCGCGCGGATGGCGCCTGGGACGGCCCTGTGGCGTCAGGAATGCCGCGGTCACCCTGGCATCGACCAGAAGTTCATCCCCGCGCATGACCCGCTGCTGAATGAGCACGCTCGCCGCGCGCACCTCGTCGATCTCGGTGATCACGACGAGCTCGTCGGCGAGCTTGGCGGGAGCGCGGTACTTCACCGCGACCTCGGCGACCACATAGACGCCCGCCCCGCTTTCGAGAGCCCCTCGCTGGTCGATCCCGAGCAGCCGGAGCATGTCGGAGCGGGCGCGCTCGATGAAGCGAAGGTAATTGGCGTAATAGACGATCCCGGCGACGTCGGTATCCTCGAAATAGACGCGCAGCGGGAACAGGTGCGTGGCGCCCCGCATGATCCCGTCCGCCGGCTTCGGTCCGTCCCCGCCCATGACGAGGGCTCTATCGGCTCGGGATTCGCCGGGGCAACCCCAAAGGGGCAGGTCGGGACGAGGCGGGGCGATTTTGGGGTGGGGGTTTCTTTGCCTCCCCATCGCGAGATGGGGAGGGGGACCATGCGAAGCATGGTGGGGGGTAATTGGCGCAGGCTTCTGCCAGCTACCCCTCCACCACCTTCGGTGGTCCCCCTCCCCACCGCTTCGCGGCGGGGAGGCAAGTTACTTCTTCGCTCTCGCCTGCGCCTCCACCAGGCGGATGAGATCGCCCTGGGCGACGCTCATGTCGATCAGGTGGAGACCCCAGCCGGGGTTGAGCTTGCCGGACATGTAGACGTCGCCCGGGATGCGGTCGGTGCGCTTATCTTTGGGATTCGCGTTCTCGGTGACGGCCAGATAGCCGGCCTGGCCGCCGTGCCGGCACTCGGCCGTGACCAGCCCCTCGGTTCGGAGGAAGGGGGTGGGGGGCTTGCCCTGGCTCGACCAGACCATGGGCTCGGCGCCGGGCTGGGTGGGCGAGCCGGTGAACCAGTAGGAATCGAGCTTCGCCTTGCCGCCGGCGAGGGCGGCGGGATTGGTGCAGCCGGCGGTCAGGCCCGGCTTCGAGGCGCGCCCGAGCAAGGCGCCGGCGGGCGGCGGCGCGGACGCCCGGAACGTCATGTAGGAAATGACGCAGCCGGTCTGGCCGACCTTCGTGCAGAGCGGAGTCGATTTGAGGCTGCCGCCGACGAGCTTGCCCTCCGGAACCTCGACCGGCCAGCCCAGCAGGATTGCGGAGAGCATCCGCTTCGCCACCGGCTTGCCCTCGATCTTCTCGGCGAGCAGCCTGAGCAGATGGATGGCGCCCTGGCTGTGCCCGATCAGGACGAAGGGACGGCCGTCGTTGCGCCTGGCGAGGAATTCGATCCAGGCCAGGCCGACGTCGTCATAGGCGATCCCGAATTCCTGGAAGAGGTTCTCCCCGGCGGTCGCTCTAGGGAGCGCGGCGAGCGTCACCTGCCGGTAGATTGGAGCGAAGGTTCGGCAGACGGTGCCGAAGCGGGCGAGCTGGACCGCCGCCGTCGCCTGCTCCTCGGGACCGGCTCGGCTGTCGCTGTTGAGGCCGGGATCGCGCGAGACGGTGGGGTAGACGTAGAAGCAGTCGACCGCGGCGTCCTTGTCGGGGAGCATCTGGCCGGTCGAGCCGTAGCCGTTCGAATTGAGCGCGGTCGTGGCCAAAGGGGCGCTGCAGGCGTCGGCCCGGCCGGGCAGGCAGAGCCAGTTCGAATCGTGGGCATAATTGAGCCTCTCGTGCTGCGCCGCGGCGGGCGAGGCCGGCGAGGCGAGCGCTAGAACGAAGCCAAGTACCGGTACCCACCCCGTTCGGGCTGAGCCTGTCGAAGCCCTCCTCTTGCCCGCGAGATTCGCCGAAAGGAAAGAAAGGCCCTTCGACAGGCTCAGGGCGAACGGAAATTTGTCGGTTGGAAGATACATTCCGGATCCTATCGCAAAATCAATCGAACAATCCGTCCTGCGCCGTCTTGGGCTGGGGCAGGCCGAGGTGGGTCCAGGCCCTGCCGTTGAGACAGCGGCCGCGGGCGGTTCGGGCGACGAGGCCGAGCTGGATCAGGAAAGGCTCGATCACCTCCTCGATCGTGTCGCGCGGCTCGGAAAGTCCGGCGGCGAGGGTCTCGACGCCGACCGGGCCGCCTTTGTAGAGATCGGCGATCATCATGAGGTAGCGGCGGTCCATCGCGTCGAGGCCGAGCTGGTCGACCTCCATCCGGGTCAGGGCCCCGTCGGCGACCTTCGAATCGACCTCGCCGTCACCGCCGGCTTGAGCGAAATCGCGCACTCGCCGGAGCAGCCGCCCGGCGATCCGGGGCGTTCCGCGCGAGCGGCGGGCGATCTCGTGCGCTCCGTCCCCGGTCAGCGCCAGGCCGAGCAGCCCGGCGGCGCGGCGAACCACCTGCTCGAGCTCGTCGACCGAATAGAAAGTGAGGCGAACGGGGATCCCGAACCGGTCCCTGAGAGGCGTGGTGATCAGGCCCTGGCGGGTGGTGGCTCCGACCAAGGTGAATTTGGGGAGGTCGATCCGGACCGAGCGGGCGGAGGGGCCCTCGCCGATCATCAGGTCGAGGGCGCGATCCTCCATCGCCGGGTAGAGTATCTCCTCCACGGCCGGTGCGAGGCGGTGGATCTCGTCGATGAACAGGACGTCGCCATCCTCGAGATTGGTGAGCAAGGCGGCGAGATCGCCCGATTTGGCGATGACCGGGCCCGAAGTGGCTCGGAAGCCCACTCCGAGCTCGCGCGCGATGATCTGGGCGAGCGTGGTCTTGCCCAGGCCCGGAGGGCCGAAGAAGAGGACATGGTCGAGCGCGTCGCCGCGGCTCTTCGCCGCTTCGATGAAGATACGCAGGTTTTCGCGCGCCGCCTTCTGGCCGACGAAATCGTCGAGCGTCTTGGGACGAAGCGCGGCATCCACGTCCTCGGGGCGCTTCTCGGGCGTGGTGAGGCGGGCAGCGTCGGTCACACGCCGTCTCTAGCCCCCTTCGCCATTCCCGCGAAAGCGGGAATGCAGGAACGTCGGCGAGGCCTGGAAGCAGTCGAGGACCGAGCGCCTCCCTCGGTGTTCCTTTTTTGTTCTTGACAAGTAGGAATGTTCCTATTAGATTGGATGCCGGGTCGAGTCGCGTTTGGCCGGGCTCTTTGACATTGTGAGATTTCCCTCCGTCATCCCGGCGGAGGCCGGGATCCCAGGGGGTGAAAGGCGCTGGCGGTCTTCACCCGCCGGGGCCCCAGCCTTCGCTGGGGCGACGGGTTATTTCGCCGCTTTCTTGAGCGCGGTTCGGACCAGGGCGTCGAGGGTGGCGTTCGGGCCGAGCTCCGATTCCGCCTTCGCTACCGCGGCCGCGGCTTCGCCGGGGCGGAAGCCGAGGTTGAGGAGGGCGGAGGCGGCGTCGGCGGCGGCGCTTCCGGGGGCGGCCGACAAGGCGGCGGTGGCGGGGCCGAGGGCCAGGCTTCCGACCTTGTCCTTCAGCTCGTGGACGATGCGCTGGGCGAGCTTGGGCCCGACTCCGGGGGAGCGGGCGATCATGGCGTGGTCGCCGCTCGCGACGGCGCGGTGGAGGTCGTCGCCGGGCAGGGTCGAGAGGATGGCGAGGGCGACCCGGGCGCCGACGCCCTGGACCGAGGTCAGGAGCCGGAACCAGTCGCGCTCGTCGCCCGAGGCGAAGCCGATCAGTCGGATGTCGTCCTGGCTCACCTGCATGACGGTGTGGAGAGTGATCTCGCCGCCGACAGGGCCGAGCGCGGCGAGCGTCCGGGTCGAGGCGAAGACGAGGTAGCCGACGCCGTTCACGTCGACCACGGCGTGGTCGGCGGCGAAGCTGTCGAGCAGGCCGCGCAGCTTCGCGATCATGGTGTGGGTGCCGGGGAAAGACGCATGGCGGTGTTCCTATCCGTTCGCGACACACCCGTCACCCCGGCGAAAGCCGGGGTCCATGAACACCGCCGGTTGAGGCTTCGCACTTCGGTGTTCATGGGTCCCGGCCTTCGCCGGGATGATGATTGCCTCGTTGCCGGCTCACCCCACCCGCCGAGCCGTCGCCAGATGGTGGGCGTGGGTGATCGCGACCGCGAGCGCGTCGGCGGCGTCGGCGCCGGCGATCTTCACTCCGGGAAGGAGCCGCTGGACCATGGCGTGGACCTGCGCCTTGTCTGCCCCGCCGGTGCCGACCACCGCCTTCTTGACCAGCCGAGGCGCATATTCGCCGATCGCGATCCCGAGGCTGGCGGCGGCGAGCAGGACGACCCCTCGGGCCTGGCCGAGCTTGAGCGTGGATTGCGGATTGTCGTTGACGAACACTTCCTCGACCGCGGCGGCCGTCGGCCCATGCTCGGCGAGGACGGCCAGAAGGCGGCCGTGGAGATCGATCAGCCGGGCGGGAAGCCGGGCCTTGGAATCGGTTCGGATCTGGCCGTTGGCGACATGGCTGAGGCGGTTCCCCTCCGCCGCGATCACGCCCCAGCCGGTGCAGCCGAGCCCGGGATCGAGACCAAGGACGATCAAGGGATGTTCGCGCAGAGACGCAGAGGCGCAGAGAGACTGGCGCAGGTGCGCGCGCCAGCGCTTTTTAAGCCGAGCGCGCAGATCGGGACGCTCCGCGCCGGAACGGCCTCGGACCCTCCGCGCCTCTGCGTCTCTGCGCGCATCCTAGCCGAGCTTCTCCATCACTTCGTCGGGCACGTCGTAATTGCCCCAGACGGTCTGGACGTCGTCATCGTCCTCGAGCGCGTCGATCAATTTGATGAGCTGGCCGGCCTCGTCGGCTCCGACCTCGACCCTGAGACCGGGGCGCCAGGCGAGCTTGACGCTCTCGGGCGCTCCGAGCGCGTCTTCGAGGGATCGGGCGACTCCGTGCAGATCCTCCTGCGCGGTCCAGATCTGGTGGCTCTCCTCGTCCGATTCGACATCCTCCGCCCCGGCCTCGATCGCCGCCTCGAAGACGGCGTCGGCGGATCCTGCGGTCGACGGATAGGCCACCAGACCGAGCCGCTCGAAGCCGTGGCTGACCGAACCGGAGGCCCCGAGATTGCCGCCGTTCTTCGAAAACGCGGTGCGCATGTTGGTGGCGGTGCGGTTGCGGTTGTCGGTCAGCGCCTCGACGATCAGGGCGACCCCGCCGGGGCCGAAACCCTCGTAGCGAAGCTCCTCGTAATTTTCGGCGTCGCCGCCCGAGGCCTTGTCGATCGCCCGCTGGATATTGTCCTTGGGCATGGACTGGGCGCGGGCGGTGGTGACGGCGGCGCGAAGCCGCGCGTTCGCGTCGGGATCGGGCAGGCCCATCTTGGCCGCCACGGTGATCTCCCGCGAAAGCTTGGAGAACAGGTTGGAGCGCTTCTTGTCCTGAGCGCCCTTGCGATACATGATGTTCTTGAACTTGCTGTGGCCGGCCATGGGTCGCGCGTCGATCCTGCTGTGGGGTGTGGAGACGGCGATACCGGGAGGGAGGGGTTCGCGCAACGGCGGCCAGCTTGCCTCCCCATCGCAAGCGATGGGGAGGCAAAATTCAGTCCAGCCCCAGCGCCGCCTTGTAGGTCTCCAGAAGCGCATCGGCTTCCTGGCGGTCGTGGGTTTCCATCTTGCGGAGGCGGACGATGGCGCGGATCGTCTTGGTGTCGTAGCCGCGCGACTTGGCCTCGCCATAGACGTCCTTGACGTCGTCCGCGATCGCCTTCTTCTCCTCCTCGAGCCGCTCGATGCGCTCGATCAGGAGCCTCAGTTCGTCGGCCGCGATGCTACCTTCCGCCATTTGGTCCTTCTTCCGTCCGGGGGTTGAGCCGCGGCCTTACGGGCGGCTATGCGCGGCTTCAATGGCCAATAACGAAACCCGCCCGAGCAAGTTCGTGCCGCGCAGCCGCAAGGTGCGGATCCTCGCCACCCTGGGGCCGGCAAGCAATACGCCCGAGATGATCCGAAGGCTCGCCGAGGCCGGCGCCGACGCCTTCCGGGTCAACATGAGCCACGGCACCCATAAGGATCACGCCAGGCTGATCGAGATGATCCGGGCGCTCGAGAAGGAGCTCGACCGGCCGACGACGATCCTCGCCGATCTGCAGGGGCCCAAGCTCAGGGTCGGCCGGTTCGGGGGCGACGGCTCGGTGATGCTCGAGAAGGGCCAGACCTTCGTCTTCGACCGCGACACCGCCCTCGGCAGCTCGACCAGGGTCGAGCTTCCGCACCGGGAGATTTTCGGAGGGGTGGAGAAGGGCACGAGGCTGCTTCTCGACGACGGCAAATTGGTCCAGCGGGTCGTCAGCGCGACCGAGGACCGGATCGAGACGATCGTCGAGGTCGGCGGGCGCCTGTCCAACAACAAGGGCGTCAACGTCCCCGACGTGGTGCTTCCGATGGCGGCGCTGACCGACAAGGACCGGGCCGACCTCGTCTTCGCGCTCGACAGCCACGTCGACTGGATCGCCTTGTCCTTCGTCCAGCGGCCGGAAGACGTCGCCGAGGCCCGCCGGCTGATCGCCGGGCGCGCGGCGCTTCTCGCCAAGATCGAGAAGCCGGCCGCGGTCGAGCGGCTCGACGGGATCCTGGAGCTGGCCGACGCGGTGATGGTGGCGCGCGGGGACCTCGGGGTCGAGCTCCCGCCCCAGGCGGTGCCGCCGCTCCAGAAGATGATCGTCGAGGCGGCGCGGCGGATGGGCCGGCCGGTGGTGGTCGCGACCCAGATGCTGGAGTCGATGATCAGCTCGCCCAGCCCGACCCGCGCCGAAGTCTCCGACGTCGCCACCGCCGTCTATGACGGGGCGGACGCGGTGATGCTGTCGGCGGAGAGCGCGTCGGGAATGTTTCCGTGCGAGGCGGTGACGATGATGAACTCGATCGCCACCAGCGTCGAGGCCGATCCCAGCCACGGCGAGCGGGTCCATTTCACCCAGACCCTGCCCGATCCGACCACCGCCGACGCCATCGCCCAGGCAGCGAACACGATGGTGGGAACGGTCGGCGCGGCGGCGATCGTCTGCTTCACCAGCTCGGGCTCGACCGCGAGGCGGCTATCGCGCGAGCGGCCGTCGGTGCCGCTGATGGTGCTGACCCCCTCGCTTCGGACGGCGCGCAAGCTCGGCATCCTGTGGGGCGCCCATGGGGTGAGGACCCGCGACATCGCCAATTTCGAGGAGATGATCGCGAAGGCCAAGCGAATGGCGCTGCGCCACGGCGTGGCCAGGGCCGGCGACCGGATCATCATCACCGCCGGAGTGCCGTTCGGGACTCCCGGATCGACCAACGTCATCCACATCGTCCGGCTGGTCGGAGACGAGCTGGAGCGGCACCGGAAGAGTGAGGAGAAGCTGCACTGACCTCATCATTCCGGCGAAAGCCGGGATCTCGGGGAGGGATCGTCGCCCCAGCGCAGGCTGGAGCCCCAGGGAGTGAAGAGCGCGAATGCCTGTCACTCCCTGGGATCCCGGCCTTCGCTGGATGACGGCCTTGTCCCGAGGTCCCGGCTTTCGCCGGGATGACGGCTTCACTTCTCACCCCGGCAGAAGATCGAAGGCGATCGTCGTTCGCCGTTCCTGAGTGTGGAAGGGAATGGTTCCGTGCCACATGTAGGACGGGAACAGGACGAGCCGCCCGGGCTTCGGGCGGATGAAGCGCTCGGCGGGCAGGTCCGGAATCGTCGCGAACGGCGGCTTTCCGAGGCGGAGCCAGCCGTCCCGTCCTTCCCGATCGAGCGCGCCGTCCGGAGTCTCCACGTAGAAAGCCGAAGAGATCCAGCCTTCATGGTGCATGTGATCGAGATGGAAGCCGCCCGGCCGAAGCCGCACCGACCAGGCCCCGACGATCCGATAGCCGCCGCTATTGCGCCGGCGAAGCGGATCGTCCCCGGCGCCGAGCCTGGCGACATGCTCGCGAAGGGGCAGGTCGAGCGCCTTGAAGAAAGCCTGGATTGCGGGGTCCCGCGATCCGGACAGGCGATAGGTGGTCTGGGTGCCGTGGCGCAGCGATTGCGCCGACGGATGCTCAGCCATCACGTGATGGCGGTCGAGCGCGGCCTTGAGGTCGGCCAGGAAGTCCGCTTGCGCCGCCCATCCGGCCGGCGGTTCGAGATCGTAGACCCCGACCATATTCTCATAGTCGCAAAGCTCGGCATAGAGCGGATCGCCCGCCGCCCGCGCCGCGGTCGCGGCCCAGGCCAGCACCGACTGGTCGAGCGGAGCCAGGCTCAGCGCCTTGCGCATGTCGAGCAGGGCCGGTCCGGTCCGGCCGAGCGCCAGGCTCACGACGGTCGATTGGACGAGCGTGGCCGGATCGTCCGGTGCGAGGGATCCGGTGCGGCGCGCGTGGCGCTCGGCGTCGTCGAGTCGACCGGCCTCGAGCGCTGCCTGGGCCGCCGCGACGGCCAGTTGCGGCTCGTCCGGCAGATGCCCGGCCGCTCGGTCGAGCAGGTCGGCGGCCTGCTCCAGGTCGCCCGCCGAAGCGAACAGCTTCGCCTTGGCCATCAGCAACGGCGCCGGTGAAGCGCCGGCGTGGAAGGCCCGGTCGAGCGGGGCCTGCGCCTCGGCCAGATCGCCGCGCGCCATCCACAGGAAATCCGCGGTTTCGGCGGCCAGCGGGGCAAGATTCGGAGCCCGCGCCGAAGCCTCGCGATAGGCGCTTTCGGCTTCCGCCAGGTCGCCGCAGGCGACATGGGCGCGCGCCTTGACCTGCCAGCTGAGCGGCGAATCGAGACCGATCGCGAAACCCCGGGCGAGCGCGTCGAGAGCGTCCTGGCCGCGCCCGAGCTCGATCAAGGTCGTCGCCAGATTGTGCCAGGCCGTGCCGCTCCGAGGGAAGGCCGCAGCCGCCCGTTCGTCGACGGCGAGCGCTTGCTCGTGGCGATGGACCCGCTTGAGGGCCGAGGAATGGAGGACGAGCGCGTCATGGCTTGCGTCGGCCCCCGCGGCCAGGCGCGCGCCGATCTCGAGCGCCTCCGGCACGCGCCCCTGGTCGAGGAACGAATAAGCGCTTTCGATGAGGTCGGAATTCACGCCATGGCTCCACCGTCGTCACCCTGAACTTGTTCCAGGGTCCAGTTTTCCATCCGCACCGCTGCTCGAAACTGGATGCTGAAACAAGTTCAGCATGACGGCGAGTGTTACAACCGAGGTCCAAAATCCATCAGCCCCGGCACTTCGTCGAGCAGCTCCCTCGCGAGGAAGCCGATCCGGCCGATCCGGTTCGCGAGCGCCCGCCCGGCCTCGCCGTGGAGATAGACGCCCCATAGGACGGCGGTCAGCGGATCGGCGCCCCGCGCCGCAAGCCCGCCGACGATTCCGGCCAGGACGTCGCCCGAGCCCGACGTCGCCAGGCCGACCCCGCCGCCCGTGAACCGGAAGGCGCGGCCGTCCGGGTCGACGATGTAGCTGTACCGGCCCTTGATCAGGGACACCGCTCCGAACGTCTCCGCCGCCCGGCGCGCGGCGGCGAGCGGGTCGGCTTCGATCTCGTCCCGCTCGCATTCGAGAAGCCGCGCCATTTCGCCGGAATGCGGGAGCAGGATTGCGCCGCTTCGCCACGCCGCCAGCGCCTCGGCCCGCGGTGCGAGCGAGCCCAATACGGCGGCATCGAGCACCAGTGGGCTGGAGATATCGCTCGCCAGCAAGCCGTCGAGCAATATCTCAAGCGCCTTGCCGTGCTGCATTCCGCAGCCGATGGTGATCGCCTGCGCGCCTTGCGCCAACTCCAGCAGCGGAGCGATCGCGCTCGGGGCGAAGCAGCCGTCGGCGGTCTCCTGAAAGCCGACCACCATCGCCTCGGGAATTGCGATGCTGAGCTGGACGGAGACGCTCGCGGCGGTGGCTATCTGCAGCTTGCCCGCCCCCGCACGCAGTCCTCCTATCCCCGCAAGCAACGCCGCGCCCGCCACCTCGCGGCTTCCGGCGACGACGAGGAATTGGCCGCGATCGCCCTTGTCGCTGTCTTCGGGATGGTCGGGGAGCGGAAGCGTGCGAAGCAGGTTGCAGTCGAGGATCTCGAACCCGCTCATCGCGCGGCGACCATCGCGTCCGGCTCGGACGTGATCGGAGCATCCTCCTCGATGAGCGGCGCGGCGAAATTGTAGCAGACCAATTTGGGCACGCAGTCCTTCTCGTCGTCCGGCTCGAATTCATATTGGAGGAGGCCGCAATTGACGACGTCGGCCTCCCTGTCGATCGCCAGGACCTGGGCCTCGTCCAGCTCCTCCAATATGTAGCGGAAGCACAGAACGACGACCTGGTGGCAGACGATCAGCACTCGGCGGTCGGCGTGGTGGAGGCTGACCGTGTCGAGCGCGCTCCGCAAGCGAAGGATGACGTCGGCCCAGCTCTCGCCGCCGGGCGGACGGTGGTAGAATTTGCCGAGCAGGGTACGCTGCTCCGCCTGATCGGGGAATTTCTCGCGGACCCCGGCGGTGGTCAGCCGGTCCCACAGTCCGAACTCGCGCTCGCGCAGCCGTTCGTCATGGCGAGGTGCCTTGGCGCCCGGCACGGAACCGCCCGCCTCGCAGATCGCCGCCGCCGTCTGCTGGGCACGGACATAAGGCGAGGTCAGGACGATTTCGGGCCGCTCCTCCTCGGGCAAGGCCGCGAACCAGCGTCCGAGCGCGTCCGCCTGGCGGTGGCCCAGGTCGCTCAGCGGCACGTCCACGTCACGAATGTCGAGGTCGATCACGCCGAGGCCGGCCGCGTCGGCGGCATCGCGCGCGACGTTGCCGGCGCTTTGCCCATGGCGGACGATCCAGAGCTTTGCGGGCCATCTTTGTCTCATCGCCGCATGAAAAGCGCGACGGGGACGGAAGTTGCCTTTTAATTCCTCCCCGAGATTTCTCGGGGAGGGAGACCGCGCGAAGCGCGGTGGAGGGGTTCTTGGGAGTCGGAAGGGCCCCTCCACCATGCTTCGCATGGTCCCCCTCCCCTGCGAATGCAGGGGAGGATTTTAAAGCAACCCCTCGCCTTCCAGACGCCGCCGCAAATCCTCGGCTCCGGTGAACAGATGCGCGTGCATGCCGACCGCCTCGGCGCCCTCGACGTTGATCTTGCGGTCGTCGACGAAGAGCGCCTCGCCCGGCTTCAGCCCGAAACGGTCGAGGGCGAGATAGTAGATGGCGGGGTCGGGCTTGAGCATCTTCTCCTCGCCCGAGACGACGATGTCCCGGAAGCGGCGGAAAAAGGCGTCCTCGCGTGCCCGGAAGGGCGCCCAGAAGTCCGCCGAGAAATTGGTGATCGCGAAGAGCGGGACCCCGGACGCGTCCAGCGCCTCGACGATGGCGTGCATTCCCGGGACCGGATCGCTGATCGTTTCGCCGAAGCGCTCGCCCCAGGCCGAGATGAGGTGCGCGTAATCCGGGAATTTCTCGGAGAGCTCGGCCGCGGCCTCGTCGAACGGGCGGCCGCCGTCGAGCGAATCGTGCCAGCCCCACAGGTCGACATCCTCGATGAATCGAAGCCGCGCGTCGTCCTCGGGCAACTGGCGCGCGAGGAAGCTGTCGGGATCCCAGCCGTAGAGGACGTTGCCGACGTCGAAGATAAGGGCGGTGGGGGTGGAGGAGATACGAATATCCGTCATGCTGAACTTGTTTCAGCATCCAGGGCGGCGGGTGACCCGCGGCTATCGGCAAGCATCAGGGCGTGGCCCCAACCTGGACCCTGAAACGAGTTCAGGGTGACGCGGTGGCCTCCGGCCGACCCCGTCAGCCCTGGCGCGCCTTGAAGCGGCGGTTGGTCTTGTTGATGACGTAGGTACGGCCCCGGCGGCGGATCACGCGGCAGTCGCGGTGGCGCGACTTGAGGGACTTCAGGGAATTGCGGATCTTCATGGCCTGGAACGCCTGCCTGTCTCGTCGAAAATGTCTGCTGGAAAAGCGAGGCGCTCACCTAGGGGGACGGGACTTCCAAGTCAAGCTGCGCCGATCGTCATCCCGGGCTCGACCCGGGAGGCCTGAACACGGCCCTCGGAGTTCTCATACGGCGCGGCCGCGGCGTCGGCTTCAAGGTCCTTCGGCCACCGGCTCCAAGACCCCCAAGGCCATCAACCGGCCGACCAGGGCCACCCGAACCTCGGCCGACGAAGCGCCCGGAATGTCGCCGATCCGGAACTCCGTCGTGTCGCGGATGAAGCGGAGCTCTTCCTCCACGCCCGGGTGGATCGCGAGACGATCGCCCGGAAAGCCGAAGTCGATCGAATCCCCCGCCCGCCTCAGGTGGAAAAAGGCGCCCGGCGAATGGCGGACCCGGGCGTCGGCGGAAACGTCCGGAGCCGCGCTCGGCTTCGCAAGCGCCGGCAGATCCCCGACGAACCGCGAGGACCGATGCTCCATCGCCGCCTCGACGAAGCTGCCGGAGCGGCACCGGGCGATCAGCCTTTCCAGGCCCTTCACGACCTGAGGAGACAGGTTGCCGGGCCCGACCGCCGTCTCGCGCCAGGAGCGCTCTTCGTCCGACAAATGGTCGATCGCGGCGATGAGGATTTCGCGGAGGGTCGTCGGAACGAACAATATTGCGAGATGGAGCGATTCGGTCGCTCCATCCACCGTGTGGGGGGTGCCTCGGGGAATGTAGAGGAGATCGCCCGGGCCGACGTCGATCACCCGGTGCCGGTCCAGGCGCGTCAGCGGCTCGCCGACATGCCGCCAATTGTTCTGAAGCCCCGGCGGATCGGTCGAGACGTACCAGCGCTTCCGGCCGCGAAGCTGGATCACCAGATTGTCCCGATTGTCGTAATGGACGATCGCCCCGGCACCGGCCTTGCTCCAGAACAGGGAGGCGTCGACCGGCTGATGGAGGAGCGTCTCAAGGGCCCGAGCGAGCCGCTGCAGCGGCGGGGACAGCGCAAGGACTTCGGGTATCCGGACCGTATAGTCCCGCTCGTGATAGGCCTGGATCAGCTTTTGGAACTCGGCTGCATCCTCGGCCTTCCGCGGCCCGGGCGGCGGCCGGACCGGGTCGACGCCGTGGCAGTCGAGCCGTTCCGAATGGGTCGACCCGGCGCCGAGGGCCGTGCGCACGGGATCGTCCCCGAACAACGCCGCCCGTCGATGGCCGGGGCCGCCGGCAGAATCGAGGACCGTGCGGCCCAGGGCATCGAAAAAGGTCTCGAGCGGCAGCGGCTCGAGGACGCCCTTCAAAACCGCCTCTGCCTCTTCGACGTTCATTCTTCCGCTCGGATAAGACCCTCTCCCGCTTTCGCGGGAGAGGAGGGGCCCAGGCGGAGCTTGGGAGGTGAGGGTCTGTACACCGGACTCAGCAAGACCCTCACCTCCCACCGCTTCGCGGTAGGCCCCTCCTCTCCCGTGAAGGACGGGAGAGGGGTAAAAGCGCAGCCGCCGACTCTCGGCACAGCCTAGAAGCAGCAACCCGTTCCCGCAACGCGCCTCAAGCCCGCTCCGCCAGCTTGCGCTCCCACGCCAGCGCATCGGCGACGATGGTGTCGAGATCGTCCAGCTTCGGCCGCCACGGCAGGGTCGAGAGGATTCGGCTGTTGTCGGCGACCAATGCGTCGGGATCCCCGGCGCGGCGCGGCTCAAGCCGCCGCTCGATCCGCAGGTTGGTCACCCGGTCGACCGCGTCGAGCACTTCGAGGACCGAGAAGCCGCGGCCGTAGCCGCAATTCAGGATGTGGCTGTCGGTCGGGTCCTCGACCAGCTTTTCGAGCGCGTCGACATGGGCGGCGGCGAGATCGCTGACATGGATATAGTCGCGCACCCCGGTGCCGTCGGGCGTGTCGTAATCGGTGCCGTAGACCGAGACGGCCTGCCTCTTGCCGGTCGCCGCCTCGACCGCGACCTTGATGAGGTGGGTCGCTCCGGCGGTCGACTGGCCCGAACGTCCCTTCGGATCGGCGCCGGCGACGTTGAAATAGCGAAGGGCGCAGAAGTTGAGCTTATGGGCGAAAGCGGTGTCGGCGAGCATCCGCTCGGTCATCAGCTTCGACCAGCCGTAGGGATTGATCGGCTGGGTCCGGGCGGTCTCGACGACCGGCACGGCCTCGGGAATGCCGTAGGTCGCCGCGGTCGAGGAGAAGATGAAGTGGCGGACCCCGCCCTGGACCGCGCACTCGATGAGGGCGCGGCTCTTCACCGTGTTGTTCTCATAATATTTGAGCGGCTGCTCGACCGATTCGGGGACGATGATCGATCCTGCGAAATGGACGATCGCGCCGACCCCGTGTTCCTCGATCAGCCGCGCCACCAGCGCCTGGTCGCCGATATCGCCTTCGACGAACTCGGCCGAGTCGGGGACGGCCCAGCGGAAGCCGGTGGTGAGATTGTCGATCACCACCACCTTCCAGCCCGAATCGAGCAGCGCCAGCACGGCGTGGCTGCCGATATAGCCGGCGCCGCCGGTCACCATTACGGTGGGCTTGTCCATCTAACCTCTTTCCTCACGGAACCTGATTGGGGCAAGAGCGCTGAGAGATCGTTACAGCGCCCACATGAACGCGCGCGCTAGACCAAGAGGTGCCGGGATGAAAACAGCTTTTCTGCGTAGCGCCCCCCTCCTGCTGGCGGCGGCGCTTGCCGCCTGCGCCGGCGGCGGCGGGAAGGAAAGGCCGGTCGCCGGCGGAGTCGACGTCGCCCGCTTCCACCTCGGCGAGCCGGTGGCGCGCGCCCAGATCGCGATCGAGCCGTTCGACAAGGCCGACGGCAACCGCCCCGAATTCCCCGCTTATTCCGCGGCCGTCGCGCGCCAGCTGAGCCGTCTCGGCTGGACGGTGGTGCCCACCACGATCGGGTCCGAGCAGATCGCCCTCATCGACCTGGAACAGGGCAGCCGGGAGGCGGTGGCGGCGTTGAGCGCGGCGCGAATCGGTCGCGGGCTATCGGCGGCGGCGCCCGCGGGGACCTCTGCCAACGTCACCGCCAGCCTCCTCGAAGTCGCCATCCGCCGCCGCTCGGATGGAACCGTATTCTGGGAAGGCCGGGCCGTCGACGAGGCCCGAACCGGCAGCGCCGAGGCCGCCCGGACCGCGGTCGTGGAGCGGCTCGCCACGGCCCTGTTTCGGGACTTCCCCGGGGAGTCCGGCCGCACTATCAGGGTTCGATGACCTTATCCGTTACCAGCCCCTTCGATGGCGGCAACATTCGCACGGTCGCCATCGAAGGCGACCGGATCGACCTCGAGATCGTCAAGGACCACGCGTCCGATTTCTACCAATGGTTCTACTTCCGCCTCACCGGCGGGGCGGGGCGGGAGGTCGAGCTGAGGATCGTCAACTGCGCCGGAGCCGCCTACCCGCTCGGCTGGCGCAATTACCGGGCCTGCATGTCTCTCGACCGCGAGGAATGGGAGCGGGTCGACACGGACTATGAGGACGGGATCCTCACCATAAGGCTGACTGTGCCGTCGAGCAGCGTCTGGTTCGCCTATTTCGCGCCTTATACGATGGAGCGGCATCACGATCTCGTCGCTTCGGTCGCGAGCCATCCCGCCGTGGAGCATCGCTCGCTCGGCCTGACTCTCGACGGCCAGGAGATGGACTATTTCCGGATCGGCGAGGGCCCCGTGCAAGTCTGGCTCTACGCGCGCCAGCATCCCGGCGAGACGATGGCGGAATGGTGGATGGAAGGCGCGATCGAGCGGCTGCTCGACGAATCCGATCCCGTCGCCCGCCGGCTGCTCGCCAAGGCGACCTTTCACATCGTCCCGAACATGAATCCCGACGGCTCGCGCCGCGGCCATCTGCGCACCAACGCGGTCGGCACCAACCTCAACCGCGAATGGCACGAGCCCAGCGCCGAGCGCAGCCCGGAAGTGCTGTGCGTCCGCAACGAGATGGACCGGACCGGGGTCGACTTCGCGATGGACGTCCATGGCGACGAGGCGATCCCCGCCAATTTCCTCGCCGGCTTCGAGGGCATCCCGAGCTGGAACGAGGCCCAGCAGGCGCTGTTCGACCGCTTCAGCGCGGAGCTCGTCCGCTTCTCCCCCGATTTCCAGACCCGCAAGGGCTATGAGGTGTCGAAGCCGGGCTCGGCGAACATGTCGATGTCGACCTCCCAGCTCGCCGAGCGGTTCGGAGCGGTGTCGATGACGCTGGAGATGCCGTTCAAGGACAATGACGATTTGCCCGACCCTCTCCGCGGCTGGTCCCCGGAAAGAAGCGCCCACCTCGGCCGCGCCTGCCTCGACGCCCTGAACGCGATCGTCGACGGATTGCCGGCCCCCGGCAAGTGATCCGCGCCGCGGCCCTCTCCCTCCTCCTGGTCGCCCAGGCGGCGGCCGCCGCGCCCGTCGCCGGGCCCAGGCTCGGCGAGCGAATCAAGATCGGGGACGAGACCTTCGTGCCCAACACGGTTCTCCACCTGCATCCGGGACAAAAGCCACAGCCCGGCATCTACCGGAACATCGCTGTCGATTGGCACGACCGGCCCCATGCCGGCGACTATCCCGCCGCCGCCTTCGCCGCGAAGCAGGAAGGTGAAGTCTCGCTCAGCCTCACCGTCGCCGCCGACGGCAAGCCGACGGCCTGCCGAATTTCCGAGCCGAGCGGGATCGCCGCGCTCGACGAACATAGCTGCGGCCATGTGCTCGCCCAGAGGGGCTTCCATCCCGGCCTCGACGACAAGGGTGGCCGCTTCGGCGGCACCGTGGAGGGGACGCTCAGCTACAATTTGCACCTGGTGCTCCGCACGACGCTGATCGAGGACATGGGCTGGAACTGGCTCTCGCGCCCGCCCGCGCCGCAGCAGCCGATCACCCTCGACACGCTCGGCATTCCCCGGGGCGTCGAGCTGCACCCGGAGATCAAGGCGATCAAGGCGCTGTTGGCCACCGACGCCAGGGGCTCCGTCACCGCCTGCCTGCTCACCTGGCCGACCTTCGAGGACACGCTCGACAAGGGCGCCTGCGACCGCCTGCGCAAGCAGCGTTTCCACCCCGCGATGGACCGGCAGCAGCGCCCCGTCGCCAGCCTCTACGGCGTCGACCTTCCCCTCCCGCGCTGAACCGGCCGACAGGACAGACCATGCCCAAGCTCGCACTCATCCGCCACGGCCAGTCGACATGGAACCTCGAGAATCGATTCACCGGCTGGTGGGATGTCGACGTCACCGGGAAGGGGGCGGAGGAGGCCCGGGTCGCGGGCGAGCTGATGGCGGCGAAGGGGCTCGACTTCGACCTTTGCTTCACCAGCCTTCAGACCCGGGCGATCAAGACCCTCGACCTCGCGCTCGAGGCGATGGGGCGGTTGTGGCTTCCGGTCGAGAAGGACTGGCACCTCAATGAACGCCATTATGGCGGCCTCACCGGGCTGAACAAGGCGGAGACGGCGGCGAAGCACGGCGACGAGCAGGTGCAGATCTGGCGCCGTTCGTTCGACATCCCGCCGCCGCCGATGGACGTTGGCGGCCCCTACGATCTGGCTTCGGACCGGCGATACGCCGGGATCGAGATACCGCGATCCGAAAGCCTGAAGGATACGATCGAGCGCGTGATTCCCTATTGGGAAAGTCGGATCGCTCCGGCGCTTCGGGACGGGCAGAGGGTGCTGATCTCCGCCCACGGCAACAGCTTGCGGGCGCTGGTGAAGCATCTGTCGAACATCCCGGACGACGAGATCACCGGATTGGAAATTCCGACCGGGCAGCCGATCGTCTACGATCTGGACGAGAGGCTGGCGGCCACGGATCGTTATTATCTGAGCGAGCGGTAGACCCTCGTCATCCCAGCGAAGGCTGGGATCCCGGCGGGTGAAAGGCGCCGGCGGCCTTCACCCCCTGAAGGCCCCAGCTTCCGCTGGGGCGACGCGCCGTCAATCCCCCGCCCTGACCAGCGCCTGGTTGCGCTCCGCCCTCGCGAGAACCTCTTCGAGCTTGTCGCCGGGCATGATTCCCGTCGTCGCGACCGCGGATTCGATCTTCACCTTGGCATGGCCGAGATCGAGCGGATTGCCCTCGATGCAGCGGGCGAGCCGGTCGGCGGTGTCGATGGCGCTGTTGTGGTCGAGATGATCGAGGATGAGGTCGAAGCGGTCGTTGTCGGTTCGGGCGAGGATGTCGGTGGAGCGGATCAGGCCGCAGAGCAGCCGGGCGACGTGGACCAGGGCCGCGTCGACGGCGAAATGGCCGTGGCGCTCGTGGATGGCGGGAAGGTTGGTCAGCTCGATCCCGACGATCGCCGCACCGGTACCGTGGCGCTCGGCCAAGCCGACCACCCGCTCGAGCTCCGATCGGAAGCGGAGGGCGCTGGGCAGCGGAGTGACGCTGTCGCGCTCGGCGTTCTGCTCGAGCTCGCCGATCCGCCGCTGGGCCTCGGCCAGAGCGGCGCGGAGCAGCGCATTCTCGTCGGAGGTGTCGACCGGCAGGCCCGCGAAGTCGGATGAATGCTTTGACATGGGCGCTTGATAGCGCAGCTTGGTTAAGCAAAGACGAAGGTCTGGCCTCTCCGGCCGAGCGCCGATAGAGGAACGAGGATGGCCGAGGTCGGGATCATCATGGGCAGCCGCTCCGACTGGGAGACGATGCGCCATTCCGCCGAGATGCTCGACGCGCTCGAAATAGCCTATGAGACGAAGGTGGTCTCGGCCCACCGGACGCCCGACCGGCTCTTCGATTATGCCAGCAATGCCGCCGGACGGGGCCTCAAGATCATCGTCGCCGGTGCCGGCGGAGCGGCCCATCTGCCGGGCATGGCGGCGTCGATGACCCGGCTTCCGGTGCTCGGCGTACCGGTCGAGAGCAAGGCTCTGGGCGGCCTCGACAGCCTCCTCTCCATCGTCCAGATGCCGGCCGGAGTGCCGGTGGCGACGCTCGCCATCGGCAAGGCCGGCGCGGCCAATGCCGGCCTGCTCGCCGCCTCGATCCTCGCCCTTTCCGACGAGGCGCTCGCCGGACGGCTCGAGGCGTGGCGCCGGCGGCAGACGGACGGCGTCGCCGAAACGCCGGAATGACGGCGTCCAGATGATCCTGGCGCCAGGCTCGACCATCGGAATCGTCGGCGGCGGGCAGCTCGGCCGGATGCTGGCGACGGCGGCGGCGCAGCTCGGCTACAGATGCCATGTCTATGCGCCCGACGAGGCTCCGCCGGCCGCGGAGGTCGCCGCCGCCTTCACCCGGGGCGCCTGGGAAGACGAGGCGGCGCTCGCCGCCTTTGGCCGGAGCGTCGACGTCGCCACCTACGAGTTCGAGAATATCGCGGCCGCTCCGCTCGCAGCGCTCGCCGCCGAGGCCCCGCTCCACCCGCCCGCCTCCGCGCTCGCAATCGCCCAGGACCGGCTCAGCGAGAAGACTTTCATCGCCCACCTCGGCGGCGCTCCGGCGCCGTTCCGCGCCGTCGACGACCGGTCCGGGCTCGACGAAGCGCTGGCGGCGCTCGGCGTCCCGGCGGTCCTCAAGACCCGCCGCTTCGGCTATGACGGCAAGGGCCAGGCCCGGATCATGAGGCCCTCGGACTCGGACGAAGCCTGGGCGGCGGTTCGAGGCGCTCCGTCCATCCTCGAATCCTTCATCCCCTTCGATTCGGAATTCTCGATCCTGCTGTGCCGGGGCCAGGACGGCCGGATCGTCACCTGGCCGGCCCCGCGCAATGAACATGAGGACGGAGTCCTGCGCCGCTCCCGGACGCCGGCGGAGGGTCTCGAAGCCCAGGTCGAAGAGGCCGAAGCGCTCGCCCGCGAGGCGGCCGAAGCGCTCGATCATGTCGGCGTGCTCGCTCTGGAATTCTTCGCCACGGCCGAGGGGCCGCTGTTCAACGAGATGGCGCCGCGGGTCCACAACAGCGGCCACTGGACGGTCGAGGGCGCCGTCACTTCGCAATTCGAGAATCACGTCCGGGCGATCTGCGGGCTTCCGCTCGGCTCGACCGCGCTCACGGGCGCGCGGGTGGAGATGGAGAATCTGATCGGGGACGAAGCGGACGGGTGGGCTGAGCTACTCGCCGATCCGGCCGCGCACCTGCACCTCTACGGCAAGGGCGAGGCCCGGCCGGGGCGCAAGATGGGGCATGTGACGAGGGTGGTTCGCTAGCCGTCACCCTGAACTTGTTTCAGGGTCCAGTCCTCCACCCGCTCGGCGGCTCGTCGCTGGATGCTGAAACAAGTTCAGCATGACGGCCGAGGGCGACGGCGGCGCCCTCCCGGCTCACCAAACCTATTTCGGCTCCACGACCTCCACCGGCAGCCCCAGCCCGGTGAGCTGCGGGCGCACCTTGGCGGCGTCGCCGACCACGACCCAGACCATCTTCTTGGGATCGATCACCTTGCGCGCGGCCTGGTCGATCGTTGCGATCGTCATTCCGCGATAGCGGTCGGCGATCGCTTCCCAATAATCGTCGGGGCGCTTGTAGAGCGCGTTCGAGCGAAGCGCGTTGAGGACGGCGCCCGAGGTCTCGAACTGGCCGGCGAGCTGGCGGGTATTGCCGTTGATCAGCCGGGTCAGCTCGGCGCCGGTCAGGCCCTTGCTTCCCAGGAAGCCCGACACCTGATCCATCAGCGCCCGGATCGCCGGGCCGGTCTTGTCGGCCTGGACGGGGGCGTTGATCAGATAGGGGACGACCTGCTCGCGCATCCCGATGCTGCTTCGCGAGCCGTAGGACCAGCCCTTGGTCTCGCGCAGATCCATGTTGATCCGCGACAGGAAGTTGCCGCCGAGCACCTCGTTGGCCGCATTCAGGGTCAGGACGTCGTCGGTGCCCCGGACCGGAAGCACCGCGCCCGCCAGGATCAAAGACTGCGGCGATTGCGGCCGGTTGACGAGGACGATCCGTGGCCTCGGCGCCGGCGGCATTGCGGTGAAGTTCTTCATTCCCTTCGCCGCCGCCGGCGGAGCCCAATTGCCGAAACGAGCCTCGAGCATCGGCACCAGCTCGGCGAGCGGAAGATTGCCGACCGCGTAGATGGTGGCGTTGTCGGGCCGGATCCAGCTCTGGTGGAAGCGGATCAGATCGTCGCGGGTGAGCCGGGCGATCACCTCCTTGTCGCCGAGGCCGCTGGACGGGCGACCGTAGGGATGGGTGGCTCCGAACAGCAGCGGCGGAAGAACACGGGCGCCGAGGCCGCTGGGCTCGGTCAGCTCCTGGTCGATGGCGGAAAGCTGCTGGGCGCGAAGCCGTTCCACCTCGCTGGGCTGGAAGGCGGGGTTGCGAACGAGGTCGGCGAGAAGGTCGAGCGACGCTCCCAGATTGGGAGTCAGCGCCGCAAGGCTCACCGCGGTCCGGTCGAGCGAGGTCTCCGGCCCGATCGCCGCTCCGAGCCGCTCCTGCTCCTCGGCGATCTGGATTGAGTTGCGGCTGGTCGTGCCCTCTTCGAGCAGGCTCAGCATCAGCGACTGGGTGCCGAGCGCATCGGCCGGATCGGCGGCGACTCCGGCATCGAACTCGACCGCGACCCGAACCACCGGCACCGCGGTGCGGCGGGCGTAGACGATCGGCATCCCGTTCGAGAGGCGGGCACGCTCGACATCCGGGAAATCGAGGTTCGAGATCTGACCGACCTCCGGCATCGGAATCTTCTGGAAGGAGAGCGGCTCCGGGGCGTTCTCTTCCGGAGCGACGAAGGGCAAGGGCGCCATCGGCTTTTCGCCGGGCTCGGGCTGGCGATAGTAACGGGGCCGCTGGCTGGCGGCGCCGCCGCGCGAGCCTTTCGCTTCCTCATAGGCCTTGCGCTCGCCGGGCTCGACCCGGAGGGCATAGACCGGCCGGGTCAGCCACTTCTGCATCGCCGCCTTGACGGTCGCGGGGGTGACCCGGCCGTAGGCGAGGAGCTGCTTCTTATAATGTTCGGGATCGTCGGCGTAGAGCGCGCCCTCGGCCAAAGCGACGGCCTTGCCGCCGAAGCCGCCGACCTGCTCGAGCCCGCGAATCCGTCCGGCCACGTCCGACATGACGACCCGCTGGACTTCATCCTCGGTCGGCCCGTTGGCGATCAGGTCGGCGACGATCCGGTCGAGCCGGGCGCCGACCTGGTCCGCGTCCTGGCCCGGCTTCACATCGACCTGGATCTCGAACTGGCTGACCCGGTGGAAGGGCAGGACGTAGGCGGTGACGTTCACCGCCGTCTGGTCCTTGCGGACCAGCTCGTTGTCGAGTCTCGAGCTGGCGAGCCCGCCGAGAACGCCGGCGGCGACGTCGAGCTGGACGGCTGCATCGTCGAGCAATCCGGGCACGATCCAATTGCGGTAGAGCCGGGTGTTGGCGACCCGGTCCTTCATCACCTCGACCTTGGGGGCGGGCAATGTCGGAACGTCGGCCTTGGCGGGATTATTGACCGGACCGCGCGCGATGCTTCCGAAATGCTTCTCGACCAGCGGCCGAGCCTCGTCGGCCGAGACGTCGCCGGCGAGGACCAGAACGGCGTTGTTGGGGCCGTATCGGGCGCGGAACCAATCCTTCACGTCCTCCAGGGTCGCGGCGTCGAGATCGGCCATCGAGCCGATGGTCGAGTGGCGATAGGGATGGCCGTCGGGGAAAAGCGCCTCGAGCTGGGCATATTCGACGAGTCCGTAGGGCTCGTTGTCGCCCTGGCGCTTCTCGTTCTGGACGACGCCGATCTGGTTGGTGAGGTTCTGCTGGGTCACCGCGCCAAGCAGATGGCCCATTCGGTCGGCCTCCAGGAACAGGCCGCGCTCGAGCGCGGGCTTGGGCACCGTCTGGAAATAATTGGTCCGGTCGAACCATGTCGTGCCGTTGAAATCGGTCGCGCCGATCTCGCGAAGCGGCTCGAAATAATCGCCCGGGGCGTTTTCCGAGCCGTTGAACATCAGATGCTCGAACAGATGGGCGAAGCCGGTCTTGCCCCTGGGCTCGTCCTTCGAACCGACATTGTACCAGATGGAGATGGCGACGACCGGCGCCTTGCGATCCTCGTGGACGACGACCCTCAGGCCGTTGTCGAGCGTGAACTGCTCATAGGGAATGTCGATCTGGCGGACAAGCTGGGCGACGGGAACGGGCCCGGCGGCGGCCGGCGGCGCCTCGGAAGCGGGAGCGTCCGACGCGCTCGCCACCTCGTCCGAATTGGTGGAGGCGCAGCCGGCGACGGCCAGAGCGGAAAAGAGCGCAAAGGGGAGCAAGAGGCGGCGCATTTCAGGCAGTCCTTCCCGAGTCTTGTTGGCGGGGGCCTATAGCGGCGGCACTGCCCGCGCAATACGGGACGACGAGCCGCGGATAATGCCTTCCCGCTATCCCTTCCCGTCACCCTGACCTTGTTTCAGGGTCCAGGCCTCCACCAGCGAGGCGGTCCGTCGCTGGATGCTGAAGCAAGTTCAGCATGACGGTGTTGGGATGATCCGCACTGCGCATAGTTTCAACGCCCCGCCGATCTGCTGTAGGAAGCGCGCATTCACACCGGCCCAGGATTTTTTCATGCGCTTCAACGCCTTCGCCATCGCTCTCCTCAGCTTCGCGCTCGCCGCGCCCGCACCGGCCGCCGAGCCCCCTACATTCTCGCCGGAAAGCTTCCGGAGCCACGTCGCCTTCCTCGCCGACGACACGCTCGAAGGGCGCGATACCGGCAGCCGCGGCTACGACCTCGCCGCCCTCTATGTCGCGAGCCGGTTCGAGGCGCTGGGCCTGAAGCCGGCCGGGAAGGACGGCTGGTACCAGCCGGTGCCGTTCCTGGAATCGCGCCTTTCGGGCGAGCCGGGCGCGCTCACCGTCGGCGGCCGCCGCTTTCTTCACGGACAGGAAATCGTTCTCAGCCCCACGCCCGACGAAGCTCCGGTCGCGGTCGACGCGCCCGTCGTCTTCGTGGGCTACGGCCTCGAAGCGCCGGAAATCGGAATCGACGATTACAAGGGGCTCGACGTCCGCGGCAAGATCGTCGTCGCCCTGAACGGATTCCCGCAAGGCCTGAAGAGCGACGTCGGCGCCCATCTCAATTCCGACAAGAGGCGGATCGCGTCGAGCCACGGAGCGATCGGCCTCGTCTCGATCCGGACCCTGTCGGAAGCGAAAAGGCGGCCGTGGGCGCGGATCCGGCAAAGCGCCGATGAGCCGAGCCTCGGCTGGGTCGGCGAGGACGGCCGGCCCTATACGCCGGCGCCGGGCCTGCGCTTTCGAGCCACGCTCGACACGGCCGCCGCCGAGGCGCTGTTCGAAGGATCGAGAATCCCGCTCAGCCGAATCCTCGCCGAAGCGGGACGCAAGAACGGGCGGCCCAGGGGCTTCGCCCTCAAGCCGCGGATCGCCGTCAGCCAGCAGAGCGCCATGCGCCGGTTCGCCAGCCCCAACGTGCTCGCGATCCTGCCGGGATCGGACCCGAAGCTGGCCGGCGAATATGTGCTTCTCATGGCCCATCTCGACCATGAAGGCGTGAAGAAGGAAGGTGAAGGCGACCGCATCTATAACGGCGCCATGGACAATGCCGTCGGAGTGGCGACGATGCTGGAGGTCGCCCGGGCGATGGCCGCCTCGCCCGACCGGCCGAAGCGCTCGATCCTGTTCGCCGCCGTGACCGCGGAGGAGAAGGGACTGCTCGGCGCCCAATATCTCGCGCGCCACCCGGTGCCGGGCGGCAAGGTCGCGGCGGTGGTCAATCTCGACATGCCGGTCCTGCTCTACGATTTCACCGACGTCGTCGCCTTCGGCGCGGAGCATTCGACGATGGGCTCCGCGGTGGCGCGCGCCGGCCGGACGATGGGCGTAGCGCTGTCCGAAGACCCGCTGCCGCAGGAGGGCCTGTTCACCCGCTCCGACCATTATCGTTTCGTCCAGGAAGGCGTCCCCTCGGTCTTCCTGATGACCGGCTTCGCCAATGGCGGGCGGGAGAAGTTCACGAACTTCCTCTCAACCCATTATCACAAGGTCAGCGACGATCTCAGGCTGCCGATCGACTGGAAGGTCGGCGCCAAGTTCGCCCGGATCAATTACGAGATCGCCCGCGAGATCGCCGACGCGCCCGAAGCGCCGCGCTGGTATGCGGACAGCTTCTTCGGGAAGACCCTGGCGCCGAACCGGGACAAGGCGCGGCGGTAGACTTGCTCCGTCGCCCGCCCCTCGACATCGTGAACTTCATCCGGGATGACAGGTAAGGCCAATTTAACGCTGGCGGAGGAAACGATCAGGGCGCATCGTCCGAGCGTCCGCTTCGGCCTGTTCGAGTTCCTTCTTCAGCGGAGACGCGCGATGGCCGAACATGCACCGCCAGCCCGCAAGCCTGCCGAACCGGCAGCCCCGGCCAAAGCGCCTGCCACGGCCGCGCCGGGGAGCTTTGGGGAGCTTCTCAACCGGCGCAGCGAAGCGGCCCTGGCCGGAGTCACTCAGCTCCTCGCGCGCCGCGCCGCGGCCAATCCCCTCACCTCGCCCATCCGGGCGCCCGGGCCGAGGCCGGTTGGGCCGGCGCCGGACCGGACCGGGCTGCCGGACCGGCTGAAGGTGGGGCTGGAGGCGATGTCGGGCCTGCCGATGGACGACGTGCGGGTGCATCGCAATTCCGCCGCGCCCGCCCAATTGCAGGCCCATGCCTACGCGCAGGGCGCCGACATCCATCTTGCCCCGGGACAAGAGCGCCATCTGCCGCACGAGGCCTGGCACGTCGTCCAGCAGAAGCAGGGGCGGGTAAGGGAGACCGTGCGGACGAACGGCATCGGGATCAACGACCATTCCGCGCTGGAAGCGGAGGCCGACGCCATGGGCGCTCTCGCCCTGCGCCACACGCCGATTGCACAGGACGTCGCTCTTGGCGACGTTCGGATGCCGGGGCAGGCCGTGACCCAACGGGTCTTGATGACGGACGACGAGTTTCTGATCAGCCTCGGCTTCAGCCAGGTCGAGATCGACGCGCTCGGAGACGGGACGCTCGAGGAGCAGTTGCTTGCCGGGATAGAATATAGCGGCCTGAAGAACGATGACGTTATCGACAGTGAGCGTCACGAGGAAATCAAGACGGCGATGGCCGACAGCACGAATATGACCGACAATCAGTTCGACGGCCTGAAGCGGATCGTCGCCTTTATCGTAGATAAATTTCCCGTTGAAGATCATAGTTTCATCGGAATTGGCCGTAGCCCGGTACTGATCATCGAGCTTCTAAAGCAAGAGTACGGGGCTTCGACTTACGAAATGCCGATTGGAGGCATGACGAATTTGGAGCCTGAAACCATCCTCGACGACGATGAAGAAAGCGCAGCGCTCAAGCGGCTGATCGACCAGTATGTCGATCCGCAGGCGGGACGATCCTACGTCATCGTCGATTATGCGGAGAACGGAGGTTCGATCAAAACATTCGAGACGATTTTCAAGGCTTTGTATCCTGAAACCGAAGTGCAGATAATGCCGGTCTTCCTGAACGACGCGGATCTTATTCATGGCCCTCAGGGTCCTGATTTCGCCGAGTTGAGGGACGGCAACGCGAACGTCACCGCCTTCGTCAAGCGGCTGAGGCTGGCCATTGGCAAGAGCGGGCTTGCCGGATTCGAGAAGTTCGACATTTCGGAGGGCGTCGTCGGGCACGACCCGGTAGTCAATGCGGGCGGCCCGCCGGCACGCGAGCAGCTGATCGCGGACGCGCTGGCCGAGCTCGACGGCTGACCCGCCGCGCCTTCGGCCCGGGCCTCGCCCGGATCGAGACGGGCGTCCGAGTCGGTCCGGGCCCGGATGAGTCGAGCAGGACTTGTGTTGCATATCAGCCACACTACATGCGTGATAGAAGAACGCAGGGGTAGCTATGAATCTCGAGAAATTCACCGAGCGGGCACGCGGATTCCTTCAGTCGGCGCAGACCGTCGCTCTGCGGATGAACCATCAGCGGATCACTCCGGTCCATGTGCTCAAGGCGCTGCTCGAGGACGAGCAGGGCATGGCCTCGGGCCTGATCGCCCGGGCCGGCGGAAGCGCCGAGGCGGCTCGGCGGGAGACCGACGAGCAATTGGCGAAAGTCCCGGTCGTCTCGGGCAGCGGCGCCAATTCGACGCCCGGCCTCGACGCCGAGACCTTGCGATTGCTCGACCAGGCCGAGCAGGTCGCCCAGAAGGCCGGCGACAGCTACGTCACCGTCGAGCGGATGCTTCTGGCCCTGGTGCTGGCGACGACCACCGGCGCCGGCAAGGCTCTGGCCGACGCGGGCGTCAAGGCCGAGGCGCTCAACGCCGCCATCGAGGAGCTTCGCGGCGGCCGAACCGCCGACACCCAGTCGGCCGAGGACCGCTACGACGCGCTCAAGAAATTCGCCCGCGACCTCACCCAGGCGGCGCGCGACGGCAAGCTCGATCCCGTCATCGGCCGCGACGAGGAGATCCGCCGGACCGTCCAGATCCTCGCCCGCCGGACCAAGAACAATCCGGTCCTGATCGGCGAGCCGGGCGTCGGCAAGACCGCGATCGCGGAAGGGCTGGCGCTTCGAATCGCCAATGGCGACGTGCCCGACAGCCTCAAGGACCGGCGGCTGATGGCGCTCGACATGGGCTCGCTGATCGCCGGCGCGAAATATCGCGGCGAATTCGAGGAAAGGCTCAAGGGCGTGCTCGACGAGGTCCGCCAGGGCGAAGGCGACATCATCCTGTTCATCGACGAGATGCACACCCTGATCGGCGCCGGAAAGAGCGAAGGCGCGATGGACGCCTCCAACCTGCTGAAGCCGGCGCTGGCCCGAGGCGAGCTTCACTGCATCGGAGCGACCACGCTCGACGAATATAGCAAGCATGTCGAGAAGGACCCGGCGTTGCAGCGGCGCTTCCAGCCGGTCGTGATCGGCGAGCCGACGGTGGAGGATACGATCTCGATCCTCCGCGGCCTCAAGGAGAAATACGAGCTTCACCACGGAGTCCGGATCACCGACGGGGCCCTGGTCTCGGCGGCGACGCTTTCCAATCGCTACATCACCGACCGCTTCCTGCCCGACAAGGCGATCGACCTGATGGACGAAGCCGCCTCGCGGCTGCGCATGGAGGTGGAATCCAAGCCCGAGGAGATCGAGAATCTCGACCGGCGGATCATCCAGCTCAAGATCGAGCGCGAGGCGCTCAAGAAGGAGAAGGACCGCGCCTCGCAGGACCGCCTCAAGGCGCTGGAGGAAGAGCTTGCCAATCTCGAGCAGCAATCGGCCGAGCTCACCACGCGCTGGCAGGGCGAGAAGGAGAAGCTCGCCGGCGAGGCGAAGATCAAGGCGGAGCTCGATTCCGCCCGCCTCGAGCTCGAGCAGGCGCAGCGCGCCGGCGATCTCGCCAAGGCGGGCGAGCTCCAATATGGCCGGATCCCGGCGCTCGAGAAGCAGCTCGCCGAGGTCGAGGCCGCGAGCCAGAGCGCGATGCTCCGCGAGGAGGTGACCAGCGAGGACATCGCCTCGGTGGTCGCGCGCTGGACCGGGATCCCGATGGAGCGGATGCTCGAGGGCGAGCGCCAGAAGCTCATCAACATGGAGGCCGAGATCGGGCGCAGGGTGATCGGGCAGGAGGAGGCCGTGAGGGCCGTCGCCAAGGCCATCCGCCGCTCGCGCGCGGGGCTTCAGGACCCGAACCGGCCGATGGGCAGCTTCCTGTTCCTCGGGCCCACGGGCGTCGGCAAGACCGAGCTCACCAAGTCGCTCGCTCTGTTCCTGTTCGACGATCCGCACGCGATGGTCCGGATCGACATGTCGGAATTCATGGAGAAGCACTCGGTCGCCCGGCTGATCGGCGCCCCTCCCGGCTATGTCGGCTATGAGGAAGGCGGGGTGCTGACCGAGGCGGTCCGGCGCCGGCCCTATCAGGTGGTTCTGTTCGACGAGGTCGAGAAGGCGCATTCGGACGTCTTCAACGTGCTCCTCCAGGTGCTCGACGACGGCCGGCTGACCGACGGCCAGGGCCGCACCGTCGACTTCACCAACACGATCATCATCCTGACCTCGAACCTGGGCAGCCAGTTCCTCACCAATCTGAGCGAGGGCCAGAGCGTCGACGACGTCGAGCCCCAAGTGATGGAGATCGTTCGCGGCCATTTCCGGCCGGAATTCCTCAACCGCCTGGACGAGATCATCCTGTTCCACCGGCTCGCCGCCGAGCATATGGCCCCGATCGTCGACATCCAGGTCGAGCGGGTCCAGCAATTGCTCGCCGACCGCAAGATCGCGCTGGTGCTCAGCGAGGCGGCGCGCGCCTGGCTCGGGCGGGTCGGCTACGATCCGGTCTACGGCGCCAGGCCCCTGAAGCGGGCGGTGCAACGCTATCTGCAGGATCCGCTCGCCGACGCGATCCTGAGGGGCGACGTGCCCGACGGCTCGACCGTCCGGGTCGACGAAGCCGACGGGGCCCTGGCGCTGAAGACGGAGGAGAAGGTGGGGGCTTAGGCTCCATCGTCATCCCGGCGAAAGCCGGGACCTCGTCGAGACGGAATCGCCGGGCTTTTCACCCCCTGGGATCCCGGCCTTCGCCGGGATGACGGGTCGGGAGCCTAATTCCCCCGGGTGCTGCCCAAAGTGCCCTGAAGGGCGCCCCATTCCCGCTGGGTCTGGTCGGTCATCCGCGCCCATTCGGCCGCGGTCGCGCAATGCCGCTCGTAATCGGCGAGCGAGCCGGTCTTGACCTTGCGCCGGCAGATCTTCTTCTCCGACTTGGGCGCGGCGGCCATCCTGACCGGGGCCGGGCCGGTGACTTCGCCCTTGGGCAGACGCCATTTGACGACGCCCTCGGTGACGACGTTGGTCTTGCGCCCGTCGGCGCCGCGCACGCCCTTGAAGACGGCGCGGTCGAGGATCAGGTCGCAGGTCTCCTGATCGAGCCGCTTATAGCCGCTGCTCTGGGTGACTTCGCACGAAGTCGCATAGCCTTCGCGGTCGAGCGCGACCTTGAATACCACCGAGCCCTGCTCGCCCGCGCGGCGCGCTCGCTCGGGATATTGGCCGAGGATGACCTCCTTGTTCGCGGCGTCGCGGGCGGCCGCTTCGGGGGAAGGTGCGGCGGCGGCCGGAGCCGCGGCCGCGAGAAGCGCCGCCAGGATGATCGATGAAGCCATGACATGTCCCTCACATTCCGGGCGGAACTTTATCCGAAACGGAGCCGCCATTCAACGGACCGGCGTTGCTCGAATTTGGCCGGGCGGAAGCGGCGGAAGGAAATCCGCCCGGCGCCAGGGCGGATCGGGCGGCTCCTCGGGGTCCGGCAAGGCAAAGCTGAGATAGCCGAAAAAGGTCGCGATCAGCCTTTCGGCGGAATCGAGGATCGCGGTCCGGCCATGCATGAAGCGGCTGTTGTCGAGCATCAGCACGTCGCCCGCCCGCCAGGCGATTTCGACCGCCAGCCGGTCGCCCGCCGCCTTGATCGCCTGCAGCCAGGCTTCCGGCACCTGCCGCCCGTCGTCGAGCAAGGGATGGTCGGGGCGCTTGTTGTTGAATCGGGCGAACAGCAGAAAATTACCGAAAGCCGGTTCGTCGACGAACATCGGGCGATGGAGGGCCGGGCGGGTGAAGAACCGGACCACTTCGTCCCCATAGCGGCGGAACTGATAGGGGCAGGATTCGGGAGGATCGGCGAGCTGCGCATCGCTTGGGTCGGGCGTTCCGAGCCAATAGTCGAGCAAGGCCGGCCAGGTCGGCTTGACGTAGAGCAGCCGCCGGCCCTCCAGCCCCCGCCGGACCTCGTCCGGAAGCGCCCGAACCAGCGCGACCCCGTCGCAGATCGTCGTCGCGCCGCCGCGGCTCGGGGCCGACATGCAGGCGAAGAAGGCGGCGTCCGGCTTCCACGGCTCACGCGACAGCTCCGGGTGGAGATTGAACGGCCCCGTCCCGCCGTCGACCGTATGGATGTTGTTGGCCGGGTCGAGCGGCTGCCGGCCCGGGCTTTCGTTGAACACGGAGGTCGAGCAGAATGCGCGCGCGAAGGCGTTGAACTGGGCGACGTCGGCGCCGAAGCCGCGAAGCAGCAGCGCCCCATGGGCCTTGTACAGGTCGACGATGTGCGAAGGGTCGACGTCGAGGATCGAGCCCTCGCCCGCGGCTTCGATCAGAACCTGGGGACGGCCCGGCTCGGGCAATTGAATCTTCGGCATGGCGAGGCTCACGGATAGCCGATCCGGCCGGTGCGAGCTATAGCCCAATCGATGGCCCTGACCCTCGACGATCTGTTCGCCTCCCCCGATCATTATCTCCACTCGTTCGAAGGCGATTCGGCCGTCTTCATGCCGATGGACCGGGCGGCCTTCCACCGCTCGATATTCCTCGACGGCCGGATCTCCCCCGCCGCGGACCAGGTGATGAGGATCCCGGCGCAAGCGCTGATCGACCCGGCCCGGACGCCCGCCCCTACCGGCTGGATCTTCCACGTCGCCCATTGCGGATCGACCCTGCTCGCCCGAGCGCTCGACCGGCCCTCGGCCAACCTCGTGCTTCGCGAGCCGCTCGCGCTTCGCCAGCTGGCCCTCGCCCCGGATCCGGGCCGGCTCGCGCTGACCGCGGCGATGCTGTCGAAACGCTATCGGGGCGACCTGCCGACGATCGTTAAGGCGAACGTGCCCGTCAATTTCCTGCTCCCCGATCTGGTTGCGCTCGACCGCCAAGCGCACGCCATCTTCCTCTACGCCACGCTTCGCGACTATCTGCCGGCCATATTGCGCAGCGACAATCATCGCGAATGGCTTCGGCGGGTGACGGCCCAGCTGGCCCCCCATCTCGGCGACCTTTCGAACCTGTCGGACGCCGAGCTCTGCGCCGCTTTGTGGCTGGCCCAGATCCGGGCCTTTACGAAGGCGATCGCCCGAATGCCCAACGCACGGGCACTCGACGCCGAGAGGTTTTTCGCCGAGCCGCGCCCGGCGCTGGAGGCCGCCGCCGAGCATCTCGCCGTGCCGCTGAGCGCGGCCGAGATCGGGGAGACGGTGGAAGGCCCGCTGTTCGCGACTTACTCCAAGAATCCGGAGCAGCCGTTCGACAATGAAGCGCGTCTCGCCAGGCGGGCGGCGCTGGAGGGGCCGCTTGCCGAGGAGCTTGCCCAGGCCTGGCGCTGGGTGGAAGCGGCCGGGGGCGAAACGGCGACCGCCGTTTTGGAAGGGAAAGCCTTGGTCGCCTGAACCTTGGGGCGCTGAAGGCTTAATCACCCCTGTTTCCGTTCGGGCTGAGCTTGTCGAAGCCCTTCTACTTTTCCTTTCGAAAACAAGAAGAAAAGCCCTTCGACAGGCTCAGGGCGAACGGATGGTGGCGATCCAATCTATTCGTCAGCGCTTCAATCGCTGACTTCGATCCCGGCCGCGTCCCCGCCCTTCGCCGCGGCCGCGACGGCGTAGAATCGGCGCAGCAGGTCGCGCTCGACCTCGCTGATATAGGGGTTCCAGACGTCGAAGATCAGGATCGCCCTGACCTGGTCGGAGCGGTTCCAGGCTTCGTGCTCGATCGTATCGTCGAAGGCCCAGGCGCGCCCCACCTCCCACTCGCGGGTCTCGCCGCCGACCCGGAAGGCGCAGCCCGGCGGGACGATCAGCGGCAGATGGATGATGGTTCGAACGTTGCTGACGCCCGTATGGGCGGGCAGGTGAGTTCCGGGCTGGAGCAGAGAGAAGAAGACCGTGGGCGTCCGTCCCGGCAGGTCCGACAGCGGCAGCGCCTCGACCGCCGCCGCGGTCCGGGGCGCCCGGGCGCAGACCGCCTCGTCGCGGCGCCCGTCCTTCCACAAATGAATGGCGCCCCAATCGAGCTTGTGATCGAGCGGCGACCATTTGTTTTCCGGGGTGCCGGGATCCATCGCGACATAGGGCCGGATTGCGGATCGATCCTCCGCGAGCAGCGCCTCGAGCTCGGATCGGATGATTTCGGTCTTCTCCTCGATCCGCTCGAGCCAGGGGAAATGGCTTCGCTCGAAATATTCGTCGGCGGGCAGGAACGGGAAATGCATCCCCGCCGGCTGGTTGGCGTAAATGTCGCGGCGGCCCAGGACATGATCGATGCAGGCGTCGAAGCGGCGCCGCTCCGCCGCCGCCAGCTTCTGGCGCGCCTCGGCGAGGCCGGCGTCGACCGAGGCCGCGAAGCCGGCGCGCTGCCCCGCGACGATTTCCCGGGCATGGTCGAGCATCGATTCCAGCGCGGCGGGCCGTTCGTCCAGCATCGCCCCGAGCGCTAGCACGCCCGACCAGCGCTCCGCCGAGCGCGCCATATCCCCCGAGCGCTCGAAATGCTCGGCCAGCCTGACCAGAGCCATGAAGTGCCGCTGGTCGATCGCCAGAGCGCCTTCCAGCGCCTGCCGCTCACCGGCATCGTCGCCCCCTTCGCGGCAGGCCCGCGCCAGGTTCATCCAAAGCTCGGGCGATCCGGGATCGGCAGCAATCGCCCGGCGGAACAGGGCGGCGCTCTCGTCATGCTTACCCTGGGCGAGGACGGTGAGGCCCAGGGCGTTCAGACCCATGGGATGCTCGCCGGCCCGCGCCAGCAATGACCGGAGCAGTTGCGCCGCCTCGTCCGGGCGACCGGCCTGGCGCGCGTTCTTGGCCGCGGTCAGGGCGCTTTGAAGCTCGGCTTGATCCATGGCCGACCGTTATCCCAGCCGACGCAGGCGGGCAAATGCGCCGATCGGCCGGACGGCGCTACACCTTGCAGGGCTCGGCGAAACTGTCGACCACCCGGCAGCTGTTCGTCCTGCCGAGATCCTGATGATCGGCGCGCTCGCGCTCCCATTCCTTCTTGGTCTTGCAGGTCCGATCCCGGCCCGCGAGCGTGCCGATCCGGGTGAAGGTCTTGCAGATGATCTTGTCCGGATTGCCGGCCGCTCTCTCTCCCGCATCGACCCCGCGACGGGGCGCCGACTGCGCGGCGGAAGCGCCGACGAAGCATAAAGAGGCAATGACGATCGATATACGAGCCATGGTCATACCCTCCGTCGAGCTCAGCTCCCGTCGCAAGTGCCGCTTTCCGCCGACCTGCAGGGACTGCTCCAATTGACCTGCCGGAGGTTGTCGCGCTCGCGCTCCCACTCCTTCTTGGTCTTGCAGGTGCGATAGCCGTCGACGAGGGAGCCGATCTTGACGAACCGCTTGCACACGACCTTGTCGGGATTTCCCGCCGCCGTCTCCGGAGCATCGGCGCCCCTTCGAGGCGCCGCTTGCGCCGCAGCGGCGCTCAATAGGCCGCAGATGAAGAGAATGGTCGCTGGACGTGGCATGGCGTTAATTCTCCTACGACGATTATTTCTGGCTCATCCCGCGACGCAGGATACAGATGTTCGGCCGATTATGTCGAATCGAATCAAAAAAGCAAAGCCGGCCAAGGCGCTCGATCCGGCGCGGCGGGCTCGGATCGAGGAGGCGCTTGCGCGAGGCGATATAGCGCGGGCGGCGGCGGTGGCCGAGGTCGCCCTGGCGGCCGGCCGATCGGATCCGATGGTCCTCAATCTTGCCGCCTGGCGCCGCGAGGAAGCCGGCGATTATGCGGGCGCCCATCGCCTGCTGGAGGAGGCGCTCGCCGCCGCGCCAGGCGACGTCACCATATTGGGGGCGATCGGCGCCGTGCTTCGCAAGGAGCACCGGCTCGACGAGGCGCTGGCGGTGCTGGATCGAGTCGTGGCGGCGGATCCCGGCTATTGCGCGGCCTGGCTGGAGCGAGGCTATACGCTCGAGGCGCTGCGGGCCGAGCCGGCGGCCGTCGAAAGCTATGCGCGGGCGCTCGCGCTGGATCCCGCTCTGGCGCCGGCGCTCGGCAAGCTTGCCGACATCGCCGCCAGGAAGGGTGATCGGGAAGCCGCCGCGGCCTATGCGGATCGCGCCCTCGCCGTCGATCCGGCCAATCCCCCGGCGAGCTTCGCGCTCGCCGCCCTGGAGATCGAGGCCCATGAGGGCGAGCGGGCGGCAGGCCGGCTCGAAAGCCTGTTGCGGACTCCGCTGAAGGCGGACGATCGCACCCGCACCCTGACCTTGCTTGGCGACGCTCTGGACCGGCAGGGCCGGTACCCGCAGGCGTTCGAAGCCTGGGCAGAGGCGCAACGGAACTTCCGGGCGGCTTATGCGGCCATTCTTGCCCCCGGCCCCGGACGGCCGTCTCACCGCGCCTTCGTCGAGAAGATCGCCGCGCAGGTGGAGCGGGCTCCGCCGATGGCGGCGCCCGCTCCACTTGCGCCGGCGGCGGGGGCGGCGGCAGGCCACGTCTTCCTGCTCGGTTATCCGCGCTCCGGCACGACCCTCGTCGAGAACATCCTCGCCAGCGCCGGCGAAGTCGTCGCCCTGGAGGAGCGCGACACGCTCGCCGATTCGGACGGGGCGCTGATTGGGAACGACGGCACCATGCCGGACCTCGACGCCCTCGGTCCTGCCCTGCTGGCGGACCTGCGCGCCCGCTATTGGGCGAGGGTTCGGGCCATGGCGGGAGACGTGACGGGGCGAGTCTTCGTCGACATGAACCCCTTCAACGGCACCAAGCTGCCGATCATCGCCCGGCTCTTCCCCCGATCGCGGATCCTGATCATGCGCCGAGACCCGCGCGATGTGGTCCTGAGCTGCTTCCGGGTAAACTTCACTCCCGGCGCGGGAACCTACGCTCTCAGCGACCTGGAGGAGACGGCGCACCATTATTCGGCGCTGACCCGCCTGATCGAGCTGTGCCGGGAACGGCTCCCCCTCGCCTTCCACGAGGTGCGCTACGACCGACTGGTCGCGGAGTTCGAGCCGACGGTGCGCGCCATGGCGGACTTCGCCGGGATCGCCTGGACGGAAGATTTCCACGCCTTCGACCGAACCGCCGTCAAGCGAGGCGTTCGAACCGCGAGCGCCACCCAGGTCCGGCGCGGGCTCTACGATGGCGGCGGCCGGTGGCGGCGCTACGAGGACCAGCTCGCGCCGGTGCTTCCGATCCTCGATCCCTGGGTGGAGCGCCTGGGCTTCCAGCCTTAGTCCTGCCCCCCGTCCCACCGGCGAGACCCGACAGAAATCACGGCGATCCCGCGTTCAACGCTCAAAAAAAAGGGGCGGCCCGAAGGCCGCCCCGATAGTCGAGATGGTCGTCCGCCTTAGAACTTCAGGCGACCGCCGACCGCGAAGCGGCGGCCCAGAGCGTCGTAGGTCGACGGATAGGTGTTGCCGCTGTTGAACGAGGTCGTTCCGATGGTCGAACCGACGATCGGCGGCTGCTTGTCGAACAGGTTCGAGACGGTCATCGTCATGTCGAAATTCTCCGACACGCCGAAGCGCAGCGCGAGATCGAACCAGTCGTAGGCTTTGATCTTGCCGAAATTGACCTCTTTGCCGGCCAGGGCGCCCGTGGTGAGCGTTCCGGAGAAAGCGACGATGCCCGGCTCCGCTTCGACACCGGAGATGTGGCGCCACAGCAGCGACACGTCGATGTCACCGAAGCTCAGCGTGGAACGCGCGTTCCAGCTCCACTCCGGCTGGATCGAGCCCGGGGCCGAGCTCGGACCGGCCGAACCCGGCGAACCGCAGTTCGGGCCGTACTGGCCGATGCACTCGCGCACTCCGGACGGCGGCAGGGCGCCGCCGGCACCCGGCACGCCCGCCGGAAGCACCGAACCCGGGACGATCGCCTCGAACTCGGACCGGTTCGTCCAGTTGCCCTGGAAGCTCAGGTTCAGCTTGGCGAAGCCGAGGTCGCGCCGGTAGTTCGCACCGAAGTCGACGCCGTCGGTCAGGATCCGGCCCGAGTTCGAAGTCGGGAAGATCAGGCCCTGGGTCGTCGCGGCATCGCCGTCGAGACCGCCGGTCACCGGGTTACGCCGGAAGAGCGCGCAGATCGGGTTGTTGACGCTGGCCGCGGTGACTCCGCTGCCGTTGTTGTCGCCGTAGCAGCCGTTGATGAGGTCGGCCGGTCCGGGCTGGGTGATCGCGTTCTTGATGTGGATCTTGTAATAATCGACGGTGATCGACAGACCCGGAATGAAGTCGGGCTGGAACACGACTCCGATCGTGTAGCTGTTCGCCTTTTCGGGCCTGAGGGCCAGGTTGCCGGAGAAGGTGCCGTTGGCCTGGGCCGCCGTCGGGTTGATGATGTTCCCGATGGTCGACAGCGGAGCGCCCTGGGCGAGGCAGAGCGCGCGCAGGTTCGCGTTGTTGACCGGCAACTGGCCGCGGCACGGATCGGTCGCGACGGTCGTCAGGCCCGTGTTCGACGGCGAGAACAATTCACCGATGTTCGGCGCACGGACCGCCCGCTGATAGTTGCCGCGGAACTTGAGGCCGTCGAAGGGCTCCCAGGTGGCCGCACCCTTGTAGGTGGTGGTGCTGAAGCTGGGCGAGCCGGGGGCATCGATCGAGTAATCCGAGTAGCGGACGCCGGCTTCGAGCGTCAGGGCCTGGAAGAAGGGCCGGTTCTGGACGATCGGAGCGATGATCTCGCCGTAGACCTCCTTCACATCGTAGGCGCCCTCGAAGGGAAGCACGGCGCCGCCGGCGCCACCGAGCTCGCCCGCGGTCTGCGAGAGCGAATCGGCTTCCTGCTCGGCCGTATACTTGCGGTACTCGGCACCGATCGCGAAACCGATCGGATCTTCCGCCCAAGGGGCGGAAGCGCCGAGGTCGCCGCTCAGCAGCGCCCTCGCCTGGGCCAGCGACGCCTTCTGAGCGGTGCCCGCGAGCGTCGTGATGAAACCGATCGCTTCCGGCGAGATCGAGCCGGCTTCCCCGAAGATGTTCACCGGGACGCACCCGCTCGTCCCGGCGCCGGCGCCGGCCAGCGGCGGAAGGTTCGGGTTGGTCGGGTTCGGAACGGTCGGCGACGCACCCAGGTTACAGCTGGTCGCGCTGGTCGTGAAGAGCGCCGTGCGAAGCCTCGAGATCGAGGTATAGCCCTGCTGCTCCTGCCGGTTCTCGGATTCGCCATAGGCGCCGGCGATATCGAGGCCGATCGTGTCGGTGAGCCCGATCCGGAGACCGGCGCGATAATCGAACACCGTCGTCGTGAACTCGGAGATGCGCGGTCCCGCCTCGACGATACGGCGGCCGATGTTGGTCTGGAACGCCCGGAAGTTCGGATCGGACGCGCTGGTCGCCGCCGCCGCCGCCGTGCACTGCGCCGGAGTCAGGGTCTGGACGCCCGGAGTGACGAAGTCGAAGTCGTTGCTGGCGCAGAATTGTGCTCGGGCGCCGGCCGGGAGGAAGGGGCTGCTGACCGGGATCAGAGCCAGCTGGCCGAAGATGCCCGACGGAGCGATGATCGTCTCGACCGTGTTCTTGGAGAACATGCCGCGGGTGTAGAATTCGATCCCGTCGGCCAGCTCGTAATGGCCAGAGCCGAAGATGTTGTAGCGCTCGAACGGCGTCTGGAAGATGTTGAAGGGGTTGAAGTTGAAGGCGTCGGTCGGGCCGAAATAGGGCCGCGTCAGGCCGGTGCCGGGGACGATGGTGTTCTGGCCCAGGCCGGGGCGGGTGAAGCGGGCCGGAACGGTCGTTCCCGAACCGCCGGCATTGCCCGACGTCGACGTGTAGTTGTTGAGCGAGAAGCGGCGGGCGCCCTGGTAGACGGGGTCCGCCTGCTGGTAGCCGATCGAGAGCACCGCGTTGCCGCGGCCGTCGTCGAAATTGGCGCCGACCGTCGCGTCGACCCGGAAGATGTGGCCGTCGCCCTTCTCGGTGATCTGCGAGCTGGCCGAGAGCTCCATGCCCGCGAAGTCGCTGCGGGTGATGAAGTTGATGACGCCCGACACGGCGTCGGCGCCGTAGGTCGTGGCGGCGCCGCCGGTCAGGGTGTCGACCCGCTCCACGAGCGCCAGCGGGATGTTGTTCAGATCGACCCGGCCGAAGAAGTTGGACGGAACGATGCGCACGCCGTCGAGAAGGACGAGGTTGCGGAAGTTGCCGAGGCCGCGAAGATCGGCGAAGGACGCGCCGCCGTTGCCGTTGTTGACGGCCGAACCGATGCTCGGGGCGACGCCCGGAAGGTCGCGAAGGATCTCTTCGGCGACGTTGGTCTGGCGAAGCTGGAGCTCGTCCTGACCGACGACGGTGACCGGCGACGACGAGACGAGGTTCGGATTCTTGATCAGGGTGCCGGTGACGACGATGTCGCCCCCGCTGGTCTCTTCGGCCGCGCCCGCGCTGTCCTGGGACTGGAGGCCCGCTTCAGGCGTGTCCTCGTCCGAAGCCGCCGGAACGCCGCTCGATCCGGGCGGGGGCGTGGTGCCCACGGGATCGTTGGCGTCCTGCGCGAAAGCCGGAGTGGCGAAGCTCATGCCCGCGATTATCGTCGAAGCGAGAAGCGTTTCCCTGAACTTGAAATTCGACATTTGCAGCGTCCCCTGTGTGTTCACGAAGGTGCACCGGGCGCAGTTTCGCCCCCCACCCATCCGAAACCTGTTTATGTCGAGGGTGTAACGGCGCGCAAGCGGAGCCACTCCCGGCGTTCCATTCTTGGTACTGCCTGTAACTTTTCAGCCACAGTCTTGTCGCGGCGCTGCCGAGCCCATAACCTGCCTCTCGGCGGAGGACGGATTCATGAAGCTGTGCGGCAGGATCGTTGTGATGATGGCGGCGGTGGCCCTGGTGCCGGCCTCTGCCCCGGCGAAGCCGAAGCCGCAGGACGCCCGCGGCAACGCCCTTCTCCAGGCGCTGTCGGCGTGCCGCGCGGTCGCCGGCGAGACGGCTCGGCTCGACTGCTACGACAAGGCGAGCGCGCGCTTGGCCGAGGCGGTCGACCGGAAGGAGCTGGTCGTCCTGGACCGGCAGGAGATCAACCAGACCCGTCGCTCCCTGTTCGGCTTCAGCGTCCCGAACATCCCCCTCTTCCGGGGCGAAAGCGGCGGCGACACCGGCAAGCTCGAGACGGTCATCGCCGGCGCCAGCGCGCTCGGCGGCGGCAAATGGCAGATAAGGCTCGAGGACGGAGCGATCTGGCAGACCAACGAAACCCGCGTCGGCCTCGGCGATCCCCGTCCCGGCCAGAAGATCGTCATTCAGCGCGGCACGCTGGGCAATTACTTCCTGCGCATCGACGGCCAGAGAGGGATACGCGGGCGCCGGGTCAGCTAGAAGCGGGTCGGAGTGAAGTGCCGTAGGCCGAATCCTCGAACCGTGACCTTCGGCACCTGGCAAGGCGGCCTGGGCCGTGGCAGCATTCCCCTTATGGCAAACCGGCTCGAAAATCGGCATCACTGGAATTTGCGTCGAAGCCCCGGTCCCGGGGCCGGGTTCGCAATGGATCGGCGAGGAGTTTTTGTGCGGGGAATCGGTTACTGGGTCGTGGCCTGGCTGGCGGCAATGCTGCTCGCCGCGCCCACGCAGGCCCAGCTTCAGCCGAAGGGCAAGAACGCGATCCTCGCCGGCCTCGTCGCGGAATCCGCGACGATCGTCCCGGGCCGGACGGTGACTCTCGCTCTGACGATGCGGCCGTCGAAGGGCTGGCACGGCTATTGGAAGAATCCCGGCGACAGCGGCATCGAGACTCAGATCGCCTGGGATCTGCCGGCCGGGCTCACCGCCGGGCCGATCCAATATCCCGTGCCGGAGCGGCTGATCGTCGCCGGGCTCATGAACTATGTTTACGAAGGCGATTACGCGCAGCTCGTCGAAGTGAGCGTGCCCGCAAAGGTGGCGCCCGGCACGAAATTGCCGATCCGCGCGCGCGTCGATTATCTCGCCTGCACCGACAAGATCTGCGTGCCCGAAACGGCGAACGTCGCCGTCGACCTGGAGGCGGGGCCGGCCCCGGCCGCGGGGACGAACCGGGCGGTGTTCGACCGCTTCCGCCAAGCGCTGCCGAAGCCGCTGGGCGGCGAGGCGCGGTTCGAGGTCAGGGGAAGCCGCTTCCGGCTGGCGATCCCAATTCCCGCCGGGCTCGAGCTCGGCGAGCCTTATTTCTATCCCCTGACCGACGGCGCCCTTTCCTATGCGGCCCCGCAGACCTTCTCCCGCTCGGGCGACACCCTGATCGTGGAGACGGACGCGCCTCCGGGCGGCGGCAGCCTGAGCGCGGTCGAGGGCGTATTGAAGTTGAGCGGCGGCAACGGCCTGTCGCTGAAGGCGGTGCCGGGCCCCGTTCCCGCCGCCGGCCCTCCCCTCGGGCCGGCGGGAGAACGGCCGGCGCCCGGCGCCTCGGCGGTGCTGACCGCCTTGCTCGGAGCGATAATCGGCGGGCTGCTGCTCAACGTCATGCCCTGCGTCTTTCCCATATTGAGCCTGAAGGCGCTCAGCCTCGCCAAGGCGGGCGGCGACGAAGGCGCCGCGAGGCGGGAGGCCCTCGCTTATACGGCGGGGGCCGTTCTGATCTGCCTGGGGCTCGGCGCCGCCTTGCTCGGCCTTCGGGCCGGCGGGGTCGCCGCGGGCTGGGCGTTCCAGCTTCAGGATTCGCGGGTCATCCTGGCGCTGCTCCTGCTCATCACCGCCGTCGCCCTCAATCTGGCCGGCCTGTTCGAGCTTCCCGCCGTGACCGCGGGCGGGCGGCTCGCCGAACGGCGCGGGCTCGGCGGCGCCTTCTGGACCGGCGCCCTGGCCGCGTTCGTGGCGACGCCTTGCACCGGCCCCTTCATGGGCGCCGCGCTCGGGGCCGCCCTCGTTCTTCCCGAGGCGCTCGCGCTCGCAATCTTCGCCGGCCTGGGCCTGGGTCTCGCCCTGCCGTTCCTGCTTCTCGGATTCATCCCCGCGCTTCGGCGCCGCCTGCCGAGATCGGGTCCGTGGATGGGGCGGTTCCGGCGGCTGATGTCGGTGCCCATGTTCCTCACCGCGCTCGCCCTGGCCTGGATCCTCGGCCGCCAGGCGGGCGTCGATGGAATGGCGCTCGGGCTGGCCGCGGCGACGGCGCTCGGGCTCGCTTTATGGTGGGTCGGACGCCGGCAGGGGGGCGCGCTCGCCTGGCTGCCCCTCGCGCCCGCCGCCCTGGCCGCCGTCCTGGCCGCGATCCTCGTTCCGACCGCCGCCCCCGGGCCGGCGCCCGCGGCGGCCCAGGGCCTCCTCAAGTCCGAGCCGTTCAGCCCGGCCCGACTTGCCGCCCTCCGGCAGGAGGGGCGGGCCGTCTTCGTCTATTTCACCGCCGATTGGTGCGTGACCTGCAAGATCAACGAGAAAGGCGCACTCGAGCGCGAGCCGGTCGCACAGGCCTTCGCCGACAGGAAGGTGGCGGTGCTGGTCGGCGACTGGACCCGCGGCGACGCCGAGATCGGCCGCTTCCTGGAAACGCACGGCCGCTCCGGCGTGCCCCTCTATCTCTATTACGAGCCGGGCAAGCCGGTCGAAATCCTGCCGCAAATCCTGACGCCCTCGCGGCTCGTGTCGATGGTCAGCTGAAAAGGAATGCCATGATGAAGCCGATGCCCACCGCTTTCACCGCTCTCGCCGCTTTCGCGATCGCCGCCGCGCCCGCTGCGGCGGCCCCGATCGTTGGCAGGCCCGCGCCCAACTTCAAGCTGGCCGATTCGAACGGCAAGGTCGTCACCCTCTCCGATTTCCGGGGCAAGACGGTCGTTCTCGAATGGCACAATCCCGGCTGCCCGTTCGTCAAGAAGCATTATGGCAGCGGCAACATGCAAAGGACTCAGGCGGCCGCGGCGAGGGCGGGTGTCGTCTGGCTGACCATCAATTCCGGAGCGCCCGGCAAGCAGGGCCATATGAGCGGCGCCGAGGCCAGGACCCTGGTGGCCCAGAGCGGCGCCCGGCCGACCGCCTATCTGCTCGATCACCGCGGAGTCGTCGGCAGGGCTTATGACGCCAAGACCACTCCGCACATGTACGTCGTCAACAAGGCCGGCACCCTCGTTTACGCAGGCGGAATCGACGACAAGCCGACCGCCAACCCGGCCGACATCGCGGCCGCCCGCAACCATGTGCTGGCCGCGCTCGCGGAGCTCAAGTCCGGCAAGGCCGTGTCCGTGGCGACGAGCCGGCCCTACGGCTGCTCGGTCAAATATGCCGACGGCTGAGGGTTTGGCCTTTTCTTGAATCCTCCCCGCGATTTCGCGGGGAGGGGCTCTTCGGCCTCGGAAAAAATCCCTCATCGCGCCGGGACGACGAGCGGCCGTCCTTTCTCCACGACATAGGTCGCAAGCTCGACGGCATTGCCTTCGCCGATGTTCTTCGCCGAGTGGATCGTTCCCGCCGGAATGAACAGGACGCCGCCCGGCTGCAGCCTTATCGGCTTGCCGGCGACCCGATATTCGAAGCTGCCCTGAAGGACATAAATGATCTCTTCGCCCGGATGGCTGTGGTCGGGGGCGGTCACCCCCGGCGCGATCGTGATGGTCGCCTGCACCGCCTCCCGTCCCGGAGTGCTTAGATCGTGCCGCTGGAGGTCGAGGCGAGTCACCCCCGGCCAAGCCCCCTGGCCCTGCGGCGAAGCGCGGTCGCCCGCGATCAGCAGGAGGGCCGCCGCGATCGCTCCCATTATCTTGACGGACATTGATCGTCTCCTCTCAGCGCAATGATCGAAAGGCCGCCCTCATTTCCCGGGCGAAAAGCTGCGGATGCTCCCAGGCGGCAAAGTGACCGCCACGGTCGGCCGCGTTGAAGTAGATGAGGTTCCTGAAAGCGCGCCGCGCCCAGCTTTCCGGGGCGCGGTACACCTCTTCCGGAAAGTTCGTGATCGCCACGGGGACGGAAATTTCGGCTGTCCTGTTCGCGGCCGCGCTGGTCGCGCTCGAGCCCCCGTTTTCCCAATAGATCCGCGCCGACGAGACCGCGCTGTTGGTCAGCCAGTAGAGCGTGAGATTGTCCAGCACTTCGTCCCGGCCCGGGGTCTGGGCGGGGTCGGCGCCGAACGACCAGTGGGCGAAGCCCGGATGGACGAGCATGAAGCCTGCAAGCCCGGCCGGCGAATCCGTCAGGCCGTAGCCGATCGCCTGCGGGCGCGCGGACATCATTGTCGTGTAGGCCAGATTCCCGCCGCGGATGAAGGCGCGCAGCCCTTCGAACGTTTCGCTCTCTTCCGGGGAGAGGGCGGCGGGCGGCGGCCCGGCGCCGGTGAGTGCGGGGCCCACCTCGGGTGGAACGGCGGCGGGCAGATTGACGTGGATTCCCAGCAGTCCCTTCGGCGCCTGCCGCCCCATGGCCTCGGCGATGACCGAGCCCCAGTCGCCGCCCTGGGCGACGTAGCGCTTGTAGCCGAGCCGCTTCATCAGCACGTCCCAGGCCCGGCCGATCCGGTCCGGTCCCCAGCCGGTCCCGGTCGGCCGGCCCGAAAAGCCGAATCCGGGCAAAGACGGGATCACAACGTCGAACGCGTCCGCGGCGTTGCCGCCTTCCGCCGTCGGGTCCGTAAGCGGAATGATCAGCCCGAGCTGCTCGAACACCGAGCCGGGCCAGCCGTGCGAGACGAGCACGGGCAGAGCGGCGGGGTGGCGCGAGCGGACGTGGATGAAATGGATTTCGACGCCGTCGATCATGGTCGAGAATTGCGGAAGCGCGTTCAGTCGAGCCTCGGCCCGTCGCCAATCGTAGCCGCCGCCCCAATAGCGCACCAGGCCCTGCATATCGGCCAGTCGCGCGCCCTGCGCCCGATCGGTCACGGTCTCCCGGTCAGGCCAGCGCGTGTCGCGAATCCGCCGTCTGAGGTCGGCGATGGCCGCCTCCGGCACATGAACGCGATACGGCCGCACGCTCGCCGACGTCGGGGACGGCTGGGCAGACAGGGCGGCCGAGTCGGCGAACAAGGCGGCCGCCCCCGCCGCGGCGGACCCAGAGAGCAAGGCGCGCCGGGTGATCGTTTGGCCGGGCATGAAGCATCCCCCCTTCGTACGAGATCGGCGCCGTCAGTCTAAGCCCGGCGCAGCGATCGGAACCCGGCCCTGAGCTCCGCGACGAGATGGTCCGGCTGCTCGAAGGCGGCGAAATGGCCGCCCTCCGGGAGTTGATTGTAGTGGATGAGCTGCTGCTTGTAGGTCCGCTCGGCCCAGCTTCGCGGCACCGGGTAGAGCTCCGAGGGGAAAGCGCTCACGGCGACCGGAACCCGGGGACCGATCGGCTCGAAGAAGCGGACGTTGTTGCGCTCGATGCCGAAGCCGGACGAGTTGCGCGGCAGCGCCTCCCAATAGAGCCGGGCGGCGGAGACGGCGGTGTTGGTCAGCCAGGTGATCGTGACGTTGTCGAGGACGTCGTCCCGGCTGAGGCCTTCGGACTCCCCGTCGAAAGCGCGGGCGATCATCCGGTAGCTCAGTTGATCATGGTCGAGGAACCAGGCGGCGAGGCCGACCGGCGAGTCCGCAATCCCGTAAAGCGTCTGCGGTCGCTGGCCCATCTGCTGTGCATAAGCGAGGCCGTGGGTGAAGAAGAATTCGAGCCTTTCGAAGGCTCGCCGCTCCTCGGCGGTGAGGCCGGCGGGCGGACCCTCGCCGGAACGGAGCGCTTCGAAAACTTCCGGCGGTGCCGTGGACGGCATATTGGTATGGATCGCCGCCAGCTCCGGAGGCGCCATCGCGCCCATGATCTCGGTCAGCACGGCCCCCCAGTCGCCGCCCTGCGCCACGAAGCGGGTGTAGCCGAGCCGCTTCATCAGGGCGATCCAGGCGGCGGCGATCCGCGGCGGGTTCCAGCCCGATGCGGCCGGCCTGGCCGAGAAGCCGTAGCCGGGGATCGAAGGTATCACGACGTCGAACGCGTCCGCCGCCGCCCCGCCATGAGCCGTCGGATCGGTCAGCGGCCCGATGATCTTGAGCTGCTCGACGATCGAACCCGGCCAGCCGTGGGTGACGATGATCGGCAACGCATTTTCATGGCGCGACCGGACGTGGATGAAATGGATGTCGAGCCCGTCGATCTCGGTGATGAAATTCGGCAGCGCGTTCAGCCGCGCCTCGCATTTGCGCCAATCATATTCGTTTGCCCAATAGTCGGCGAGCTTCCGTGCCGTCGCGAGCTGCACGCCTTGCGAGTCGTCGTCCACGGTCTCCCGCTCGGGCCATCGGGTCGCCAGGATCCGACGCTTGAGGTCGGCAAGGTCCTCGTCGGATGCCTGAAACTGGAACGGGCGGATCGATGCGCTCGGACCGGGCTCGACGAGGTTCACGTTCGTCGTTCCGCTCTCGGTAAAGGCGGCCGTTTCGCTCGGGCCGGTCGTGGAGGATGTGCGAAGGTCGGACATGATCATTCTCCCACTTCGGATGGGACGCGTACGCAACCAGGCGCGGCCGTGGAGAATGGAGAACGCGATAATACACGCGGCCTGCCACCGACCGTGGTTCGCGATCGGGCAACCGTCAAGGTTAAAGACGAAACTGGAGCTAACCAGATGGGCTAGCAATTTGACTCGGGCCAAAAAATATTATTTTACGATTGCGGGCATGAGGTGAGCGTGAAGGAGCCGGATCGATCGACCCGGGCCGACCGTCTCAAAATCCTCCGCCTCCTCGAGGACTTCGTCCGGGAGCGCCGCTCACTCGCAGCGCATCGTGGGCCGGTACACCTGCTGGACGTTGCTGCCGGTATTTCCGCCCAGGGTGATCGCGCCGCCGGGCAGGAAGATTCGGCCGCCGATCACCGCGCTGCCCTTGAGGCCGTGGACGGCGATTGGGAGGTCCGCAAGCCGGGTCCAGCGGTCCGCGCGGGGGTCGTAGCCGTAGGCGCTGGGGGTCAGGCCGAGGACGTGGGTGCGCTCGCCCTCGCCGCCGAAGACGAACATGCAGCCGGCATGAGCCGCGCCGGTGATCCCGCCCCGGGGCGCCGGGAGCGGTGCGCCGCGGGTCCAGCGGCGGGTCTTGGGATCGTAGATCTCGACGACGTCGGTGCGCTCGGCGCCGGCGCCGGGGCCGAAGCGGCCGCCGGCGACGATGATCTTCCCGCCGACCGCGGCCATGGCCAGATGATTGCGCTGGGTCGGCAGATCGGGAAGCTTCTCCCACCTGTCCGTCGCCGGGTCGTAGACCTCGAAGGCGGAGCCGCCGGGCGGGCGGCCGCCGGCAACGTAGATCTTGCCGCCCAGCACCGCCTTGCCGCCGCCGCTCCTCGGCGTCGGCATCGGCGCCCGCTGCACCCACCCGCCGACCGCGGGATCGTGGACCATATTGTGCGCCACGAAGATTTCCGGCCGCCCGGTGCTCGCGCCGTCGATCTCGCCGCCGATCACGTAGAGCCTGCCGCCGACGGCCGCGGCCATCATGTGGTGGATCGGCTGGGGCAGGCGCGGGCCGAGCGACCAGCGGTTCGCGGCCGGATCGTAGATCTGGACGAGATTGGACGGGAGCCGGCCGGGCGGATAACCGCCGAGCACCCAGATCTTGCCGTCCAGCTCCGCGACCGCATGCTCGGAGCGCGCCAGCGGCATCGAGGCGGCGAGGCTCCATCCGTCGACCTCCAGGCCGCCCATCGGGCTTCCGCCGCTCGCCCGCTCGTTCCAGGTTTCGACCAGCTCATTGTCCTGGACGGGAGTGGCCGGGCTCGGCGGCGGCGGCCCGCCCGCGGGGCCTTGCTGTGCCTGAGCAACGGCCGCGACGGCCAACGCGAGCGTCGCGGCGCCGGCCAAGGCTCCATTGCCCGTTCTCGTGATCCTGCCCACCTCACGCTCCTTCCGACGAGTTTCCGGAAATGCTGCCACGGTGCCCGCCGCCTTGCCATAGGCCGAAAGTCATGACGTCCGCCCAAATGTCGCGGCCGATCAGCGGCTAAGGCCCGACCCGTGACTTTCGGCCTATGGCAAGGCGGCGCGCCCTGTGGCAGCATCGCCCGATGGCCGGCCACTTCCGACTGCAGCATAACTGGATTTTCTGCGTTGCGGCGCTGGCCGTGTGGCTGGCCCTCGGCTGGCCCGTGCTTCAGGCGTTCACGGCCGGTGAGGCGATTCGGGGCGCGCCCGTGCCGGCGCTCTGGCTCGTCCCGTTCACGCTCCTCGGAGCGGCGGTCCTCGGCGCGATGGCCCTTAGGCTTCGAAGCGGCGTTCAATGGACCCTGCTGTGCGTCCAGATCGCCGCGATCGTGGCGATGGCGATCCTCGTCAATTGGGCGATGATGTCGATGTTCCTGATCATCGTCGCCTGGCAAGCCGCCATGGCGACCGATCCCTTCAAGGCGCTGAGCTGGGTTCTCCTTCAGACGCTGCTGCTCGTCGTCGCGCTCGCGCTCGTTCCCAATCCCGATCTGTGCTGGGTCCACTGGATGTCCTTCGGGCTTCAGCTGTGCGTCCTCTTCACGGCCAACGCGCTCCGGCGCGAGGCGGAGACGGCCCGCGCCCTGGCCCGGGCCCAGGCCGTCATCGCAAGCACGGCCCGCGACGCGGAGCGCCTGCGTATCTCGCGCGAGCTCCACGACGCCTGGGGCCACGAGCTGACCGCGCTCGGGCTCCAGCTCGAGATCGCGAGCCACGTCACCGAGCCCGGCCGGGCGAAGGATCATGTGATCCAGGCGAAGGGCCTGGCCCGCGACCTCCTCGCCAAGGTGCGCGACGTCGTCGCCGGCCTGCGCGAGGACGAACGCTGCGACTTGAAGGACGCCTTGGAGGCGCTCGCGCAAAGCGTGCCCGTGCCGGCCATCCATGTCGCCATCGCTCCCGGCGTTCGGGTCGGCCCCGACCAGGCCCACGCCCTGATGCGGTGCGCGCAGGAAGCCGTCACCAACGCCGTTCGGCACTCGGAAGCCTCCAATTTATGGCTTCAGGTGACCACCCACGGCGAAGGCGTGCGCCTTGTCGCGCGCAACGACGGCCGAGCGCGCCCCGCCGTCTCCCCCGGCTCGGGGCTGCTCGGGATGCGCGAGCGTCTCGAACATCTCGGCGGCAGGCTGGCGGTTCGAACGGGAAGCGATTGCGGCTTCACGGTCGACGCCTGGCTGCCTTCCGGCATCCCGCAGGCCGCGTGATCCGTGATCCGAGTGGTTCTCGTCGACGACCAGATGCTGGTTCGGCAGGGGGTGCGCGGGCTGCTCGATCTCGTGCCCGACATCGAGGTGGTGGGAGAGGCGAGCGACGGCGAGGAGGCGTTGGAGACGGTTCCGCGGCTCAAGCCCGACGTGCTCCTCCTCGACATAAGAATGCCCCGGCTGAGCGGGATCGCCGTCCTGGAGGCCCTGCGCGAAGCGGAGGCGCTGCCGCCCACATTGGTCCTGACGACCTTCGACGACGGCGACGCCGCGATCGCCGCGATCGAGGCGGGCGCGAAAGGCCTGATGCTGAAGGACGTCTCGCTCGAAGACCTGGCCGAGGCGATTCGGGCGCTCGCCGACAACCGGACGGCGTTTCAGCCCGCCATGACCGAAAGCCTGACGGCGGCGATCCGCCGAAGCCCTTCGGTCTCGTCCGAAAGCTATGTCGCCGAGGCGCTCACCGTCCGGGAACGGGAGGTGCTCCACCTCATCTGCGCCGGCTACAGCAACAAGGAAATTGCCGGATTGCTGGCGCTGGCCGAGGGGACCGTGAAGAACCACGTCTCCAACCTCCTTTTGAAGCTCGACGCCCGCGACCGGACCCGGGCCGCCCTCAAGGCCCTGGAGCAGGGGCATTTGGGCGGAAGGATCGGTTCCAAGGCTGGACCGTCATCCCGGACTTGATCCGGGATCCAGCTTTTTGCTCGGCCTGGCCATAAAAGGTGGATGTGCCGCTTATCCGTAGGCGCGGACGAAGAAGGCGACGGTCGTTGCTCCGGTGACGAGCAACGTCCAGACGCGAACCATCCGGTGGGTCAGCCGCTTGCCGAGCAGAGCGCCCAGCCAGCCGCCCAGAGTGGAGCCGAGCAGCATCGGAACGCACGCCCACCACCACACCATCGCGAAGCCGATGAACACGAACGCCGCGGCGAAATTCGCCACCGCCAGCATCGCCGTTCGGACCGCGAACAGCTCCCGAGGCCGGATATTGGCGAGAAGCCCGTAGACGGCCGTAGTGATCAGCCCAACGCCGCCGCCGAAATAGCCGCCATAGATGCCCAGCAGCGCCTGCGCCGCGAGAAGGGTGGGCCGCCCGATGACGATTCTCGAATGGAGCCAGTCGGCCGCGCCCTTGCCGAACGCCATCACCGCGAAGGCGAACAGCAAAAGCCAGGGGATGAGGATGTCGAACGTCTCGGTCGGCGTGAGCACGAGCAGCAGGCTTCCCACCAGCCCGAAAGCGAAGGTCATCGCGGCGAGCAGCCGGACCGACAGGCCCGCGACGGGGCCGAGCTCGTCCCGATAGGCCCAGGCGCTCGCCCCCGCGCCGGGAAGCAAGGCGACGTTGGAGGTGGCGTTGGCGATGTTCGCGGGCAGCCCGAGCGCGATCAAGGCGGGCAAAGTCGCGAACGTCCCGCCCCCCGCGAGCGCGTTCATCGCCCCGCCGAGAACCCCTGCCCCGGCGGCGAGCAGGATCGCGGAAATATCGGTCAAAGCGTCATGCGGGCGAACGTCCGAATCGGACTCGCCTCATCCCCGCCCCTCCGCCTTCACCGAATGCTCGGGGGACGAATAGGCCTCCTGCCGGGCGACGCTCCAGTAGCGCAGGGCGTCGAGCGGGATGGGCTGGCCGGTGGCGGCGCAGCGGACGTGGTCGCCGGCGCTGAGGATCCTGAAGGTCCCCGGCATATAATGGAGCCGCGCCTCGCGGCCCTTGTTCGACATCAGCATCCGGTTCGCCCTTCAATCATCCTCGTCACCCCTGCTCCGTTCGGGCTGAGCCTGTCGAAGCCCTCTTCTTCCTCCGTCTTCAAGAAGGAAAGCCCTTCGACAGGCTCAGGGCGAACGGTAGTGCGATTCGGCCTCACCGTTCAACTTCCAGCCCCTAAAGCAATTTCGGCTGCTCGACGGTGACTTTCAAATGGGGCGCCGACCGTCGCGGCTTCTCGACCGTCACGCCGCCGACCTGGGCTTCGACGTCGCCGTCGCCGAAGATCAGCTTCAGCCGGCCGGCGGCCTTTGCCGCGGCGGCAGAGATCAGGGTCCTGCCGTCCCGGTCCTCGATCCGGGCGTAGCCGCGCTCCAGCGGGCGGTTGGGGTGGGCGAGCTGGGCGACCCGCCAGAGCGCCTCGAGGCGCTCCTTCGCCCGGGCGTGGCTCGCCTTCAGAAGCCCCGGCCGCAACGCGCCCGACGACCGCTCGAGGGCGGCGCGGGCGTGGCTGAGCTCGGTCCGGAGGCCGCGCGGAAGGCGGTCGGCGAGATCGTCCAGCCGCTGCCGCTGGGGCGCCAGCAGGGCTTCGCGCTCGGGCCAGCGGCGGAGGCCTATCTCCAATTGCTCCCCCGCCCGCTCCAGCGCCCGGCGGGCGCAACGCTCGATCCGGAAGCCGAGCTCGCGCAGCTGGCCGAGAAGGTCGCCGCGCACCGGAACCGCCATCTCCGCCGCAGCGGTCGGGGTCGGCGCCCGGACGTCGGCGGCGAAGTCGCACAAGGAGGTGTCGGTCTCGTGGCCGACGGCGGAGATGGTCGGGATGTCCGACGCGGCAACCGCTCGAACCACCTCCTCTTCGTTGAAGGCCCACAGATCCTCGATCGAGCCGCCGCCGCGGGCGACGATGAGAAGGTCGGGCCGGGCGATCGACCCGCCCGCCGGCAAGGCGTTGAAGCCGCGCACGGCGGCGGCGATCTGCGCCGAAGCGCCCTCGCCCTGGACCTGGACCGGCCAGACGACGACATGGCAGGGGCAGCGGTCGGCGAGGCGGTGGAGGATGTCGCGGATGACGGCCCCGGTCGGCGAGGTGACCACGCCGATCACCCGCGGCTGGAAGGGCAGCTTGCGCTTTCGGTCCTGATCGAAAAGCCCCTCGGCGGCCAGCGCCCGCCGGCGCTTGTCGAGCAGGGCCATGAGCGCCCCCTGCCCTGCGAGCTCCAATCGCTCGATGACGATCTGATAGCGCGAACGGCCGGGATAGGTGGTCAGCTTGCCGGTGGCCACGACCTCGATCCCGTCCTCGGGCCGGAAGGCGAGGCCGGCGGCGGTCGCCTTCCAGAGGACCCCGTCGATCACCGCTTTCTCGTCCTTGAGGCAGAGGTAGCAATGGCCCGAGGCGGCGCGCTTCCAGCCGCTGATCTCGCCGCGCACCCGGACGAAGCCGAAGGCGTCTTCCACCGTCCGCTTCAGCCGCATCGAAAGCTCGGACACGGAAAGGGCCGACGCGTTGTCGCCCGGCCTTTCGGTTGCTAACAGCCCGGTTTCGGCAAGAGGGTCGTTATCGTCCATGAATGTCCTGCTGCTTGGCTCCGGCGGCCGCGAGCATGCGCTCGCCTGGAAGCTCGCGCAATCGGAACGGCTGGGTAAGCTGTTCGCCGCGCCCGGCAATCCCGGAATCGCCGAGCACGCCCAGATAGTGACGATCGATCCGGCCGACCACCGCGCCACGGTCGATTTCTGCCTGAAGAATTCGGTCGAGCTGATCGTCATCGGGCCGGAAGCGCCCCTGGTCGACGGGCTTGCCGACAATCTTCGGACGATGGGCTTCTGCGTCTTCGGCCCGAACCGGGTGCCGGCGCAGCTCGAAGGCTCCAAGGGCTTCACCAAGGACCTGTGCGCGAAGCACGGCATCCCGACCGCGCGCTACGTCCGCGCCTCCGACAAGCTCGCCGCCGAGGCCGCGCTCGAGGATTTCGCCGCCCCGCTGGTGGTCAAGGCCGACGGCCTGGCGGCCGGCAAGGGCGTGATCATCTGCGCCACCCGGGAGGAAGCGCAGGCGGCGCTCGACACCATGTTCGACGGCAGCTTCGGGAGCGCCGGAAGCGCGATCGTCATCGAGGAATTCCTCGACGGCGAGGAAGCGAGCCTGTTCGCCTTGACCGACGGCACGAACGTGGTCCCCTTCGGCTCGGCCCAGGATCACAAGCGGGTGGGCGACGGCGACACCGGGCCGAATACCGGCGGCATGGGCGCCTACAGCCCGGCCGCGGTGCTGACCCCGGCGCTCGAGGCGCGGGCGATGGACGAGATCGTCCGGCCCACCGTGGAAGCGCTGGCCGCTCAGGGCACGCCTTATTCGGGGATCCTCTACGCGGGCCTGATGCTGACCGCCGAGGGCCCCAAGCTGATCGAATATAACGCCCGCTTCGGGGATCCCGAATGCCAGGTGCTGATGATTCGGCTCGAGAGCGACCTGCTGGAGCTGATGCACGCGGTCGCCCGCGGCCGCCTCGCCGAGGCCGAGCCGCCGCGTTTCTCGGACCGGACGGCCCTGACCGTGGTGATGGCGGCGAACGGTTATCCGGGCACGCCCGAGGCGGGCGGAGCGATCGGGGGCCTCGAGCGGATCGATGGGGAGGGCGCCAAGGTCTTCCACGCCGGCACCGCCCTGGAGGGCGGCCGGCTGGTGGCGAGCGGCGGCCGGGTGCTCAACGTCACCGCGACCGGCGCGTCGGTCGCCGAGGCGCGAGACCGGGCCTATGAGGCGGTGGGGCGGATCGATTTCCCGTCCGGCTTCTGCCGAAGCGACATCGGCTGGCGGGAAATCGCCCGCGCCGATGGAGACGGCTGATGGCGTCGACCCCCGATCTCGCCGCGATCGCCACGGACTCGACCTGGCTCGCGAACCGTTACGACGAAAGCCTGGACGCGGTCCATTTCGTCCGGCTGACCCGCGAGGCGCATCGCGCCGTCACCTTCATCACCGACGAATATATCCCCGCCGAAGCGCCGCGGCTGGTGCTTCGCCTGAGCGAAGTCGCCGCCGCGGCCGGGCCGCCGGCGCCGCTCCATTTCATCTTCCATTCGGCTTATTGCTGCTCGACCGTCCTGGCCCGGGCCGTCGACATCGACGGAATATCGATGGGCCTCAAAGAACCGTTGATCCTCAACGATATGGTGGGCTGGAGGCGCCGCGGCGCCGACCCTCGCCGACTGGGTGCGGTATTGGACTCGGTGCTGACCCTGCTCGCCCGGCCCTTCGCCCCGGGCGAGGCCGTGGTCGTGAAGCCGTCCAACGTCCTCAACGGCATCGCTCCGGCGATGCTGAGCTTGCGGCCCCGGGCGAACGCCATCCTGCTCTATGCGCCGCTGCCGGATTTCCTGCGCTCGATAGCGCGCAAGGGCTTGTGGGGCCGGCGCTGGGTACGGGAGCTCTTCATCGGCCAGCTGCGCGACGGAATCGTCGATCTCGGCCTCGGCGATCAGAATTATCTCGATCTCACCGACCTTCAGGTCGCGGCCGCGGGCTGGCTGGCGCAGCAAGGAGTCTTCGCGCACCTCGTCGACCGGTTCGGCCCGAAGCGGGTCCGCACCCTGGACAGCGCGACCTTGATGGCCCGGCCGGGGGAAGCGATGGCCGGGCTGTCCGGCCTGTTCGGCCTCGGCCTCGATGAGCGCGCGATCGAACGGGTCCTCGCCGGACCGGCCTTCACCAGCCATTCCAAGTCCAACGCCGGCTTCAGCGCCGCCGACCGCCTCGCCGAGCAGCGCGACGCCGCGGAGACTCACGCCGACGAGATCGAGAAGGTCGCGGCCTGGGCGGAGGCCGTCGCGGCCGCCGCAGGCTTGCCGATCCGGCTGAAAGCGCCTTTGCTCGAGGATCCCTAGCCCTCGAACGCCTTGCCCTTCGCACCGCACCCGCTAGGCTGGGGCTTCCGTCGAACCCCTTCCGGCATCCGGCGTCGGCGTCGACACATAGCTTGCGCAGCGCGCGATTTAGGGAAAAGGGAGGGTCATGCCGCGCGTTCACAAAGCGATTATCGGTCTCCTCCTGACACTGGTCGCGGCGTGGGCGTGGCACGGGCCGCTCGGCCATGGCGAACGGCTGATCGACCGGCTTCAGAGACAGGCGGAGCAAAAGGTCGCGGGGACGGAGCTGACCGGCATCGGGGTGCGCTTCTCCCGCGACCCGCTCGCCCGCACCGTGACCCTGAGCGGGTCCGCCAACGATCTGCAGCGGGAGGGCCTCGGCAGCCAGATGGGCGTCAGCGACCACGTCCGCGCCGTCGACGGCGTCTCGGAGGTCCGCTGGGCCGACGAGCCCGACGCCGGGCGCAGGATCGTGCCGCTTCTCCTCGAGACCTCGGCCTCCGCCGCGCTCGCCTATCTCATCGGCCTCGGCCTCGGCTGGCTCCTCTGGGGCCGGCGCCGGCGCGAAGGCTTCGCCTGATTCGAAGAAGGACCTGACCAAGCCATGTGGACCGTCGCCCAAGACAATCTCATCCTCCTCGTCGTTGCCGTGCTGATCGGGCTCGCGGTCGCGCTCTGGGCCTTCCGCAAGAGCGGGAGCCGGGCGGACCTGACTTCGGACCGCCGGTCCGACGGGCCTGAAGGCAATGGCCTGCAGGACGAATTCGCCGCCGCCGCCCAGGACGTCGCCGGCGAGATATTGGGGGTCGACGCCCATCCCAGCGTCCCCGGTCCCAGCGGCCCACCCGACAATCTCCGCCTCCTCAAGGGCGTGGGGCCCAAGATGGTCGCTCAGCTGAACGAATTCGGGATCACGCGTTTCGACCAGCTCGCCGGGCTCACCGAGACCGAGGTCGCGTTGCTCGACAAGCGCATGGGCGCCTTCGAAGGCCGGATCGCCCGCGACCGGCTGGTCGAGCAATCCTGCTATCTGCAGCGGGACGACAAGGACGGCTTCGAGGCGAAGTTCGGGAAATTGGGCGGGTAGAATAAGGTCGGGCTGTAACGCACCGCCGGCGTCACCCTGAACTTGTTTCAGGGTCCAGTCCTCAGTCCGCGGGGCGGTTCGTCGCTGGATGCTGAAACAAGTTCAGCATGACGGTTTGAGACCAAGATCCCCGAACGGCCAAAAGCTTCGCCCCGCCGAACCTAGCCCCCCCGCCTGTTCCTCACCACCTCGCTCGCCAGCAATTTGTCGATCTTGAAGCCGTCCATGTCGACGATCTCGAACTGCCAGCCGCCGAAGGCGAAGCGTTCGCCCACCTCCGGAATGTGCTTCAGGACCGAGAGGGCGAATCCCGCGGTCGTCGCATAGTCGCGATCCTCGGGCAGGCCGATTCCGAGCCGGTCGGACAAAGCGTCGGCGGACAGCGAGCCCGACACCCACCAGCTGCCGTCCTCGCGCTCCACCAAAGGCGCTTCCGGCCCGCCCTCGAACCCGCCGGCGAGAGCGCCGGAAATGGCGTTGAGCAGATCGGCCGAGGTCAGGATGCCTTCGAAATGGCCGTATTCGTCATGGACGAAGGCCATCCGGGTCTCGCTCCCGCGAAGGACGGCGAGCGCGTCCATCGCGTCCATCTGGTCGGGAACCACCGGCGCCTCGCAGCTGAGCGCGCGCATGTCGAGCGGCCGCCCCTCGATCAAGGCGGCGACGAGATCGCGGGCGCGGACGATCCCGATCAGCTTGTCCACCGACCCTTCGGCGACCGGGATCCGGCTGTGCGGAGTCTCGAGCAGGGCCTGGCGGATCTCCTCGAGGCTCGCCGAAGCGTCGACCCAGTCGACGTCGGTGCGCGGGGTCATCACTTCGCGCGCCGGCCGGTCGGCGAGGCGAACGACCCCGGAGATGATCGCACGCTCATATTCCTCGAGCACCCCGGCATGATGGGCTTCCGCGACCACCAGGTGAAGCTCTTCCGCCGTCACCTTGTCGGCATTGTCGCGCCGCATCCTGAGCAATCGGAAGATGAGCGCGCTGGTGCGGTCCAGCAGCCAGACGAGCGGCGCCGTCGCCTTCGAGGCCCACAACATCGGCGGAGCGATGATGGCCGCGATCGGCTCGGGGGAGCGCAAAGCGAATTGCTTGGGCACCAGCTCGCCGATTACCAGCGAGGCGTAGGTGGTGACGAAGATAACGACGACGAAGCCGAGGGTCGCCGCGGTTTCCGGGTCGAGGCCGAGCGGCGCCAGCCGTGCCCCCACCGGTCCGCCGAAGCTGGCGCCCGAATAGGCGCCGGCGAGGATCCCGATCAGGGTGATCCCGATCTGGACCGTGGAAAGGAAGCGGCCGGGATCGGACGCAAGGTCGAGCGCCGTCCGGGCGCCCCACCGGCCGGACTTGGCCATCGCCTTGAGCCGGGGCTTGCGCGACGAGACGATCGCCATCTCGGCCATCGCGAAGACGCCGTTCAACGCGATCAGCATCAGGATGATGACGAAGTCGAACCAAGGGAATGGTGGCAAGGGGGGAACGGGCGGCATGGCGCGATAGGCTCTTAGCCGGGAAGCTTTCGCCGCTACAAGCGGTTCGTGGTGGGAAGGCGTCATCCCGGCGAAAGCCGGGACCTCGGGTCTGAAGGTCGCGGCGGGCCTCCCCGAGGCCCCGGCTTCGCCGGGGTGACGCCTCAGCGCCGCTCCTTGAAGAACGCCTTCAGCATTGCTCCCGCCTCGTCCTCCCCCATCCCGGAATAGACTTCCGGCGAATGGTGGCAGGTCGGCTGGGCGAACAGCCGCGGGCCGTGGAGCACCGCGCCCCCCTTCGGATCGGAGGCGGCGAAGTAAAGCCGCGACACCCGCGCCAGCGCCATCGCTCCGGCGCACATCGCGCAGGGCTCCAGGGTCACCCAGAGATCGCAGCCGTCGAGACGCGGGTTGCCGAGCGCGGCGGCGGCGGAGCGCATCGCGACCATCTCGGCATGGGCGGTGGGATCCCTGTCGAGGCGCATCCGGTTGCGGCCGGTGGCGATCACCTCGCCGCCCCGGACCACGACGGCGCCGACCGGCACTTCGCCGTCGGCGGCGGCGGCGCGCGCTTCGTCAAGCGCCCGGCGCATGGGTTCGGAGAAGGGGGCGGTCATGAGACGGTCCTCTCGGCGCCGGGGAGCCCACCGCGCCGCCGGCCCGACGCCTATTGCTGGTTGGCCTGCTCGCCGCCGCCGACCTCGACCCTGGGCACCTCGACCGAGACGTTGGTGGTGCCGACGGTAACCGGGTTCACCTTCACCTCGAACTTGGGCGCCTGGGCGTCCTGGGTCTGGTTGAGATCGATGAGGCCGAACCCCACGGCGCCGATGACGAGCAGAATGAGCAAGGCGACAATCAACAGCACAGCGCGTAACATGGGCAGCTTCCTTCGTTCATCCGACAACGACAGCTACGCCATTCGGTTGCAGGACCGCAACGACCGTTTCGCGCCTGAGCGTTCGAGCTTCCGGCGAGCTTCCGGCCAGCTTCCGGTTGACGAAAGCGGCTCGCGTCGTTATCCGCCCCGGCTTTCCGGGACCGTGTTACGGCCCCGCTTCAAATCAGGACGAGAGATCATGTCGCGCATTTGCGAGCTGACCGGCAAGGGCCGGCAGGTGGGCCACAACGTTTCCCACGCCAACAACAAGACCAAGCGCACCTTCCTGCCCAATCTGCAGAACGTGACGCTGATCAGCGAGTCGCTCGGGCGCGGGATCAAGCTTCGGGTGTCGATGAACGGCCTGAGGTCGGTCGAGCATGTCGGCGGCCTCGACAATTGGCTCCTGAAGTCGAAGGACGACAGCCTCAGCCTCAAGGCGCGCCGACTGAAGCGCGAGATCGCCAAGAAGCAGCAGGGCGAGACGGCCGCCGCCGCCTAACGTCGTCCCAGCGAAGGCTGGGACCCCAGCGAGGTAAGGCGCCGAGCCTTTCGCCCCCTGGGCCCCCGGCCTTCGCCGGGGTGACGTATCTCATTGCACCAGAGCGAATTTCATCAGCAAGGTCCGCTGAAGCGGATTGTAATTGTCGTCCGAGGCGATCCACAGGATCGTTCGGCCGCCCTCCCGGACGACGCTCAACGCCTCGAGATTGTCGCGGGTCACCGAGCCTTCGAAGGCCGCTATTTCACGACCGACGATCAGGGCGCGGTCGGCCCGAAGGGGCAAGGCGGCCACGGTCAACCTGGCGGTGAAGCCGGCGAACAGGCCGACCGCCCGGTTGAGCAGGACCAGCCTGCCGTCCGGAAGCGTTGCGGCGTCGGTGATCCGGAAGCCCGTGGGTGGGCGGTAACGCAGGCGCAGTGCGGACGTGCCCGCCGCCGCGGGATCGCCGGAGAAGAGGATGGCCTCGCTGTCGCCCCCCTGCCCTTCCGCGAAGACCAGGAACCGGCCGTCGGCAAGCCGCGCCATCGCTTCCGGACCGGCATTGTCGCTCCATTCGCGCATCGCCCGCGGAGCGGCGGACGCTCGGGGCGCGAAGCGCCGCCGCTCGTAGCGCCAGATCGCATTGGCCTGCTCATAGCCGATCCAGGCCATCTCGCCGTGGACGACGAGCGATTCGATATCGCGATCCTCCTTGTCGCCGGGCGGGCCCGGCCCCTTCTCCAGCATCGCGACCTCGGCCCGCGCCGGAGCGCGCCCCTGCGGCAAAGGCAGCCGGATACGCCAGCCGGCATCGCTCATCGCCAGCGCCTCGCCCCCCTCGACGTGGAGGGCCGAGATGCCGCCGATGCGCGCGTCGTTGCTCGTCAGGGCCCAGGCTCCGAGAAAGCGAAGGCGCCCGAGCCGGTCGAGGCCGGGCGCCTTCTCGTCGAGCGCCACCGGCGTGAACCGGACGAGCGTGACCGCCGGCGGCGGCTCGCGGTGCTGAAGGGCCGGCGGCGCGAAGGTCGCCAGCAGGACGAAGGCGGCGAGGAGGAACGGGGCACGCACGGCGGCCCGGCAGCCGCCGCGCCGGCGGTGGACTCCCTCCAGGTTCGTGGCCGGGTCCGTCAAAAGGCGATTCACGCGCATCTCCCGTTTGCGGTAAACAGTGACAGTATACATTTATCCGCCACACCGGAGGCTCATCGACAGTCGGTAAATGTATACTGTCACTGTTTAATTCGTGGACGAAGCGGGGTGGCCCTCGTGGAGCGAGCGTCATGAACTCTTCCCCGGCCAGCCCTCCGCCGCGACATAAACCAAAGCCTCGGCGCCCGATTCCAGCACCACCCGGATGCGCTCGATCGGCCCGGCCTCGTAGCGGTCCGCGGCTTCGATCTCGGCGGCGGTGAGGAGGAAGACGATGCCCGGGATCCGATCCGCCGGATTGCCGCTGGGGCGGGCGATGGTGTGGACCGCGGACCCGCTGGTCGCGACGACGTGCGGGTCGGTTATGGCCATTGGCGACAAAGCGAAGCCGGCGAGCGTATCGGGGCGCCCTTCCAGCAGCCTTCCGAAGGTCGCGCGCTGAACATTCTCCTGCCGCAACGTACCGTAGGAAAAGAGCGGGATTGCGTCCTGATCGGTCATCGGCGCCGCCACTCCTAGCGGCCGCCGGCCGCCCGGTAAAATAGAAGCTGACGAAAGCCCTCAAGCACGCTAAATAGTTGAAGAATCTGTACGAGTTAGGGGATTGGGGATGAAGCGGCGGCGGTTTGGAACGGCATTGGCCCTGGTTGCGATTCTGTCCTCCTGTGGAGGCGGCGGCGGGGGCGGTGGCGGCACCGGCGGAGGCGCCCCGCCGACCGGATCCGTCCCGCCCCCGCCCCCGCCGCCAGTGGCCTCCGCCTGCTCGCTTCGCTCCCGGCAGGACTGGGCGGCGGCCCAGCTTCGCGAATGGTATCTCTTCCCGGAGACCCTTCCGGCGAACGCCAACCCCGCCGCTTATTCCAGCGTCGAGGCCTATATCGACGCTCTGACGGCGACCGCCCGGGCGCAGCGCCGCGACCGCTTCTTCACCTATCTGACCTCGATCCAGGAGGAGAACGCTTTCTTCAATTCGGGGTCGAGCGCCGGCTTCGGGGTGCGTTTCTCTTACGATAGCTCGCAGAACCGGGTGTTCGTCATCGAAGCCTATGAGGGGACGCCCGCGCTTGCGGCCGGGATCGACCGCGGAACCGAGCTTCTCGCGATCGGCACCAGCGCCGGCAATTTGCAGCTGGTCAGCGCCCTCATGGCATCGGGCGGCGCACAGGCCGTCGTCAACGCCCTCGGGCCGACGGAGCCGGGCGTGACCCGGGTCCTCCGGATCGCCAATGCAGCCGGCACCCGCGAGGTCACCATCGCCAAGGCCGATTACGAGCTGACGCCCGTGTCCAACCGCTACGGCGCCAAGATCCTCGACAACGGCGCCCGCAAGGCGGGCTACGTCAACCTGCGCACCTTCATCAGCACGGCCGATCCGGCGCTTCGCCAGGCCTTCGCCGGCTTCAAGGCGCAGGGCGTCACCGACATCATCGTCGACGTGCGCTACAATGGCGGCGGCCTCGTCTCGATCGCCGAGCTTATCGGAGACCTGATGGGCGCCGACCGGGCGCCCAGCGACGTGTACAGCTTCACCACCTTCCGGCCGGAAAAATCGTCGAACAATTCGACGCGCTTCTTCCGCCCGCAGCCGCAATCGATCGCGCCTACCCGGATCGCCTTCATCGGAACGACCAGCTCGGCCTCGGCCAGCGAGCTGATCATCAACGCCTTCACCCCCTATCTGCACAACCGTTCGGCGCTGGTCGGGACCAACACCTACGGCAAGCCGGTCGGCCAGATCGCGCTCGACCAGGCGGCCTGCGACGACAGGCTCCGGGTCGTCGCCTTCAAGACCGAGAATGCGGCGCGCCAGGGCGATTATTACGACGGCCTGGCGACCAAGGTGGAGGCGAGCTGCGCAGCGGGCGACGACATCACCCGCCAGCTCGGCGATCCGCTCGAGGGCTCGACCAAGGCGGCGCTCGATTTCCTCGCCGGCCGGGTCTGCGCTCCGATCAGCGCCTCGGCCGGCGGCGGAATCACCACCCAGGCGGTGCGCGGCACGCGCGAGCTTCTGGTTCCGGAGCGGCCGAGCGTGGTTCAACGCGAGGCGCCGGGAACGTTCTAGGCCGGAAGTTTCGAAGTTTCGGCTTCCCTGGGGCCGGAAAACTTCCGGGCTGCAGGGCCGATGGGATTGCTCGAATTTCCCGGCGGACGCGGGGGTCCGGCCGAGTCGCGCCGCGGGCTCGGCCCCGGCCTTCGGCGGGGAGCATGGATTCGGATAAGCACGGCCGGTCATCCGGCGAGCAGAACATGAATGGAACGAAGAATCTCCTTCAAGGTGCGATGAACCTTGGCTGTGGATCCCGTTCAGGCTGACCTCACCGAATGGAGCCTTGGGTGACGGACAAGCGTTGGGGGCGCTTGAACAGGAGCATCGTCATGAACAGGATCATCTTAACCGCCTTGGCCGCCACTTCGGCCGCCGCGGCCCTCGCCGCCGCAGCGCCCGCCTCCGCCCAGTCCGGCGGCTATGGCGGCAACAGCTATGGCAACGGCAATATCGAAGTCCGCGCCGACCAATTGCAGATGCGGCTCCAGGCCGGCATCCGAAGCGGCGCCATCACCCGCTCGGAGGCCATGCCGCTGCGCGAGCAGCTTCGCGAACTGACCCGCCTCGAGACGCTCTATGCGCGCGACGGAATCAGCGGCCGCGAACGCGCCGACCTGCAGCAGCGGATGAACTCGCTTCGCCAGGACCTGCGAATGGCCGAGCGCGGCGCCGACGGCCGTTACGGACGCGACGACGACCGCTACGGACGCGACGATGACCGCAACGACCGTTACGGACGCGACGACGACCGCACCGGCCGCGGCGATGTCGACAGCCGCTACGACCGTAACAACGACGGCTGGGACGACCGCGACGGCAATCGCGACGGCCGCTGGGACGTCGATTCGCGCTACGATAGCAACCGCGACGGCTATGACGATCGCGACACCAATCGCGACGGCCGCTGGGACAATGACCAGGGCTATCAGCAGTCGGGCGACCGCGGAGTCGTCGGCCAGATTCTCGACCGTGTCACCGGCAATGGCGGCCTTAGAGTCGGTCAGCGCGTGTCGTCCGATCTCGGCGGCGTGCCTTACGCCTATCGCAGCCAGTATCGGGACAGCGACAATTTCTATTACCGCTCGGACGGGCGCAGCATCTACCAGGTCGACGCCCGCACCCAGACGGTCGTTCGAATTCATGCGATGAACAGGTAGGTTCGCCGAACCTGAAGAATGACGAGGGCGTCCCGGTTCGCCGGGGCGCCCTTTTCATTGCGCGAAACCGTCGGGACCGGACGCCATTGCGGGACTCGATCCGGGATCCCTGGACATGGCCGGTGGAATGCCTGGAACGGCGGTGTCCATGGATTCCGCCTTTCGCCGGAACGACGGGAAGGGCACAGTTTCCCCATGATTCGCGCCTTCGCCTGCCTCGCTTTCGCCGCCTTCGCCCTCGCCGGCTGCGATGAACCGCCCGCGCCGGCAGAGCCCGCTGCCGCCAATGAAGCGGCTCCGAAATCTTTGGAGCCCCTGCCCGATATCGTTCGCGTTCGGCTCGACACCGAAGCCGGGCCGATCCTGCTCGCGCTCGACAACAAGAGGGCGCCGGTCACGACCCGGAACTTCATCCGCTACGTCGACGAGAAAAGGTTCGAGGGCACTTTCTTCTACCGGGCCGCCCGGACCAAGGGCGCCGTCGGGCGTGGCTTCGTCCAGGGTGGAATCCGCCACAGCGCCCGGCGGTCCTTCCCGCCGATCGCTCACGAGCCCGGCACCGAGACCGGCCTCAAGCATGTCGACGGCACCGTCTCGATGGCGCGGGCCGCTCCGGCGGGGGCGATGGGCGACTTCTTCATCGTCGTCGGCGGAGCGATGCCGGCGATGGACTCCGGGCCGGGCGCTCCGGGCTTCGCCGCCTTCGGCCGGGTCGAGGAAGGGATGGACGTCGTCAGAACCCTTCTCGCCGCGCCGACCGTCGCCAACGCCGGCCGCGGATCGATGCGCGGGCAGATGATCGAGAAGCCGGTGCGGATCGTATCGGCACGGCGGGAGGAATGAGACCCGTTAGCTTAATCTTTCGTGAGATCGACGGAAGTGTTCGAGACGGTACCCTGCCCGAGCGCCTTGCGAAGCTCATTTTCGCTCGGATTATCTATATGTGTGTGAAAGTACGTTAATCCCCCGTCGCCTGCCGTAATGCTTACGAGATCGCCAACGCTCAAGCTCTCGTACGCCTTTGCACGCTCGCGGTCTGTAACGGGGCCGGCCGTGGCTGTACGCTGAATCGCGGCTCGCGCTTCCTCCACTTTCCTGACCACGGCCGGGGTTCCCTGATTTTCCATCCGGTCGAGTAAAGCCAGAGCCTCTTTTCGATCCACATCGTGACCGATTTTATGGCACTCGACGACATGATGCTCGATCGATCTAATCATAGCTATGCGTAACGGCTTATTGTTCGCGACGTTCACGCCTTTTGCTAGCCCTATGTCAGTCTCGATACAGGACCGCATGGCTGCGGCCTTGTCTTTGGAAAACTCATATTTTTGCTGCTCGACATCTCGGCGATGCTCGCGCTCATTGTAGGAATAGCTGAATACTAGTGCAATCATTGTCAGCACAGTAGTGATGACTAAGTTTGCAATCGTCGCCCACCGCTGGAAGGAGCTTTCGCCACTCATTGCAAACTGCCTCTCGTTCCAAGCTGTCCAATACGCGAATTTACCAGAAAATATTGCCGAGAACTCGGCAAATCGGCATATTTTCTTCGTCTTCGGATTTGGGTAAGCGAATTTAGGTGCAGGCCGAGAGGCTTGACCGCTCCGTTGGTGCCGCGCTGAACCTTTCGCGGCGCGATCGGTTGGGTCGGGGAAACCCGATCAGGAGCTACGCCATGGCCGACAAGAGCCTCGCCGACCTTGCCGAGAAGATGAAGGACATCGATTTCACCATCCTGTCCACCAAGACCCGGAGCGGCGCGATCGCCGGCCGGCCGATGAGCAACAACCGCCAGGTGGATTATGACGGCGACAGCTATTTCTTCACCTGCGACGAGACCGGCACCGTCGCCGACATCGAAGGCGATCCCGAGGTCGGCCTCTCCTACCAGGCCAAGGCGGGGATGCTCGGGATGCGCCCCTTCTTCATCGCCATCGAGGGCCGGGCCGAGCTGATCCGCGACAAGAGCCGGTTCGCCGAACATTGGACCAAGGATTTGGACCGTTGGTTCAAGCAGGGCGTGGAGACTCCGGGGCTGACCCTGGTCAAGGTCGCGGCACAGCGGCTTCATTATTGGGACGGCTATGACGAAGGCGAGCTCAACCTGTCCGAACGGACGGATGCCTGAGGCGCCGGGGATATGATGAAATCGTCCCTCCGCGCGGGCGCCCTTGCGCTGACGGCGCTCGTCGCTTTGGCCGGAATCGCCGGAACTCCGCTTCCGTCCGCCGCGCCGGCTTCCGCCGCCCCCGCTCCGCAGCGCGTCGGCGGCACCTGGGATCTGAGCTGGAAGAACAGCCGGGGCGAGATCCGGAGAGGCTCGATGACGGTCGAGCAGCGCGGGTCGCGGCTCAGCGCGACGGTCTACGACCGCGGCGGAGCGACGGCGACCGGCTCCGTGTCCGGCTCGGCCTTCACGCTCGAGGGGACGAAGCTCGGGCTGCCTTTCACCGTCACCGGCCGGGTGCAGGGCCGGAAGATGGCCGGAACCCTGCTGGCGCTGGGGATCGAGCGCCGCTTCGCCGGGGTCCGCCGCGAGCGCCGCTAGGGTGGATCGTCCAACGCCGGGCCGTCATTGCAAGGAGCGAAGCGACGAAGCGATCCAGCGGGCCTTCAACACCGCTCTGGATTGCCCAATGACGGAGTGGGATGGCTTCTAGGCCGGAGCGGCGCAGCCATGGCGCCGTTCCCCACCGACGACGAGCTCGGCGGCGAGCGGATAGCGCCGGTCGGACATGCCGTCCGAACAGTCCCGCTGCGGCCGGATCTTCAGCTCGAAGCGCCCGCCGCTCACTGTTCCGGACCAGGTGCCTCCGCCGGGGCCCGGCGTGAATCGGGTCCAGATTCGCGTGCCCTTTTGATCCTCCGGAGTCGAATAAGTGACGCAGCGGCCCTCGACCCGAGCGTTCCAGAACGGTTCGGTGCCCAGCGCCCGGACCGCGGCGGCCCTGACGGGCTTGCCGTCCTGGACGAAGCAGGGATTGGCCGAGGCGGCCGCGCCCGGGGGCGGCGCTGCCGGCTCGCCCGGCGGGGCCGAGCCTTCACGGCAGGCGGCGACGAAGGCGCTCGAGAGCGCCGGAGGCGGCGCCGAATGGGGACCGCTGCGCTGGGCGCCGTAGCTGGCCGAGACGGGGCCCGCGACCAGGGCCGCGAGCGTGCCGGGAACCTCGCCGGTCGCGGTCACTCCGCCGCGCTGCCGGTCGCCGCCGCTGTCCGCCACCAAAGCGGCCGCCTCGCCGCCGCTCCCCAGCGAAAGCCGTTCCTCGCTTCCGATCGGGCTGAAGCCGGGGACGTTGACGACGAGCCTCTTCCCGCCGGTGGGACAGAAGAGACGGAGGGCCGGCCGTTCCGCGCCCGCGAGCACCAACGCGGTCCCTTCGCCGCTCGACTGCAGGTCCCAACCCGGGGCCGCCGTGTCGCCGGCGGGCCCGGCTGGGGCGGCGGAGTCGGCGGCCGCGGCCTGGCTTTCGTTGGCAGGCGCGGCGGCCGGCCCGGCGTCGCCGCTCCCGCAGCCGGCGACGAGAGTCGAAGCGGCGGCGATCATTCCCAGGATTCGCATGTCGGATGTCCTCCTCGACCGGGAGGTCCCATCGTCCCGCGGCGGCGTCAAGGCCGGTGCGAGAACCTGTCCCGCTTTTGAGATTGCCATGGCCCGCCGCCCGGCGGATGAATGGGCGCCTCCAGAGGGAGAAAACCGATGAGAGCCATTCTTGCCGCGGCCCTGCTGGCGCTGGCGCCTGCCGCCCCGGCCGCCGCGCAATCGTCCGCCGCCGCCGCCCAGGCGCCGGTGACGGTGGAATATTATTACCGGATCAAATGGGGCGCCTCGGTGGATTTCAAGCGGCTCTACGAGAAGAACCACGCGCCTTTGCTTCGCGAGATGCAGAAGAGCGGCTTCATCCGGTCGATTCGGGTCGACGAGCCGTACACGCACCTTGCCGGCGGACCGCGCTGGGACCTGAGGGTGACGATCGTCTTCCGCGACGCGGCGACCGCCATCTCCGATCCGGAATGGGACCGGATATGGGGCGCCGCGAGCGCGAAGCTGTTCCCCGACAAGGCCGTCTTCGACGCGGAGGAGGACCGCCGCTTCGCCATGCTCGAGGAGCATTGGGACGTGATCGTGAACGAGGTGAAAGGGCCCTAAGCGCGGATCGGCCTCGCTCAGGCTTTGGTCACCGTCACCTTCAGATAGGTGGCGGGGATTTCGGTCCGCTCCGGGCCCGCCCGATTCTGGGTCTCGAACAGCTGGGTGAGCTCGGCCTGAAGCGAATCCTCGCGGCCGTCCTTCGCGGCGGCGTCGAAGGCGTTCATGGTCGGGCCGTAATAATGGCGGAACATCGCGAGGAACTCGGCCGGCGGGCCCGAGTGCCGGAACCGCCAGGTCGAGCGCTCGAAGGCGATGTCGCCGGGCGCGACCCCGGCGGCGGCGAAGCGTTCGCGGACAGTCTCCTCGACGCCCCAGGTGACTGGACTGACGAAGCCCTCGGGCGGCGGCGGCGCAAAGGCGGCGCTGATCCTCAGGATCTGGGCGACGAGGGTGGGATCGCCCGGGATCCAATTGCCCATGACGATCCGCCCGCCCGGCCGGGTCACCCGCACCATCTCGCGAGCGACGTCGAAGGGGCGCGGGGCGAACATCGCTCCGAAGAGGCTGAGGACGAGATCGAACCGTCGGTCGGCGAGCTCGATGAGGTTGGAGGCGTCGCCTTCCTCGAAACGCAGATTGGCGAGGCCGGCCGCCTCCGCCCGCGCCCGTCCGGCCGCGACGAGATTGGCGGCGATGTCGACTCCGAGCACGTCGGCGCCGGCCCGGGCGGCGGGAAGGGCGGTGGTGCCGTCGCCGCAGCCGAGATCGAGCATGTCGAGGCCGGGGCCGATGCCGAGGGAGGCGACCAGCGCCTCGCCGCTCTCGCGCATGGTGTCCGCGATCCGGGTGAAGTCGCCTTTTTCCCACAGGGCCTTGTTCGGGTTCATCGCCGATTCCTCTTCGATAATGGGTCTGAACGCGGCCCGGAGACCGCGGAGGCGGACGATCCTGCGCCGCTTATGTGTCGGTTCGACGCCTCGGCGGGGGAAAAAGGGTTGCGACTGTTGCCGGGGCCGGCCGCCGGCAGGATCAGCGCCGAACGGGGCTGGGGATCGGGCGCGGAGCCTTCAGGACCTCGCGGGCCTTGAAGACCGTCTCTTCGAATGCCTGGACGATCTGGCGCCGCTGGACATCGAGAGGCTCGCCGCGCTCGCCCGCGGCCAGGGTTTCCAGAGCGTTGCACGGGGCATAGGATCGGCGAACGATTTCGTCGGGCGAAAGATCGCTCAAGGTGAGCTTCGCCGCTTCGCCGATCAGGCAAACGCCCCAGAGCATCATGGCGGCTTCCGAACGGCCCATGACATCGTCGTCCGGCAGCCTCCAGATGATCCGTCCGTCGATCGAGTCGGCCACCGCCTTCCCGCCGGAATCCCGCGCCGGCTGGAATCTCGCCCGCTCCGTGAGCAGCCGGCAGGTGGACGAATCGAGCGAAGCCGAGCCGCTGGAAGCCGTGATCGAGCATCCGGCCGGCCGGCCGTCGGGCCCGACGGTCAGCCGGAACGCGACCGCGCCCTGCTCTCGGTTGCGCACCGCGTCGAGCGGGTAATCCTGGTCCGAGAAAAGGGTGGCCAGAGTCCCGGCGGAGCGTGCGCGGACGGGAGGATCGACCGCGGCCGCGGCGACCGAAGCGAAGCCGAAAAGGAGGATTAGACCGGCGGCGGCCCGGATCCGAAATCTTTTCATGGCACTGGCTAGGCTCGATGCGGGCGCGCGGCAACCTTGCCGGCGAACCGCACGATATCCCGCCGGTTGCCGTAGAGATTCAATCGCGGGCGACGAGGGCGACAGGCGCGCGAGGGACTGGATCATCCGGCCGAACGCCCGCAGGCCGCGGGTCTCGCCACCGCTCCATGAGCAGGCAGCGCCCCCAAGGCGTGTCGACCGGCCCGGATCGGACCGTGAAGCCGGCTTTCTCGTAGGCGCGGATCGCCCGCCCATTGTCGGGATGGGGATCGGTTCCGACGGCGGGCGCACCCTCCTCGAACAGGCGCTCGACATGCCGGCGAACGAAGGCGCTGCCGTGACCGCGGCCGATGAGCTCCGGATCGCCGATCGACTGATCGACGCCCCGGGCGCCGGGCGGCAGGTGGGCGAAATGGTGGCCGGGCCAGGCATGGGGGTCGTAATCCTGGGCGTAAGCGAAAGGGCGGCCGTCCAGTTCGACGATCCAGGCGCGGGTGTGAGGATCGGCCATGGCCTCTTCGAAGAAGGCGAGGTCTTCTTCGGCCGGACCCCACCATCGCGCCCAATGCGGGCGCCTTCGCCACTCGCCCAGGAGGGGCAGGTCGGCCCCGCCGACGGGCCGGAAACGATAATCATGGGCCATCGCCGCGGTTTAGCGTCGGCGGCCGCGGCGCGCGAGGCGGAAAGCCTGGCCTGATGGCCTTGCCATGCCTTTGGAATGAATTTAGCCTGTTCTTGAGGGAAAAAGGGGGGAAATCATGTCGTTGAAGCTTATCGTGGCGGCCGCGGTCGCCGCGCAAGGCAGTGTCGCCGCCGCCCAGGGCACGGTTTTCGTCCCGGGAACGCCGGACAAGAAGCTGCCGATCGAGGCGGCGCCGGTCAATCCCGAGGGGGAGGACAGCCCGGAGGAGATGGCGCAGGACGCGGCCAAGGACCTGAAGGACAGCCGGTTCTACAACCGGCCGGGCGCGACTCGGGCCGAATATGACAGAGACTGGCATCAGTGCCGGAAGATCGCCCGCGGCTCGATCAACCCGAACGGCCGGGCGCCCATGGTCCATTATTACAATCCCGCGGTCATCTCGCCGATCGCGGCCGGGGTTGCCGCCGGCGTGGGCGGCCTCATCGGCGGGATGATCGCCGCCAAGATCGAGAAGGACCGGATGCGCCGAGCCAACCGCCGGGCGTGCCTGATGATCCGGGGTTGGCGGGTCGTCGAGGTGGACGATGCCGAAAAGGCGCGGGTCGCCGCGCTGTCGGACCCGGATCGCGATTCCTATTTCAACCGGATCGTCGGAGCGCAAACCGTGCAGGGAGAGATTAGCGAATGGGACAACAGCTATGCCGCGCCGAAGCTCGCGGCGGGGTCCGACCAGTGAGGCGCGCCCTGCTCGCCGCCGCCGCGCTCGCCCTTGCGGCCGCCGCCGCCGCTCCCGCCGCGGCTCAGCTTCGAGTCACGAAAAGCGCGGACCTGACCCTGCCGGTGACGCTGGGACCCGGGCAAGGCGCCATTCTCGTCGCCTTCCGCCGGCCCAACGCGATGAGCCTCGGCAAGTCCGGAGCGTTCGCCTTCGCCCGCTACGATCTGGAGAATCGCGACCTCGTCTACCAGCCCAGGGGCGCGAAGAAGGCGGGGGACACGACCACCTATTGGGTCGAGGTGGCGAGCAGCGCCAAGAAGTCGGAAGTCGAATATCATCTGATGGTGGTCTCGGCGGGCGACTACGTCCTTTACGGCGCCACTCCGGGCGTGAAACAGATCATGAGCACCTTCTGCTTCGGAAGCCCGACCTTCAGGGTCGGGGCGGGCGAGGTCGTCTATTTCGGCGACATCACGCCCTACACCAATGCGAAGCTGGCCGACGGGCGCAAGACCCCCGCTATGGCCTATTCGGCGAATCCGGAGGAGGCGAAAGCGGCGCTCGCCAAACAGGCGGCGCTTTCCGCCGCCTTCCGTCCCGCCGAGCTTCGCAACCAGGCGACCTACAGCTGCGCCGGACAGGCGATGATGCGCTACGTGGTTCCCGGGGCGGCCGAGCTCGAGCCCCTGGCGCCGGTGGAGGAGCCGGAGCCGGAGCCCGCTTCGCCCTGAACGGCGCGCGCCCGCCGGGCGGAGGCTCGTCGGTGCGTGACGAAGCGCTCGAGAAGATGCGGGCCGGGCGACGATGCAGGAGACGAGGATGGGCGGCGAGACGGCTTCCGAAGAGATAGACGAAAAGATCGCGGCGCTGGGCGACTGGCGGGGCGAGATGCTGGCGCGGCTTAGGGCACTGTTCCGGGACTCGGATCCGGACGTCGTCGAGTCGGTGAAATGGCGCAAGCCGGCCAATCCGGCGGGCGTTCCGGTGTGGGAGCATGACGGCCTCCTCTGCACCGGCGAGACGTATCGCGACAAGGTCAAGCTGACCTTCGCGAAGGGCGCGGCGCTGGAGGATCCGGCGGGGCTGTTCAACTCCAGCCTCGACGGAAACACCCGGCGCGCCATCGACATCAGGGAGGGTGACGGAATCGACGGGGAAGCGTTCAAGTCGCTCGTCCGCGAAGCCGTGGCGCTGAACGCGGCCGGGCGGTCCGGATAAGAGCTTTCCGTTACAAAATCTGGGTGAGGCTGAGGCCGTTGCCGTCCGGGTCGTTGAAGAAGGCGACCTTGCAGCGCCCGTCCGGAGCGGTCCAGATGCCGCGCTCGTCCTGGCCCAGCCCTTCGTAGACGTTCATCGTTACGCCGTTCGCGGCCAGCGCCTCGACCGCGGCTGCCATGTCGTCGACTTCCCAGCCGAGCACCGGAGTAAGGGGGGCGGTGTAGCCCGGGACCTCGGTCAGCCGGAGCGTGGTTCCGGCGAGATCGAACAGGGCCGCGAAGCCGTCGTCGCCCTTGCGGGCGAGTCCGAGCGTGTCGGCGTAGAAGGGCTCGGCGGCCTTGCGGTCGGCGGTGGTGATCATGGCGACGGGGCGGGCGTCGGCGAGGGGCATGGCAGGTCTCCTGGCGGGTTTCGAAGCTTCGAACATGGCGCATCCGGCGGGGCGAAACTATCGCCCGGACGGGTGATTTCAGGCATTGGGTCCCAATGGCGTGGCTCGAAACCAAGATGGACGACGGTGTTCGGGCGACGATCCTGACGCTGCTCGCCGGGCGCGCCGCCGACTCGACGGTCTGTCCGAGCGAAGTGGCCCGCGCCATCGCCGCCGAGGCCGGAATGGACGATTGGCGAAGCGAAATGCCGGCGGTCCACGCTGCGGTCGACTTGATGGTAAAGGACGGGCTGGTCCGGCTGAGCTGGAAGAGCGAGGCGATGCCCGTGCGCGAAGGGCCCTACCGGATCGGGCGACTACCGGGGGCGTAGCCGCCGGGTCCCAGAGACTCGTCAGCCGATCGGCTAGATGTGGAGCCTCAACAGGTTGTTCCGGTCCAGGCCGAGTCGGCTGATGGGTGTTTGGGCTTGTCGGCTGCCATGTGGTCGATGCCAGTTATATTGGTGGAGCCATCGCGGCAGCTCGGCCTTGCGGTGCTCTGAGGTGGGGTAGGCCTGGGCGTAGGCCCATTCCCTGAGGCTGGTCTGGATGAAGCGTTCGGCTTTGCCGTTGGTTTTGGGCGTGTAGGGCCTGGTTCGGATGTGCCTGAGACCGAGGGCTTTGCAGGCGGCGCGGAAGGCGTGGCTT
>Ga0190275_10000104_pt1 | contig 103104 bp, 100 predicted proteins | sample Popmic550T_FD_133745 | JGI IMG/M metagenome (GOLD analysis project Ga0190275, IMG submission 133745) | Populus adjacent soil microbial communities from riparian zone of Yellowstone River, Montana, USA - 550 T | ecosystem: Environmental > Terrestrial > Soil > Riparian zone > Trees stand... | reverse complement strand
CTGCACGCCTCCGACACCGCCGAGCTCGCGCTCGACGGCGTCGAGGTCGGCGACCACGCGCTGCTCGGCGAGATCGGCGACGGCTTCAAGGTCGCGATGACCGCGCTCGACTCGGGTCGGTTCAGCGTCTCCGCCGGCTGCGTCGGGATCTGCCAGGGCTGCGTCGACGCCTCGACCGCCTACGCCAAGGAGCGCGAGCAGTTCGGCCGCCCGATCGCCGCCTTCCAGCTCGTCCAGGCGATGATCGCCGACATGGTCGTCGACACCCACGCGGCGCGCGGCCTGGTCTGGAAGGCCGCGTGGCTCAAGGACACCGGCCAGCCGAACACGCTCGAGACCTCAGTGGCCAAGCTCTTCTCGACCGAGGCCGCGATCCGCAGTGCCAACACAGCGATCCAGGTCCACGGCGGCTCCGGCTACGTCGACGACCATCCCGTCGAGCGCTACCTCCGCGACGCCCGCGTCACAACGCTCTACGAGGGCACGTCGCAGATCCAGAAGCTGATCATCGGTCGCTTGACGACCGGCATCAACGCGATGACCTGAGCACTCGCTCGTCGGCCGCCGCCGACGGCGCGATCAGCCCGCCGAGCGAAGCGCCGCCCAGGCGGCGTCCGCCAGCGTCGGCTCGGCGTCGGCGAGCCGCGGCGGCTTCGAGCCCTCGAGTGCGTAGCGCGCGAGTTCCTGCGCCGGGCCGAACCAGATCGCGTACAGCAGCGGCAACGGCAGTTCACGCAGCTCCCCCGCCGCGACCCGCGGCCGGTACCACTCCTCGAGCTGGATGAACAGCTCGCCGTTGAGCAACTCGACGTCCCTGCGATTCACCTGCGCCAGCTCTGTCTCGCGCCGCCGCATCAGGAACCGCGCCCGGGCGCGGTTGCCGTCGACCCAACGCACGTGGTGCCCGACCGCACCCCTCACGCCCTGCTCGGTGCCGTCGCTTTCGAGCAGCACGCGTACCAGTCCACGCTGATAGCTCCCGAGCGAATCGACGTACAACGCTCCCGCAATCCCCTCCTTGCTGCCGAAGCGGTGATAGATCGACCCAATGCTGACCTCGGACCGCAACCGAATGTCCTCAATCGTCGCGGCGCTGTAACCGACCGAGTCGAACAGCTTCAGCGCCGCCGCCAGCACCTTGTCGCCCTGCTTCGGAGGCGGACTCCAATTCGCCCGGCCTCCCGAGACCTTGGGAGCCCCCGACACCGAGGCCGGCCGGGCGTTTGCCTTGCCATCCATTCCCTAGAACTCTATTCTAGAATAATATTCTAGAGAAGGGGACCATCGGCATGAACGGCGATCCAACGAACAGCGACCCAAGTTGGAACAAGCACCCAGACGGTCGGCAGGCCCTCGGGACCGGGCGGCGGCCGTGATCGAGAACATCCACGAGCGGCGGTTGGCAGCAAACCCGGAGGTCGTCGGCGGCCTGCTCGACTCGCTTGCCTCCGAGGATGACCGGCTGTGGCCCCACCGGCGTTGGCCGCCGATGCGGTTCGACAACGGGCTCGCGCTCGGGTCGCGCGGCGGGCATGGCCCGGTGCGCTACGAGGTGGCCCGCTACGAACCAGGGCGGCTCGTAGCGTTCAGATTCGCCCCCGAGTTCGGGATCTACGGGGAGCACCGCTGCGAGCTCATCGACGGCCCCGCCGACACGACGCTGCTGCGCCACACGCTCGAGGGTCGCCCGACCGGCTGGATGCGGCTCGGCTGGCCGCTCGTCTTCCGCCCGCTCCACGACGCCCTGATCGAGGACGCTTTCGACCGCGCCGAGGCACAGGTGAAGGGCGAACGGTGGGCTCCCTCCTCCCTACCCAGCCATGTCCGCCTGCTGCGCTGGATGCTCACGCGAGCCGCAGCGCCTTCCCGCGGCCGTGCCCGGCCAAGGCCCGCCGGCTAGGCGGCGCGCGTCAGCAGCTGGCGCAGCACGAAGTGCAGGATGCCGCCGTGGCGGTAGTAGCGCCACTCGTTCGGAGTGTCGATTCGCACCCGCGCATCGAATTCGATCGGATCGCCGTCGTCCGGCGTGGCGGTCACGCGCAGGCTGCGCGCTCCCTCCTCCAACGGCGCCAGGTCGAAGCGCTCGAAGCCGGTCAGCCCGAGCGACTCGACCGACCCGCCGTCCGGGAACTGCAGCGGCAGCACGCCCATCCCGACGAGATTCGAGCGGTGGATGCGCTCGTAGCTCTGCGCGAGCACGAAGCTCACGCCCTGCAGCCGAGGGCCCTTGGCAGCCCAGTCGCGCGACGACCCCGAGCCGTACTCCTTGCCCGCGAGCACGCACAGCGGCACGCCCTCGGACTGAAACGCCATCGCGGCGTCGTAGATCGACGTCTGCTCGCCGTCCTTGACTGTCACGCCCCCCTCGGTCCCGGGCGCGAGCCGGTTGCGCAGCCGCACATTGGCGAACGTGCCGCGCATCATCACCTCGTGGTTGCCGCGCCGCGACCCGTAGGAGTTGAACTCGCGCGGCTCGACGCCGTGCTCGATCAGGTAGCGACCGGCGGGACCGTCGCGCTTGATCGCCCCTGCCGGCGAGATGTGGTCGGTCGTGACGCTGTCGCCCAGCAGCGCGAGCACGCGGGCGCCGCGAATCTCGCCGAAGCCGCCGGGAGCCTCAGCGGGCATGCCCTCGAAGTACGGCGGACGCTTGACGTAGGTCGACTCGTCGTCCCAGGCGTAGCGATCGCCCTCGGGCACCTCGAGCGCGCTCCAGCTCTCGTCGCCCTCGAAGACCTCGCCGTAGCTCTTGCGGAACATGTCGGACTCGATCGCCGACTCGATCGCCGCGTTGACCTCGGCCTGGGACGGCCAGAGGTCGCGCAGGTAGACCGGCTCGCCGTCGCGATCCTCCCCGAGCGCCTCGGTCAGCAGATCGAGGTCCATCCGGCCGGCGAGCGCGTAGGCGACGCACAGCGGCGGCGACGCGAGGTAGTTCATCTTGACCTCGGGGTGGATCCGGCCCTCGAAGTTGCGGTTGCCCGACAGCACAGAGCAGACCGTCATGTCCTCCGCCTCGATCGCCGCCGAGATCTCGTCCTGGAGCGGCCCTGAGTTGCCGATGCAGGTCGTGCAGCCGTAGCCGACGAGGTTGAAGCCGAGCCGCTCGAGCGGCTCGGTCAGCCCGGCGCGGTCGAGGTAGTTCGTGACGACCTTCGAACCTGGCGCCAGGCTGGTCTTCACCCACGGCTTGCGCGTCAGCCCGCGCTCTACCGCCCGCTGCGCGAGCAGGCCGGCGCCGAGCATCACCGACGGGTTCGACGTGTTCGTGCAGCTCGTGATCGCCGCGATCACGACGGCGCCGTCCTCGAGGTCGAACGACTCGCCGTCGAGCGTCACCGCCGCTGACGCCTTCGCCGGCGCCTCCGCGACGGCCGCATGCCGATGCGCCGGCTCCTGCTCGGCGTCCTGGTCCTGGCCGGCCATCGCCGCCGGCGGATCGCTGGCCGGGAACGAGAGCCGGGCGCCGTTGCCGCCGTTGTCGAGCTGCTCGCCGTCGGCCTCGCCGGCGAGCTCGGCGAGGAAGTCGCTCGCCGCCGCCGACAGCGCGATCCGGTCCTGGGGCCGCTTCGGCCCCGCGAGGCTCGGCTCGACGGTGCTCAGGTCGAGCCCGAGGGTGTCGGAGTAGGTCGCCTCCTCGCTGCTCGCGTCGTGGAACAGGCCCTGCTCGCGCGCATAGGCCTCGACGAGCTCGATCTGCTCCGCCGGGCGCCCGGAGAACTCGAGGTAGCGCAGCGTCTCCGCGTCGATCGGGAAGATCGCACACGTCGAGCCGAACTCCGGCGACATGTTGCCGATCGTCGCGCGGTCTGCGAGCGGCAGGTTCGCCAGCCCCGGGCCGTAGAACTCGACGAAGCGCCCGACCACGCCGTGGGCGCGCAGCAGCTCGGTCACGGTCAGCACGAGGTCGGTCGCCGTCGACCCCTCGGGCAGCTCGCCCTCGAGCCGGAAGCCCGTCACCTGCGGCAGCAGCATCGACACCGGCTGACCGAGCATCGCGGCCTCCGCCTCGATCCCGCCGACGCCCCAGCCGAGCACGCCGAGGCCGTTGACCATCGTCGTGTGCGAGTCGGTGCCGACGAGCGTGTCGGGGAACGCCTGGCCGTCGCGCGCGGTCACCACGCGCGACAGGTACTCGAGGTTGACCTGGTGGCAGATGCCGGTGTTCGGCGGCACGACGGCGAAGTTGTCGAACGCCGTCTGGCCCCAGCGCAGGAAGGCGTAGCGCTCGCGGTTGCGCTCGAACTCGAGCTCGGCGTTCTTCTGGAACGCCAGCCGCTCGGCGAACGAGTCGACCTGGATCGAGTGGTCGATCACCAGCTCGACCGGTACGAGCGGATTGATCAGCGTCGGATCGCCGCCGAGCGCCTCGATCGCGTCGCGCATCGCCGCGAGGTCGACGATCGCCGGGACGCCGGTGAAGTCCTGCATCAGCACCCGGCTCGGCGAGTAGGCGATCTCGTGCGACGGCTCGTCGGTCGCCGCCCAGCGGGCGACGTTCTCGATGTCGGCGCGGGTGACCGACTCGCCGTCCTCGTTGCGCAGCAGGTTCTCGAGCAGGATCTTCAGCGAGTACGGCAGCCGCGCCACGTCGAAGCCCGCCTGGAGGGCGTCGAGGCGGTAGATCTCGTGCGTATCGCCGCCGACCTGGAGGGTCGCGCGCGCGCCGAAGCTGTCCGGGTTGCTCACTCCTGAACCGTACCTGTAGCTTGCGCGCGTGAGCACCTGGGAGCGCTACGAGCGCGCGTGCGCGGCGCTCGACGCGCCGTTCGCGCTGGTCGACCTCGATGCGATGTGGGCGAACGCCGCGTCGATGCTCGCCCGCGCGCACGGAAAGCCGATCCGCGTCGCGAGCAAGTCGGTGCGCTGCCGGGCGCTGCTGGAGCGCATCCTCGGCCGCGACGACGGGTTTCGCGGTCTGATGACGTTCACGCTCGCCGAGACGCTCTGGCTCCACGAGCAGGGCTTCGACGACCTCCTGCTCGCCTACCCGACCGCCGACCGCGCCGCCGTCGCGCGACTGGCGCGGCTCGAAGGCGCAGGCAGGCCGATCGTCATGGTCGACTCGGTCGAGCAGCTCGACTGGCTGGCGCGGGCGGCGCCCGATCCCGCGGCACCGCTACGGCTCTGCATCGAGTTCGACACGGGCTTCCGGCTCCCCGGCGGGCTTGCGACGATCGGCCCGAAGCGCTCGCCGATCCGCACGCCCGCCGCGGCCGCCGCGCTCGCACGCGAGATCGTCTCTCGGCCCAAGCTCGACCTCGTCGCCCTGATGGGCTACGAGGGCCACATCGCCGGGGTCGGCGACCGCCCGCTCGGCAAGCCGCTCCAGGGCCCCATGATCCGCCGGATGCAGCGCGCCTCCGCGGCCGAGATCGCCGAGCGGCGCGCAGCGGTCGTGGCCGCCGTGCGGGCAGTCGCCCCGGTCGCGCTCGTCAACGGCGGCGGCACCGGCAGCCTCGACACGACCACCGCCGAGGACGCGGTTACCGAGGCCACGGCCGGCTCGGGCTTCTACGCTCCGACTCTGTTCGACCGCTACTCGACATTCACGCAGCGGCCGGCGGCGATGTTCGCCCTGCCGGTCGTGAGACGCCCGCGCGCCGACACCGTGACGCTGCTCGGCGGCGGCTACGTCGCCTCCGGCGCGCCCGGCAAGGATCGCCTGCCGCAGCCGCACCTACCGGCCGGCCTCTCGCTCGACGCGCTCGAGGGCGCCGGCGAGGTCCAGACCCCGGTCAAGGGCACAGCGGCTCGCACGCTCAAAGTCGGCGATAACGTCTACATGCGCCACGCCAAGGCCGGGGAGCTATGCGAGCACTTCGACAGCCTGCACCTGGTCGAGGGCGGCGACATCGTCGACGAGGTGCCCACCTACCGTGGTGAGGGTCATGCGTTCCTCTAGGCGCCTCGCCCGGCCGCGCCGCCTCCGGCGGCCCGCGTACTCCCTGGCCGTCTTGGCGGCCCTGCTGGCCATCGTTCCCCCCGCCCAGGCGAAGCCGAACATCGTCTTCGTGATGACCGACGACCAGACCGCTGCCTCGATCGAGGTCCAGCGCAACGTCAGGCTGCTGCAGACCCAGGGCACGACCTTCACCCAGGCGATCGCGACCTATCCACTCTGCTGCCCGTCGCGCGCCACCTACCTCTCCGGCCAGTACTCGCACAACCACGGCGTGATCCACAACGCCGGCCCGTTCGGCGGCTACACCCGCTTCAACCACTCGAACGCGCTGCCGGTCTGGCTCCAGCAGGCCGGCTACCGGACGATGCACGTCGGCCGCTACCTCAACGGCTACGGCGTCCAGAACCTCGACATCACCGAGGTCCCGCCGGGCTGGAACGACTGGATCTCGGGGGTCGGCGAGTCGGTGTTCGACTACAGCCACTGGCAGACGAACGAGAACGGCACGATCCAGTGGCGCCCCGGCGCGGACCGTCCCGGCGAGCATCAGACCGACTTCTACGCCCGCCGCGCCGCCGAGCTGGTCAGCCAGGCAGCGCCGTCGCCACAGCCGTTCTTCCCCTCGCTGACCTTCCCCGCGCCGCACAGCGGCGCACCGGTCGACCCGGACGACCCTTCGCTGCTCGGGACCCCCTCGCCGTCGCCGCGCCACCGCAACGCCTTCGCCAACCGGCCGCTTCCCCATCCGCCGAACTTCGACCCCGCGAGCATGCGCGGCAAGCCGCAGGTGCTCGCCGATCGTGCGCGGCTCTCGCCGGAGTGGCAGGCGGCAATCCAGGAGAACTACCAGCAGGAGCACGAGGCGCTGCTGGACGTCGACGACGGCGTCGGCGCCGTGCTTTCGGCGCTCGTGGCCAGCGGCGAGCTCGAGAACACGCTCTTCGTCTACACATCGGACAACGGCTTCTTCCACGGCGAGCACCGCGTCACCTCGGAGAAGGTCCTCCCCTACGACGCCGGCTCCCGGATCCCGCTCGTCGTGCGCGGGCCGGGGGTACCGCGCAACCTCCGCCTCGGCCAGCTCGTCGGCAACATCGACTGGGCACCGACGATCGTCGACGCGGCCGACGCGCGCGCCGGCCGGGTGATGGACGGGCGCTCGCTGTTCGAGCTGCTCGAGGACCCCCACAGCGAACCCGGCCGCGAGCTCGTGCTCGAGAACGGCGTCGGCGCGAACGGCGTGCCGATGTTCCGCGCCCTGCGCAACCAGCGCTATCTCTGGATCGACCACAAAACGACCGGTGAGTACGAGCTCTACGACCTGCGCGAGGACCCCTACGAGCTGCGCAACCTCGAGGACATCGACTCCTACGCACCGATCCGGCGCAAGCTCGAGGCACGCCTGCGCAAGCTCGCGGCGTGCCGCGGCGCCACCGCGTGCAGCAGCAGCCGGCCGAAGCTGAAGCTCGGCGCGAGTCAGGTCGCCCCGCCACCCAAGCCGTCGAAGCGGAAGCGGTCCAAGCGTGGAGAGACGCGCCGCGACGGCGCACGCACGTCGGCCGCCTGCGTCAGACGCGATCTGCGCCTGACGATGGTCGGCGCCGATACCTCCCGGATCCAATACGTCGTCTACTACCGCGGCGCGCGCCGGCTGCGCGCCACCGCCGAGGCGCCCTTCGAGGTCCAGGTCAAGCGCCGGGCCCTACCGAGCGGGCGCCAGCTCACCCTGCGCGCGCTGGTGACGACGATCGACGGCCGCCGCGCGACGTACGACCGTCGCGTACGGACTTGCACCAGCAGCTGACGGCCGCCAGCGGGGCAGCCGCGGACGACGTCCCCGACTGACTCTCAGCCGGCCGCCGCCCGCTCCGCCGCCGCCTCGACCTTGTCCGGGTCCGGCGTCCAATGGGCCTCGGCGTCGAGCGGCGTGTCGCGCAGGTAGGCCTCGGCGTCGAGCGCCGCAGCGCAGCCTGAGCCCGCCGCCGTGACCGCCTGACGGTAGACCGGGTCGATCAGGTCGCCGGCGGCGAAGACGCCCGCCAGCTTGGTCCGGCTCGAGCGGCCGTCGACGAGCACGTAGCCGTTCTGGTCGACGTCGACCTGGCCCTCGACCAGCTCCGAGTTGGGGCGGTGCCCCACCGCGATGAAGGCGCCGTCGATCTCGACGACGCGGTCCTCGCCGCCCTCGGTGTTGGCGAGCACGGCGCGGCCGAGCGACCCGTCGCCGTCGGTGGCCTCGAAGCGCTCGATCACGTATGGCGTCACGAGCTCGATGTTGTCCGTCTCGCGCGCGCGGTCGAGCATGATCGCCGAGGCGCGGAACTCGCCGCGCCGGTGGACGATCTTCACGTTCGAGGCGAACTTCGCCAGGAAGGTCGCGTCCTCCATCGCGGTGTCGCCGCCGCCGACCACGAGCGTCGGCTTGTCGCGGAAGAACGCCGCGTCGCAGGTCGCGCAGTAGGAGACGCCACGCGAGGCGAGCTCGTCCTCGCCCGGCACGCCGAGCTTCTTCGGCTCGGCGCCCATCGCAAGGACGACCGACCGCGCGAGGTACTCGTCGTCGCCGACGAACACGCGCTGAACGCCGCCGTCGGAGAGCTCGATCCGCGTAGCGTCGTCGGAGACGAAGCGCGTCCCGAAGCGCTCGGCCTGGGCGCGGAACTGCTGCATCATCTCGGGCCCCATCACGCCCTCGGGGTAGCCCGGGTAGTTCTCGACGTCGGTCGTCTGCTGGAGCAGGCCGCCCCACTGGAAGCCTTCGATCACGAGCGGCTCGAGGTCGGCGCGGGCGGTGTAGAGCGCGGCCGTGTAGCCGGCAGGCCCGCTGCCGACGATGATCACGTCCTCGATTCGCTTGCCGTTCTCCGCTGTGCTCACGTGGCCTCCGCTGTCACTTTACTTTCTGAAGTATAGCCCTGCCGCTCATGCTCCCAACGGGCAACGGTACGCCTCAGCTGGAAGAACGCAACGATCCCGGGCGGGATCGGCAGCCAGAAGGCGATCACGCGGTAGGTGAGCACAGCCGGGAAGACGATCCCCGCTGGCACGCCGAAGAGCACGAACGCGCCGATCATGCCGGCGTCGACCGACCCGACCCCGCCGGCCGGCGACGGGATCAGGTTCGCCGCCATCCCGACGAAGAAGCCCTGGACGAGGACCCCGAACGGGCCGTCGCCTCCGAACGCCTCGAAGCTCGCCCACAGGACGCCGATGTTCGCCGCCCAGAACCCGAACGCGCCCGCGACTGCAAGCGCGCCGCGGCGTGGATGGCGCACGTACGCGAACGCGGTCCTCAGCCCGGTTGCGGCGGTGGCCGGCACCGGCGCCAGGCGTGCGGCGAGTTGCGCCAGTCGTCCCCGGCCCTTCACGTTGCCGAGGCGCCGCTCGAGGTCGCCCGGGATCAGCCCGAGCAGGCCGGCCACCAGCATCGCTCCCCCGGCCAGCGCCGCCGGCACGATCGTGCCCGCGACCGGCGCCTCGCCCCCCAGCACCTCCGTCCGCAGCAGGATCCCGAATACGATCAGCGTGATCGCATAGACCGAGTACATCAGCACGAGGAAGGCGACCATCCGGCAGGCGGAGCGCCGGCGCGGAAGCCCCGCCTTGCGCAGCGCCCAGTAGGTCAGCACGATCCCCCCGGCGCCGGCGGCGGAGAAGATCCGCGTCGCGGCCAGGCCGTCCATCGTGATCTGGTAGCTGGCACGGGCGTCGAGGCGCTCGCGCACCGCCGAGGTCTCGCTGCCGCCGAGCACCCCGCGGAAGAGCGCCACGTAGGCGGCGAAGGCCGCGACGTTGAAGGCGATCGCAACCGCTAGCCAGCCCCAATCCGCGTCGTCGATCCGCGCGAGCTCGTCGTCGAGGCCGACAACGCGTGGGACGAGCACGTAGATCGCGGCGACGATCGCCAGCACGAAGAGGACGCCGAAGGCGAGCCGGCGGCGATCGCTGAGGATCGCGCCCATCCCGGAGACGCGCAGGTCCTCCTCGTGATCCTCCTCGTAGACGTCCTCCTCCGTCACAGCGCCGAGGCGCAGCTCCTCGGGCGGCCCCGTCGCGGACTCCAGGCCGGGGTGGCGCCGCGCGTCAGGAGGCATCAGGCAGCTCCGGGCTCCAGTCGTTGGACGGTTCGCGCGGCACGCAGGACGGCGGGTGTGACGACCGGGGCCCCGCGACGCACGACTTCGGCTAGAGCGTACCCCCCGACCAGGTCGACGAGATAGTGCTCGCCGAGGTACACGAGGCCGAACCCGAGCGTCAGCGCGTAGGACCAGCCGAGCGCGCCCGGCCCCCTGCCGACCTCGGACAGCAGGCGGGCGGCCATGACGGATGTCCCGAAGTGCAGTGACGGCATCGCGGCGAACGGGTTGCCCTCGAGCCCATCGTAGAGCGGTCGCCACATGCGCTTCCAGAACTTCTCCCCCGCTTCGACCATGATCCGCCGCACCGGCTCGAGCCGGCCGGTCTCGGCCGCGTACCAGGGCGGCGCGGTCGGGATCGACCAGTAGGCGACCAGGCCGAGGTCGAAGGTCGCGGCCGTCATCGCCGCACCGTGCACGAAGCGGTCGTGGTGGCGCAGCAGCAGGTAGGCGACGGTGCCGTGCGGAACGATGAACCAGGACCAGTGAACCCACGCCAGCGCGAGGTCGTGGGGGCGCACCTCGCCTGGGCGCCCGAGCGCGCGCTGGAGTCGCGTCGTCGGGGTCTCGCCGCAGCCCAGCACCCGGTCGATGCGCGCCGGATAGTCGATCCGCGTCCGGCGCAGCAGCGCGTCCGGGTCGTCGTCAGGCATGTCGTAGTGGGCGTAGTAGGCCCGCATCTGCAGCGCGTAGATCCCGGCGTCGCGCAGTCGCGTCCGCGGCGTGGCGAGCGCGAGCGCCACGGGCGCCTGGAAGCTGAGCGCGGTCACGGCCTGCGGGCGCAGGCGCAGGCGGTGACGTGCGAGCGGCGCGGCCACGCCGACCGCGACGGCGCCCCAGGCGAGGGCACGGAGGGCGCGCGAGCTTCGCAAACCGGGGCAGTATACGGTCGCCCCCGACCTGGCCAGACCTGGCGGTGGCGCTCCGGCCTCACTGGAACCGAGGCGCGGGGCCAGGTCAGGCCGGTGGATCGAGGATGCGCACCGCCACCGGCGCTCGCTCGGCGAACGCGTCGGCATCGGCGCGGGTGCCGAGGTGTCCGCCCCAGTGCATCGGCACCGCGACCTGGGGCTGGATCCGGCGTGCGGCCTCGGCGGCCTCGGCGGCGGTCATCACGTAGGTGCCGCTGACCGGCAGCAACGCCACGTCGACGCCGACGACGGTGTCCATCTCGGGGATCACGTCGGTGTCGCCCGAGTGGTAGAGGCGCTCGCCGCGCACGTTGATGTCGAAGCCGACCCAACCCGCCTCGCGCGGGTGGAAGACGCGCCCGTCGCTGTCGCGCTTCGACGTGTTGTACGCGGCGACGGCGGCGACGTCGACGCCGTGGAGGTGGTCGAGCTCGATCACCTCGCCCGGGGCGATCGAGACAACACGACCGGCGGCGCGCTCGGCCACCGCGGCCGGAGCGACGAGCCAGGTGCGGTCGTGCGAGAGCCGCTCGACGTCCTGCGGCGAGAAGTGGTCGTAGTGGCCGTGGGTGACGAGGATCGCGTCGGCCGGCGGCGCACCGGCCGGGACGCGGTAGGGGTCGATGTAGAGCACCGCGCCCCTCAGCTCGATCCGAAAGCCCGCATGCCCAAGCCAGGCGACCGAGTCGATCAGCATGCAGCCAGGATACGGTTGCCCCCGCGGAGCGCCGCGGGCAACGACGACAGGAGAGAGCTGTGGGCTACGAGACGGTCACTTGGGAGCGCGACGGTGGCGTCGGCCGCATCACGCTGAACCGTCCCGACACTCTCAACGCCTGGAACACCCAGTTCGGGATCGACCTCAAGGCGGTCGTCGCCGAGGCGGCGGCCGACGAGTCCGTGCGCGCGGTGCTGGTGACCGGAGCCGGCCGGGCGTTCTCGTCCGGCGCCGACCTCAAGGCCGGCTTCGACGAGACCGCCGACGACGGGATGCCCGACATCCGCGGCCGCCTGCACGAGCTCTTCCACCCGATCCTCGTCGGGCTGCGGACGATGGACAAGCCGGTCGTCGTCGCCGTCAACGGCCCCGCCGCCGGGATCGGCGTCTCGCTCGCCCTGGCCGGCGACCTCGTGCTCGCGGCCGAGTCCTCGTTCTTCCAGCTCGCGTTCGTGAACATCGGCCTGATGCCCGACGGCGGCTCGACGCTCTTCGTCCCGGCCCGCGTCGGAAAGACGCGCGCGTTCGAGATGGCGCTGCTCGGCGAGCGGATCCCGGCCGCGCAGGCGCTCGATTGGGGCCTGGTCAACCGCGTGATTCCCGACGCGGAGCTCGCCGACGCCGCCGCGGCGCTCACACAGCGACTCGCCCACGGACCCACGCGCGCCTTCGCCAGCGCCAAGCAGGCGCTCAACGCGTCGATCTATCCGCACCTGCATGAGCAACTGGAGCTCGAGGCCGACCTCCAGCACGCACTCGGCCGCTCGAAGGACTTCATGGAGGGCGGGATCGCCTTCGTCGAGAAGCGCGCGCCCGAGTTCACGGGCGGCTGAGGCTATGATTCCGCGCGCTTTGCCCGCCCTCCGGCCCTCGAACCCCCGCCGCACGATTCTCGTCGCCCTGGTGGCGGGCATCCTGCTGGCGCTGCTCGCCGCACCGGTCGGAATCGCGGACACGTTCACGCCGGAGTCGGGCGGGTCGCCGAACGCGGATCAGATCGACTCGCTCTACAAGATCATCCTCTACGTCGCGATCGTGATCTTCCTGATCGTCGAGGGAACGCTGTTGTGGGCGCTGATCAAGTACCGCGCCCGGCGCGACGGCCCCGAGGCGGCGCAGATCCACGGCAACACGCCGCTCGAGCTCGGCTGGACCGTTGGCGCAGCCGTGATCCTGGTCGTCCTCAGCGTCGTGACGTTCCTCTACCTCGGTGACATCAGGAACCCGCCGGCCTCGGGCCCCGAGGGCCTGGCCAGCGGCCTGCAGGTCGCGTCGATCGACCAGCCAGACCCCCCGAAGGGCGAGAGCAAGCCGCTCGAGATCAAGGTCAACGGCCAGCAGTTCGTCTGGCGCTACGAGTACCCCAACGGCGCCTTCAACTACTACGAGCTCGTCGCGCCGGTGGACACGACCGTCGTCATGAAGGTCACAGCCTCCGACGTCATCCACTCGTGGTGGATCCCGAAGATGTTCGGCAAGGTCGACGCGGTCCCGGGCTACACCAACGAGACATGGTTCAAGGCCCCGAGGACCGGCACCTACATCGGCCAGTGCGCCGAGCTCTGCGGCTCCGGCCACGCCGACATGCGCGCCCGCGTGCGCGTAGTCGAGCCCGAGCAGTACACCGCCTTCATCGAGCGTCAGAAGCGGGACATCGAGGCGGCCGGAGAGGCGCTCGCCGAGCAGCGCGCGCAGCGTGAGCAGATCGAGCAGAGCGATACCGGCGTGATCCGGGCGAAGAGGAGCTGAGCGACGTTGGCCACCACCGAGCATGCAGCGGCCGCGGCCGGATCGAACGGGCGCCTGCGCCCCGAGGTCGTCATACACGGCCTCGAGCCCGAGCCGAAGGGCTGGCTCGCCTGGCTGACGACGACCGATCACAAGCGGATCGGGATCATGTACTTCGTCGCCACCTTCATCTTCTTCATCCTCGGTGGCGTCGAGGCCCTGATCATGCGTCTCCAGCTCGCGCAGCCGAGCGGGACGCTGGTCTCGCCCGAGACCTACAACGGCCTCGTGTCGATGCACGGCACGACGATGATCTTCCTGTTCATCGTCCCGGTGATGGCGGCGTTCGGGAACTACTTCGTGCCGCTGATGATCGGCGCGCGCGACATGGCGTTCCCGCGCCTGAACGCACTCTCATTCTGGCTGCTGGTCTGCGGGGGGATCGCCTTCTACGCGAGCCTCTTCTTCGAGCCGCCGCAGGCGGGCTGGACCTCCTACACGCCGCTCTCAGACGACGCCTACCTGCCGGGCAGCGGAATCGACGCCTGGATCTTCCTGATCCACCTGACCGGCCTCTCGTCGCTGGTCGGCGCGATCAACTTCGTCGCGACGATCCACAACATGCGCGCGCCGGGGATGAGCTGGGGCCGGATGCCGCTGTTCGTGTGGTCGATCCTCGTCTACAGCTACCTACTGATCGCGGCGCTGCCGACGATTGCCGCGGCGGTGACGATGCTGCTGACCGACCGCCACTTCGGGACTGCGTTCTTCGATCCGACCGGCGGCGGCGACCCGATGCTGTGGCAGCACCTGTTCTGGTTCTTCGGCCACCCCGAGGTCTACATCATGATCCTGCCGGCGTTCGGGATCATCTCGGAGATCCTGCCGGTGTTCTCGCGCAAGCCGATCTTCGGCTACAAGGCGATTGCGGCGGCGACGGTGGCGATCGCGTTCCTCGGCCTGCTCGTCTGGGCCCACCACATGTTCACGACGCCGACGTCGACCGTCGTGCTGATCTTCTTCATGCTGTCGTCGTTCGCGATCGCGGTGCCGACGGGCATCAAGATCTTCAACTGGATCGCGACGCTCTGGAAGGGCTCGATCGTCTTCAAGACGCCGCTCTACTTCGCGGCCGCGTTGCCGGCGCTGTTCGTGATCGGCGGCATCTCGGGCGTGATGCTGGCCGTGTTCCCCGTCGACTGGCAGCTGCACGACACCTACTTCGTCGTCGCCCACCTGCACTACGTGCTCTTCGGCGGCTCGGTCTTCGGGATCTTCGCCGGCCTCTACTACTGGTTCCCGAAGATGACCGGGCGGATGATGAGCGAGGGGCTCGGCAAGCTGTCGTTCTGGGTCATGTTCGTCGGCTTCAACCTGACCTTCCTGGTCCAGCACTCCGCCGGCCTGTCGGGCATGCCGCGCCGGATCTACGACTACGACGCCGACCTCGGGGTCACCGACTACAACCTGATCTCGACGATCGGCTCGTTCATGCTCGGGATCGGGGTCCTGATCACGGTGATCAACGTGCTGCGCTCCTACCGCAACGGCAAGGTTGCGGGCAACGATCCGTGGCAGGGCAACACGCTCGAGTGGTTCGTGCAGTCGCCGCCGCCGGTCAACAACTTCGACGTCGTTCCGCGCGTGCGCTCGGTCGAGCCGATGAAGGACATCCGCCGTGAGGTCGCCAAGGCCGGCGAGCCCGTCGGCAGCGTTGCGCAGCCGGTAGCCTCGGGCACGTGACCCCTCCCCCAGCGGACCTCGCGCCGGGGACAGCCGCTGGCACGGATCGCGCCTTTCGCCGGCTGGCGCTGGCGACGATCTTGGCGACGTTCCTGCTGGTGATCGTCGGCGGCGTCGTGCGCGTATCGGAGTCGGGCCTCGGCTGTGGCCCCGCCGGGTCGGGCCTGCACGGCTGGCCGTTCTGCAACGGCGATGTCGTGCCGGGGCTCGACCTGAACTCGGTGATCGAGTACTCGCACCGCGCGCTCGCCGGGATCGTCGGGCTGATGATGGCGACGCTCGCCGTGCTCGCGTGGCGCCGCTACCGCTCACAACGGGCGCTCGTCAGGGCGACCGCAGCCGCCGCGGTGCTGGTCGTCGTCCAGGCGCTGCTGGGCGCAGCGACGGTCGAGAACGACCTCGACGAGACGCTCGTAGCGGCCCACCTCGGTCTCGCGATGGCGCTGTTCGCGCTGCTGATCTACGTCTGGAGGGCGTCCAAGCCCGAGAACGTCGGCTCCGAGCCCCCGGACGGCGGGCCGCGCTTCCGCCCGCTCGCGGTGGTCGCCAGCGCCCTCGCCTTCTGCACGATCGTCGCTGGCGGCTACATGGCCGGCACGCAGAACTACGGCCGCGCCGACTACCAGCTCGGCGACGGCGCCCACCACGCCTGCGGCAAGGAGTTCCCGACCTGCAACGGCGACTTCATGCCGTTCGGCGACACGCGCCTGGTCGACATCCATCTGACCCACCGCTTCTTCGTCTACCTGACGACCTTTGCGGTGATCGCGCTGATCGTGCTCGCGCTGCGCCGCCGCCCCAGCTCGGGCGTGGTGCGCAGCGCGTGGACCGCGGCAGGGATCCTGGCCGCCCAGCTGCTCGTCGGCGCGCTCAACGTGTGGCTCGAGGAGTACGAGGCGCTGATCGTGCTCCACCTCGCGCTTGGGACGCTGCTCTGGGGCACGCTCGTCGGCCTCGCCTTCCAGCTCTTCCGCATCCCGAAGCCCGTAGAGTCTCCGGCCGACGTGTCTCGCCAAGAGGCGCTGACCGCCTAGACCGCGATGCCCTCCAACGCAGCCAGCAGCCACTCCGCCGTAGCGCCGACCCAGCGGGCCACGGGCCTGCGCCAAGTCGTCTCCGACTACGTCGAGATGACGAAGCCGAAGGTCCAGTCGCTGCTGATCTTCACGACGGTCACCACGATGTACGTCGCCGGCGATCCGTCGATCGACCTGGTCCTGCTGACCTGCCTCGGCGGCTACCTGTCGGCGGGTGGCGCCGGCGCGGTCAACCACTGGTACGACCGCGACATCGATGCCAGCATGGCGCGGACTGCCGACCGGCCGGTCGCCTCTGGGCGCGTGGCGCCGAACGCGGCGCTCGTCTATGGCCTCGTGCTCGCGGCGCTCGCCGTGGTCGTCCTGAGCGTCGGCGTCAACCCGCTCGCCGCCGCGCTCTCGCTTTCGGGCTTCCTCGGCTACACGCTCGTCTACACCGTCTGGCTCAAGCGCACGACGCCGCAGAACATCGTGATCGGCGGCGCCGCCGGCGCCGTACCGCCGCTCTTCGGCTGGGCGGCGACCACCGGCAGCCTCAGCTGGACCGCGCTCTACCTTTTCGCGATCGTCTTCTACTGGACCCCGCCCCACTTCTGGGCGCTGTCGCTGTTGATGAAGGACGAGTACGCCAAGGTCGGCGTGCCGATGCTGCCCGTCGTCCGCGGCGAGCGCGAGACGCGCAAGCAGATCCTGCTCTACACGGTCCTGCTCTACGCCGTCACCCAGCTCCCCTTCTGTGCCGGCGGCTTCGGCGTCCCCTACCTCGCCGCCTCGGTCGTCCTCGGCGGCGTCTTCATTGCCGGCGCGGTCCGCCTCTACCGCCGCGCCGACCGCCGCTCGGCGCTCCAGCTCTACCTCTTCTCGCTGCTCTACCTCGCGCTGCTGTTCGGCGCGATGGTCGTAGACGCGCAGTTGTAGTCGAGCTCAGTGGCTGGGATCGAGCGAGCGGAGCTCGATCTCGACCCGTTCGCGGTAGGGCGCCTCGCCCACCGGCGTGTCGATCTCGGTGTCCACGCGCTGGCGCCGCCGCAACAGCAATCCGTCCGAGCGACGTAGCCAGGAGTCGATGACGTTGCCGCCGCGCACGCTTCCGCGCAACACCGACGTGAGGCGGACATGGACGGCTGGCACCGTCTCTTCGGCGATCTGGACCTCGCCCCGCTCACGAACGGCCGCGCGAATCTCGATGCCGTCGCCGTCGTCGGACCGGCACCGCTCCCTCCATGTCAGGCCGACCGTCATCCGGCCCGGCCGCGGTGCCGAGCTCCCCGTACAGGAGAAGACGACCTCGCGAGGCTGACCGAAGAACTCGTGGTAGTCGTCGATCGACCGGACCCGCGTGCGCCGTGCACCGACGCAGGTCTCGACCGTGTTCCGCCGCTCGCCGAGCGCGTCCCAGCGCTCCCGGACGCCGCAAGGCGTCTCGGTGACCGTGACAGTCGACGTGCGCGGATAGTCGTGGCGAGCGCTGAAGGTTCCACCGACGTGCTCGAACCCACTGGTGGCGTACGCATAGACGCCGGGCGCGGGACCGTAGCGCGGCCGGTCATCGGCTCGCACGGTCTCGCCTCGGAAGTCCGACACGGCATCTCGGACCGACACCGGCGTGGTCTCGTCACGGGATCGGAAGTAGAGAAGGACGCCGACCCCCGCGACCACAAGGAGGCCGATCGCAACAGCTACTCGCCCGCCCACGATGTAAACCCTAACGTTTTCATCTAGACCTCTGCTGCGGTCGAATCCCGGCATTCCGTCCGCCCGCCGTCCCACCATGGCGGCATGTACGGAATCGAGCTGATCTGCTCCGACGAGGCCTGCGCCGAGCTCGTCGAGATCGCCATCCCCACCCTCTCCGAGATCGAGCTGCTCGCCTGCGACGGCTGCGGCTGCACGCTCCAGGCGCTCGCGGTATCGGACGTAGTCGAGATCCACGTCGCACCGCCGATGGCACTGCCGCTCGCGGCCTAGAGCCAGTCCTGCGATCCTTGGCCCATGGCCACGCCCGCCGACAAGCGACACGCCGACTCAGCCCAGCGAACCTGGAATACCCCTGAGGCGATTGCCCGCCACAGGGCGATGACGCCCGAGCAGCGCATCAAGAAGACGGCCGAGCTGTCACGCCAGGCGATGAGAATTGCTCGCGGTCGGCGAGTCGATGGCGGATGAGCCCAGCTTCGATCCGGTCGAGATATTCCGGGTCCTGAACCGCCACGGCGTTGCCTATGTCGTCGTGGGGGGCTATGCCGTCGCCGCCTACGGCGTCATACGCGCAACTGAGGATCTCGATGTCGTCGTCGACCAGTCCTGGAGCAACGCCGGGCGCCTGGGACCGGCGCTCGAAGAGCTGGAAGCGACCGACGCGACGGGCGCCAAGACGCCGCTGACCACCGAAGTCTTGGTACGACGCGTCGACCGTCTATTCAACACGCGCCACGGCACGCTGCACATCCTCAATCAAGTGGGAACTGTTCCCCCCTATGCCCAGCTCGTCCCCGCGCAGGAGGTCGACATAGAGGGCGAGCGTGTGTCAGTGGCAACCCGTGACCAGCTGCGGGTGATGAAGACCGGTACCGGCCGCTTGAAGGACGCGGTAGATCTGGCCGAGCTGGACGAGACAAGCCGGTAGCGACCTTCGTCCGATCCGGTCTACGATCGCGCCGCTTGCCACATAGCTGCGATCCTCTGCCGGTGGCCGCGTCCGACGAGACCTCCGGACCTCGGTGGAAAATCATCGGTCTGGGAGTCCTGTGCTGCGCCATGCTTGCCGCCGCGGGTGGCGTCCTCGCCGCACTCGGCGCCACCGCCGTCGGCATGGTGATAGCGGTCATTGGCGCGATGCTCGTGCCACTCGTCGTGTGGCTTGGCGTGTTGACAGCGGGTGCCCGCTCACAGTCACAGCGAGTGCCGCCCGGCGCCATAGCTCGAAACAGCTACCTCGGCTTCGTCAACGACCTCTTGCGTGAGCCTCCGCGGAATGACCCCAAGCGGACGGCTGACGATCCCGTCCGCAAGTAGCCACCGGGCTCACGGCCCACCGGTGAAGCCCTGATCAGCTAGTGCTGCCGAGCCGCGCCGCCGCCGGGGCGTCGAGCAAGACGGTCAGCGTGCCGTGCTCGGGGCTAACGAGGCTGGCGGGGGCGTCTGGGTCCGGGGCGTCGGCGAAGGCGCGAGCGACGGCCTCCGCCTTGTCGGCTCCTGAGATCAAGAAGAGAACTTCGCGGGCGGCGTCGAGTACCGGCAGCGTGAGGGTTACGCGCGGGACGAGTGGGGCCATCCCGGGAATCTCGACTCCGACGGCCCAGCGCTTGCGCTCCCCGAGCGCGGGGTCGCCCGGGAACAGGGAGGCAGTGTGAGCGTCGGGACCGATTCCGAGGAGGATCAGGTCGAAGACCGGCAGCTCGGCGTCGGGGAATGCCTCGCGCAGCTCATGCTCGAAGGCGTCCGCGGCGAGATCCGTTCCGAGCTCGCCGCGGATCCTGTGGACGGCACGCGGGCGTCGCTTCGGCGGGATGCGGTCGATCAGCTCCTCGGTGACCATGCGGTAGTTCGAGTGCTCGTGATCGGGCGGGACGCAGCGGTCGTCGCCGAGCCAAAGCTCGGTGGCGCTCCAGTCGAGGTCCACTTCGGCGAGCTGCTCGTAGGCGCGTCTTGGCGTCGAGCCACCGGCAAGCGCGATCAGCCCGCCGTGCCTGACGACGGCGGCGATCCGCTCGGCAGCGGCCGCGGCCGGATCGTCGGCGACGACGATCTCCCGACTCACGAGCAGACCATCGCTCCGGCCGCCGTCAGCGCCTGTCCGTAGCCCTTGTCGCGCAGCAGCGACTGGCGAATGCCCTCGCCGAGGATGCCGGCCTCGCCGCGTGAGGCGCCGAGGACGGTCCACTGGGCCTCGTGACCGTCGGGCGTGCGGCGGCGGGCGGAGAGGCCGCCGGGGCCGCGGTCGAGCGAGACGCTGAGGCCGGTGCGGGTGTCGATCGTGACTCCGGCGAGGCCGGGGATCGGCATCGTGTGGTCGGGCTCGAGGACCAGCCCGACGTCGCCGTCGGCCGCCTTGCCCGTGCCGCTGGAGCGCCCGTCGGGGTCGATGTCGGCCAACGGGCCGGGCTCCCAGCCGAGCCGGCGGGCGAGCCAGCCGAGCAGCAGCACGCCGGCGACGGCTGAGTCGGGGTGGTGGCGGACGGTGACGGCGGATATCCGCCCGAGCTCCGGGCGCCACTGCGGCGGGTCGAACGTCGCGGCGACGCGCTCGCGCCACGGGGTCGAGCGCAGCCAGGCGAGGTCGACGACGTAGGCGTGTTCCTTGAGCTCGGCGGCGCGCCGGATCGCGGCCGGGGCGTCGGCCTCGCTGACCGAGTCGAGCAGCACGCTCTGGGCGATCCGCATCAGCGAGTCGACCGCCTCGTCGTGGTCGTGTGGGGACCAGACGAGCGTGGAGAGATCCATCACCAGCAGCGGGTCGACGATCCGGTCGAGGTGCTCGAGGTGCTTCGGGCCGATGTCGAGCACGACCTGCTCGCGCGCGACGGCGACGCGGTCGGCCTCGACGTCCTCCTCCTCCGCCGTGACCGTCGCCCACGCGTCGATCTCGGTGCGGCCCTGCTCGACGGCGCAGAGGATCGTGCGCGAGGCGTGGTAGCGCCCGACGCGGTCGAGGCGGTTCTGGATCTCGCCGCGCCACTCGCGGTCGGCGATCACGACCAGGTTGAGCACGCGCGCGGGCGCGTAGGACTCCCCGGCGGCGTGGCGTCCCTTCAGCAGCTCGCGCAGTGCCTCCTCGACCGCTGACGGCGTCGTGTCCCGCTCGGACCAGACCGTCCCGGTCTCGGTCATAGGGTCGGCGTCCCGCTGTCGGTCTCGGTCATACGGTGCGCCAGCGCTCGCCGGAGCCCAACAGACGCTCGCTCTCGGGCGGACCGTCGGTGCCCGCCTCGTACTGGGGAACGGAGTCGTCGTCGGCCTCCCAGGCGGCAAGGATCGGGTCGCAGATCGCCCACTGCGCCTCGACCTCGTCGTTGCGGGTGAACAGCGTGGCGTCGCCGCGCATCGCGTCGGTGATCAGCCGCTCGTAGGCCTCGGCGACTCCGACATGAACGACGTGCCGTAGAGGAACTCCATGTTCACCGGCCGGATCCGCATCCGCGCGCCCGGGATCTTCGCGCCGAGCGAGATCGTCACGCCCTCGTTGGGCTGGACCCCGAGGATGATCTGGTTCGGCTGGACGCCGACCGAGCCCTCCTGGTCGAAGGCGAGGTGTGGCACCGGCTTCATCGTCACGGCGATCTCGGTGACCTTGCGCGCGAGCCGCTTGCCGGTGCGCAGGTAGATCGGGACGCCCGCCCAGCGCCAGTTGTCGACCTCCAGCCGCAACGCGACGTAGGTCGGCGTCGTCGAGTCGGGCGGGACGCCCTCCTCCTCGAGGTAGCCCGGCACGTTATCCCCCCCGACGACGCCGGCCGAGTACTGGCCGCGGATGGTCATCTCGTCCACGTTCTCGGGCCGCGGCGGGTGAATCGCGTGCAGGACCTTGACCTTCTCGTCGCGGACGTCGTCGGCCGAGAACGACACCGGTGGCTCCATGCACAGCAGCGACAGCAGCTGCAGCATGTGGTTCTGGACGAGGTCGCGCAGCGCACCGGCGCCGTCGTAGTAGCCGGCGCGGCCGCCGATGCCGAGGTCCTCGGCCGCGGTGATCTGCACGTGGTCGACGTAGTTGCGGTTCCAGATCGGCTCGAACAGCTCGTTCGCGAACCGGAACGCGAGCATGTTCTGGACCGTCTCCTTGCCCAGGTAGTGGTCGATCCGGAAGACCTGGCTCTCGTCGAGCACGTCGAGCACGCGCCGGTTGAGGTCCGTCGCCTCGGCGAGGTTGGTGCCGATCGGCTTCTCGATCACGACGCGCACCTCCGCGCCGTCCTTGTGGTCGAGCCCGTGCTCGCCGAGCTTCTCGACGATCACCGGGAAGAAGCTGGGCGCGGTCGAGAGGTAGAAGACGCGGTTGAAGACGATCCCGGCCTCCCCGTCGAGCTCCTCCTCGATCGCCGTGATCTGCTCGTAGACCTGGGGGTCGTCGAAGCTGCCGGGGACGAAGCGCGCGCTGTCGACAAGCCCCGCGAGCACCTTCTCGTCCGGCTTGCGGCGCGAGAACTGCACGATCGCGTCGCGCGCCATCTCCTGGAAGTCGCCGTGCGGCATGTCGCTGCGCGACGAGCCGATCAGGTGGAAGCGCTCGGGCAGCGCGCCGTCGTGGGCGAGGTTGTAGAGCGCGGGCAGCAGCTTGCGCCGCGACAGGTCGCCGGTCGCGCCGAAGATCGTCAGCGTCGTCGGCCGGATCGGCAGCCGCTCGAGGCCCTCGGTGAGGGGATTGCGCTCCTCGACTGGGACCGTCGCGGTGGCCATCGTCCCTAGCTCCGCTTCTTGACCGCGTGGCCGCCGAACTGGTTGCGCAATGCGGCGAGCACCTTGGCGCCGTACTCCCCGTTCTGGCGCGAGTCGAAGCGCGCGAACAACGACGAGCTGATCACCGGCGCCGGCACGCCCTTGGCGATCGCGTCCTCGACGGTCCAGCGGCCCTCGCCGGAGTCCTCGACCCAGCCCTCGAGCTCGCCGAGGTCGTTGCCCTCCTGCTCGAACGCTCGCGCCGCGAGCTCGCAGAGCCACGAGCGGACCACCGAGCCCTGCATCCAGAGCTTCGCGATCTGCTCGTTGTCCAGCCCGAAGTCCGACTTCTCGAAGAGCGCGAAGCCCTCGGCATAGGCCTGCATGATCCCGTACTCGACGCCGTTGTGGACCATCTTCACGTAGTGGCCGGCGCCAGTCTCGCCCATGTGGCCCCAGCCCGGGCCCCACTGCTCGTCGGGCGGCGGGGCGAGCACGTCGAGGATCGGCGACAGGCGGTCGACCGCCTGCTGCGGGCCGCCGACCATCATGCAGTAGCCGACCTCGAGCCCCCAGACGCCGCCGGAGACGCCGACGTCGACGTAGTCGATCCCCCTGCCGCTCAGCTCCTCGGCGCGGCGGAGGTCGTCGGTCCACTTCGAGTTGCCGCCGTCGACGATCGCGTCGCCGGCGTCGAGCAGGTTTGCGAGCTGCTGGACCGTCTGCTCGGTGGGGGCGCCGGCCGGGACCATGATCCAGACGGTGCGCGGCGCCTCGAGCTTGGAGACCAGGTCCTCGAGCGATCCGGCGCCCGTCGCCCCGTGCCCTTCGGCCTCGCTGACGGCATCCTCGGAGAAGTCGAACGCGACGGCGGCATGGTCGGAGTCGCGGTGGATGCGATGGACCATGTTGCCGCCCATCTTCCCGAGGCCGACGAAGCCGATCTGCATCAGAGCATCTCCTTGATCTTCGCGGTCAGCCCACGCACGGCCTCGACAGGATCGCCCTCGAGCCGGACGCGCTCAACCGGCCGGCCGTGGTCGCGCAGCGTCAGCACGTCGCCGGTCGCCTGCGCGAGCTTGAGCTGGTCGAAGTCGTAGTCGGCACCTGGGATCTCGACGTCCTCGCCGCCATCGTGGACGAGCTGGACGAACAGGCCGGTGGCCGGGCCGCCCTTGTGGAACTGGCCGGTCGAGTGCAGGAAGCGCGGGCCGTAGCCGAAGGTCGTCGTCGCCCTGGTGGCGTCGCGGATCGTCGTACGGAGCTCCGCGACCGCGGCGTCGAACTCGTCGGTCGGCGGGAGGTAGCCCATGATCGCGACGTAGGCCGGCGGCGCGGCCTGCACGAGCAGCGCGCGCAGCGCGTCGTCGCCGGCATCCTCCACGCTCGGTGGATCGGCCGCCTCGAGCACCTTCGCCGTGTTGTCCTTCGCCTCTTGGACGTTCGGCTGATCGAACGGGTTGATCCCGAGCGCCCAGCCCGCGACCGCGACCGCGAACTCGGCGAAGAAGAAGATCCGCCCGAGCCCCTCGGCGCCGTCGGTGGAGACCGTGATCACGGGCTGGTCGGCCTCGCGCAGCGCTTGGACGCCGTCCTCGAGCTCGGAGTCCGGCTCCTCGGCGTCGCGGAGGTAGACGAAGATGCGATCGTCGCCGTAGACCTCGGGGGCCCCGAGCGGCTCGCCGGCCACCGGCAGCGCGCCCTTGCCGTGCTTGCCGGTCGACTCCGCCACGAGCTGCTCGGCCCAGAGGCCGAAGCTCGCGATCCGCGGCGAGACGACGAAGGTCAGCTTGTCGCGCCCGCGCAATGCCGCCTCGCCGAGCGCGGCGCCCAGCCAGAGGCCGGAATTGCTGTCGGTCGCGCCGAAGTTGCGGCAGCTCGCCTCGGCCTCCTGCGCCGACGCCAGCAGCGCATCGACGTCGACACCCATCAGCGCCGCCGGGACGATACCGAAGTGCGACAGCACCGAGTAGCGGCCGCCGATGTTGGGGTCGTTCTCGAACACGCGCCGGAAGCCACGCTCGCGCGCCTCGGCGACGAGCGAGCTGCCGGGATCCGTGATCGCAGCGAACTGGCTGCCGTTGCCGCCCGTGCGCTCGTAGAAGTGCTTCATGTGCGAGAGCGTCTCGACCGTCCCGCCAGACTTCGACGAGACGAGGAAGAACGCCTTCGACAGGTCGAGCTTGCGCTCGAGCGCGAGGATCGCCGCCGCGTCGGTGGTGTCGAGCACGTGCAGCCGCAGGCCGCCCTCGATCTCCCCGAAGCTGCGCCGGATTACCTCCGGTCCGAGGCTCGAGCCGCCCATCCCGAGCAGCACGGCGTCGGTGAAGCCGTCGGCCTTGACGCCGTCGGCGAACTCGCGCAGCTCGGGCGCGTGCTCGACCATCGAGTCGACGACCGTCAGCCAACCGAGCCGATTGCCGATCTCCGGCACGCCGGGGCCGCCCCAGAGCGACTCGTCCTTGCTCCAGACGCGCCGCGCGACGTCCTCCTGCTCCGCCTTGCGCGCGCGCTCGGCGATCGGACCCTCGAGCTCGGCCGGCAGCGTCGAGTCGATCGCCTTCGGCCGCCCGGTCAGCACCGCCTCGCGGATCGACTCGACGCCCGAGATCAGCTTGTCGAACGGCTCGATGAACTTCTCGATCCCCTCGCGCAGCAGCGTGTCGGTGACGTCTGTCATGTCGATCCCAGCCTCGGCGAGCTTCGACAGCGCCGGCGACGGGTCGCGGTCGGCCGAGCCGGGGTCGGGCTCCGAGTGCTCCCCGGCGGCGAGCAGCGTCTTCATCGGCATCGTGTTGACGGTCTCCGGCGCGACCAGTCCGTCGACGTACTTCGTCTCGGAGTAGCGCGGGTCCTTGACGCCCGTCGACGCCCACAGCGGCCGCTGCACCGGCGCGCCGGCCGCCAGCAGGGACGAGTAGCGGTCGCCGTGGAAGATCCGCTTGAAGCTCATGTAGGCCGCCTGCGCGTTGGCGATCGCAGCGATCCCGCGCAGGTCCTCGCGGCCGAGCTTCTCCAGCCGCTTGTCGACCTCGGTGTCCACGCGCGAGACGAAGAAGCTCGCGACCGAGTGCACCTCCAGCGACTGTCCCGCCTCCTTGCGGCGATCCATCCCGCGCACGTAGGCCTCGGCGATCGCCTCGTAGGACTCGACCTTGAACAGCAGCGTGACGTTGACGTTGATCCCGTCCGCGACCGCCTCCTCGATCGCCGGGATGCCCTCCTCGGTGCCCGGGATCTTGATCATCACGTTCGGGCGGTCGACCGCCTTCCAGAGCTCGCGCGCCGAGCCCAGCGTCCCCTCGGTGTCGTGCGCGAGCGACGGCTCGACCTCGAGCGAGACGAAGCCGTCGGCGCCGTTCGCCTCGTCCCAGACCGGACGCAGGACGTCGCAGGCGGACTGCACGTCGCGGACCGCCAGGTTGAGATAGATCGCGGTCGCGTCGAGCCCCTCGCCGGCCAGCCGCTCGATGTCCTCGTCGTACTCGTCCGAGCCGAGGATCGCCTTCTCGAAGATCGCGGGGTTCGAGGTCTCCCCGCGCAGCGAGCTCTCGTCGCGCAGGCGCGCGAGCTCGCCCGACTCGATCAGCGAGCGCCGGATCTCGTCGAGCCAGACGCTGACCCCCAGCTCCGTCAGCTTCGCGAGACGCTGGTTCACTCCGGTCGTGGCGCTCATGTCGCTCTCCTCTTTGGTCTCTGGTCAGCCCGCGCGGGCGGCGGTCCGCTGGACCGCCCGCCGGCCGTGCTCGGCCACGTTCTCGGGCGTGAAGCCGAAGTTCTGGAAAAGGTCCTTGGCGGGTGCAGACATCCCGAAGCCGGTCATCCCGACCGACTCGCCGTCGTCGCCGACCCAGCGCTCCCAGCCGAGCGTCGACGCAGCCTCGTCCGACACGCGCGCCCGGCACTCGGGCGGCAGCACCGAGTCGCGGTAGCTCTCGTCCTGCTCCCCAAAGCGGTCGTAGCACGGCATGCTGACCACGCGCGTCGAGATTCCCTCGCCCTCGAGCAGCTCCGCCGCCTGGAGGCAGAGCGACACCTCGGAACCGGTGCCGATCAGGATCAGCTGCGGATCGGCGCCGTCGGCCGCGTCACGCAGCACGTAGGCGCCGCGCTCGATCGCGTCGTCCGGGATCGCGGCTGGGTCGAGGATCGGCACCCCCTGGCGGGTCAGCACGAGCGCGCACGGGCCCTGCTCCTCACGCAGTGCGAAGCGCCACGCGAGCGCGGTCTCGTTGGCGTCGGCGGGCCGCACGGCGTAGACGAACGGCGTCGCGCGCAGGTGCGCAAGCTGCTCGATCGGCTGGTGCGTCGGGCCGTCCTCGCCGAGGCCGATCGAGTCGTGCGTGTAGACGTGGATCACCGGCAGCCGCATCAGCCCTGCCAACCGCACCGAGGCCTTCATGTAGTCGAGGAAGTTGAAGAAGGTCGAGCCGAACGCCCGGATGTGATGGAGGTTGAGGCCGTTGACGATCCCGCCCATCGCGTGCTCGCGGACGCCGTAGTGGACGTTGCGCCCGGCGTAGTTGGATTCCGACACCGAGCCGCCGTCCTCGATCTCGGTCAGCGTCGAGGGCTCGAGGTCGGCCGAGCCGCTGACGAGCTGTGGGATCTGCGCCGCCGCCCACTGGATCACCTGCGACGACGCCTTGCGCGTCGCGATCGGGTCGTCGCCGGGATCGAAGCGCGGGACGTCGGAGTCCCAGCCGTCGGGAAGCCGCCCCTCCATGACCAGCGCGAGCTCCTCGTAGAGCTCGGGGTTCTCCTGGCGGTAGGAGTCCAGGCGCTCCTGCCACTCGGCCTCGGCCTCCTTGCCGCGATCGATCGCCGTGCGGAAGTGGGCCGCCGCTTCGTCGGGCACGAGGAACTGCGCGTCGGGGTCCCAGCCGTAGAACTCCTTGGTCAGCCGCACCTCGTCCTCGCCGAGCGGCGAGCCGTGGGCCTTGTAGGTGTCCTGCTTGTTCGGCGAGCCGTAGCCGATGTGGGTGCGCAGGACGATCAGCGACGGCCGGTCCTCGATCGCGTTGGCCTCCGCGATCGCCGCGTCGAGGCGCTCGAGCGAGATGTCCTCGTCGAGGTCGAGGACGTGCCAGCCGTAGGCCTTGAAGCGAGCGCCGACGTCCTCGCTGAAGGCCATGTCGGTCGCGCCGGCGAGCTGGACGTGGTTGTTGTCGTAGAAGACGGTCAGCCGGCCGAGGCCCAGGTGCCCGGCGAGCGAGCTCGCCTCCGAGGAGATCCCCTCCTGGATGTCGCCGTCGCTGGCGATCGCGTACGTGCGGTGGTCGACGATGTCGTGGCCGGGGCGGTTGTAGCGGGCGGCGAGCATCCGCTCGGCGAGCGCGAAGCCGACGGCGTTCGCGAAGCCCTGTCCGAGCGGGCCGGCCGTCACCTCGATGCCGGGCGAGCCCTCGGCCTCGTGCTCGGGGTGACCGGGCGTCGAGCTGCCGAGCTGGCGGAACTGCTCGAGGTCCTCGAGCGAGATGCCGTAGCCGGTGAGGTGGAGGATCGAGTAGAGCAGCGCCGAGGCGTGGCCGGCGGAGAGGACGAAGCGGTCGCGGTCGAACCAGGTCGGGTTCGCCGGGTTGTGCTTCATCGTGCGCGTGTAGAGCTGGTAGGCGACCGGCGCGAGCGCCATCGGCGCCCCCGGATGACCGGAGTTGGCCTTCTGGACGGCGTCGATCGACAGCGTGCGGATCGTGTTGATGCAGAGCTCGTCGAGAGCCGCCCGGTCCTGCGTCGTCGCCGTCATGCCACTCCCTTGTCGATCGGTCGCGATTCCACGTTCAACTCGCAGTATGTCCGCTGTGCTCCAGCTCGTGGACGGCGAGCACCGCCGCGCCGATCACGCCCGCGTCGGGGCCGCCACGGGCCAGCTCGACGGTCGTGCGCTCCCACAGCGCGGGCAGCGCCCAGCGGCCGGCCTCGGCCCGCGCCACGTCGAGGAACAGCTCGGCCGCACGCGAAATGCCCCCGCCGACGACGATCCGCTGCGGCTCGAAGACGTTGGCGACGGTCGCGATCCCGATTCCCAGCCAGCGGCCGTAGCGCTCGAGCACCGATGCCGCCTGGCGGTCGCCCTCGCGTGCGGTGGTCACGGCGTCGCGGCCCGACACGCGCCCCTGGTCGGCGTAGAGCCGTCCGAGCAGGCTGTCGGGGTGCTCGCGCGCGCAGCGGGTCGCCTCGCGCTCGAGTCCGCGGCCGCTGCAGTGCCACTCGAGCGATCCCGGGCGGGGGAAGCTGCCCGCGGGCGCGTCGTCGGTCGCACCGCTGGCGATGCCCATGTCCCGCGGCGCATGGTCGGCCGCCCGGCCGTCGACGGTCGCGTCCGCCGGATGCTCGTCGATCGCCCTGCCGTCGACGACCATGTGCCCGAGCTCCGCGCCGAGCCCAGTCGCGCCGCGGAAGATCCGGCCGTCGACGACGATGCCGCCGCCGACGCCGGTCCCGAGCGTCAGCATCACGAGATCGCCCGCGGGCGGGTCGGGCACCAGCTGGGCCTCGCCGAGCGCGGCGCAGTTGGCGTCGTTGTCGACCGAGACGGGCACTCCCAGGCGGTTGCCCAGCTCCGCGCGGACCGGAACGCCCGCCAACGGAATGTTCACGCTCGCGAGCGCGGTGCCGCTGGCGGCGTCGACCTGGGACGGCACGCCGACCCCCACGGCACGCGGCTCCACGCCGGCGGCGTCGGCCACCTCGCGGGCGACGGCCGCGATCAGGTCGATCAGCGCGGTCTCGCTCCGCTTGTCGGTCGGACGCTCGATCCGATTCCGGACCTCGACCCCGTCGACGACGGCGGCAGCGACCTTCGTGCCGCCGACGTCAACGCCGAGCACGGCTCCGTCGGCGCCCGCTCGCGACCGCTCGCCGACACCGACCTCAGGCATTTCCCGTCCCCGCCTGCGATCGCCCGCCATCGCCCGCCTCAAGCATGTCCGGCCCCTGGCGCGAGTCGACCGCCGTCGCCGCCGCGCCCCACGAGCAGCGCCGCGCCGATCGCGCCGCCGAGGTCGCCGAGCGCCGCCAGGCGGATGGCGGGTGGGGCGTCGTCGTTGAAGAGGTGCGGCAGCATCGCGGCCTCGATGCGGGCGCGGTAGGGCTCTCCGAGGCGGACCCCCAGCCCACCGCCGACGATCACCGCCTCGACGTCGAGCAGATTGACTGCGGAGGCGACGCCGGCGCCGAGCGCCTCGACCGCCTCGTCCAGCAGCTCGCGCGCGAGGTCGTCGTCGCGGTCGAGCGCGCGCGCCCAGATCCCGCTCGTCAGCCGCGTCCGGCCGCGCTTCTCCATCAGCTCGAAGAGCTGCGTGCTCCTTCCCTCGCCGGCGAGCTTGCGCGCGCGGGCCTCCATCGAGCCGCGGCCCGCGTAGGCCTCGAGGCAGCCATGGCGCCCACACGGGCAGCGGCGACCGCCGATCCGGACCACGACGTGGCCGAGCTCGCCGGCGATGCCGCGGCCCAGCCACGGCTTGCGGTCGAGCACGATCCCGCCGCCGACGCCGGTCCCCCAGAAGACGCCGAGCATCGAGTCGTAATCGCGCCCGGCGCCCAGCTCCGCCTCGGCGTCGGTGGCGACCTGGACGTCGTTCCCGAGCCGCACCGGCACCCCGAGCTCGCGCTCGAGCGTCTCGCCGAGCGGATAGGAGCCCTCCCAGCCGGGAAGGTTGCGCGCCTGTCCCACGGTTCCGCGCTCACTGTCCACCTCGCCCGGTGAGCCGATGCCGAGCCCCGCGAGCGCGTTCGCCTCGACTCCAGCCGCCGCCGCCGCGGCGCGCATCAGATCGGCGATCGCCTCCGCCACGTCCGCGGGTCCACCCGCGGTCGGAGTCGGCCCGCGCTCGGCACCCAGCACCTCATTGCGCGCGTCGACCACGACGGCCTGGATCTTGGTGCCGCCGAGATCGATGCCACCGCGCTGGTCCATCCGTCTCCTCTTCATCCTCGCTGCTACCGGACCGTGATCATGGCGATCTGGTAGAAACGGCGCCCGTGGACCGCCGCCTCGCCTCCCGCAACCTCCGCACGGCCCTGATCGCAGGCGCGATCTCGATGGCGGTCTTCGCCGCCTCCTGGGTCGTCGGACTCGTCTACTAGCGATGGCCGAGCAGCTCGAGGACACAGGCCAGGCCCCGCCCGCCGGCGAGGCGATCCACCTCCCCGGCCCCTCCTACCTGCCGGCGATCGTCGCCGTCGGAATGACGATCGCGCTCGTCGGCGTGGTGCTCAACTGGGCCGTCTTCGGCCTCGGTGTGCTGATCACCCTGATCGCGATCGTCCGCTGGATCGGCCAGGCGCGCACCGAGCTCGCCGACCTGCCGCTAGAGCACCACTCGTAGCCTGTCGCCCGTCTCGGGTGGTGCTCCTGTGGGGCGTCCTTGAGGCCTGGGGTCGCGCCGGGGTGGTTGGGAGAGATACGAGTGGCTGGGCTGTGGTGCCGGGCTTTGGCTGGGTAGGGCGGCAAGAGGGTGGCTGGTGGCCGGGAGCGGGTTGCGCTCGGTGGCCTGGGGTGCTCGCGTGGCCGGGGCTGGTGCGCGGGCGGTGCGGGCCTCGAAAGCGGGTCCTGAACGGCCGAGTTCGGGACGTTTGGAGCTTTGTATGACCTAGAGGTCATACAAAGCTCCAAACGTCGAGATTTCGCCTGCCAGACCGACCCCTATGCACGTTTGCTGGGCCCGGGGTCAACCACCGTGCAGCACAACCCTCCGGGACGACCGAGAGCCGCTCCTACCGAGCGAAGCAGCCTCTCCGGTCACCCACCACTCCGCAAGCCGCCCTACCCAGCTAAAGACCGGTATCGCAGCTCAGCGACTCGTGTCTCTCCCAACCACCCCGGCGAGAACCCAGGCCTCAAGGACGCCCCACAGGAGCGCCACCCCAACCCCGCAGGCCGCGCCAGCTAACCAGTCGCCGGCATGTCCGACGTAGCCCCGTCCGTCACCCAACACCGCACGATGTCGCGCATCGACACGATCCCCGCCAGCTCGCCGCCGTCGACGACCACCAGGTGGCGGAAACCTCCACGCACCATCTCCTCGGCCGCCTGCTCGAGCGACCAGTCGGGAGCCGCGAAGGTCAAGTCGGCCGACAGATGGTCGGCGACGCACTCGCGCTCGGGGTCCTGTCCGGAGCCGATCGACTCGAGCACGTCGCGCTCGGTGAGGATTCCCGGACCGGGCTGGTCGGGGTCGACGACGACCGCGGCGCCGACGCTGCGCTCCGCCATCGCGCCGGCCGCCTCGCGCAGCGTGTGCTGCGGGCCGACCGTCAGAACGACGCTGCTCATCCCATCTCGAACTTGCACCTGCGGGGCCTCCTGGAGTTCGTGCCGATCGCCTCGATCTTACCCCGGTGGAGTTCGAACGGGAGACGCACGCTGTCCAGTTGTCGCTTGTCCTCCCCGTCGCATAGACTCGCGCGCCGTGAATGGCTTCGGGGGAAGCGATGCGTAGACGACACCCTCTGCTGGGGGTCGCCCTGCTCAGCGCCTTGGCGACGGCGATCGGGATCGCGATCGTCCTGTCGATCGACTGGTTCCCGTCGCAGGCGTCGACTGCCGCGAAGGACATCGACGAGCTCTACTACGTGCTGGCGGTCGTGTCGGTGCCGATCTTCGTGCTCGTCATGGCGGTCGCGCTGTACTCCGTCTTCGCCTTCCGCGTCCGCCCCGGCGACATGCGCGACGGCGAGCCGATCCACGGCAACACGCGGCTCGAGATCGTCTGGGTGACGATCCCGTTCATCATCGTCAGCATCCTCGCCGCCTACGGCTGGGTCGTGCTCAACGACATCGAGGAGCGCAAGCAGGACACGCTGACCGTCGACGTCACCGGCCAGCAGTTCGCATGGAGCTTCGAGTACCCCGAGCAGGGCAAGCTGCAGTCGAACCAGCTCGTGCTGCCAAAGGACCGCCCGGTGCGCTTCCGCGTCCACACCAAGGACGTCCTGCACGACTTCTGGGTCCCCCACTTCCGCCTGAAGACCGACGCCGTCCCCGGCCTGACGACCGACATCCGCGTCACGCCGTCGCGGCTCGGTACCTATCCGGTCGTCTGCGCTGAGCTGTGCGGTATCGGCCACGCGACGATGCGCCAGTCGGTGCGCGTCATCCCAGCGGCGCAGTTCGACTCCTGGGTCGACGAGCAGCGCCAGGGCAAGAGCGACGGCGGCGTCGCCGCGGCCGGCGGGGACAAGACCGCCGCGGGGCGCCAGCTGTTCACCGACACGGGTTGCGACGCCTGCCACGCGCTCGCCGACGCCGAGGCGACCGGGTCCGTCGGACCCGACCTGAACGACATCGCCGCCGCGGCCGCGAGGTACGGCAAGCGGCAGAGCCAGAGCCCGACGGAGTACGTCAAGAACTCGATCACGAAGCCGAACACGTTCATCGTCCCCGGCTTCCGTGAGGGCTTGATGCCGGAGACATACTCCGAGCAGCTCTCAGAGGCTGAGATCGACACGCTGGTCGAGTACCTTCTGGGTGTGGGCAAGGAGAAGGACGCGCAGTGACCGCCACCGCGAGGTTCCGGGCGCCGGGCTGGTACCGCGCCGCGCTCAGCCTGGTGATCGCGTTCGCGTTCGCCGTCGCGCTCGTGACCGGCGTCCGCGCCCTCTACGGCTGGGAGGTGCTCGACTGGGGCGCGATCGGGACCGTGGCGATGATCGCGATGCCGCTCGCCTTCCTGGTCGGCATCGGCTGCTTCGACTACTGGTTCGGCTGGGCGATCGGCAAGCCGACCGTGCCCGACGACCACTCCAGCCACGGGGCGACCTCGTGGAAGGACTACTTCAAGGTCAACACCGATCACAAGGTGATCGGGATCCAGTACATCTGCACGACCTTCATCTTCTTCATTCTCGGCGGGCTGATGGCGATGCTGATCCGCGCCGAGCTCGCGCAGCCGGGGACGCAGTTCGTCGACCCGAACACCTACAACGGCCTGTTCTCGGTCCACGCGTCGCTGATGATCTTCCTGTTCATCATCCCGGTGTTCGCGGGGATCGCGAACTACGTCGTGCCGCTGATGATCGGCGCGCCCGACATGGCGTTCCCGCGCTTGAACGCGCTGTCGTTCTGGCTGCTGCCGACCGCCGGCGTGATGATGGTCGCGAGCTTCTTCGCCGACGGTGGCGCCTTCGCGACCGGCTGGACCGCCTACGCCCCGCTCTCGACCGAGACGCCGTTCGGGCAGCAGTTCTTCACGCTCGGAGTCCAGTTCGCGGGCGCGTCCTCGATCGCAACGGCGCTCAACTTCCTGGTCACGATCATCACGATGCGCGCGCCGGGGATGACCTTCTGGCGGATGCCGCTGATGGTCTGGGCGCAGTTCACGACGTCGCTGCTGGTCGTGATCGCGACGCCGTTCATCGCCGGCTCGCAGTTCTTCGTCCTGCTCGACCGCTCGCTGGGCACGGACTTCTTCACCGCCGGCAACGGCGGCGACGTGCTGATGTACCAGCACGTCTTCTGGTTCTACTCGCACCCGGCGGTCTACATCATGATGCTGCCGGGCTTCGGGATCGTAAGCGAGGTGATCTCGACGCACGCGCGCAAGCCCGTCTTCGGCTACCGGATGATGGCGTTCTCGCTCGTCGCGATCGTCATCCTCGGGTTCACCGTCTGGGCCCACCACATGTTCGTCTCGGGCATGCACTCTTGGCTGCGGATCCCGATGATGATCACGACGATGCTGATCGCCGTGCCGACCGGCGTGAAGATCTTCTCCTGGCTCGGGACGCTCTGGCGCGGGGCGATCCACCTGACGACGCCGATGCTGTTCGCGCTCGGCTTCATCACGATGTTCACGCTCGGCGGGATCAGCGGGATCATGCTCGCGGTGATCCCAGTCGTGATCCACGTCTCGGACACCTACTTCGTCGTCGCGCACATCCACTACGTGCTGTTCGGCGGCAGCGTCTTCACGATCTTCGCCGGGATCTACCACTGGTTCCCGAAGATGACCGGCCGAATGTACGACGAGGGCCTCGGCAAGCTGCACTTCTGGCTCTCGTTCGTCTTCTTCAACCTGACCTTCGGGCCGATGCACTTCGTCGGCGTCGACGGGATGCCGCGGCGCGTGGCCGACTACGCCGACCAGTTCGCGACGCTCAACGCGATCATCTCGATCTCGAGCTTCCTGTTCGGCCTCTCGTTCCTGATCTTCCTCTACAACATGATCGCCAGCTGGCGCCACGGGCCGAAGGCCGCCGGCAACCCCTGGCGCGCGCACTCGATCGAGTGGCAGGTGTCGTCACCGCCGCCGATCTTCAACTTCGACGAGGTCCCGACGGTCGTCGGCGGGCCCTACGAGTACGGCGTCCCGGGCGCGGTCCACGCCGTCTTCGGTGACAAGAAGGCCCCGGTGAGCGCCGCCCACGGCCCGGCCCCGACCCCGGCCGGCGGCGGCGCGCCGCCGCCCAACGACCCATGAGCGACGCGCACGACATCCTCGTCGTCGCGAACGAGACCGTCACCGGGCAGCCGCTGATCGACGCGGTCAAGCGGCGCGCCGACAGCGGCCCGGTCGCCGTCCACGTGATCTGCCCGCAGAACCAGCCCAAGCACGGCTACGTGATCTACGACGAGACGATCCGAGGCGCCGCCGAGAACAGGCTCCAGATGACGATCGCGCAGCTGCGCGAGGTCGGAGTCGAGGCCCAGGGCGAGGTCATGGACCCCGACCCGTACTCCGCGATCATGGACGCCGTCGGCGAGCACGACTACGACGAGATCATCATCTCCACGCACCCCGACACGCGCTCGGGCTGGCTGCGCCAGGACCTGATCTCCCGGGTCCAGCAGGCGACACGGCGGCCGGTCGAGCACATCGTCGTTGATCTCGGCCCGCAGGATCCCGACGCCGGCATCCGCACGCTCGTAGTCGCCAACCAGACCGTGGGCGGCGAGGAGCTGATCTCGGAGCTCAAGCAGCTCGCCGCCAACGGCCCCCACCGCTTCATCGTGGTCTGCCCCCAGGGCGGCGCCGGCGAGAACGACGCCCACCGGCGCCTTGCGCACACGCTCAAGCGGCTCAGCGACGAGGGGCTCGAGGCGATCGGGCAGGTCACCCACCCCGATCCCTACACGGCGATCCAGCAGGCGCTGCGCTTCTACGGCATCGACGAAGTCGTGATCTCGACCTTCCCGGCGACCCGCTCAGGCTGGCTGCGCGGCGATCTAGTCGGCCGCGTCAAGGCATCGACCGACAAGCCCGTCCACCACGTCGTCTCAGGCGACCGCACGGGAGCGAGCGCCTGATGGAGTCAGCCTCGCTGCCGACCACCGCCCCGCCGTCCGCGCCACACGCCGACGAGCACGAGCACCACGGCCCCCCTGCAGCCCACCAGTCGTCGCGGATGGACCCGCAGTTCCTCGGGATGCTGCTGTTCATCATCTCGGAGATCATGCTCTTCGGAGCGTTCTTCACGGCCTACTTCTTCATCCGGGTCGTGAACGGCGACGGCTGGCCGGCCGAGGGCGACCACCTCCCCGTCGCAGTCGCCGGCGTCAACACCGCGATCCTCGTGTCGTCGAGCTTCACCATGCACTGGGCGCTCGAGGGCGCGCGCAGGGAGAACCGCCGCGCGCTGAGGATCGGCCTGCTGACCACGCTGCTGCTGGGCCTGACCTTCCTCTGCATCCAGGTCAACGAGTACTTCCACATCGGCTTCGCGATCTCCGAGAACGCGCAGTCCTCGATCTTCTACGGCCTGACGGGCCTGCACGGAGCGCACGTCTTCGTCGGCCTGACGCTGCTCGCCTTCGCCACGATCCGCGCGTTCCGCGGCCACTTCTCGGCGAAGGAGCACCTCGGCGTCGAGGTGCCGGGCATCTACTGGCACTTCGTCGACGTGATGTGGATCGTGGTCTACACCACGATCTACATCCTCTAGCCGTGCTCAACCCGTTCGGCTCGGAGCAGGACGCGTTCCGCTTCCTGCTCTACGTCGGCGGGTTCGCACTGGCTCTGGTGCTGATCGTCGTCGTCGTGCGGCCGCTCTGAGCGGTCTCAGCAACGACCTGGAGCTGGCCGAGCGGCTGGCGCGCGACGCCGGAGCGCTGCTGCTGGAGCGCTACGAGCGCGAGCCGAGCGGGCTCGCCAGCAAGTCGAGCAGGACCGACATGGTCTCAGACGCCGACCGCGACGCCGAGCGGCTGATCCGCGAGCTGCTCGCACGCGAGCGCCCAGACGACGGCTTGCTCGGCGAGGAGGGATCGGACGTCGAGGCCTCGAACGGGCGCCGCTGGGTCGTCGATCCACTCGACGGGACGACGAACTACCTCTACCGCTTCCCCGCCTGGGTGGTGAGCGTCGCGCTCGAGGATGGCGACGGAACGGCCGTCGGCGTGGTCCACGACCCGTTGCGCGGCGAGACCTTCACGGCGCTGCGCGGCGGCGGCGCCCGCCTCGACGGCGACCCGATCGCCGTCAGCGGCGCCGAGCGGCTCGAGAGCGCGCTGATCGGGACCGGCTTCGGCTACGACGCCGACCGCCGCGCCCGGCAGGCCGAGCTGCTCGCGACGCTGCTCCCGCGCGTGCGCGACATCCGCCGTGCCGGCGCCGCCGCGCTCGATCTCTGCATGGTCGCCTGCGGACGGCTCGACGGCTACTACGAGCGCGGACTGCATGCGTGGGACTGGGCGGCCGGCTCCCTGATCGCGGCAGAGGCCGGGGCTTCGGTCCTCCCGCTGCCGGGCGAGCCGTTCGGGCTCGTCGTAGCCTCCCCCGCGATCGCCGACGAGCTCGCTGCGCTCGCTGGATGATCTCGGGAGGACCCCTGGGGGCTCACGCCCCCAGACCCCCGCGACACCTGGCCGGGTGAGGGGCCCCCAGTGCTCCCGGAAGCTGTCGATAGCGTCGGCCGGGCCTTGTTCTTGCGGTAGTACTCCGCGGCGAAGTAGCTGCCGATCACGAAGCCGACGGCCAGCAGCTGGGCGCCGAGCGTCTCCCAGGTCGGGTGGATGCCGAGCCAGGTGCCCATCCAGAGCGGGAAGTCGATGTCGAGGCTGTGGACGGGGAGCCAGCCGACGCCCTGCATCGAGCGGGCGGTGTTGCCGGTCATCACGAACAGCACGAAGGCGATCAGCACGCCGGTGACGACCAGCATCCGCTTGTAGGGCAGCTTTTGCTCGAGCTTGAAGGTGGCCAGCCCGACCAGCGCCGTGCCGGCGAGGCCGAGCGCCACGCCGGCGACCACAACCGCCGTGCCGGACGCGAGCTGCAGCGCCTGGAGGAAGAGCACGGTCTCCATCCCCTCGCGGAAGACGCTCGTGAAGCCGAGCACGTAGAGGCCGGCGACGGTCGCGCTGCCCGCCGCAGATCCGGCGGCGACCGCCCCGGTCAGCTCCTTGCCGCGCTTGCGGTGCCCGGCGATCCACTCCGTCCAATAGACCTTGTGGAAGAACCAGTTCAGCACCAGCAGCAGTACCGCCACGGCCAACAGCCCGACCACCGCCTCGACCTTCTCGCCGTAGCGCTGGAGCGAGCCGAGCACCGCTACGGCGCCGACGTAGCCCAGCACGCTCGCCGGCAGCGCGAGCAGCGCGCCGCGGTAGATCGGCCGCCGCAGCTCGCGCCGCGCGCCGATCATGCTCGCGGTGATCGCGGCGATGATCAGGATCGCCTCGAGGCCCTCGCGGAAGACGATCAAAGCCGCGTTGACGATCGTCGTGGTCGCGCTCGCGCCCTCCCCCGTCTTCGCGCGCGCCTCGTCGAGCGCGTCGCTGAGCTCGAGCGTCGACTCGCGCACCTCGCTCGTCGGCGCGCGCGACGAGATCTGGGCGGCGAGCCCCTCGTGGTCGCGGGCGCCGTACCAGAACAGGCCCTCGACGTCGACGACCAGCCCGGGGTCGAAGGCGCGCAGCTCCGGCTCGGGACCGAACTCGAAGAACGCGTAGGCCGACAGCCGTGCCTGCTCGGCCTGGTCCCACTCGCCGGCGTTGGCGGCGGCGACGAGCTGGTCGACGCTGATCTCGACGAGGTCGTAGTCGACCTCGCTGCCGCCGTCCTTCCAGTCGTCGGGGAAGAGCCCGTCGAGTCGGTCGGAGATACGCTCGTGGACCGCCTCGACGTCGTCCTCCGGCACGACCGCTACGCGCTCGTGGGCGTCCTCAACGAAGCCGGCGAGGCGGTCGAGGTCACGCTGGACGGCCGCGACGGCCTTCGGATCGCGCGCCGCCAGGACGGACTGGAGGTCGGCGAACGCCTGCTCGACCCCCTCCTGGAACGCGACCGCCTCCTGAAGCTCGAACGGGATCGTCACGCGGCCGTCCTCGGTGCCGTCGCGGTACTCGATCGGGATCAGGTCGAGGAAGCGGACGAGCTGGCCGGCCCGGCGCGCCTGCTCCTCGTCGGTGAACGGTGCCGCGGTGAATCCCTGGAGGTCGCGCTCGATCCGCTGCCGGGCGGCCACGAAGGCGCCGACGCGGTTCGCGGCCGCGGCGCGAGCGAGTGCCGCGAAGTCCTCTGACGTGGCGCGAGCCGCGGCGGGGCCGCGCTGGTCGCGGTACTCGGGCGCCAGGATCGACCAGTAGCCAGCGGCCAGCGCCGCCGCCTCGGCGAAGCGCGGCGCGAAACCGCGCTCGCCGGCCTCGGCGGCGGCGTCGAGGTTGGTCGCGAGCCGCGACTGGTAGGCGTCGAGCAGGTCCTTGCGCACCGCCAGCGCCGCGTCGGCGGGCTCCTCGTCGCCGGCGTGGAGGGCCAGCAGGGCGGCCGTCGCGTCGACGCCCGGGCGGGTGAAGCGGGTGCTCTGGCGGAAGTCGCGCACCAGCAGCCAGGCACGCGCCTGGCGGGTGTCGCCTCGCTCGGTTGCGTCGACCGCGACGGCGAACGCGCCGCGTCGCAGGGCGGCGACGGCGTGCCCGCGCGCCGCCGCCAGCCCACTTTCGTCGCCAGTGCTCAGCGCGCGCTCCGCCGCGCGCAGCGCGCCGCGCAGCTCGCGTAGGGCCGCCGGAGCGACCCGTGCCAGGTCGCGCTCGAATCGACCGCTGACATGTCGCTGTGCCGCGGCCAGCGCGTCGCCGGAGAGCTCGTCGAGCAACAGCTTCGTCTGGGCGTCGAACAGGTCGGCGCGGATCGCGTCCGCCGCCTGCCACGGCGCGACGCGTTGCGGGGCCGAGACCGGCGCCTCGACCCCCGCGCCGGCGTCTGGCGCGGCGCGCTCGCCCGGGGCGGCGGACGCTGCCGGCGGCGCGGCGGCGGCGAGCAGGGTCAGCGCGACCGCCAAGGCCGCGCGCCGACTCCCGGCTCGCCCTCCGCGCCGCACCCGCCCTAGCTCTCCTGCAACTCGATCCCGAGCCGCTGCGCCGACTGCGTCACCTGGCCGGCGATCGCCTCGGCACGCGCCTGGGCCTCGCTGCCGAGCTGGTCGGCCTGCTTCGGCGTGAACCGCTCGCCCTTGCGCTCACGATCGCGCAGGTCGGCGGCGAACGCCAGCAGGTCGTCGAGCTCGCGCCGCGTCTGCCGCGCCTGTGCCGGGCTCTCGGCCGCGATCCGCGGCTGGATCTCGGCGTAGGTGAACGCGATTCCCTCGAGGATGTCGGCGATGTCCGAGAGCCGCGAGGTGGCGACGAAGCTCTGCTCCTTCCGATCGCCTTTGCCGGCCACGAACGCCGTATTGCGCCACTGGCCGAAGTACTCGCTCATCGTCGGCGTCATCACGACGATCGACGTCAGGGCGTCGGACGGCGTCGGCTCGAACTCGCGTGCGTCGCGATCGAGAGCACGCGTCTGGTCGCCGAACTCGTCCGTCGCGGCGTCGAAGATCGCGGCGTCCGGCAGCCCCTCGCCGAACTCGACCTCGCCGTCGCAGTCGACGTCCGGCTTCACGCCCTTGGCGGTCAGCTCGTCGTTGGTTCCCCACAGCGAGGTCTCGAGCAGGAAGAAGAGGTTCCCGGGCTGGCGCAGCTTGCGCCCGTCCGCGAGATCGAGGCTGAACGAGACGGCGCTCTCGGGATCGGAGGCGTCCGAGCCGGCGTCGATGTCGACGTCGTAGTGGGCAAGTCGCGGCACGCCCGCGACGATGCCCTCCATCTCCTCGTAGGCCGGGTTGGCGGCGACGAAGACGTCCTTTGCATCGCCGAGCAGGCGCTTGACGTTGCCGCACTCCTGCTCGAGCAGCTTGGCGTAGTCGAAGTCGACCGACTCGGCAAGCTCGAAGTACTCATCGCCGATCGCGCGCATCCGGCTGGCCTGCTCGGAGAGCTCACGGCTGTGGTCGGTCAGGTATCCCTTGACCGCGCCCAGCTGGCCGGCATCGGACGAGGCCTCGGTCGTCGCCGAATCATCGTCTCCTCCACAACCGACGCCTACCGCGCCCACGACCACGACAACCACAACAGCCAGCAACCGACCCATCGAGCCTCCCTTCGACACCCATTAGGACAACCTAATTAGGGGAGCCTAACGGAACGTCGGTCAGGGCTACTCGACGGTCAGCTCGCCCCTCATGCCGCCCTCGGCATGCCCCGGCACGGTGCAGAGGAACTCGTACTTGCCCGGCTTGAGGTTCGCCTGGAGCTCCGACGTGCCGCCGGTGCCGACGACGTTGCCCTCGACGACCTCGCCGCCGGTCTGCTCGATCGCGATGTTGTGCTCGATCGGCGACTCGTTCGGGCTCAGGATCTCGAGCGGTCCGGGCGGCGCGGTCGCCTTCGAGCTGGCGAAGGCCAGCGCACCGGTCGGGTTGGCCTCGATCTCGAGCCGCCCGCCCTGTGCGGCGATCGGCTTGTTCGACACCTCGGGCGCTCCGGCGCTCGCGAGCCGCCCCTCGTCCTTGCCGGACTGGCCCGCCACCTGCGCGACATAGGCCGCGACGTCCTTCGCGTCCTCGCCCTTGACGAGGTCCGGCGGCATCTTGCTGTTGCGCAGCACGTTGGAGATCTGGTCGAGCACGACGCCCTCGACCGTTCCCTCGCCGAGGCCCTGACGCCGAGCGGGCCCGAACGCCTCGTCGAGGTTCGGCCCGGCGACGCCCTTCGTGTCCGCGCGGGCGAGCGTGTGACACGAGCCGCAGCGCTCGACGAACAGCGTCTTGCCGGTGACCATGTCAGGGTCGTCACGACCACAGCCGGACGCTGTGACCGCTCCCAGTACGGCGACGGCCGCGAGCACGGCGAGCCTCTTCGGTCCACTCCTCACGGGCGCGAAGACTACCCGCTCACGGGGCTGGAAGGCGAGCCTGCGGGCGCCGGACGGGGCAGCTCGTCGAGCCGTCCCTGGGCAGCGGCGATCACGCCGTTCGCCACGCCCTCCCAGCCGAAGCGACGGCGGGCGACGTCGGACAACGCGGACGCTGCCCGGGCGCGCTCCGCCGCCGGCAGCTCGAGCCAGCGCACGAGCCGCTCGCCGATCTCTTCGACGGCGCCCGGCCCGCGCTCGAACGCGAGCAGCGGACGCAGCTCCGGCACGACGGCGTCGGCCAGCTGGGCCGTCACCTCGGCAAGGCCGGAGTGGTCGGCGGAGAGCGGCAGCGCGCCGCAGCAGGCGGCCTCGGCGGCGACCATCCCGAACGCCTCGGGGAAGGTGCTCGGCACGACCTGGGCGCTGAAGGCAGGCAGCACGAGCGGCAGGTCGGCGTGCTCGAGCCGACCGGCGAACCGCACCCGCTCGGCCGCGGTCCGGGCGGCCGCGACGTAGCGCGTGCGCGCCTCGCCCTCGAGTCCGTCGAGGAAGCTCGTCAGGTAGCCGAGCGCGCCGGGCGGCCCGCCCTCCAGCTCGCGTCCGTGCCGCGCGATCTCGCGCAGCGCGTCGAGGTCGCCGTCGGCGAGCGCCTCGACCATCTGCCCGAGCGGCTCGCGGTAGCCTCCGAACCCGATCACGAGCAGGCGCGCGTCGGGCACCCGGGCATGCACGAGCGGCCAGGCGGCGAGCAGCAGGTCGACGCCCTTGGAGACGATCAGCTTGCCGACGTAGCCGACGATCGGCTCCCGGCGCGGGTCGAGCGTGCGCAGCGCGGCAGCGGCGCCAGGCTCGCCGCCCCACGCGGCCATGTCCTCGCCGTCGATGCGATCGGCCAGCTCGGCGAGCCCGCGCGCCGCCGCGTCCGGCGATCGCGGCCGGAACGCCTCGACGTCGACGCCCGGCGGGCCGAGGCGCGTGCGCGCGGGAAGCTCGGGGTCGCCCGCGACCTCCCAGAGCGCCTCGGCGGTGTGGCGCGAGCCGACCAGCACGCCGGAGGCGCCCCGCAGCCCTTCGAGCATGTAGGGCAGGAACCGCGCCGGCTCGGGGCGGACGGTGTACTCGAGCGCGCTGCCGTGGATCTTGACCGCGTACGGAACCTCTCCCCCGAGCCCGCGCGCGAGGATCGCCGGGCCCATCACGGCGTGGTTGGCGAGCGCGACGTCCGGCTTGGTGCGAGCCGCCACCGCGCGCACGGCGGCGACGTTGGCCTCGATGTAGTGCTCGAGCGCCTCCTCGGAGAGGTCCGCGAAGCGAACGGCGTCGAAGCCCTCGTAGCGGTCCGCCACGTAGACAGGCAGCACGCGCCCGATGTCCGGGTTGTGGATCGTCACCTCCGGCGGCAGCCCAAGCCCCTCCGGATCCCGCTCCTGGCAGAGCAGATGGACCTCGTGCCCGAGCCCCGCCAGCGCCCGCGCGAGGCTCAGGTTGTAGATGTTGCTGCCGGTGCCGCGCAGCAGGTAGCCGTGGAAGATCAGGACCCGCACCGGCGGCATGCTGCCAGGGCGTCCGACGGAAGCCCCGGTTGGTAGTCTGCCGCGCCATGCCGCCGCGTCAGAAGTACCGCCTCCGCGCCCGCTCCGACCGCGAGCTGATCGGCGAGGTCGAGCCCGGCAAGGAGTACGTCGACAAGCAGACCGGCGAGCCGTTCGAGGTCGTCGGGAAGCTGATTCCGCTCGCGCCCTCGCCGAGCAACCTGCCCTACTCGGTCGAGAATCTCCGCCTCTGCGGCTGCTCGCTCGAGCAGCTCGCTCAGCGCGACCTCAACGACTGCCCGCACTGCGGGCGCCGCCTGCCCGCGCTCAACGGCGAGGGCTGATCCGCACGGGCCGCGCGCCCGGGAACCTCACTCGCGCCGGCAGCGGGCCCGGCACCGAGCGCCCGCGCCGCGGGCGCCACCGTGCCGGCGACGAGTGACCGTCGCGGATCCGCCTGCCCGCAGTCGGCCAGCGTCCACCCGGAAGCCGCAGGCCCCCTCCGCCAGGGCCGCGGCGCGGCCCCGGGCCGTGTCCGTCGCTGCCTCCACCGCCACCGCCACCGCCGTCGTCGGACGGGTCGTCGCCGTCGTCGCGGATGCGGAAGAACCAGATCAGCCAGGCGACGAGCAGCCCGATGTCGAACACCCGGAAGCCAACGATGAAGATCCACCCCTCAGTGGACATCTCCCTTCGATGGTAACGACGCGCGGCCGGCGCTACCAGGGCGTTAGCGCCCGGGCCACTAGGCGCGAGCGGCTAGGGCGCCTGAACGCCGCCGCCAGCCACTGTGGCCGGCTCTGAGCCGAGCGTCAAGGCTGCCGCGGCGCGCCTCGCCGCCTTCTTCTTCTTGTCCGAGCCGTCGGTCGGGCGCGGGTCCGGCACGTAGGTCGCGGTGTAGAGCAGGCGCGAGTTGAAGTAGGTGCAGCCGTAGTCGACGACCTCCTTGACCTCCTGCTGCGCCGAGGGCGGGCTGAGCTCGTCGTCCTTGCCGCACTTCTCCTCCGGGCGCGACGAGCGCCACCAGTCGCTGCGAGCCAGCTCGACGGTGTCGAGCAACGGCGCCCAGGTCGGGACGGTGATCGCGACGCGGTAGTCCTTCTGGACGCGCAGCGGCTGTGGGAGCGCGAACGTCGGCGACGAGCCGAGGAAGGCCGAGACGTCGTAGACCTGGCTCTGCGCCATCAGCCGGTGGTTGCCGCGCTTGCCCTTGCGCTCGCTGCGGCGCAGGATCGAGAGCCGGACCTGGGGGTCCATGCCGAAGCGGCCGTTGAAGAACGTGACCTGCGTCGGGGTCAGCTGGCCGAGCGAGACCGTGAAGGCGACGATGTAGCCCGCGCGCGGCACGACGAAGGGGTTCTTCAGCGTCCCCGAGCGGCCCTGGTAGGCGGTCACCTGGTAGGCGGCGACGCACGGATCGCTGGGGCAGTTGGACGCCGCCGGCGGCTGACCGCCGGCGCCGAGCTCGATCACGCGCGCCTGCGCGGCCGCGGGGGCGGCCAGTGCGAGCACGGCGAGAGCTGGAATCAGATAGCGCTTCATAGGGAGCCCAACACGGGCTTCGCGGTCGAGTTGCGAACTCCTACTTGTATCGGTAGGTGATCCGACCGCGGTCGAGGTCGTACGGCGACAGCTCGATCTTGACGCGATCGCCGGGAAGGATGCGGATGTAGTGCCGCCGCATCTTGCCCGAGATGTGCCCGAGCACCTCGTGGTCGTTGTCCAGCTTGACGCGGAACATCGTGTTCGGGAGGGCCTCCAGGATCTCGCCCTCCATCTCGATCTTCTCCTCTTTGGCCAAAGTGCTGCCGTGTGCCTTTCCTCTGTGTCAGGCCGGCGGAATGCCGGTCGATGCCGCGCCGACACGCTACCAGGGGGCTAGAGGCGCAGTCGGCGGGCGAGCGCGACGCACTCGTCGCGCGTGACGACCTCGCCCGCGTAGACGGCCTCGCTGAGCCGCGCGAGCAGCCGGCCGAGCTCGGGCCCGGGCTCGATGCCGACCTCGGCCGCAAGCTCGTCGCCGCGGATCGGAGGCCGCGGCGGGCCGTCGGCGTGCCAGTCGAGCGCCGGCTCGATCAGCTCGCGCGCGACCTCGAGGTGCGCCGCGATCGCGGGCTCTGCCTTGCGGCCACGGGTCGCCAAGCGGTCGGCGCACGAGAGGACGGTGACGTCGACCTCGACGGGGTCGCAGCGCGACAGGTAGCGGTAGACGTCGGCGCGGCCGAGTGGCCGCTCGTGGACGAGGAAGCCGAGCGCGAGATGGTGGCGCGCGAGCGCGGCGACGTGCGCGCGCAGCCGCTCGCTCGTGCGCAGGCGGCGGAAGACCTGGCCGACCAGGTCGCCACCCGCGGCATCGTGGCCGACGAACGTGACGCGCCCGTCCTCGCGCACGCCGCGCGTCTGGGGCTTGGCGGCGTCGTGGAAGAGGGCGCCCAGGCGCAGCGCCTGGCCGCGCGTCAGCTCGTCGGCGAGCGGCTCGTCGAGCACCTCGCGCAGGCGCGGCGCGGCTGCGCCGAACAGCTGCTCGAGCCGATCGCCCTGCAGCAGCGCGATCTGCTCGCGCAGGACCTCGACTGTGTGGCCGTAGACGTTGAGGTGGTGGTAACGGCTCTGGTCGACGCCCTGGAGTGCGTCGGCCTCGGGCAGCACGGCCGCGAGCACGCCGAGGCGGCGCGCGAGCTCGAGGCCGTCGAGCGCCCCGGGGGCGACGAGCAGCCGCCGCAGCTCCGCGAAGACCCGCTCGCCCGACGGCTCGGTGAGGCGCGGGGCGGCCTCCTCGGTCAGGCGCTCGGTCTCGCGGTCGGGCCGCATGTCCAGCTCCGCCGCGAGCCGCACCAGCCGCAGGGCCCGCAGCGGGTCGGCTGCGTAGGCGCCGGCGAGCACGCGCAGCACGCCCGCATCGAGGTCGGAGAGCCCGCCGTGGGGATCGATCGGGCCGCCGCCCGCGAGCGGCACCGCGATCGCGTTGATCGTGAAGTCCCGGTGCGCCAGGTCGGCCTCGACCGTGTCGCCCTGAAGTGGCGAGACGTCGCACGCGACGGTGCGGTCGCGGTCGAGCGCCCGCCAGGCGCCGAACGTGTCGGAGAGCGGGAAGCTCGGCCCGCCGAGCGCCTGCGCCGCCCGGCGCGCGACGGCCTTGGCATCGCCGGCCACCGCCAGGTCGACGTCGACGAGCGTGCGGCCGAGCAGCGCGTCGCGGACGACGCCGCCGACGAGCCAGATCTCGGTGTCAGCGTCCGCCAGCGCCTCGCGCAGCGCACGCACGGGCGCGGAGGCGGCGAGGCGGTCGGCGAGCTGCGACTCGGTCATCGCTCGTGGACGCGCGCGACCCGCGCCGTCAGGGCCGTCGTCACCTCGTAGTTGATCGTCCCCAGCCGTCGCGCCACCTCCTCGCAGAGGATGCGCTCGTCGCCCTGGGCGCCGATCAGCAGCGCCGGGTCGCCTGCCTCCACGCTGGTCTCCGCACCCAGATCGACGGTCACGTTGTCCATGCTGACCGTCCCGGCGAGCGGGTACCGGCGGCCGCCGATCAGCCCCTCGCGACCGTCGCCGGGACTCCCCCGGCGCCAGCCGTCGCCGTAGCCGATCGGGAGCGTCGCGACCCAGGTCGGCTCGCTCGCGGTCCAGCGCCGGCCGTAGCCCGCGCTCCAACCGGGCTCGAAGCGCTTGACGGCTCCGACGGCCGACTCCAGGCTCAACGCCGGCTCGAGCCCGCGCGCCGCCGGATCCTCCTGGAACGGGTCGAGGCCGTAGATCGCGATCCCGCAGCGCACCATGTCGAAGTGGCTCGCGGGGTCGCGGTAGGTCGCGGCGCTGTTCGCCGCGTGCACGACGATCTCGGGATGGGCGGCGCGGAGCTCCCCGGCGAAGGCCGTGAAGCGCTCGAGCTGGAGCGGGGAGTGGTCGTCGCCGAGCTCGTCCGCGGTCGCGAAGTGGGTCATCAGCCCGACCAGCTCGAGCCTGTCGTCAGAGGCCGCGATCTCGGCCACGGCGCGCGCCTGGGCGGGGTCGATCGCCCCGAGCCGGCCCATCCCGGTGTCGAGCTTGACGTGGATCCGGGCCGGCGCGCCGCCCTCCCCCACCCGCTCGGCGAGCGCACGTGCGAACGCCGGCTCCCAGACCACCACGTCAGCTCGCACGGCGAGCGCCGCGTCCGCGTCCGCGGCGGTCAGCGCCCCCATGACGAGCAGCGGCCCGTGAAGGCCCGCGGCGCGCAGCGCGGTCGCCTCGTCGGCGGTCGCCGTCGCGAGCCAGGTCGCGCCGCCCGCGAGCGCCGCGCGCGCCGACTCGGCCGCGCCGTGGCCGTAGCCGTTCGCCTTGACGACGGCGCACAGCCGCGTGTCGTCACCGACCAGCGAGCGCAGGTGGGCGCAGTTGCGCTCGATCGCGCCGACGTCGATCCGCGCCAGCGCCCGCAGGGACGCGTGCGCGCCCATGCTCAGGAGACGAGCGCGCCGAGGACGTCGAGGCGGGTGACGACGCCGACCAGACGGCCGTGCTCGACCACCGGCAGGCGGTTGTGGCCCGACTCGTGGATCAGGCGCGCGGCGTCCTCGATGCTGGTCTCGACGTCGACCGTGTCGGGGTCGGCGGTCATCATGTCCGCCGCGGTCGAGGCGAACGCCTTGCGCAGGCGGTCCTCGAAGCGGCTCAGCGACTCGATGAAGACCGTGCCGCCGAAGATGTTCACGTAGTGCGGCAGGTGCAGGTCGCCCTCGTCGTCGGGCAGCACGAGATCGGCCTCGGTGACGATGCCGACGCAGCGCCCGCCGTCGTTGACGACCGGGACGCCCGGCAGCTCGTGCTCGCGCATGACCGCCAGCACGGTGTCGACCGAGTCGTCCGGCGCGACGGTCGGGGTGTCTGCCTCCATGATCTCTCTGACGGTCTTCGGCACGGCGCGCACCTTACCGCGAGCCGAGCCCGTCGGGCAGCGCGTCGATCACGTCGCCGGCGATCACGTGGTCCGCACCGTGACGGGCGGCGGCGGCCATGCCGGCACGGGCGTGCGCGAGCGCGCCGAGCGCCGCCGCCTCGAACGGATCGAGCCCCTTGGCGAGCAGCGCGCCGATCAGGCCGGAGAGGACGTCGCCCGTGCCAGCCGTGGCGAGCGCCGGCGTGGCGCCCGGGTTGATCGCCACCGGCCCCCCGGGCGCCGCCACGATCGTGTCGTCGCCCTTGAGCAGCACGACCGCTCCGCTGCGGTCGGCGGCCTCGCGCGCGCAGGCGAGCCGGTCGGCGTCCACCTCGCTGCGGTCACGCTGGAGCAGGCGCCCGAGCTCGCCGGAGTGGGGCGTCAGGACGGTCGGCCCCGAGCGCTCGTGCAGTGACTCGAGCACGCCGGCGTGCGCGTTGAGCCCATCGGCGTCGATCAGCAGCGGCGCCTCGACCGCTCCCGCCACCCCGCGCGCGAAAGCGACCGCCGGGTCCGAGCGACCGAGCCCCGGCCCGAGCACGACCGCCCCGGCGCGCTCGGCGAGCTCGGCAAAGGCGCGCACCCCGTAGGCGCTGTGCGTGCCGTCGGCGTCGGGCAGCCCGCGGGTCATCTGCTCGAGCAGCCGCAGCTCGAGCGCGGCCTCGACGGCGGCGGGCACAGCGACCTGGACGTAGCCGGCGCCGGCGCGCTGCGCGGCCATTGCCGCCATCGCCGGAGCGCCGGTGAGGCCGCGAGCCCCGCCGGCGATCGCGACGACGCCGGAATCGAACTTCGATCCGAAGCGCCGGCGGCGGGGGAAGCGCTCGAGGATGCGGTCGGAGATCAGTCCGATGCGCGCGCCCACCGGCGCCCCGCGCGGCATGCCGATCTCGACGACCTCGACCTCGCCCGCGTGGATCGCCCCAGGGGCGATGTGCAGGCCGGGCTTGGAGCCGTGGAAGGTGGCGGTGGCATCGGCATGCACCGCGGCCGCGGCGACCTCGCCGGTCGAGGCGTCGACGCCCGACGGCACGTCGCAGGCGATCACCGGCGCGTCCTCCGCGTTGATCGCGGCGATCGCCGCGGCCACCGGCTCGCGCGGCTCGCCCTCGAAGCCGGTGCCGAGCATGGCATCGACGATCGCACCCGACCCGGCGAGGGCGACGGGCTCGAACGGCTCGGGCGGCGCGCCCGGCAGCCGGTCGAGGTTGACGCGCGCGTCGCCGCGCAGTCCGTCCAGCGGCGCGACCGCGAGCACGTCGACCACGCGCCCCTCCTCACGCAGCAGCCGCGCCGCAGCGAGGCCGTCGCCGCCGTTGTTGCCCGGCCCGACGACGATCCGCAGCGGCAGGCCGGGCCGCGCCAGCCGTGCCGTCAGCCGCGCCAGGCCGGTGCTTGCCAGCTCCATCAGGTCGAGCGACGGCACGCCCGCCTGCTCGATCGCCCAGGCGTCGCAGGCGCGCATCTCGTCGGCCTCGTAGAGCGGATCGAGCCACTCGGGCAGGGACGTCGTCGCACCGTCGAGGCGATCGACCACCGGCGCTCCCCTCAGCCGGGCTGTCGCGCCGGGGCGACGATCGCGACCGCGCCGGCCGTCTGCTCGGTGTGGGTCAGCGAGATCCGGGGCGCGCCGCCGAGCTCGCGCGCCCGCTCGGCCGCCGCGCCGGTGAGGCGCACCTCGGGCGCGCCGGAGGTGCTCACGACCTCGACGTCCCGGAACGCCCAGCTCTCCAGCGCCAGCGCCTTCGCGACCGCCTCCTTGGCGCAGAAGCGCGCCGCCAGGTGCTGGCCCGGACGCGCCTTGCCCGCCGCATAGGAGAGCTCGCCCTCGGTGAACAGCCGCGCCGCCAGCCGCGGCCGGCGCTCGAGCGCCGCCTCGAGGCGACCGATCTCGAGCAGGTCGATGCCGATCACTTACTCGACGGTGACGGTCTTGGCGAGGTTGCGCGGCTGGTCCACGTTCAGTCCCTTGGCCCGGGCGATGTAGTACGCCAGCAGCTGCAGCGGGATGACTGCGAGCAGCGGCTGGATCAGCCAGTCCGCGCGCGGCACGTAGAGCACCTCCTCGGCGTGCTCGGCGACGTGCTCGTCGCCGGCGGTCGCGACGGCGAGGACGTGCGCCCCGCGTGCCCGGACCTCGGCGATGTTCGACAGCACCTTGTCGAGCACGGGCGACTCGGTCGCCACGCAGACGACCGGCGTGCGCTCGTCGAGCAGCGCGATCGGCCCGTGCTTCATCTCGCCGGCCGCGTAGGCGTCGGTCGGGACGTAGGAGATCTCCTTCAGCTTCAGGGCCCCCTCGAGCGCCGTCGCCAACCCGGCGTGACGGCCGAGGTAGAGGAAGAAGCCGGCGTCGCGCCAGTGCTCCGCCATCTTGCGGAGCGGCTCGTCGACGTAGCCGAGCAGCTCGGTGATCCGCCCCGGCAGCGCGCGCAGGTCGGCGACGAGCTCGGCGACGCGGCTCGGCTCGAGCGTCTCACGGACCTGTGCGAGCCGCAGCGCGAAGAGGTACATCGCGGCGACCTGGGAGACGTAGGTCTTGGTTGCCGCGACGCCGATCTCGAGGCCGGCGCGGGTGAACAGGACGCCGGTCGCGTCGCGCGTCGCCTGGCTGCCCATCACGTTGGTGATCGCAAGCACCTTCGCGCCCTTCTCGCGCGCGAGTCGCATCGCGGCGAGCGTGTCGGCGGTCTCGCCCGACTGCGAGATCCCGATCACGAGGTCGCGCTCGTCGACGACCGGATCGCGGTAGCGGAACTCCGAGGCGATGTCCATCTCGACCGGCACGCGCGACCACGACTCGATCGCGTAGCGGCCCGACAGCCCGGCGTGGTACGAGGTGCCGCAGGCGACCACGACCACGCGCCGCAAGCCGCGCAGCTCGTCGTCCGAGAGCCCGATGTCGCCGAGGTCGACGCCTTCGCCGACGAGGCGATCCGCGATCGACTCGGCGACCGCATCCGGCTGCTCGTGGATCTCCTTGAGCATGAACGTCTCGTAGCCGCCCTTCTCGGCCGCCTCCTCGTCCCAGTCGACCTCCTCGGCGGCGCGCTCGACCTCCTCGCCGGCGGCAGTCGTGAAGCGCGTCCCCTCGGGGGTGACGATCACGATCTCGTCGTTCTCGACGAGCTGCACGCGGCGCGTCTCGCGCAGGAAGGCCGGGATCGCGGAGGCGACGAAGTTCTCGCCGTCGCCGAGGCCGATCACCAGCGGGCACTCCTTGCGCGCCGCGACGAGGACGCCAGGCTCGTCGGCGTGGGTCGCCACGAATGCGTAGTGGCCGCGCAGCTCCCGGTACGCCGCGCGCACCGCGGCGACGATGTCGCCGTCGTAGTGGGCGGCGATCAGGTGCGCTACGGCCTCGGCGTCGGTCTCCGACGTGAAGACCGCGCCGTCGGCCTCGAGCCGCCCGCGCAGCTCGGCCCAGTTCTCGACAATCCCGTTGAGGACGACGTGGACGCGGCCGGAGCTGTCGTCGTGCGGGTGGCAGTTCGCCTCGGTCACGCGGCCATGGGTCGCCCAGCGGGTGTGGCCGATTCCGGTCACCGCCCCGTTGCCCGGGCCGCTGCCGTTGCCGTTGCCGTCGATCGCCTCGCGCAGGTGGGCGAGGTTGCCGACCGCGCGCACGGTGTGAACCTGACCGTCGCCGATCAGCGACAGGCCCGCGGAGTCGTACCCGCGGTACTCGAGCTTCTCGAGGCCCGCGAGCAGGATCTCACGGCAGGGGCGTGTGCCCGTGTATCCGACGATGCCGCACATAGGGAGGAAGAAGAGGGTAACCCGACCGCGCCCGGGTCGCGAACCGGCAACGTTCCTCTCAGCCGAGCTCGCGCTCCACGACCCCGACCAGCCGCTCGGTGATCTCCCCGCATTCGCCCTCGTCCGGAGCCTCGACCATCACGCGCACGAGTGGCTCGGTGCCCGACGGCCGCACGAGCACGCGACCGCGACCCTCGAGATCCGCTCCCGCCTGCTCGACGGCCTCCCATACGAGGGTCGCCCCCTCGAGCGCGGTGCGGTCGCGAACCGGGACGTTGATCAGCCGCTGCGGCAGCTTGCGCATGCCGCGCCGCTCGGCGAGGTCGCCGTCGCCGAGCGCCTCGAGCGTCAGCAGCGCCGCCGCCGTGCCGTCGCCGGACGGGACGAAGCCGGTGTCGATGATGTGGCCCGACTGCTCGCCGCCGAGCGCCCAGCCGCGCCGCAGCAGCTCGGCGAGCACGTGGCGGTCGCCGACCGGGGTGACCGCGACCTCGATCCCGGCCTCGCGCATGGCGGTGTGGAAGCCGTAGTTGGTCATCACCGTGACCGCGACGCCGTCGCCTGGCAGCCGCCCGGCGGCGCGCAGGTGGAGCGCGGCGAGCGCGATCAGCTCGTCGCCGTCGACGACCTCCCCGCGGCGGTCGACGGCGAGCATCCGGTCGCCGTCGCCGTCGAATGCGAAGCCGACGTCGTAGCCCCCGGCGACGACCCGCTCGGCGAGCGACTCGACGTGCGTCGAGCCGCAGCCGTCGTTGATGTTGCGCCCGTCGGGGGCGACCGCGATCGCGTCGGCGTCGGCGCCGAGGCGGCGGAAGATCTCCGGCGCGACGACGTACGTGGCGCCGTGGGCGCAGTCGAGCAGCACGCGCTTGCCGCTCAGGTTCAGGTCGCGGAAGCGAAGCTCGAGCTCACGCAGGTAGTCGCCCCCGGCGCCGTGCAGCTCGCGGGTGCGGCCGATCGAGCGCTCCGCGGGCGGCCGTCCGCCATAGACGAGCGCCTCGATCGCGGCCTCGCGCTCATCGGAGACCTTCGTCCCCTCGGGGCCGAAGAACTTGATCCCGTTGTCGGCGTAGGGATTGTGCGAGGCGGACACGACCGCGGCGAGGTCGAATCCGTGGCGAAGAGTCAGCAGCGCGGCGCCGGGAGTCGGCAGCACCCCTCCGAGCAGCGCGTGGCCCCCGGCTGCCGACACGCCGGCGGCAAGTGCGGCCTCCAGCATCTCGCCGGACTCGCGGGTGTCGCGCACGATCAGTACCTGGGGCGGTCCATCGGCCCCCTCCCACGCGGTCGTCGTCGCGGCACAGCCGAGCGCGAGCGCGAGCTCAGCGGTCAGGAAGTCGCCCGCGGCGCCGCGGACACCGTCGGTGCCGAACAGACGGCCCACGTGGCGGTTAGCGCTTCGAGAACTGCGGGCGCTTACGGGCCTTCTTGAGGCCAGCCTTCTTACGCTCCTTGACACGCGGATCGCGCGTCAGGAAGCCACGCCGCTTGAGCTCGCCGCGGAGGTTCGGATCGGCCTCGACCAGCGCGCGCGTGATGCCGTGGCGCAGTGCGCCGGCCTGCGCCGAGACGCCGCCGCCGTGGATCTTCGCGACCACGTCCATGCGGTCCTGCTGGGCGACCGTCTCGAGCGGGGTCCGCGCACGCGTCTGCAGCGTCGGGCGCGGGAAGTACTCCTCGAGGCTCTTGCCGTTGATCGTGTACTGGCCGTTGCCGGGCTTGAGCGTCACCCGCGCGACGGCGCTCTTGCGCTTGCCGGTCGCGCGGTAGCGCGCGTCAGCTGCCAGGTTCAGGACGGCGCTGAGCGGGGCCGGGGCCTCGTCCTCCGCGCCGTCGCCGGTCGCGTCTACGTCCGCGGAAGGCTCGGCGCCGGCCTCGACGTCTGCGTACTCGTTCGCCTCCGCCGGTCGCGCGTCGTCCTCGAGAACCAGATCCGGCTCGAGATGGGCGCCCGGAATGACCTCCGGCTCGTCCTTGGCGTCCTTCTTGCGATCGCGCTTCGGCTTCGGCTTCGGCTTCTCCTCGGCCGCGGGCGCGTCAGCCGACTCGGCCGCCGCGGGCTCCTCGGCCGGCGTCTCCTCGACGGCGGACGTCTCGGCTGCCGGCTCCTCGGGAGCGGGCTCCTCAGCGGCCGGCTCCTCAGCGGCGGGCTCCTCAGCTACAGGCTCCTCGGCCGGGGCCTCCTCAGCGGCGGGCTCCTCAGCTACAGGCTCGTCCGCCGGAGGCTCCTCAGCAACGGGCTCGTCCGCCGGAGGCTCCTCAGCAACGGGCTCGTCGGCCGAGGACTCCTCGGCGACAGGCTCCTCGGAAGCGGGCGCCTCTGCCTCGGGCTGCTCGGCCGTGGGCTCGTCCGGCGTGGCCTCCGGAGTCGGCTCGTCCTGCGGGGTCTCGTCGCGCTCGTCGTCGGCCATCAGTCCTCGATCTCCATCGGCTTGGGCTGCTGCGCTGCGTGGGGATGCTCGGGTCCGGCGTAGATCTTCAGCTTGCGCAGCTGCGCACGGGCGATCCGGTTGCGCGGGAGCATCCCCTTGACCGCGAGCCGGAGCACCTCCTCGGGCCGCCGCTCGATCATCTCGGCGAACGTGCGCGTGCGCAGGCCTCCGGGATAGCCCGAGTAGCGGTGGTAAAGCTTTTCCTCGCGCTTGCGGCCGGTGACCGCGATCTGCTCTGAGTTCACCACGACGACGAAGTCACCGACGTCGCAATGCGGCGTGTACTCCGGCTTGTGCTTGCCGCGCAGCGTGTCGGCGATCTGGGTCGCGAGCCGTCCGAGCGTCTTGCCGGCAGCGTCGACGACGAGCCACTCGCGCTCGCGGTTCTCAGGTGTGGCTACGTAGGTCTTCATGCGTGGGAGGGCCGCCGCTCGGGCCGAGCGCTCTGCTGGGAGCCTCGAATCCGGCGCGACCGGCCGCACAGTCTGGCACACGCGCAGGGAAACGTCGTCCTCCGCTGAACCCGTAGCCGAGGAGGTGGAGCCGATTCACAGGCGACCGGCCGCTTGGTTATGCTGCCGCGAGTTTCAAGCCTGCCGAGTCCCCGGAGGTGGTCAGCACTGTGCTGAAGGGGAGCGGGGGAACCATTCGAGCGCTCTCCGGTGCTCGAAGGGGCGAATCGAAGGCGACCGGCAGCGGTCGCCGCCGTAGCGCCGCTCTTTCGGCGCGAGCCCGTCAGCTAACCCCGTAGGCCGGAGAAAGAGAGGCAGTTCAGGCAGTGCCGTCGAGGAATCCCTCCTCCTTATCGACACGACCAGGGCAGGGTGCGCAGGCGTTGGCCGCGCGCGTCGGCCCGTCCCGCGCGGCGCTCGCCGCCGCGGCATTGGCGCTCTTCGGCGCGGCCGCGATGCCTGTCTCGGCCGGCGCCGCGACCGGGTCGATCTCGGCCGGCGGCTTCGCCTACGTCGAGACCCCGACGATCGCGAAGCTGGCGTGCGTACGGCGCTGCGCGACGCACAAGCGCCCCCAGGGCGGCAGCACCGTGCGGAACTCGGGTCGGTCGCTGTCACAGGTCGTCGAAGCGACCTTCCTCGGCGGGGCCGGCGCCACCGACGACGTCAAGGCGAAGGCGCGCCCGCGCAACGCCAGCCAGGTGGAGCTTCGCGTCCCCGCGACCGCCGCCGCCGGTCCCCTGTCACTAAGGACAGCGAGCGCGGTCAGCTCGGCCCCGAGCGCCCCGATCGACATCCTGCCTCCGCTCCCGCCCGAGGTGCTGGCGAGCAAGAGCCACGTCTTCCCGATCCGGGGCAAGCACGACTACGGCGGCGCCGGCGCGCGCTTCGGCACCGGACGCGTAGGTCACAGCCACGAGGGCCACGACGTCTTCGCCGCCTGCGGGGTCCCGCTCGTCGCCGCCCGCGGCGGCGTCGTGCAGTTCCGCGGCTACCACGCCGCCGCCGGCAACTACGTCGTCATCGACGGCGAGGGCACCGAGACCGACTACGCCTACATGCACCTCGAGCAACGCACCCCATTCCGCAAGGGCGACGCCGTGGCCACCGGCCAGCGCATCGGCTCGGTCGGGGACTCCGGCAACGCCCGCGGCTGCCACCTCCACTTCGAGCTCTGGTCCGGCCCCGGCTGGTACGAGGGCGGGCGCGCCATCGACCCCCTGCGCGCCCTGGAGGCCTGGGACTCCTGGTCCTAGCCCGCCGCCGCCTCTGACCTACCTAGGGCGCGGTGGGCCCAATGCGGCCACGATCTGACCGCAACGGACCCGTCGCCAAGCGGTCCATGATGACGGGCCGATCACGGCCGCATAACGACCGAAACAAACCCGCGGCGCGCGAAGCCGCCGCTCGGGCACCAGGGCTGACGACCGGACAGGCCCGCGGCGTGCGGAGCCACACAGCGGCGCCTACAGAGCGGCTACTCCCACTCGATCGTGCCCGGCGGCTTCGACGTGATGTCGAGGACGACGCGGTTGACTTGGCGCAGCTCGTTGATCATGCGAGAGGCGACGCGCTCGAGCAGGTCGTAGGGCAGGCGGGCCCAGTCGGCCGTCATCGCGTCGTCGCTGGTGACGGCGCGGATGACGACGACGTAGCCGTAGGTGCGCTCGTCGCCTTGGACGCCGACGGTGCGCAGGTCGCCGGGCAGGACGCAGAAGGACTGCCAGAGCTCGCGGTAGAGGCCGGCGGCGCGGATCTCCTCCTGGAGGACGAAGTCGGCGTCGCGGAGGATCTCGAGCCGCTCCTTGGTGACCTCGCCGCCGACGATCCGGATGCCGAGGCCGGGGCCCGGGAACGGCTGGCGCCAGACGAGCCGCTCAGGCAGGCCGAGCTCGATGCCGACCTTGCGCACCTCGTCCTTGAACAGCGTGCGCAGCGGCTCGACGAGCTCGAACTCGAGGTCGTCGGGCAGGCCGCCGACGTTGTGGTGCGACTTGATCGTCGCGGCGCCGGTGCCGCCGCCCGACTCGATCACGTCGGAGTAGAGCGTGCCCTGGACGAGGTAGTCGGCGTCGCCGATCCGCGCCGCCTCCTCCTCGAAGACGCGGATGAACTCGCCACCGATCGCCTTGCGCTTGGCCTCGGGGTCGGTCAGGCCCTCGAGCCGCGCCAGGAAGCGCTCCTCGGCGTCGACCGCGACGAGCGGCACCTTGAAGTGGTCGCGGAACGCGCTCACGACCTGCTCGGCCTCGTTCTTACGCATCAGGCCGTGGTCGACGAACACGCACGTCAGCTGGTCGCCGATCGCGCGGTGGACAAGCAGCGCCGCGACCGATGAGTCGACACCGCCAGAGAGCCCGCAGACGACCTTGCCGTCGCCGACCTGCTCGCGGATCCGCCGGATCTGCTCGTCGGCGACCGAGGCCGCGTTCCAGGCCATGTCGCAGCCGCAGATCTCCTCGAGGAAGCGGGTGAGGATCTGGGTGCCGTAGGGGGTGTGGACGACCTCGGGGTGGAACTGGATGCCATAGAGGCCGCGCTCGACGTCCTCGAAGGCGGCGACGGGCGACTCGCTCGACGAGGCCAGCGCGACCGATCCCGGCGGCGGCTCGTAGACGGTGTCGCGGTGGCTCATCCAGCAGCTCTGCTCGACCGGCAGATCGGCGAGCAGGCGCCCGTGCTCCTGGACGGTCAGCTGCGAGCGACCGAACTCGCCGACCTCGGCGCCCTCGACGCGCCCGCCGAGCTGGTGGACCATCGCCTGCATCCCGTAACAGATGCCGAGCACCGGGATCCCGAGCTCGAGCAGCTCCGGATCGAGCCGTGGCGCGCCGTCGGCGTAGACCGAGGCGGGGCCACCGGACAGGATCAGACCGCGCGGCCGGCGCTTGCGGATCTCGTCGACCCCGACGTGGTGCGGCAGCAGCTCGCTGAAGACGCCGCACTCGCGTACGCGCCTGGCGATCAGCTGCGAGTACTGGCCGCCGTAGTCGAGCACGACGACCTCGTCCTGGCGCAGGTCGTTCGGATCGGCGAGCGCCGAGCCGCCGGAGGGCACCGTGCCGGTGACGTGCTCGGCACGTGCGTCCCCGCTGACGCCCGTCGGCGGAGCGCCCGACTCCGCCACTACTCGACTAGCGCCGGATCGGCCGCCACCGGTCCGGAGCCGTTCGTCACGCCGTCGGCCGCGGGCGCGGCCTTGGCGGCGGACTGGGCGCCCATGCCGATCGCCTGGTCGCGCTGGAGCTGCTTGCCCTCGGTCTGCAGCGACGGCGCGACCATCACCTCGGCCCGGTGGAAGGACGGGATGTCCTCGTAGCCACAGGTCGCCATCGAGGTGCGCAGGCTGCCCATCAGGTTGAAGGTGCCGTCGTTCTCGTGCGCGGGACCAAGCAGGATCTGCTCGAGCGTCCCGTTCTGCGTCGTCTTGACACGTGCGCCGCGCGGCAGCTCGGGGTGGAACGTGGCCATCCCCCAGTGGTAGCCGTGGCCGGGCGCCTCGTAGGCGCGCGCCAGCGGCGAGCCGATCATCACCGCGTCCGCGCCGCACGCGAACGCCTTCGAGATGTCGCCGCCGTTGCGCATGCCACCGTCGGCGATGACCTTGACGTACTCGCCGGTCTCGAGCATGTGCCGCGAGCGGGCGGCGGCCACGTCGGCGATCGCCGTCGCCTGGGGCACGCCGATGCCGAGCACGCCGCGGGTGGTGCAGGCGGCGCCCGGACCGACGCCGACGAGCACGGCGTGCGCGCCGGTGCGCATCAGGTGCAGGCCGGTCGAGTAGGAGGCACAGCCACCCGCGACGACCGGAACGTCGCTCGGGACTTCCTCGGGATGAACTCCTTGAGGTTGAGCGGTGGGCGTGACTCGTCGGTCGAGACGTGCTCCGCCGAGATCACGGTGCCCTGGATGACCATCACGTCGATGCCGGCCTCGAGCGCGGTCTCGTAGAGGTCGCGCACGCGCTGCGGCGTCAGCGAGGCGGCGCAGACGACGCCCTGCTCCTTGATCTCACGGATCCGCTGGGCGATCAGCTCCTTCTTGACCGGCTCCTGGTAGATCCGCTGCATCTCCGCGGTCGCGCGCTCCTTGTCGAACCCCGCGATCTGCTCGAGCTGCTCCTCGGCGTCCTCGTAGCGGCAGAAGATGCCCTCGAGGTTGAGGACCGCGAGGCCGCCGAGCTTGCCGATCACGCCCGCGGTGCGCGGCGAGACGACGCCGTCCATCGCCGACCCGAGCAGCGGCAGCTCGAAGCGGTAGTTCCCCAACGTCCACGTGATGTCGATGTCGTTGGGATCGCGCGTACGGCGCGAGGGGACTATTGCGATGTCATCGAAGCCGTAGGCCCTGCGGCCCTCCTTGCCTCGACCGATCTCGATCTCCATATGGCAGCGATCCTAGGTTCGGCGACGGACGAACATCGAGGGTAGCTCACCCGCCGATCTCGACCGCGGGGACGTCGAGCGTCTCGATCTCGACCTCGGCGGCGAGCCGGTCGACCTCGCGGGGGTCGAGGACGCCGGCGCCGAAGTGCTGGGTCGACTCCGCACCGCAGGCGACGCCGAAGCGCAGGCACTCCTCGCTGGTGCGCCCCTCGTAGCGAGCGGCGACGTAGCCAGCCAGGAAGGCATCCCCGGAGCCGACCGACGAGACCGGCTCGAGCGGCTCGAGGCTCGCTCGCGAGAGCCGGCGCGGGCGCGCCGGGTCGGACTCGTCGCAGTCGAGCGCCAGGCAGCCGTCGGCGAGCGTCATGATCGCCTCGCGCGCCCCCATCTGGACCATCTCGCGCATCGCGGTGCGGCGGTCGTCGTCGTCGGCGAACTCGTGCCCGACCAGCTCCTCCGCCTCGATCTCGTTCGGCGCGACGACGCTCGGCTGGGCGCGCACCGCCTGGCGCAGCGGCTCGCCCTCGCAGTCGAGCACGGTCGTAACGCCGAGCCGGCGCAGCTCCTCGACGAGCCGCGCGTAGACGCCGTGGTCGACGCCGTGCGGCAGGCTGCCGCTGAAGATGCAGAGCGCCGCACCCTGGGCGAGGTAGAGCAGCTTGTCGACGAACAGCTCCAGCTCGGCCGGGGAGACGGCCGGGCCGCGCTCGTTGATCTCGGTCTGCTCGCCCGACGTCGGGTCGATCACCGCCGTCGACATCCGCGACTCCTCGCGGATGCGGACGAAGTCGCTCAGGATCGCCTCGTCGGTCAGCTGCTCGACGATCCGCGTGCCGGTGTGCCCGCCGACGAACCAGGTCGCGATCACCGGGCGCCCGAGCGCCTTCAGCGCGCGCGCCACGTTGACGCCCTTGCCGCCGGCCATCGAGGCCTGCTCGACTGCGCGATGGCGTCGCCCGAGCCTGAAGCTCGGGACCGCAAGGGTCTTGTCGATCGCCGCGTTGAGCGTGACGGTGATGATCATGGTCGTCCGGCCGGCTCGCTCGCCTTGCGCGCCCGTTCTCTCTCCCGCGCACGGCGCCGCGCCTGCTGGCTGCGAGTCCGGCGCCTTGTCCTTGCCCGCAGTCCGGCTATGGCCGCTAGGCAGACGATGACCAAGATCGCCAGCGCCGTCAAGGAGATCCCAAGCGACGAGGCGATCCGGCGCGGCAGGCCGGCGCCCGGAACCGGCTCGGCGGTGACGAGCCCGACGCGCCGCAGCAGCTTGCCGTCGCGGACGACGGCGACGGTTCCGATGCGGGCTCCCGCGTCGATCTCGCCGTGCAGCTCGTCGGGCGCGTCGATGCGCGTGCGAACGCGCTGGTCGCGGCGCGCGACGACGCTGACGTCGCGCGCTGGGACGAGCCGGACGCGTTCGTCGCGGTAGGCGACGGCAGCCGTCGCGACCGTCCGGCGCTCGCGCAGCACCGGCACGCGCCGGTACTGCGCCAGGCCGTAGCGCAGCAGCGCGAGCGTGTCGGCGTCGCGCGCCGCCTCGCTCGGCTCGCCGAGCACGACGCTGACGACTTGGGCTCCCGTGGCGCCGGTCGCCGACCCGACGAGCACGTAGCCCGCGCTGCCGGTGTAGCCGGTCTTGACGCCGTCGACGAACGGGAACCGCGGGATCAAGTCGTTGCGGGTGTCGATGGTGCGCGGCCGCGCACCAGACTCGAGCGTCGCCGACGGCATGTCGACGATCCGCGCGAAGCGGTCGTTGCGCAGCAGCCTGCGCGCCAGCGTCGCGAGGTCGCGCGCGGTCGAGTAGTTGAGCGGGTCGTCGAGCCCGATCGGGTTGGCGTAGCTCGTGTCGGTCAGTCCAAGCTCGGCGGCGCGGGCGTTCATCTCGCGCACGAAGGCGGCACGCGAGCCCGAGATCCCGTCGGCGAGTGTCACGGCTGCGTCGTTGGCGCTCTCGAGCATCAGCGCCTCGAGCAGGTCGCGGACCCGCATCCGCTCTCCGGCGCGGAGGTCGATCTTCGACTCGACGGCGAGCGCGCGGTAGTCGGGGGCCGTGAAGACGTCGTCCATGTCGGCGCGCTCAAGCGTCAGCAGCGCCGTCATCAGCTTGGTGGTGCTGGCGATCGAGCGCGACTCGCCGGGATCCTTCTGGAGGATCGGCGACCCGTCGCGGGCATCGACGAGGATCGCCGCCGCGGCTCCGTCGAGGCTGGGCGGCGCGGGCGAGCGAAGGTCGGCGTCCGCGGCCGCCGCGGCCGGCGGCATCGCCGCGGGCATCAGCAGCGCGGCGGCGATTGCGATCCCGGCGACGCGCCGCGCGCTCACTCGCGCAGCTTGATCTTTTGGCCGGAGATCAGCGCCTGCGGGTCGAGCTCCGGGTTGAGCAGCTGCAGGGTCTCGATCGGCACGCCGGTCTTCTCCGCGATCCCGCCGAGCGTGTCGCCCGGCTTGACCGTGTAGTTGGCGCGCGGACGCCGCTGGGGGGCCGTCTCCGTGGCATCGCCGGCCTGGTCCGCCGTCTGTGCCGAGGTCTGCTCGCCGTCCGATCCGCCTCCGCTCCCGAGCGACGTGGCGACCACGACCACGACGGCGAGGCCGCAGGCCATCAGGGCCAGCAGCGCGAGCAGGCGTGCGGAGCTTCGGGAGGGTTGCGCGGACATGGCCTCGGTCAGTCGCTGAGCATACGGGCTAGGTCCGCCACGCCAGGGCGCGCAGCTCGTCGGCGGCGGCCGCTGCCGCCAGCGCGGGCTCGCCGCCGCGCTCGGCGTGTGCGTTGACGATCGAGCGCGAGGCGGAGACCAGTCCGGCCGCGGGGTGGGGAGCGAACGCCGGACCGAGCGCGTCGGCGCTCCCGCCCTGGGCGCCGACTCCCGGCAGCAGGAAGACCGCGTGCGGCATCAGCTCGCGCAGCCGCTGCAGGCGCTCGGGACGCGTGGCCCCACAGACGGCGCCGACGAGCGACAGCCCGCATGCCCCCCGGTGGGCCGCGCCGATCTCATCGGCGAGGATCGCCAGCCGCTCGTGCAGCGGCCGGCCGCCGGCGTCGAGGTCCTGCAGGTCGGCAGCGCCGGGGTTCGACGTGTTGACGAGCAGGAAGCAGCCCGACCCCGCCTCCGCGGCCGCGTCGACCAGCGGCTCCAGCGAGTCGCGACCGAGCAGCGGGTTGGCGGTGAAGGCGTCGGCGCCCAAGCCCTCGACGGCACCGAACGGCCCTTCGGTCGAGCCGACCAGGGCCTGCGCATAGGCGCGCGCCGTGACGGGCACGTCGCCACGCTTGCCGTCCGCGAGCACGAGCAGGCCGTGCTCGCGCGCGGCATCGCGAGCCTGCTCGAGCGCTCGCCACCCGGGGGCGCCGAGACGCTCGAAGCACGCGAGCTGGGGCTTGACGGCGACGCACGACTGTCCAGCCGCCTCGATCGCCAGCCGGCAGTGATGCGCAACCGCTGCGGCGGTCCGTTCGGCGGCGGTGCCGCCGTCCACGCCCTCGAGCGCGGACGGCCACAACGCCGCCGGGTCCGGATCCAGGCCCAGCACGATCCGGCTTCGACGCTCCTCTACGAGCGCCGCGAGCCGGTCCGCGAAGTGCTTCAGCCGCCCTTGACTGACTTCTTCAGGGCAGAGCCAGCGGAGAAGCGGGGAACGCGGCTGGCCGCGATCTGGATCCGCTCACCCGTCTGGGGGTTGACGCCCTGTCGTGCACCGCGATCCGCCACGGAGAACTTGCCGAAGCCGGTGAAGTTGACCTCTCCGCCACGCTTGAGCGTGCCTTCGATGACGGTCAGAACCGCGTCGACGGCTGTCCCGGCGTCACCCTTTGAGAGGCCGGACTCCGCGGCCACCTGATCGACGAACTCGGACTTCGTCACCTTGTTTCCTCCTTGGAGGGGGATGGAACAGTGCCGCGAACCTAACAACGCTCGCGGACGACCGGTGCTCTGGACCGCTTTGGAATCGGGTCCTAGGGCTTCAAACCCCGGAATTTGCGGATTTCGCCAGCTCGACCATCTGCTCGGCAACGTCGACCAGCTCGTCGTGCCCCTTCGCTCCCGGCGCCAGGATCCGGGGCTCGCCGGGGCCGCTGTAGAGCAGCACGCGCGGCTCGCGGTCGCGCTGGCGGCGGCGCATCGCGACCGCCACGCCCTCGGCCACGGCGGTCGCGCGCGCCATCGGTCCCTTCGGCCGCTCCCTCACGCGGCGCGCTCCAGCTCCTGCAGGCCGTGGCGGAGGTCGTAGAGGACGAGCGCGGGCAGCGCCGCCCGGCGGGTTACGCAGGCGAGCACGTGGCGCGGGCTGCGCACGGCGAAGACGGATCCACCAAGCGCCTGGACCTCGATCTGCTCGGCAGGTCCGCCGGAGGCCGCGTCGGCCCGTTCGACCAGCTGACGCGCGAGATCCGCGAGCTCGCGGGCGCGCCGCGGATCGTCCTCGCTGGCCGCCACGAGGTTGCCGGCGGCGTCGACTACGACGGCGGCGAGAACGTCAGTGGAGGTGTCGACGAGCCGCCGGGCGACCATCACGGTCAGAATAGCCGCGTGCCGCTGGCCCGGATCTCCTGGATCGTGACCGTCTGCGTCTGCCTGCTGGCGGCCGTGCTGCTGCTGCTCAACGGCTACTCGGGCTACGCCGGGGTGCTGGTCGCCGTCGGCGCCGCGGCGGCCGTCAACCTGATCTAGCGCCGGTCGTCCGGCTCGAGGTGGATCAGGACGTCGGCGCCGCGCAGGCGCGTCCCGATCTCCCCCTGCAGCTCGTGCGATACCTGGTGCGCGCGATCGAGCGTGGTCCCCGCACGGAACTGCACGTGCAGGTCGACGTAGCGGCGGCTGCCGGCCCGGCGGGCGCGCAGCTTGTGGTAGCCGGCGACCTCCTCCGCCCCGTACTCGTCGAGAGCTCCGCGGATCGCCGCGAGCTCGTGCTCGGGCAGGATCTCGTCGACCAGCACGCGTGAAGAACGGCTGAGGATGCGCAGCCCCGAGATCACGATCGCGACCGCGACCACCAGGGCGGTGAGCGGGTCGAGCCACTCGATGTCGGTCACCGCGACCAGGACGAGGCCGATCAAGACGCCCGCCGACGTGATCGCATCGGTGCGCAGGTGGGCGCCGTCGGCCTCGAGCGCGGGCGACTCGGTCGCGCGCGCCTGGCGGTGGAGGTACGCCGAGACGAAGACGTTCGCGACCATCGAGAAGCCGATCACGGCGATGCCGAGCCCAAGCGACTCGACCTCGGGCGGGTCGAGCAGCCGGCGGACCGACTCGAAGACGATCACCCCGGCCCCGACGAGGATCAGCATCCCCTCGATCACCGCGGCGAGGTTCTCGATCTTGTCGTGCCCGTAGGGGGGGTCGGCGTCGGCCGGCTCGCCCGCCTTGCGCACCGATACGAAGGCGATCACCGACGCGAGCAGGTCGATGCTCGAGTGGATCGCCTCGGTGATGATCGCGATCGAGCCGGTGATGACGCCGGCGACGAGCTTGAGCGCGATCAGCAGGCTGTTCGAAGCGATCGACAGCGCGGCGGCCCGGGTCTTGCGCCCGTCGGCCGCGGTCGTTCCGATCACGAGCCCTGCTCGCCCGCCAGTCGCGCGAGCAGCGCCTGCGCAGCGCGCCCCGGTGGCTGATCGCGTCCTTCTCGGCGGCTGTCAGCTCCGCCATCGTGCGCCCGTCGGCGAGGTCGTCGGGGACGACCGCCGGGTCGTAGCCGAAGCCGCCGTCGCCACGCGGCTCGTGGGTCAGCCGCCCTCCGCAGCGGCCGTCGACGACGTGCTCGCGGCCGTCCGCGTCGACGAGCGCCAGCGCGCAGACGTAGGTCACGCGCGTGTCGCCGTCAGGCGGGACGTCGCGCAACAGCTTCGCCAGGTTCTCCTCGTCGGTCGCGTCCTCGCCGGCGAAGCGCGCCGAGTAGATGCCGGGAGCGCCGCCGAGCGCCGTGGCCTCGATCCCCGAGTCGTCGGCGACGGCCGGCAAGCCGGTCGCAGCTGCGGCCGTGCGCGCCTTGACGAGCGCATTCTCGGCGAAGGTCGTGCCGGTCTCCGGCGGCAGGTCGACCGAGTCGGGAAGCGGCACGACCTCGTGAGGCGCCAGCAGCAGGCTCAGCTCGCGCAGCTTGTGCGCGTTGCGCGATGCGAGCACGAGGCGCACCAGGTCGCCTCAGCCGGTCGCGACGGCTCCGTCGACCGCTGCGCGCTGCGCCTCGCGCAGCTGCTCGATGCCGGCCGCGGCGAGCTCGAGCAGCGCGTCGAGCGAGGTGCGCGAGAGCGGCGTCCGCTCGCCCGTCGCCTGCACCTCGACGAGGCCGCCGTCGCCTGTCATGACCACGTTCATGTCGACCTCGGCGTTCGAGTCCTCCGGATAGTCGAGGTCGAGCAGCGGCTCGCCGTCGACGACGCCGCACGACACCGCCGCGATCGTCCCGGTCAGCGGCAGCGTCTCGAGCTTGCCCGCCGACACCAGCCCCTGCAACGCCAGCTCGAGCGCCACGTAGCCCCCCGTGATCGAGGCGCAGCGCGTGCCGCCGTCGGCCTCGAGCACGTCGCAGTCGATCCACACGGTCCGCTCGCCGAGCGCCTCGAAGTCGACGACGCCGCGCAGCGCGCGCCCGATCAGACGCTGGATCTCGATCGTGCGGCCGTCGGCGCGTCCGCGCGAGACGTCGCGCTGCTTGCGCTCGCCGGTCGAGGCGGGCAGCATCCCGTACTCGGCGGTCACCCAGCCGCGTCCGCTGTCGCGCATCCAGCGCGGTACCTGCTCGTCCACCGACGCCGTGCAGATCACGCGCGTACCGCCGGCCTCGATCAGCGCCGAGCCCGACGCCGAGCGCACGAAGCCGGTCTCGATCCGGACCGGCCGCAGCTCGTCCGCGCCACGTCCGTCGGCCCTCACGCCGCCACCACGGCCGGCGCCGCGACGTCGACGTGGCCGACGCTCGCGATCGGGAGCTGGAGGAAGCGCGTCCCGAGCCGGCGGAACCCGTCGACGTCACCGGTGGCGAGGAACCGGTACGAGCCCCTACCCTCGGCCGGCGCAGAGGTCCCGGCGGCGTCGAGCTCGCGCTCGATCTCCTCGACGATCGCCTCACCCGAGGTGACGATCTCGACCCCACGGCCGAGGCGGCGCTGGATCACCGGCCGTACGAGCGGGTAGTGGGTGCAGCCCAGGATCACGGTGTCGACGTCCGCCTCGAGCAGCGGCGCACACGCCTGCTCGACAGCCGCGACCGTCCGCTCGTCGACCTCGCGGCCCTCCTGGATCAGCGGCGCCAGCTCGGCCGAGGCGACGGCGTGGAGCGTTGCCGCCCCGCCGGAGGCCTCTGCCAACGCGCGCTCGTAGGCGCCGCTCGCGACCGTCGCCGGCGTGGCGAGCAGGCCGACGCGGCCGTTGCGGGTCGTGGCCGCGGCGACGCGCGCCTCGGGCGCGACGACCCCCACCACCGGCACCCGGCCCGCGAGCTCCTCGCGCAGCGCGGGCAGCGCCGCCGAGGTCGCCGAGTTGCAAGCGACCACGATCAGCTTCGCCCCCTCGTCGAGCAGGATTCCCGCAAGCTCGCGCGAGAAGGCCGTCAGCTCCTCCGGCTTGCGCGTCCCATAGGGGAAACGAGCCGTATCGCCCAGGTAGACAAAGTCCTCGTGCGGCAGCGACACGAGGCACTCGTGCAGGACGGTGAGGCCGCCGACCCCGGAATCGAACATGGCGACGGGCAGCTCTCGCGCGGAAGGCACCCGCGCATGGTGCCATGCCGGCCGGAGGCCCCGCCGTGCCGGCCTCAGAACTCGACCTTCTTGACGGCCTCCTTGATCTTGTCGAGGATCAGGTCGCCGAGCTCCTTGCCCTCGTCGGTCTCGAAGTTCTGCATCGCGGCCACCACGCCGGCCATGATCAGCGCGACGAGCAGTATCAGCGCGACGTACTCGACAGTGCCCTGACCGGTGCGCTGGCGCAGACGGACGAGCGTGACGGCGAGCCCGGCGTGGGCGAGCCCGAAGAAGCGGTACATCGACAACCTCCCGATCGACTTGTGGGAAGGCGATGCTGTCCGGCCGCCGCGCACCGTTCCACGCGCGCGAGCAACGGCTCTGCGACGGATCGGCGACCCCGCCACCCACGCTGCGAAGATGCCCGCCATGTGCGGCATCGGCGCCCTCCTCGACCCGGCCGGCACCGGCCCGGCCGACGTCGGGCGGCGGATGACCGCCGCGCTGCGCCACCGCGGCCCCGACGGACAGGCCGTGCTCGAGCTCGGACCGGTCACGCTTGCGCACTGCCGGCTGGCGATCGTCGACGTAGCCGGCGGCGACCAGCCGCTGCGCTCCGAGGACGGCACGGTCTCGCTGATCGCCAACGGCGAGATCTACAACCACGAGGCGCTGCGCGCCGGGCTCGAGGCGCGCGGGCACCGCTTCGCGACCCGCTCGGACTGCGAGGTGATCGTCCACCTCTACGAGGAGCACGGCGACGACTGCGTGCGTCACCTCAACGGGATCTTCGGCTTCGCGATCTGGGACGAGCGCCGGCGGCGGCTGCTCGTCGCGCGCGACCCGCTCGGCGTGAAGCCGGTCTACTGGTGCACGAGCGGACGCCGGGTCGCGGTGGCCTCCGAGGTCGGCGCGCTGCTGGCCACCGGCATGGTCGAGCCGCGCGTCGACCGGGTCGCGCTCGACCACTACCTCGCTTGCCGCTTCACCCCCGCGCCGCGCACGCTCTTCGAGGGCGTGTCGAAGCTGCCGGCGGCCTCGCTGCTGGTCGCCTCGGAGGACTCACCGGTGCGCGTGTCGAGCTACCGCGAGGCGCCGGCGGCCGCCGACGGCAGCCTGGGAGGCGAGGAGCTCGCGCGCGAGCTGGCCGACCGCTTCACCGACGCCGTCGAGCGCCAGATGATGTCCGACGTCCCCTACGGCGCCTTCCTGTCGGGGGGAATCGACTCGGCGGCGATCGTCGCCGCGATGCGCCAGCGCTCCGACGAGCCGCCAGAGACCTTCACGATCGGCTTCCCCGGCTACGGCGACGTGCTCGACGAGCGCGCGTACGCCGCGGAGGCGGCGCGCGTGCTTGGCACGCGCCACCACGACACCGCCACCGAGCAGGGCGACTTCCTCGGCGAGCTCGCGACGGCGATCCGTCACCTCGAGGAGCCGTGCGGACTGCCGTCCGCGCCGGCGCTGATGCAGCTCGCGCGCTTTGCGTCGCGGTCTGTGAAGGTCGCCCTGTCGGGCCAGGGAGCCGACGAGCCGCACGGCGGCTACGGCCGCCATCAGGCGGCGATCGTGCTCGGCGCGGCCCAGCACCTCGGTCCGCTCGCCACGCCGTTGCGCGCCGCCGCCGGCCTGCTCCCGGGCAACGAGCGCGCCCGCCGCGCGGCGCGGTTGCTTGGGAACCTCTCCGACGCCGACCGCCTGACCCGCCTCGTCGAGATCACCGGCGAGGACCTGCGCGCGCAGCTCGTCGGCGGCGTCGGCGAACAGGCCGCCGCCGAGCGCAGCGCCCTAGCGGGCGACGTCCTCGCCGACGTCGGCGACCGTCCGCTGCTCGACCAGGCCCTCTACCTCGACGCCCACATGTTCCTGCCCGACGGCCTGCTCGTCTGTGCCGACAAGATGTCGATGTCGGCGAGCCTCGAGCAGCGCGTGCCGTTCCTCGACGTCGAGCTGATGCGCTTCGTCGAGAGCGTCCCCGGCCGCGAGCGCGTTCGGCTGCGTGCCGGCAAGCGCCTGCACCGCAAGGCGATGGCGCAGCTGCTGCCGTCGTCGATCGTGCAGCGGCCGCGGCACGGCTTCTCGACCCCCTACCAGCGCTGGCTGCGCGAGTCGCTCGGCACCGAGGTCGAGCGCCGCTACGCGGCCGGCTCGCCCGCGGGCGACCTGATCGACCCGGCCACGGTCGCCGGCCTGGTGGCCAGCCACCGCTCGGGCGCGGCCGACCACAAGAGCATCCTCTACTGCCTGCTCGAGCTCTCGGACTGGCATCGGACGTTCATCGAGGAGGCGGTCCCGGTGGGCACCGCGGCGCAGGCTGGCTGACGTGGCGCGCTCGCTACCACACGGCCGCGCCGCCGGCCAGCGGCGGGACGCCCGTCCGCGGATCCTCTATGTCCACAGCCGCAAGGCGAGCTTCGTCGCGATCGACCGTGAGATCCTCGCCGAGCGCTACGAGGTCGAGGACTGGTACCAGCCCGGCCGCGTGCCGAACCTCGTGCGGCTCGTCCCCGCCGTCCTGCGCGCCGACCTCGTGTTCGGCTGGTTCGCTTCCTGGCACACCTTCTTCCCGCTGACGCTCGCGTGGCTGCTGCGCAAGCCGTCGGTGCAGATCGTCGGCGGCTTCGACACGGCGAACATGCCGGACATCGGCTACGGCCATCAGCAGGGCGGCGTACGGCGCTGGGCGAGTCGCTGGATCATGCGCTGCGCCAGCCGGCTCGTCACCAACTCGGAGTACAGCCGCTCCGAGATCGCCGCCAACACGCCGTTCGCGCCGGACGCGGTGACGGTCGTCCACCACGGCGTGCCCGACCCCTTCGGCCCGCTCGACGCGAGCCGCGAGCGTGAGCGGCTGGCGCTGACCGTCGGCGCGATCGACGCCGGAACGCTGGTGCAGAAGGGTCAGCTGCCCTTCGTCGAGGCGGCGCGCGAGCTTCCCGACGTGCGCTTCGTCTTCGCGGGCAAGTGGCTCGACGACTCGATCGACCGGCTGCGGGCCGTCGCCGGCTCGAACGTCGAGTTCACCGGCTGGGTCTCCGACGACGATCTGCGCGAGCTCTACGCACGCGCGTCGGTCTACGTCCAGGCGTCGCGCCACGAGGGCTTCGGCCTTGCGGTCGCCGAGGCGATGCTCGCCGGGTGCGTGCCCGTCGTAATGGACGTGACGGCAATGCCGGAGGTCGTGGGGGACGCAGGGGTCCTGATCTCGTCGCAGGAGCCGGCGGCGGTCGCCGAGGGCATTCGGCGTGCGCTCGAGCTTGGCCCGGAGGCGCACCAGCGGGCGCGCGACCGGATCGTCGAGACGTTCCCGCTCGCGATCCGTCGCGAGGGCATCCTGGCGGTCGTCGGTGAGGCGCTGGAGCAAGGGCGTTGAGCAGGGCCCTCCGAGCTAGCTCAACCCCTCCATCGTCGCCACTGCCGACTCCGCCAGCGCGGCCAGGTCGTAGCCGCCCTCGAGCACGGCGCCCGCAGGCACTCCGAGATCGTCCGCGAGAGCGGCGACCTCCCGCGCCATGCGTCGATAGCTCTCCGTCTCGAGCAGGCAGCCACCGAGCGGGTCGTCGCGATGGGCGTCGAAGCCGGCCGAGATCAGGATCAGGTCGGGCCGGTACTCCGTCGCCGCCCGGAGCGCGACCTGCTCCAACGCGTTCAGCCACTCCGCCTCGCCCGAGCCGCCGGGCAGCGGGAGGTTGACCGTATAGCCCTCCCCCGCCCCGCTTCCGGCTTCGCCGGCCGCGCCGGTTCCTGGATAGAACGGCCAGCGGTGGAGGCTGACGAACAGCACGTCGGGCGAGTCGTAGAAGGCGGCCTGGGTGCCGTTGCCGTGGTGGACGTCCCAGTCGAGCACCAGCACGCGCTCGACCCCCGGCGCGGCGAGCGCGTGCCGCGCCGCGATCGCGACGTTCGACAGCAGGCAGAAGCCCATCGCGCGGTCGGGCTCGGCGTGGTGGCCCGGCGGGCGCAGCGCCGCGAAGCCTGTCGGAGCCTCACCACTTACCAACGCATCGACCAGCGCACACGCGCCGCCGGCCCCCCGCAGCGCCGCCTCCCACGAGGCGGGCACGACCGGGGTATCGAGGTCGATCGGCTCGCCGCGCTCGCAGGCGCCGCGAACGTGCTCGAGGTGACTGCGGGGATGCACGCGCAGTAGCTGCTCCTCGGTCGCCAGAGGGGCCTCGCGCACGTCCCAGCCGAGCCAATCGCGCTGGGCCAGCGCCGCCTCGATCGCGCGGATCCGGTCGGGATTCTCGGGGTGCGCGCCCGTGTCGTGCGCGAGCGAGGACGGGTGACGGAGGTAGAGCGGCGCGCCGATCGCGTTACCGTACCTGCCGTCCTGTGGACCTCTCGGCCGCGACACCGCTCCGGACAGACGTCGCCGTGGTCGGAGCCGGCGCCGCGGGTCTCTTCTGCGCCCTGACGGCGGCCCGCGACGGCGCGCGCGTGACGCTCGTCTCGCGCAGCCCGCTCGACGGATCGGCGAGCTACTGGGCCCAGGGCGGGATCGCGGCCGCGCTCGCTTCCGACGACTCGCCCGGACGGCACGTCGCCGACACGCTCGCAGCCGGCCGCGGCGCCGCACGCGCGAGCGCCGTACGGGTCCTCTGCGAGGAGTCGCCGGAGCGCGTCCGCGAGCTGCGCCGGCTCGGCGTCCGCTTCGACGCCGACCGCCACGGTTCGCTCGCGCTCTGCCTCGAGGGCGGTCACTCCGCGCGAAGGATCTTCCATGCCGGCGGCAGCGCGACCGGCAGGCGGATCACCCGCCAGCTCGCCGCGCTCGCCGCGACGCACGAGCGGATCGACGTGCTCGAGGGTACGACCGCCGACGCGCTGCTCGTCGACGACGGACGCTGCATCGGCGTGCGCACTCGCCGCGACGGGGAGCAGACGGCGATCGTCGCGCGGGCGACCGTCCTCGCGACCGGAGGCGCTGCCGCGCTCTGGGAGCGCACCACCAACCCAGCGGGGTCGGTCGGCGTCGGACTTGCGCTCGCGCACGCCGCGGGAGCCGACCTGGCCGATCTCGAGTTCACCCAGTTCCACCCGACCGCCCTCGTCAGCGACGGTCCCGACGACGGCTTCCTGATCACCGAGGCGGTGCGCGGCGAGGGCGCCCTGCTGCTGAGCCCGGGCGGCGAGCGCTTCGTCGACGAGCTCGCCCCCCGCGACGAGGTGGCGCTCGCGATCGAGGCCGAGCTGCGCCGCAGCGGCGAGCCTGCGGTGGCGCTCGACCTCAAGCCGGTCGACATGGCCCGCTTCCCGAACATCGCCGACGCGCTCGCGCGCAACGGCATCGACCCGCGCCGCGACACCGTTCCGGTCGCCCCCGCGGCCCACTACACGATGGGCGGCGTCGCGACGGACATCGACGGCCGTGCCTCGCTGCCGAGCCTCTACGTCGTCGGCGAGTGCGCCTGCACCGGGCTGCACGGAGCGAACCGCCTCGCTTCGAACTCGCTCGCGGAGTGCTTCGTCCTCAGCCACCGGGTCGCCGTAGCGGCAACCGACGAGCACCACCCGCTCGACGCTCGCGACGCGCGGGCCGCGGCGCTGCCACGACCCCCGTCACCGCAGACACTTGCCGCGCTCTGGCGCCACGCCGGCCTGCGCCGCGACGCCGACGGGCTCAGCATGCTGCTCGACGACCCCTACCCCGTCGCGCGCCTGATCGCAGCCGCCTGCCTTGCGCGCGAGGAGAGCCGCGGCGCCCACCAGCGCACCGACCACGCCGAGGCCCTGCCGGCGCTCGATGGCATGCACACCGTCGTCGACGCCGACGGCGCCGCGCGGCTCGAGCGCTGGGAGTGAGCGCGACTAGCATCCGGCGCGTGGAGGCCGACGTCACGGAGCTGTTCCACGAGGCGATGGCTTCGCTCGCCTCGGGCGTCTCGGTGATCACTGCGCGCCGCCCCGACGGCTCGCCGTGCGGCCTCGCCGCCACGTCAGTGTCCTCCTACAGCGCCGAGCCCCCCTCGCTGCTCGCGGCGATCGCTCACGTCTCGCGCTGCCACGACGCGCTCGCGGGCTGCGACCGCTTCGGCGTCCACATCCTCCACGCGGGCGAGGAGCACGTCGCGCGTGCCTTCGCCGCCCGTGCCGAGGACAAGTTCGCCGGCCTCGACTGGCGCTGGGACGAGGACGTGCCCGAGCTGGCCGGCGCGCTCGCCTATCTGCGCTGCCGGCGATCGGCGAACTTCAGCCGCTACGACCACACGATCCTGATCGGCGACATCGAGGGCGGCCGGCTCGAGCACGCCCAGCCGCTGCTCTACGCGCGCCGGCGCATGGATTGGCTGCTGCACCCCCACGAGCGCTGATCCGCTTCGCCCCAGGCATCTCGGCCTTTAACCCGAACTTAACATTGGATTCGTTCCCACTACATGAGCCGTTGGTCTAATCGGCTTCGTGGGAGAGAAGGCGGCGGTCACGTCGCCAAGAGCAGGGAGGATCGTATGTACCAGTTCAGTCGAGCGATCTACAGGGAGTTGGCCCTCGAGGTCAGTCCTCAGCCCTCCGGCGGGCGAGCCGTAGCGCAGGCCCGGCTGCTGGGTGAGTGCGAGTCCGCGATGGAGCGGCTCGCGACCGATCGCCACTACTTCGCCCATCCGGTGCGCACGCTGTTCAACGATGTCCGGACGTTGTTCCCGATGTCCACGCAGCTGCGCGTCTACCGCGTCATCGAGCACCACATGCTCGAGGCCGTCGAGTACGTCGACAGCCAGGCACGCGACGGCGTCACCTTCGACGGCAGCCCACTCTGCTGTCACGCCACGACTCGCAAGGGCACGTCCTGCCAGCGCGTTCCGCTTCCTGGCAGCAAGTACTGCCCGTCGCACAAGCACCTCAACGAGACGCAGAGCGACGAGCTCACCGCCACGGCGGCCTAGGCCCGCCCCGAGCTCCCTCCAGCGCCCCGGGTCATCCCTCCCCGGGGCGCGCCGGTCGCCCGCTATAGCGTCCCCCGCGTGATCGTCGGGGTCGACGTCGGAGGAACGTTCACCGACGCCGTCGCGATCGCCGACGGCGAGATCCGCACCGGCAAGGCTCCCACCACGCCGGACGATCAGTCGCTCGGCGCGCTCGCGGCGATCGAACAGGCGCTCGACGGCGCTGCCACCGCCGGCGTCGAGCGGCTCGTCCACGGGATGACCGTCGGCACCAACGCGCTGCTCGAGGGCCGCACGGCGCGCACGGCGCTCGTGATGACGGAGGGGTTCACCGACGTCGAGGAGCTCGGTCGCCAGGCGCGGCCGCAGCTCTACCGCCTTTGCGCCTCGGGCCCGGCGCCGCTGGTTCCGGCCGAGCTGCGGGTTGCGGCACCCGAGCGCTGTGGACCCGGCGGAGTGCTGCAGCCGCTCGACGAGGACGAGCTGCGGCGGCGGCTCGCCGAGCTGGAGCCCGGCGTCGAGGCGGTGGCCGTCTGCCTGCTGTGGGGCTTTCGCCATCCCGGTCACGAGCGCAGCGCGGCGCGGCTCGTCGGCGAGGCCCTCGGCGACGTCCATGTCTCCGCCTCGCACCAGACCGCCGCCGTCTTCCGCGAGTACGAGCGCTGCGCGACGACCGTCGTCGACGCGGCGCTCTCGCCGCTGCTGCGGCGCTACCTCGAGCAGCTGACCGACCGCACGCGCGCGGCGGGCCTGCCCGACGCCGAGATCATGCTCTCCAGCGGTGGCGTGGTCGACTCGGCGACGGCGGCGCGCCATGGCGCCTGGACGGTGCTGTCGGGACCCGCGGGCGGGGCCGTGGCCGCGGCGTCCGTGGCGGCCGCCACGGGAACCGACGGCGCCGTCGCGCTCGACATGGGCGGCACCTCGTGCGACGTGTCGCTGGTGCTCGATGGGCGGGTGGCGGTCACCGGCGGGCGCGAGATCGCCGGCCGCTCGCTCGCGCTGCCGATGGCCGATATCCACACCGTCGGCGCCGGCGGCGGCAGCGTGGCGTGGCGTGACGACGGCGGCGCGCTGCGCGTCGGACCGCGGTCGGCGGGCGCCCGCCCGGGGCCCGCCTGCTACGGCCATGGGGGAACGGAGCCGACCGTGACCGACGCCAGCCTGCTGCTCGGCCATCTCGATCCCGCGTCGCCGCTGGCAGGCGGGGTGCGGCTCGACCGCGCCGCCGCCGAGCGCGCCGTCGGGCGGTTGGGAGCCGAGCTGGGACTCGGGCTCGAGTCGACCGCCGCAGGCGTGCTCCGAGTCGCGGCGACCGAGATGGCACGCGCCGTACGCGTCGTGACGGTCGAGCGCGGGATCGACCCCCGGGGCCTCGCGCTCGTCGCCTTCGGCGGCGCCGGACCGCTGCACGCCACCGCGATCGCCGCCGAGCTCGGCATTGGGCGCGTGGTCGTGCCGGCGACCTCCGGCGTGCTCTCGGCGTTCGGGCTCGCGATCTCCGAGCGCCGGCGCGACCTGGTCGAGTCGGTGCTGCTCGGCGGCGACGAGCTGACGCGCGCGGCCGTGTCGTCCGCCGTCGCGCGCCTCGGCGCGCGCGGACGCGAGGAGCTCGACTCCCCGCACGCCGAGCTGCGCGTGACCTACGACCTGCGCTACGCCGGACAGGCCTTCGAGCTGCCGGTCGAGGCCGGCCCCGAGCCCGAGCCGGACGCCCTGCGGTCCGCCTTCGAGCGCGACCACGAGGAGCGCTACGGCTACAGCGACGGCGACGCCCCGCTCGAGCTGGTCACGATCCGGGTGGCCGCCGCACTGCCCGCGACGGCGCCCCCGAAGGCCGTCGCGACCGATGCGCCTCGGAGGGGCACCCGCCGGGCGTGCTTCGCAGGCGAGTGGCACGACGCCGCCGTGATCGGCTCGGGAACGGCCGCATTCGAGGGCCCGGCGATCGTCGAGCTGCCCGGGTCGACGCTCGTCGTCCCACCCGGGTGGACCGGCGACGCGAACGGAGACGGCGTGACCCTGGAGCGCCGATGACACTCGACCCGATCGCGCTGCAGGTGATGGTCGGGGCGCTGCGCGCGGCGTGCGACGAGATGGGCGTCGTGCTGGTGCGCTCCGCGCGCTCGGCGAACATTAAGGAGCGCCGCGACGCCTCGACGGCCCTCTTCGACGCCGACGGGCGAATGGCGATGCAGGCCGAGCACATCCCCGTCCACCTCGGGGCGATGCCGAGCGCGGTCGCCGCCGTCGTCGCCGAGAACCACGCCCCGGGCGACGCGTGGATCCTCAACGACCCCTACGCCGGCGGCACGCACCTGCCGGACATCACCGTGATCTCGCCCGTCTTCGACGGCGAGCTGATCGGCTTCGCCGCGAGCCGCGCGCACCACGCCGACGTCGGCGCGCCCGAGCCCGGCAGCATGCCCGCCGACTCCCGCAGCCTGGCCGACGAGGGCGTCGTGATCCCGCCGACCCAGCTGGTCCGCGGCGGCGACGTCGACCGTGATCTGCTCGACGACCTCGTCGGCCGGATGCGCAACCCGCGCGAGCGCGAGGCCGACCTGCGGGCGCAGCTCGCGGCCAACCGCGCGGGGGCGCTTCGCCTCGAGGAGCTCGCGCGCCGCAACGGCCGCGACGTCCTGCGCGCGGGCGTCGACGCCACGCTCGACTACGCCGAGCGGCTGACGCGCGCCCGGATCGCCGAGCTGCCGGACGGCGAGCGCCACGCGGTCGACGTGCTCGAGGCCGTCGACGGCGACCTCGAGCTGCGGCTGCGCGCGACCGTCCGCGGCGAGGAGGTCGAGCTCGACTTCACCGGCAGCGCGCCGCAACACGAGGGCAACCTCAACTGCCCACTGGCCGTGACGCTGTCGGCCTGCTACTTCGCCCTGCGCGTGATCGCCGACCCCGACGTGCCGCCCTGCGCGGGCGCGTACCGGCCGCTGCGAGTGGTCGTGCCCGACAGCTGCCTCCTCAACGCCGCGCCCCCGGCGGCGGTGGCCGCCGGGAACGTCGAGACGTCCTCGCGCGTCGCCGACATGGTGCTCGCGGCCTTCGGCCACGCGCTCGGACAGGGGACGATGAACAACCTGACGCTCGGCAACGAGCGCTTCACCTACTACGAGACGCTCGGCGGTGGCCAGGGCGCCTGCGCCGACGCCGACGGGCCGAGCGCGGTCCACGTCGCGATGAGCAACACGCTCAACACGCCGATCGAGGCGCTCGAGCTCGAGTTCCCGCTGCGCGCGATCGAGTATTCGCTGCGCCGCGGCTCGGGCGGGGCCGGGCGCCGGCATGGCGGCGACGGCGTCGTGCGCGAGCTCGAGGCGCTCGCCGCGATGCGCTTCTCGCTGATCACCGAGCGCCGCCACCACGCGCCTCCCGGAGCGGACGGCGGCGAACCCGGCGCGCCCGGCAGGAACCTCCTCAACGGAGCCGATCTGCCGTCCAAGGCGACCGGCACGCTCGGCCCGGGAGACAGGCTGCGACTGGAGACTCCAGGCGGCGGTGGACACGGCCCGCCGACCCCTAAGAGCGCATTGTCACGAAATTCCGCTTGATTTCAGGGCTTCTCTGCGCCACAATGCCGGTCCCGTGCTGCGCAACAACTAGTCAACGTCAGCGCACGGACCCCGGAGGTATCCCTTTTTCATGCCAGTCGCTTTGAAGGAATGGGCAGTGACCGTGCGCGCGCTCGCGGAGGGTGAGCAGCTGCTCAAGCTGCGCAAGGGCGGGATCCGCGAGGAGCAGAAGCACTTCGAGATCGAGCACGACCAGTTCTTCCTCTACCCCACTTTCGACCACCAGCGCAACGACCTCGTGCGGGACTCCCACCTGCCCGAGCTCGGCCGCGCGCTCGAGGAGGGCGTGTGGCCCGACGGCGACCCGCCGGCACGCGCCCTGCTCCAGGACGGTGGCATCCCCCAGCCCGACCGCGTCCGGATCCGCGCCTGGGCCGAGGTGGCGGCGAGCTACCTGATCACCGACCCGCGCGCCGTCGACGCACTGTCGCCGTACTACGTCTGGACGACCGACTACGCGGAGAAGCGGCTCGAGTGGAAGCGCCTTCACCCGATGCACGTGATCCTGCTGCGCACCTACCGCATCCCGCGCCCGGTGACCGTCAAGGTCCGTCCCGAGTACCACGGCTGTCGCTCGTGGATCGAGCTGCACCGCGACCTCCCGTTCGAGGGGACGCCGGTGCTCTCCGACGAGGAGTTCGATCGCGCCGCCGGCGAGATCGAGGCGATCGCGTCGGACGCCGTTCCGGTCCTGGCCTAGCCCGCGGATCTCAGCGTCGCCGGCTGCGGCTCCCCTGCGGGAGTCGGCTCCGGCGGCGCCTCGCTGTCCAGTACCTCGAGCAGCGCTGCCACGACGCGCCGGTCGAACTGGGTGTCTGCGCCCGCGGTCAGCTGCGCACGGGCGTCGGCGGGCGACAGCGGCTCGCGATAGGGCCGGTCGTCGGTCATCGCGTCGTAGGCGTCGCAGGCGTGCACGATCCTGGCCCCGAGCGGGATCTCCTCGCCCACGAGACCGTCGGGATAGCCGCTGCCGTCCCAGCGCTCGTGGGCGTGGCGGACGAGCGGGCGGACGTCCTCGAGGAAGTCGACCGAAGCGAGGATCCGCTCGCCCGCCTCCGCGTGTCGTTGGACCTGATCGCGCTCGGCCGCGGACAGCGGGCCGCGCTTGGCGAGCACGCCGTCGTCGACCGACACCTTGCCGATGTCGTGGAAGATCGCCGCGAGCCGCAGCGTGCGCAGCTCCTCGCCGGATAGAGCCAGCCGCCGGCCGACCGCCGTCGCCCACTCGATCATCCGCCGCGGGCCCTCGGATGCACGGTCGTCGGCCTCGAGCGCTGTGGCGAGCGCCTGCGCCGTGCCGATGTAGGCGCTGTCGAGCCGCTCGTAGAGCATCGCCGACCGCAGCGCGGAGCCGACGAGGTCGGCGACTGTCTGCACCAGGCGGGCGTCGTCCTCGTCGAAGGCGTTCGTGCGCACCTCCTCGACGTCGATCGCGCCCCACAGCTCGCCGCCCACCAGCAGCGGCACCACGAGCTCGGAGCGCACGTCCGCGGTCTCGGGGTTGGCGAGGTAGTCCGGCTGCCCGCGCACGTCGCCGACGATCACCGGCCTGCGCTCGCGCAGGCAGCGTCCGATGACGCCCGCGGCGCGTGGCCGCGCGGTCGCCGGCCCGGTGATCGGCGGGAGCCCCTGGCCTCGACGCGCGACCGCGTCGAGGTAGTCGTCCTCGCGGATCCTGACGATGACGCAAAGGAAGTAGCCGAACGCGCGGTGCAGCTCCTCGACCGCCACGTTGAGGATCTCCTGAGGGTTGGTCATCGCCGACAAGCGGGTGCCGAGCGCGTTCGCGAGCGCGAGCTGACGCGTCCTGACGCGCAGCCGCTCGGTCTGCTCACGGCCCTGGTCGGGCCAGGCCGCCTCCTCGGTCGGCGATGCGACCGGCGGGGGAGCGGAGCGGTTGGGTCGCAACGGCCGCATACCGTCCGGGAGGTCGGAGAAGACGACGACGGTGCCGTCGCCACGGTGCTGCTTGCCGTGCAGCAGCGCACGGTCGGCGTTGTCGATGACCGCGGTCGGCGTCTGGTTCGGCTCCCACTCGGCGATCCCAGCGCTGGCGCCGCACGCTCCGCGGACGACCTCCTCGTCGCCGAGCGCGCGCTCGATCCCCTCCAGGACGCGCCGCGCGAGCTCGGCCGCCTCGCGCTCGTCGGCCTCGACCGCGACGATCGCGAACTCGTCGCCGCCGTAGCGCGCCACGAGGTCGTAGGGGCGGACCGTCGCGCGCAGCGCGCTGCCGACGCGCCGCAGCACCTCGTCACCGGCGAGGTGGCCGTGCTCCTCGTTGACCTGCTTGAAGTCGTCGAGGTCGATCAGGACGAGCGAGAGCCGGTGACCCGTGCGCTCGCAGCGCTCGATCTCGCGGCGCAGCATGTGCTGCATCGCGGTGTGGTTGAGGCAGCCCGTGAGCCCGTCGGTGCGTGCGACCTGGGCGAGGCCCGCATGCGCGCTGGCGTTGCGGCAGGCAGCGGCGGCGAGCTCGGCGAACGCCTCGAGCAGGTTCATGTCCTGGCGCGTGACGCGGTGGCGACGGTGATACCCGACGGCGAGCACGCCGCGCAGGCGCCCGTCCCAGTGCATCGGCACGGCGACGCAGCTCTGGACCTGGCCGAAGAACGCCGGATCGGGCTTCGGCGTCAGCTCCCGGTAGTCGTTGGTGATCAGCGAGCGGCCGGTCTCCGCGACCCGTCCGGCGAGGCCGACGCCCGGCGCGATCCGGTACCCGATCGCCTCTGGGACGATCCCGTGGACGGCCTCGATGGTCAGGCCGCCCTCGTCTCCACGCGAGACGGACGCGTTGTCGCCGTCGAGGATGCTCGCGGCCTCCTTGCAGATCTGGGCCAGGACGCGGTTGAGGTCGAGGCTGTCGTTGAGCGTCTTCGCGGCGCGGGCGAGCGCGGCCTGCTGGGCGACCTGCTCGGCGTGCTCCTCGGACAGCCGCAGCTGGGCGAGGCTCGCCGCCGCCGCGGCAGCAAACGAGCCCGCGACGCCGATCTCGATCTCGCTGAAGTCGCGCTCGGCGACGTCGAGCAGCAGCAGCACGTGGCGGACCTCGCTGCCCGCGCGCATCGGCAGCAGCAGGGCGGTGGCGGCTTCGCCATTCGCGCCCAGCGCGCGGTCGATCTCCTGCGCCTCGACGCGCTGGGCGAGCAGCGCCGGCAGGCCCTGGCGCAACAGCAGCTCGAGCGGTGGCAGATCGGCGATCGCCAGCCTGCGCGGCGATCCGGAGCCGCCGATGCTGGAGGCGACGGCTTCGACGCAGTCGTCGCTCGCGTCGACCTCGAGCAGGACGACCCTCATCACGTCGAAGAAGTCGCGTGCCTCGCCGACCAGCCGGCGGCGAACCACGTCTGGCCCCTGCAGATCGGCGGCGACGCTCAAGAGACGAGTGACCGCCCGCATCGCATCCGTAGCGGAGCCGACTCGAGGGTCGCCGTCGCCTACAGAGGCCAGTCGGGTTACCGGGCGAGGGATGCCCACCCGTACTGTCTCGACCGGGTTGCCCGAGAGCTTTAGAGACCGAGCGTCTTGGCGACGATGTTGCGCTGGATCTCCGACGTGCCGCCGTAGATCGTCGTCACGACCGCGGAGCGGAGGTGGCGCTCCATCGGGTACTCCGTCGAGTAGCCGTAGCCGCCGGCCATCTGCACCGCCTCGAGCCCGCAGCGCTTGGCCAGCTCGGTCGCGGCGAGCTTGGCCATCGACGCCTCCTGGGGCAGCATCCGTCCCGGGTCCTCGTCGGTCAGCCGGGCGACCCAGCGCACGAGCAGGCGCGCCTGGACGAGATCGGTCGCAAGATCGGCGAGCCGGTGCTGGAGCGCCTGGAACGAGCCGACCGGGCGGCCGAACTGGCGCCGCTCCTTGACGTAGGCGAGCGTGTCGTCGAACGCGCGCTGGCCGAGGCCGAGCGCGAGCGCAGCGAGGATCACGCGCTCGTTGTTGAGGCCGGCCATCAGCTGCAGCCAGCCGCCGCCCTCGGTCCCGAGCAGCGCGTCGGCCGGCACGCGCACGTCGTCGAGATGGAGCTCGTTGGTGTCCTCGCCGCCGAGCGTGTCGAGCGGGCGCATCGTGAAGCCCTCGGCGTCGCGCGGGACGAAGATCATCGACAGTCCCTCGTGGCGCTCGCTGCCCTCGCCGGAGCGACAGACGATCAGCACGTGGCTGGCCTTGTGGGCGAACGAGCACCACATCTTCGATCCGCTCAGGACCCACTCGTCGCCGTCGCGGCGGGCGCGGCACTTCAGCGCGGCCACGTCGGAGCCGGCGTCCGGCTCGGACATCGCGATCGCGAGCGTCCCGCCCTTCGCTACGCGGCCGAGCAGCTCGCGCTTCTGGCCCTCCGTCCCGAAGCGGTTGAGCGCGCCGACGCAGATCAGGGTCACGCCGTAAGCGCCGATCGGTGCCTGCCCGCGGGCGGTCTCCTCGAGGAACAGCGTCGCGTCGAGGAAGCTGCCGCCCGAGCCGCCGTACTCCTCCGGGATCGTCAAGCCGTACCAGCCGAGCTCGGCCATCCGCGCGGCGACATCGTGGTTGTGCGGATCCTTGTAGCCGTCGGTGAGCGCGATGAGCTTGTCGGGAGTGCACTCGCGCGCGCAGAAGTCCCGGATCGCGGCGACGAAGTCGCGCTGCTCGTCGCTCAGGCCGTGGTCGGCCGGGCTGGTCGTTGCCGCTACCGCCATCGTCTCGTCACGCCTCCACTTGGTCTCTGGACTTGAAGCGGCTCAGCTCGCGCCGCGCGATCGACTGCTTGTGGACCTCGTCGGGCCCGTCGGCGATCCGCAGCCAGCGGCCCTGGCGCCACATCAGCGCGAGTGGCACGTCGTCGGACATGCCGAGCGCTCCGTGGACCTGCATCGCACGGTCGCATACGTCCTGGTGCATCTGCGCCGCGACGATCTTGATCATCGAGATCTCCTGGCGCGCGGCGCGCTTGCCCTCGGTGTCCATCTTCCAGGCGGCGTGCAGGACCATCAGCCGCGCCGCGTCGATCTCGATCCGCGAGGTCGCGACGAACTCTTGGACGAACTGCTTCTCGGCGAGCGGTCCGCCGAACGCCTCGCGCGTGTTCGCGCGCTCGCACATCAGCTCGAAGGCGCGCTCGGCCGAGCCGATCGCGCGCATGCAGTGGTGGATCCTGCCCGGGCCGAGACGCGCCTGGGCGATCGAGAAGCCCTCGCCGCGCGGCCCGAGCAGGTTGGCCTCCGGGACGCGCACGTCCTCGTAGGTCACCTCCCAGTGTCCGGGGCCGGCGCTGTGCCCCATCACCGGGACCGGCCGCACCCCGGTGAACCCGGGCGTGTCGACGGGCACGAGGATCATGCTCGCGCGCTTGTGCGGAGCGGCATCGGGGTCGGTGACCACCATCGCGATCGCGACGCTCGCGCCGTTGTAGCCCGAGGTGAACCACTTGTGGCCGTTGATCGCCCACTCGCCGCCCTCGAGCACCGCGCTGGCCGCCAGGCCCGTCGGATCGGAGCCCGCGGTCTCGGGCTCGGTCATCGAGAAGCAGCTGCGGACGTGGTCGTCGAGCAACGGGGCGAGCCGGCGCTCGCGCTGCTCGGCGGACCCGTACTCGGCCAGGATCTCCATGTTGCCCGTGTCGGGCGCGGAGCAGTTGAACGCCATCGGCGCCACCGGCGAGCGCCCCATGTCCTCGCAGAGCAGGCCGTACTCGGCGTGGGTCAGCCCCGGGCCATGGGCCTCGTCGGGCAGGAACAGGTTCCACAGCCCCTCGGCCTTGGCGCGCTCGCGCAGCTCGACGAGGATTCGCGGGTAGGCGACGCCCGGACGCACCTCCTCGTCGAGGGCGCGCATCGCCTCCTGCTCGACCGGCATCACGTGCTCGGCCATGAAGGAGCGGACGCGGTCGCGCAGCTCGGCGACGCGGTCGGACGGGGCGAAGTCCATCGCCGGGGAGGCTACCGCGCGGTCGTCGGCCGTCGTTGCGGAGCGCGCCTCGCGACGCGGACGCCGTCGACCGTCAGCCGCCCCCCTCGAGCCGCAGCCATGCGATCGCCGCCACGACGATGAGCACCAACACGATCGCGACGGTCAGCCGCAACGCCAGGCGGAGCTGCGACTCCTCGTCCGGCTCCTGCTCGGGCGTCATATCGAGCGAGCGCAGCAGCTCGTAGGCGGCGACCGCCCCCGACGCCGGCACCATCACGTCGCGCGGCCCCGCCGCCAGGAAGTCGGGGACGTCGAAGCCCATCGTGCGGCGCAACACGCTCGGCACGCCCTCCTCGAGCAGGATCCCCTGGATCAGCTCGGCCTCGGCCTGGTGGCGCGCGCCCGCCACCCGCACCAGCTCGCCCTCGGTGTAAGAGGGGTTGATCTTGCGCGCGCGCTCGTGGGCCTCCCCGCGCGAGGGCTCGAGCCGCTCGTCGCGGTCGAGGTCCCCGGGGAGGTCAGCCATCGACCTCGATCTCCCGCTCCTCGACGCGGCCGTCGGCGATCCGCCATGCGCGCACGTGCGGCTGGTCGCCGGCGAGCGAGACGGTCAGGTAGGTCCAGTGCGGGTAGGTGGCGAGGTTGATGTCGGTCTGCGACGGCTCGGCCGCGCTGCGCGGGTGCGAGTGGTAGATCGCGACCTCGTGCCCCTCGTCGTCGAGCTCGTTCGCGGCGAGCAGGCTGCGCGAGTCGAGCTCGTAGCCGTAGGGCGACCTGCGTGGGTTCCGGGCCCGGATCGTCTGCTCGAGCGCCCCGTCGCGACCGTAGGCGTAGCCGCAGCACTCGTTCGGCGCCTCCTCGCGCGCGTGCGCGATCAGCTCGTCCCACTGCGCGCGCGTCATCCTCACCGGGCAAGCGTAAGGGACTCGCCAAGCTGCCCGTGCGGGCGGGCCGACGACGCACTAAGATGCCGCCAGCAACGTTCGCGACTTGGAGGGAGTCGAGCGACGGGATGAGACGTTCGATGGGCAATCGCCGCAGGGGCGCGTCGCGCTGGCCGCTGGCGCTCGTCTGCGTGGGTCTGCTCGCCGTGGCCGCACCGGGCTGCGGTGGCGACGACGCGAGCGCGGGCGACATCGAGCCGACGCCGAAGGTGACGATCGTGATGAAGAACGGCGACTACCACCCCGACAACCTGCAGATCCCGCAGGGAACGCGCGTCACCTGGGTCAACGCCAGCAAGGAGACCCAGACGGCGGAGACGCCGAACGCCGGGTTCTTCGAGGTCGACAGGCGCAAGCTCGCCAGGCTCGGACTGTTCGACACCCATACGCTCCAGCCGGGCGAGGCGGAGTCGCTCGTCTTCAACCGGCCGGGGAAGTACGGCTACGGCTCGTCCTACGACGGGCGCATGTGGGGTCAGATCAAGGTGGTCGAGAGCGAGAGGTAGCCTGGAGGCGTGGGCTTCCTCTCCCCCTCGCCGATGGAGCTCGTGGTGATCCTCGTGATCGCCTTGATCGTCCTCGGCCCCTCGCGACTACCCGAGACCGCACGCTCGATCGGACGCGGGATGCGCGAGTTCCGCGACTCCCTGCAGGGTGGGGACGACGACGACCCGCCGCAGCGCCGAGACGATCCCGGCGGCCTTCCGGTGATGCTGCACGACGACGACCCGGGACCGCCCTACGACGACGACATGCCGACCGTCGCCGCCGGCACGGACGACGAACCAGGCGACGAGACGGCGCGCAGCGCTTAGGCCGCGGCTACCAGAACGACGCCGAGTCGAGCACGCCCTCGGCCTCGAGCTGCTCGATCGGCTTCGTGTAGACGCCCGAGCTGAGGTACTTCCAGCCGTCGTCGGCGACGACGAAGACGACGTTGCCCTCCTCGAGCTCGCCGGCGATCCGCACGGCGATCGACGCGATCGCCCCTGTCGAAACGCCCGCGAAGAGTCCCTCTTCCTCCAGCAGCCGCTTCGTCCAGACGACCGAGTCGCGGTTCGACACGAAGATCTTGCGGTCGATCAGGGCGAGGTCGATGATCGGCGGGATGAAGCCGTCGTCGAGCGAGCGCAGGCCCTGGACCAGCTCGCCCTGGAGCGGCTCGGCGGCGACGACGAGCGTGTCCGGGTCGTGCTCCTTGAGCCGCCGCCCGTTGCCCATCAGCGTGCCGCCGGTGCCGAGCCCGGCGACGAAGGCGGTCACCTCGTCGAGCTCCTCGAGGATCTCGAGCGCCGTGCCGTTGTAGTGGGCGTCGGGGTTCGCCTGATTGCCGTACTGGTAGGGCATGTAGTACGACGAGTCGCCCTCGGCCAACTCGAGCGCGAGCGCCACCGCCCCGTTCGAACCCTGTGCTCCCGGCGAGTAGACGATCTCGGCGCCGTACATCTTCAGCAGCTGGGTGCGCTCTTCGGTCACGTTGTCCGGCATCACGACCTTCAGCGGATAGCCCTTGCGCTTGCAGATCATCGCCAGCGAGATCCCGGTGTTGCCGGACGTCGGCTCGAGGATCGTCTGCCCCGGCTGGATCGCCCCCTTGCCCTCCGCGTCCTCGATCAGCCCGCGCGCGACGCGGTCCTTGACCGACCCCGTCGGGTTGTAGGACTCGAGCTTCGCGTAGATCCGCACGCCCGGCTTCGGCGACAGCCGCTTCAGCTCGACCAGCGGCGTGTTGCCGATCGCCTCGACTACGTCGCCGTAGCGACCCCCGCAGGGCCGGTTCTGGAGTCCCTCCATAGCTTCAAAAAGTGTAGCGGCGGGTCAAGGGGGGGCTTAGGTCGGCACGCATGCCACACGCCGCTATCCAAATCAATCCAAATCTGTCCAAAGACTTGGATGAGTGCTACTGTCCAAGTCCTTGGATGCTTTTGGATTGATTTGGATTGATCAATGCGCGTTCCCTCTCCCCCTCCCACCTTCGACGATCTCTTCCTCGAGCTAACGAAGACCGAGCCCAACCGCGTCTTGGAGCTGATGCGGACGCCCGTGTTTGAACCCGGAGACGGATATCTCCACTGGGACAAGCTTCGTCACCGGCCGCTTCCCGACGGTCTCACGCTCGAGGAGTGGTGGTTTGCCCTCAAGTGGAAACGCCGACAGCAATACCAAGAGCTGCCGCTGACCGACCCGGAGGGACTCCCATTCGTATTCGGACTGCTCGGCTTCGTTCAGCGTGCCCTTCACCAGGTCGATCAGCGCTGCAGCGGCTCGATCGCCATGCCAGAGGTCGTCACAGCGGATGACCACGCTCGCAATCACTACCTCGTCAACTCGCTCATGGAGGAGGCGATCCGCTCGAGCCAATTAGAGGGCGCTACGACCTCGCGCCGGGTCGCGAAGGACCTCCTGCGGTCAGGCCGGAAGCCGAAAGACCGCAGCGAGCGAATGATCCTCAACAACTACCGCGCGTTGCAGTTCATGAGGGACGTGGGCCACGAGTTAACGATGGACACGATCCTCGAGCTACATCGCATCGTCACCGACGGGACTCTGGACAACCCTGGCGCTGCCGGCCGTTTTCAGACGCCTGAGGAGGATCGTGTCGCCATCTACGACCGCAACTCAGACCAGCTGCTCCATAGGCCGCCACCGGCTGAGCAACTCCCCGCGCGCGTGCAAGCGCTATGCGATTTCGCGAACGCCGACGGCGACTCAGACCCGTTCGTCCATCCCGTCATCCGAGCGATCCTGATCCACTTCTGGCTGGCCTATGACCACCCGTTCGAGGACGGCAATGGACGCACCGCCAGGGCACTCTTCTATTGGTACATGCGAACACGCGGCTACTGGCTCGTCGAGTACCTGACGGTGTCGCGCATCCTTGCCGACGCTCCAGCCAAGTACGGGCGTTCGTTCCTATACACGGAGACCGATGAGCGCGATACGACCTACTTCATCCGCTATCAGCTAGGCGTCATCGAGCGAGCCGTCGACGAGCTGTACGCCTACTTCGACCGGAAGGTCCAGGAGATGCGAGAGGTCGAGGGCCTCATGAAGGCCGGGTCTCGCCAGTTCAACAAACGCCAGCTAGCGCTGCTCGGTCATGCGATACGCGACCCCGACCGTGAGTACACGTTCCACTCGCACTCCGCAAGCCACACCGTCACCCATGAGACGGCTCGCAACGACCTCATACCGCTAGCCGAGATGGGTCTTCTGGAGCGACGGCGCATAGGTCGGCAGTACCTCTTCACGCCGCATCCCGAGCTGGCACAGCGGCTCAAGAAGGCCGCTTAGCTCGCGTCGGGTCCTTCAGCCGCCGGCCATGGCGGGCAGGATCACCAACGTGTCGTCGTCCTTGACGGCCGTGTCGAGCCCGTCGAGCACGCGGACGTCCTCGTCGTTGAGGTAGACGTTGACGTAGCGGTTGAGCGAGCCGTCGTCGCCGAAGAGCTGGCTCGCGGTCGCCGGATGGTCCTCGGCGAGCTTGCGCAGCACCTCGCCGACGTTCGCGCCATCGGCCGAGATCTCGCGCTCGCCTCCGGTGGAGGGGCGCAGGACCGGTGGGATCTTGATCGTGCTCACAGCGCGGGAGCCTATCCGGCCGCCGCGCAGAACTGCTCGTAGTCGGGGAAGACGCCCAGCTCGTCGTCGGAGATCGACTCGGGGTCGCGCGAGCAGATCGGGCAGTCGGGGTCGCGCCTGACCTTGAGGTCGGTGAACGAGGTGCTGAGCGCCTCGTAGAGCAGCAGCCGGCCGATCATCGGCTCGCCGGAGCCGGTGATCAGCTTGACGACCTCGATCGCCTGCAGGACGCCCATGATCCCGGGCAGCGCGCCGAGCACGCCGTTGGCGCCGCACGACGGCGCCAGCTCGGCCGGCGGCGGGGTCGGGTAGAGGCAGCGGTAGCAGGGGCCGTCGTAGGGGGCGAAGACCGAGAGCTGGCCGTCGAAGCCGAGGATCGAGGCCGAGACGACGGGGATCTTCAGCCGCACCGTCGCGTCGTTGAGCAGATAGCGCGTCGGGAAGTTGTCGACGCCGTCGACGATCACGTCGTAGCCCTCGATGATCTCCATGATGTTCGAGGCGTCGAGGCGGGTCTTGTACTTGACCACGTTCACGCCGGGGTTGAGCTCGTGGATCGCCTGCTCGGCGGAGTCGACCTTCGGCATGCCGACACGGTCGACGGTGTGGACGATCTGGCGCTGGAGATTGGAGAGGTCGACGACGTCGTCGTCGACGATCCCGAGCGTGCCGACGCCGGCGGCGGCCAGGTAGAAGGCGGCGGGCGCGCCGAGGCCTCCGGCTCCGAGCAGCAGCACCTTGGCGTCGAGCAGCTTGAGCTGGCCCTCGAGCCCGATCTCCGGGACGAGCAGGTGGCGCGAGTAGCGCTCGCGCTGCTCCTCGGTCAGCCGGCGCGGGACGTCGACCTCGTAGCCGCGGTCCTTCCAGAGCGTGATCCCGCCGGTCATCGACTCGGGCCGCTCGTAGCCGAGCTCCTCGGCGAGCGTCTTCGCGGCGCGCGCCGAGCGGTTGCCCGAGGCGCAGTAGAGGATCACGCGCGCCGACTTGTCGCCCACGGCGCCCTCGATGCGGGACTCGAGATGCCCGCGCGGGACGTGGACGGCGCCCGGCAGGTGCGCCTCCTCGAACTCCTGCTGCTCGCGGACGTCGACGAGCACGGTGCCGTTGCGATGGCCGTTGCCCAGCAGCTCGTGGACCTCGCTCGGGTCCACCTCGGTGATCTGCTCCTTCGCCTGTCGAATCAGCTCTGCGCCGCTGGGCATCGAAACTCCTGAAAGTCGGTCGGGTATCGCTTCAGAAAGGATAGCGACCCCCGGAAAGCAGCCGGGGCGCCCCCCAGTGGGCGCCCCGGTGATAACCCAGACAACTTGCTGTCGGAAGCCCGCCGACCCCCCTCGGGTCACAAGCTTCTAGATGAATTGTCGTCCAGGACGGCTGCTGCCGATATGGGGTCTGGACCCCATCTTGCGAACCGGGCGGCGAATCGATGGCCACACGACAATGAAGCGACGCGACGACTCCCTGATCGGCCAGGTCGTGGCCGCGAACGTCCTACTCGTCACGTTCACGCTGTTCGCCGCCAGCCTCGCGGCGGGTCTCGATATCTCGATCGCCGAGCAGCGCTGGCAGTTCCTGATCCTGGCGCTGGCGATCGTGCTGACGCTGTGCCTGAACCTGTGGATGCTGCAACGCCGCTTCGACCCGCTCGAGCGCCTGGTCGAGCGCGTCGAGCGGATCGACCCGGCGGAGCCCGCCACCTTCGACCTCGGGGCGGACCCCGTCGACGAGATCGACCGGCTGGCGACTTCCTTCCGCCGCCTGCTGCGCCGGATCGACGACGAGCGACGGCGGTCGGGCAAGCTCGTGCTGGCCGCCCAGGAGGAGGAGCGGCGGCGGGTCGCGCGCGATCTCCACGACGAGGTCAACCAGGCCCTGACCGCGATCCTGCTGCGGCTCGAGGCGCTCGGCCAAGACGTGCCCCCTGAGCAGGGCGACGAGGTCGCGGAGCTCAAGCGCCTGACCGGCCAGGCGATGGACCAGCTGCTCAGCCTCGCACGCCAGCTGCGTCCGACCGCGCTCGACGACCACGGCCTCGGCCCGGCGATCGAGGCGCAGGTCCGGAGCTTCGGTGAACGCACGGGGGCCGATGCGCGCTTCGAGATCCAGGGCGATCCGAGTGGGCTCGACGAGGAGACGCAGAATGTCCTCTACCGCGTCGCCCAGGAGGCGCTCGCGAACGCCGCGCGGCACTCGCACGCCGAGCGGGTCGAGGTGCGGCTGACGACGTCGGACGCCGGCGCCGAGCTGCGCGTGCGCGACGACGGCGGCGGCTTCGACCCACAAGCCACGCGGGACGGCGGCCTCGGGCTGGACGGCATGGCCGAGCGCGCCCGGCTCGCGGGCGGCGCGCTCGACCTGCGTTCGAGCCGCGGCGCCGGGACCGAGCTGACGCTGAGGCTGCCGTGATCCGAGTCCTGATCGCCGACGACCACGGGATAGTGCGCTCGGGGCTCGCGATGCTGATCGACCGTCAGGCCGACATGCAGGTCGTCGGCGAGGCGTCCGATGGCATCGCCGCCGTCGAGCTCGCGCTCGCCGAGCGGCCCGACGTAGCCGTGCTCGACGTCTCGATGCCCGGCCTCACCGGCCTCCAGGCCGCCCGCCAGGTGCACTCGCACGACGGTGACATCGCACTGCTGATGCTCTCGATGCACGAGGACGAGCGCTACTTCTTCGACGCGCTCGACGCGGGCGCGCTCGGCTACGTGCCCAAGCGCGCCGCCGACTCCGACCTGATCGACGCCATCCGGGCGGTCACGGAGGGACGCACGTTCCTCTCCTCCACGACCCAACAGGCGCTGCTACGGCGTTGGCTGGAGGAGGACCCCGAGTCGCGGCGCGAGGAGCTCACGGCGCGCGAGCTCGAGGTCGTGAAGCTGATCGCCGAGGCGCGCACGAACCGCCAGATCGCCGAGGCGCTGAAGGTCTCCGAGAAGACCGTCGAGTCCCACCGCGGCAATGTGCTCGCCAAGCTCGGCATGCGTGATCGCGTCGAGCTGGCGCGCTACGCGATCCGCCGCGGCCTGGTCGAGCCGTAGGGGCTGATCGCGGTCTACGCTGCGGGCGGTGAACCCTCGTGTCGTGATCGCCCTGGTCGTCGTCGCCGTGGCCGCGATGGCGGCGGTGGTCCTGGCTGCCGACGAGGCTTCGAGGTCCGATGGCGGCGCACGCGCGGGCGACCGCTTCGAGGGCGCGACGCTGCCTGAGGGTTTGCGGGCGCCGGAGCTCGGGCTGCCTGACGAGGACGGCGACGTCGTGCGGATGGCGGACCTCCGTGGCCGGCCGGCGATCGTCACGTTCCTCTACTCGAACTGCGACGACACCTGCCCGACGCAGGCGCAGCAGGTCAAGGGCGCGCTGAACGAGCTCGGCGAGGACCTGCCCGCGCTCGCGATCTCCGTCGACCCCGAGAACGACACCGCCGACAGCGCGCGAGCCTTCCTCTCCAAGCAGCGGATGACCGGCCGGCTGCGCTTCGTGCTCGGCTCGCGCGCGGAGCTGGAGCCGATCTGGCGTCGCTATGGCGTTCAGCCGCAGCTCGACGACCTCGACCACACGGCGCGGATCGTGCTGGTCGACCGCGAGGGCGTGCAGCGGGTCGGCTATCCGCTCGACCAGGTCACTCCTGAGCGGATGGCGCACGATCTGCGCCTGCTTGTGGCCGGGCGCTGAAGCTCGACGGTCGCGCGCCGTTATCCTAGCTCCCAGGTATGGATTGCCGGCGGAGACCGACCCGATGATGTTCTCGACGAAAGCCGAGTACGGCATCCGCGTGCTCGCGCATCTCGCTCGTGCCGCGGCGAGCGCCGAGGAGGAGAGCGCTGACGGCACGCTCACGGGCGCGCCGATCTCCCTCACGTGCATCGCCGAGGCCGAGGGCCTGCCACTCGCCTACCTCGAGCACCTCGCGGCGCGCCTGCGGCGCGCGGAGCTGGTCGAGAGCCGCCGTGGCGCGCGCGGCGGGTACTCTCTGGCGCGTCCCGCCGAGAGCATCACGATGGCCGAGGTGGTGCAGGCGCTCGAGGGCGAGATCGCGCCGATCGAGTGCATCACCGAGGGCTCCGTCGGCGTGCTCGTCTGCGCACGCGACGGCGAGCCCGGCCACGACCCGTGCCCCACGAAGCTGCTGTGGACGCGGGTCCAGGGTTCGATCGTGCGGACACTCAAAGACATGACACTGGCCGACCTGGTGCGGCCGACCACGACAGCGAAGGGCTTGGAGAAGGCGACCGTATGAGCTTGGAGATCCAGAACCTGCACGTCCGCATCGAGGAGCGCGAGATCCTGCGCGGCCTCGACCTGACGGTGCGCAAGGGCGAGACGCACGCGCTGATGGGGCCCAACGGCTCCGGGAAGTCCACGCTCGCGAACACGATCATGGGCAACCCCAACTACGAGGTCACCGAGGGCAAGATCGTCTTCAACGGCGAGGACGTCACCGAGGCCGACCCCGACGAGCGCGCCCGCGCCGGGCTGTTCATGGCGTTCCAGTACCCCGCGACGATCCCCGGCGTCTCGGTCGCGAACTTCCTGCGGATGGCGGTCAACGCCAAGCGCGACGACCCGATCAAGGTCAAGGAGTTCGGCAAGCTGCTCGGCGAGAACATGGAGATCCTCAAGATCGACCGCGCGTTCACGAGCCGCTACCTCAACGAGGGGTTCTCCGGCGGCGAGAAGAAGCGCGCCGAGATCCTCCAGCTGGCGATGCTGCGGCCGGAGATCGCCGTGCTCGACGAGACCGACTCCGGGCTCGACATCGACGCGCTGCGGATCGTCTCCGACGGCGTCAACGCGCTGCGCGGCCCGGAGATGGGCTCGCTGATCATCACCCACTACAAGCGGATCCTCGACTACGTGCGGCCCGAGTTCGTCCACATCATGCTCGACGGGCGGATCGTCCGCGAGGGCGGTCCCGAGCTCGCGGACGAGCTCGAGCAGACCGGCTACGAGCAGATCCGCGAGGAGGTGGCGGCCGCCAATGCCGGCTAGCGCCTCCGACTGGCTCGACGAGCGGCGCAAGGCGGCGCTCGAGGCGTACGAGGGCGAGCCGGTGCCAACTTGGCGCCGGTCGGGCTTCTGGACGACGACGCTGCGCAAGCTCGACCTCGACGCGCTCGAGCCGCGCCGCTACGAGCCGGTGAGCTCGGTCGACGAGCTGCCCGCCGTCGTCGGCGACGCGCTCGACGACGAGCCGGGCGCGCTGATCGTCCAGCGCGGGGCGAGCACGGTGCTGCTGCAGGTGAGCGCCGAGCTGACCGAGCAGGGCGTCGTCGTGATGCCGCTCGAGCAGGCGGTCGTCGAGCACGAGGCCCTCGTGCGTGAGTGGTACATGAAGCGCCTCTCGGAGACCGAGGGCAAGTTCCCGGCGGCGACGGCCGCGTTCTGGACCGGCGGCGTGTTCATCCACGTGCCGCGCAACGCCCAGGTCAAGGCGCCGATCCAGACCGTCTACGTCATCGACGAGCCGGGGACCGCGCAGTACGCGCACACGCTGGCGATCGTCGACGAGAACGCCGACTGCGCGATCCGCGAGTACTGCCTCGGCGGCGACTTCGAGGGGCAGGCGCTGCACGCCGGCGGCTTCGAGCTCTACGCCCGCCCGGGCGCCCGGGCGAAGCTCGCCCACTTCCACGACTGGGGCCGCGGCGAGGTGTACGACATCTCGACGAAGCGCGTCGAGATCGCCCGCGACGCCTTCGTCAGCTGGGTCCCGATCCACCTCGGCGGCCGGCTGATCAAGCAGACGCTCGACATCGTGACGGCGGAGCAGGGTGCCGACATGCGCCATACGGGGCTCTACTTCACCGAGCGCGACGAGCACCTCGACCTCTTCACGACCGACATGAAGGAGGCTCCCCACACGGCCGGCGACACGGTCTGGAAGGGAGCGCTGACCGGCGACTCGCGCGCCTCCTACGAGGGGCTGATCCACATCGTGCCGGACGCGCAGGAGACGCACACCTACCTGCAGACCCATCAGATGCTGCTCTCGCAGCGGGCGAAGGGCGACGCGATCCCGTCGCTGATCGTCCAGACCGACAACGTCTCGGCGTCGCACGGCGGGACCGTCGGCGAGCTCGACGAGGAGCAGATCTTCTACATGATGAGCCGCGGGATCTCGCGCATCGAGGCCGTCCAGACGCTCGTCGAGGGCTACTTCGAGGAGGTCGTCCAGCGGCTCGACGACCCGGGCCTCGAGGAGCTCGTGCGCCGTCGGATCGGCGAGAAGCTGCTCGCCGCCGAGGACCAGGTCAAGGAGTTCGTCGGCCACCGCGCGGGAGCGGCCCAGGAGGCGTGAGCGTGGAGGGCGCGACCAGCACCGCAGCCAAGCCGCTCGCGGAGGTGCGCGCCGACTTCCCGATCCTTCGCCGCGAGCGCGACGGGGTGCCGATCGCCTACCTCGACTCGGCCGCGACGTCGCAGAAGCCGGAGTCGGTCATCGCGGCGATCGACTCCTACTACCGCCACTCGAACGCGAACGTTCACCGCGGCGTCTACGGCCTGGCCCAGGAGGCGACCGATCTGTTCGAGGGGGCGCGCGAGCGGATCGCGGCGTTCGTCGGCGGCGAGACGGCGACGACGATCTTCACCCGCAACGCGACCGAGGCGATCAACCTCGTCGCCTACGCGTGGGGCGGCGCCAACGTGGGCGCCGGCGACGAGGTCGTCATCACCCACATGGAGCACCACTCGAACATCGTCCCGTGGCAGCTGCTGTGCCAGCGCCAGGGCGCGAAGCTGCGCTACCTCGGCGTGTCCGACGACGGGCAGCTCTCGCTCGACCAGCTCGACGAGGTGCTCGGCAGCGGTCGCGTGAAGATCGTCTCCGTCGCGCACGTCTCGAACGTGCTGGGAACGATCAATCCGGTCGGGGAGATCGTCGCGCGCGCGAAGGCGGCGGGCGCCGCGACGCTGATCGACGGCTCGCAGGCCGTTCCCCAGATGCCGGTCGACGTCGACCGGATCGGCGCCGACTTCTACGCCTGGACCGGCCACAAGGCGCTCGGCCCGACGGGGATCGGCGTCCTGCATGGGCGCCGCGACACGCTCGAGGCGATGCCGCCGTTCATCGGCGGCGGCGACATGATCGCGTCCGTCGGCTTCGACAGCTCGACCTGGAACGACCTGCCGTGGAAGTTCGAGGCGGGGACCTCCCCGATCGCAGAGGGCGTCGGCCTCGGCGCGGCGATCGACTACCTGGCGGCGATCGGCATGGACAACGTCCGCGCGCACGAGCGCGAGCTGACCGCCTACACGCTCGAGCGGCTCGAGGAGATCGAGGGCGTCCATGCGTTCGGTCCGGTCGACCCCGACGCGCGCGGCGGCGTCGTCTCGCTCGAGCTGAAGGTCATCCACCCCCACGACCTCGCCGAGATCTGCGACCGCGAGCACGTCTGCATCCGCGCCGGCCACCACTGCGCCCAGCCGCTGATGCGCGAGATGGGCGTCCCGGCGACCGCCCGCGCCAGCTTCCACGTCTACAACAACCACGAGGACGTCGACCGCCTGATCGCCGCCCTCCAGACCGCACGCGAGGTCTTCGCCCTCTGATGGACGCCCTCTACCGCGACTACATCCTCGACCACTACAAGAACCCCAGGAACTTCGGTGAGCTGAACCCCCACGACCTCGAGGCGCTCGAGCACAACCCGCTCTGCGGCGACGAGCTCGGCGTCCACCTGATCGTCGACGAGGGCGGCACGATCACCGACCTCCGCTTCCACGGCCAGGGCTGCGCGATCTCACAGGCATCCGCCTCGATCGCCAGCGAGGAGCTGATCGGCATGAAGGCCGACGACGTCGCCGCCCTCGGCGCCGACTGGATCATCGACCTGCTCGGCATCGAGATCTCCCCCACCCGCCGCAAGTGCGCGCTGCTCAGCCTGAAGGCAATGCGCGGCGCCGTCACCGGCGACGCCTCCTGGCCCGAGTAGTCGGGTCAGTGCAGGTCGATGTGGCGCTGCTCGCGCCGCGGCTGCGGCAGGATTCCTGACTCCAGGGGTCGCATCGCCTCCAGAATGTCCTCGCTGAGCTCGTGAGTCGCCCAGAAGTCCGCCTCCTGCGCCTCCGTCTCGAAGTCTGGAACGTCCTCGAGTCGCTGGACCACATCCATCGAACGTGCGCTCTTCGATCCCCTGATCATCTGCCCCTCCGACGATAGCGCCGCTTCTCCATGGGCGTGGCGTCTATCGCCGTGATGACACGCACGTACGTTGCGCTCAGAGCTCGACGAAGATCGGGGCGGCGGTGCCGACCGATACGAAGACGCTTCCGGCGGGCTTGTCGCCCTTGCTGGGGCGTAGGTGCCCGTTGAGCCTGACGCCGGAGACGTACTCGTAGTCGTCGAGTACGAGCCGCTTGCGCTCGAGCCGGCCGGTGCCTCCGCGCAGTCCGCCGAAGCGCCGGCCCTTGGTGAGCACCTGGGTGATCGCGTCCCGAGCCGTCAGCCGTGCGGCGATCCGGATGCGTTGTGCGCGGGTGCGTCCGGGGACGGCTGCGAGGCGCGCGGGCGGCGGCTTTGCGACCGCTGTGAGGCTGGGACGGGACTTGCTCGGGCAGGCGCCCGCCGGTGACCCGCCGCGAAGGAAGTCGACCACGGCCCGCGTGGCGCAACGCCCGGGGGCGCTGCCGAGCACCGAGTGGCCGGTGTGGGGAACGGCGAGCAGGCGTGCGCCGGCGTACTGCGCCGCGACCGACCGTGCCTGCTCGTACGGGGTGCGCAGGTCCTCCGTGCCACTGAGGATCAGCGACGGAACGGCCGACACGCCACCGACGGGCGCTGGCTTGTTCGGGACCGCGGGCCACTTGCGACAGATGTCGAGGATGCCGTCACCGGTCGCGACTTTCGGCGAGAACGGGGCGAACGGCGCGCTGCCGAGACCGGCGAGCGCGGCGCTCAGCGCGGCCCCGCGGCCGGGCCCGGGAGCCGCGGCGGGATCCCACGGCAGCGCCGACTCGGAGCACAGCGTCGCGGCCGTCACCGGGATCGAGAACTGCGAGTCGGCATCGCTCGACGCGCCCGCGGCTATGCGCAGCAGCGGCGCCGGGTCTCCTTTCAGCGCGGACGCGACGCCCGCCGGCAGCTGACCGCGCACGAGCGGGTCGACGTCCGAGGCCGACACGAGCGCGTGCAGCAGGCGGTTCGAGAGCGCAGCGCGGCGGTGCCTGCCACGCGGATCGACGACGCGCCCGCGCAGCGGCTGGCGGCTCAGCCTTCCCGCCAGCCGGGTCAGGTCGCCGTAGGGCGACTTCGTGAACGGACACGCCTTGTCGGCGCAGAGCGACGACAGCACGCGCGGGAGCGCGGACAGAGCCTGCCGGTCGAAGGGATCCGAGCCGGTGAGCGGCACGGGAGAGTCGAGCACGAGCCGCGCGGTCGACGCCGGATAGCGGCGCACGTACTCACCGGCGACACGTGCGCCGTAGGAGACGGCGAGCAACGACAGCGCCGGTGACTTCAGGTAACGCCGCACCGCCTCGAGGTCCTCGACCGAGTCGGCCGTCCGGTAGAAGGCCCGCTTCGGTCCGATCTGCTCGGCGCAGCGGGCGAACGCGGCCGCGATCGAGCGACCCTTGCCCGACTTGCTCAGCGCGCGGCAGCGCAGCCTGCTCGACTCACCGGTTCCACGCTGGTCGAAGGCGACGACGTCGAAGCGCGGCAGCGCCCTGGCCAGCGGCAGCCCGGTCAGGGCGAGGGCGCCGACAGCCGACTCGCCTGGCCCGCCGGCGATCAGGACCAGCGTGCCCTTCGCCGGTCCCTTGCGCGCCGGCAGGCGCACGACCGAGAGCTTGACGCGTCCGGGGACGGCTCCGGTCCTGTCGAGCGGCACGCTCACGCTGCCGCACTCGATCGCGCTGCGCTTCTTGCACTTCTTCAGCGGCGCGGCGGACGCCGCCTCCGGAAGCGCCAGCATCGCCGCCAACATGAGCGCGAGTAGAGCCGCGCCCGCCATGCCGATACCCCTCGCCGCCCGCCGGTCCATCGCTGGTCCCCCCTGGCTCGCCTGACTCGTTCGCCCCTCCCGTACCCCGCGGGTCGGCGAACCAATCAGGGACGCACGAGTTTTCGCGAGCAAGGCCGCGCGAGGTCAGCGCACGGCGGGATGCGCCTGGGCCCAGGCGACGATCTTCTTCGAGTCCTGGACGACCTCGCCGTCGTCGGTGACGAGCACGGGGATCCAGGACTGGCCGGTGAGGCGCTTGACCTCCTTGCGGCCGGCGGTCTGGTTGAGCGCGTCGGGCAGGGCGCCGAAGCCGTAGGACTTGACGAGCTCCGGCTCGTGGCCGGCGGCGCGTAGGGCCTCGTAGGCGTTCTTGCAGGGGTGGCCGCCGGGGCGGGGAGTCTGGAAGGTTCCGTAACAGATGTAGAGCTTCATGGGGCGACCCTATCCGCCGGGTCCCGGCGCAGGGCGTTGACCGGCCCGTCGACCCAGACGCGGACGTGGTCGCCCGGGTGCCAGATCGGGAAGCCGATCGAGCGGCTGCGGACGCGGCGGCCGGACGGGAGCTCGACGACGACGAGCTGGTCGTGGCCGTAGTACTCGCGGCCGACGACCACGCCCTCGTGGCTGCGGTCGCCGCGGGGGGCGCGGCCCTGGCCGAGCGCGACGGACTCCGGGCGGATGACGACGTCGACCTCGCCGGCCAGCTCGGCAGGGATCGGGAAGCGGCCGAGCTCGCACTCGACGGCGCCGCCGGAGGCGGTCCCGGGTAGGACCTCGGCGTCGCCGAGGAAGCGCGTCACCCAGTGGTCGCTCGGGCGTCCGTAGACCTCCTCCGGCGTTCCGTCCTGCTGGATCACCCCGTCGCGCATTACCGCGACGCGGTCGGCGAGGCTGAGCGCCTCCTCCTGGTCATGGGTGACGAGCAGCGCGGTCGTCGCGGCCTCGCGCAGGATCGTCTCGACCTCACGGCGGAGATCGGCGCGCAGGGTCGCGTCGAGGCTCGAGAACGGCTCGTCGAGCAGGACGACCTCCGGCTCGGGCGCCAGCGCACGCGCCAGCGCGACCCGCTGGCGCTCGCCGCCCGAGAGCTCGTGCGGATAGCTGTCGCGGCGGTCCAGCAGCCCGACGAGCTCGAGCGTGCGCCGCGTCAGCTTCTCGCGCTCATCGCTAGCGCGGCGCGAGAGCCCGAACGCGACGTTGTCCCTGACGCGCAGGTGCGGGAAGAGCGCGTAGTCCTGGAAGACCATGCCGATCCGGCGGCGCTCGGGGGCGACCCAGGTCCCGGTGCCGGCGACCGGCTCGCCGCCGACCGTGATCGTGCCCGCGTCGGGCGCCTCGAATCCCGCGATCAGGCGCAGCAGCGTCGTCTTGCCGCAGCCGGACGGGCCGAGCACCGCCACGAGCTCGCCCTCGGCCAGCTCGAGGTCGACGCCGGCCACCGCCGCCGTGTCGCCGAAGCACTTCTCGACGCCGGTCAGCCGCACGCTCATGGCGAGACCTCCCTCGATGCGCGAATCGCGAGGCCGGCGCTCACGGCGCGACCCTCCGCGAGAGACGGATCAGCACGCCGACCGGGATCAGGCCGACGAGGACGATCAGCAGCGCCGGCAGCGCGGCCGTCTCGTAGAGCGACTCGGTCGTCGCCTGCCAGACGGCGATCGCGAGCGTGTCGCCGCCGAGCGGGCGCAGCAGCAGCGTTGCCGGCAGCTCCTTCATCACCTCGGTGAACACCAGCAGCCCGGCCGTCAGCAACGCGGGCGCGATCAGCGGCACGTGCACGCGCGCGAGCACGTCGAGGCGGTCTGAGCCGAGGCCGCGGGCGGCCTCGTCGAGCGAGCGTGGGACGCGCTCGAGGCCGGTGTCGACCGACTGGAAGGCGAGGGCTAGGAAGCGCACGGTGTAGGCGACGAACAGTCCGATCACCGTACCGGTGAGCAGCAGGCCGACCCCGGCCGTGTCGTCGAGCCGGTGGTCGAGCCATCCGAGCGGCACGATCACGGCAACGGCCACCACCGATCCTGGCAGGCCGTAGCCGATCGTCGCGACCCGGACCGCGGCGGCGCTCGTCCGCGAGGAGCTCGCACGCCGTCCGTATGCGAGCAGCAGCGCGACGCCGACCTCGAGCGCGATCGACATCCCGGCGAGCAGCAGGCTGTTGCGCGCGGCGGTGCCGAACTCCGGTGCGAGCAGCCCGTCGCGGATCGAGTCGACCGACCAGACGCCGAGCTGGGCCAGCGGGGCGAGCACGACGGCGCTCACGAGCAGCAGCGGCCCTGCGACCGCGGCGGCGGCCGCCATGCCGCGCAGGCGCACCGGCGCCTCCGCCGCCCGCCCCCCGCCCTGTCCGTAGCGCGCGCGTCCGCGCGAGAAGCGCTCGAGCGCCAGCAGCAGCAGCGTGATCGTCATCAGCATGGTGCCCAGCTGCAACGCCGCGTCGCGGTCGAAGGCGCCGAACCAGACCTTGTAGATCGCGTTCGTGAAGGTCTGCATGCCGAGCAAATTGACGGTCCCGAAGTCGGCGAGCGTCTCCATCAGCGCGAGTGCCACGCCGCCGACGATCGCCGGCCGCGCGAGCGGCACGGCGATCCTCAGGATCGCCTGCCCGCGGGACATGCCGAGGCCGCGCGCGGCCTCGAGCAGGTCGCCCGCCTGGGAGAGAAACGCCGCTCGTGCGAGCAGGTAGACGTAGGGGTAGAGCACGAGCGTGAAGATCGCGACTGCGCCGAGCGACGAGCGGACGGTGGTGATGCTCAGGCCGACGCGGTCTGACGCGCCGAGCGCGAACAGCGTGAACACGTAGCCCGGCATCGCCAGCGGCAGCACCAGCGCCCACTCGATCCAGCGCCGTCCCGGGAAGTCGCAGAACGACACGAGCGCGGCGAGCCCGGTCCCGAGCACGAGCGTGCCGGCGCCGACTCCGACGAGCAGCACCAGCGTCTCCTCGAGCGCGTTCGGGAGCAGGCCGGAGAAGTCCGAGAGCGCCCCAGGCGAGGCGACGAAGCTCGCCGGCAGGACGATCAGCGGACCCGCGACGGCGACCGCGACCAGGATCGTCACGGCCGTCCAGCCTTCTACGCGGGTCGCCGGCCGCGAGGCCACGGGCGCCCGCCGGCCGCGCGCAGCAGCGGTCAGTCCCACCCCACCTGATTCATCATCCGGACCGCATCCGCCTGGTGGCGCCCCGCGCCGGGGACGTCGATCGGATCGCGCTTGAAGCGCCCGAACTGGGCGATCTCGGGCGTCGGCTCGACGCCGGAATCGACGCCGAACTCGTGGTTGTTCGCCGCGAAGACTCTCTGCTGCTCCGGTGCCGTCAGGTACTCGACCAGGCGCTTCGCCTGCCCCGGCCGGTCGGTCGCCGCCACCACGCCCAGCCCCGAGAGGTTGAGATGGGTACCGCGACCCTGCTGGTCGGCCCACACCGGCGCGACCGGGAAGTCCGGGTCGTCCTCGAGCTCGCGGCCTAGGTAGTAAGAGTTCGTCAGGCCGACATCGCAATCGCCCGCCGCGATCGCCTCTAGCACGTCGACGTCGGATCCGAGGATCGTCGGATCGTTGGCCATCCAGCGCTCAAGCATCCGCCGTGTGGCCGGCTCGCCGTACTTAGCGATCCGGTCGGCGACAAACGAGATGTTGTAGTCGCTCGTTCCCGAGCGCAGGCAGAGGCGCCCCTTCCAGCGCGGATCGCCGAGGCCGGCGTAGGTCGTGACTGCGTCCGGCGCCACCCGGTCCTTCGAGCGCATGATCGTGCGCGCCCGGACCGTGAGGCCGTACCAGTGGCCCTTCGGGTCGCGCAGGTCCGCCGGCACGTCGCGCTCGAGCGCCGCCGAGCGGATCGGCCGCAGCAGGCCGGCCTGCTCCGCGCGCCAGAGGTTCGCCGCGTCGACGGTGACCAGGACGTCGGCGTCGGTCTCGTCGCCCTCGCTGCGCAACCGCTCGTAGAGCTCGGGGGCCTCGCCGCCGAAGATGCGCGTCTCGACGTCCTGGGCCTCGCCGAAGGTCTCGAACGGCTCCTCCTCACCGTAGTGCGAGCGGGCGCTGTAGATCACCAGCTCGTCGTCGTCGCCCGAGGTGGCGATCACGATCCCGACGAAGCCGCCGACGATCAACAATGCCGCGAGCGCCGCCACGACGACCAAAGTACGTCTGGACATAGCGGTTAGGCTAGCCTAAGAACGTCGTCGGGCGAGCGCTCGCCAGCGCCTTCCCGCGCCCGCCCCGCCCTGACGACAGCCAAGCGGGCGAGTACAATTCCAAATCCCGACCCGTCCGAGCGGATATCACGCTCCCGGGAGCGGATTCGACCCCGAGCAACAGGATTCGATGGCCTCCACAGACAAGACGCGCATCGCCAAGCCCACCTCGATCGTCGAGGACGACCAGGGTCAGCTGGTCGCGAAGAAGGGCGTCTCGCGCGAGGTGATCCAGGAGCTCTCCAAGATCAAGGGCGAGCCCGACTGGATGGCGCAGCTGCGGCTGAAGTCCTACGACATCTTCGAGCGCAAGCCGATCCCGACCTGGGGCGTAGACCTCTCCGACCTCGACCTCGACGAGCTGGTGCTCTACAGCCCGCCCGAGGCCGGCCGCTTCAACTCGTGGGACGACGTCCCGGCGGAGATGAAGCAGACCTACGAGGACCTTGGGATCCCGCAGGCCGAGCGCGAGCACCTCGCCGGCGTCGTCGGCGTCTGGCGCCAGGAGCCCGTCTACGAGGGGCTGAAGAAGGAGTACGCGGACCTCGGGATCCTCTTCTGCTCGATGGACACCGCGATCACGGAGTACCCCGAGCTGGTGCAGGAGTACTTCATGAAGAAGTGCGTCCCGCCGCAGGACAACAAGTTCTCGGCGCTGCACGGCGCGGTCTGGTCGGGCGGCTCGTTCCTCTACGTGCCCAAGGGCGTCAAGGTCGACCTGCCTCTGCAGGCCTACTTCCGCATGGAGGGCGCCAACGAGGGCACCTTCGAGCACACGCTGATCATCGCTGACGAGGGGTCGGAGGTGAACTACATCGAGGGCTGCACCGCGCAGACCTACAGCGTCAACTCGATGCACTCCGCGGTCGTCGAGATCTTCGTCAAGGAGGGCGCGAAGGCGCGCTACACCACGGTCCAGAACTGGTCCAAGGACGTCTTCAACCTCAACACCAAGCGCGCGATCGTCGAGGCCGAGGGCACCGTCGAGTGGGTCGGCGGCTCGATGGGCGCCAAGAAGGTCATGCTCTACCCGGGCTCGTTCCTGATGGGTGAGCACGCGCGCGCCGACCACCTCAACGTCGGCGTCGCGAGCGGCGACGTCTGGAAGGACACCGGCGCCAAGGTCGTCCACCTCGCGCCGAACACGACCTCGAACATCCTCGCCAAGTCGATCTCCAAGGACGGCGGGATCATGGGCTACCGCGGCCTCGTCCGCATGGGCCACAACTCGCAGGGCTCCAAGGCCCGCGTCCAGTGCGACGG